>Ga0299907_10000028_pt1 | contig 43802 bp, 40 predicted proteins | sample RVTome_16_FD_198680 | JGI IMG/M metagenome (GOLD analysis project Ga0299907, IMG submission 198680) | Soil microbial communities from uranium-contaminated site in the Upper Colorado River Basin, Wyoming, United States - RVT152D67 (version 2) ...
TCGTACACCCGCTGCGTCACCGCCTCGGCCGCCTCCCGGCCGTGGTACTCGCGGTAACGGTCCAGGCGGTCGATGTCGATCACGGCCAGCCAGTACCGGTGCCCGTAGCGACGAGTCCGGTCGGCCAATGACTCCAGGTCGGCCATCAGCAGCCGGCGGTGCTCACCGTCGGTCAGGGCCGGGAACCCTTCGCTCAGCTGCCGGATATGGGTGCCTTCCCCGGCCAGGTTCTGGTGCAGCAGCGTGAGCCGGGAGGCGGCCACCAGGCGAGCCTCTAGTGACTCCACCGTGAAGGGCTTGGCCAGGTGGTCGTCGGCGCCCGCCCTCATGGCCTCGAGGGCGTCGGCCGAGGCGGCCCGGCCCGTCACCACCACGATGTAGGTGTAGGGGTTCGCCGGCTCGGTCCGGATCCGCCGGCACAGCTCCAGGCCGTCGGAACGCGGCATCATCCAGTCGGCGATGACGACCTCCGGGGCGGCCTGGCGGTACTCCGCCCAGGCCTCGTCGCCGTCTTCGGCCAGGATGACCTCGTGGCCGTCCTGGTTGAGGATCTCGGCCAGCAGGCCGCGTACGGCCGGATCGTCCTCCGCGACGAGAACCTTCATTGACGCGCTCCTCCTGGGCTCTGCCCGTAGCTTCGAGTCCAGGGTGGGGCCCGGGGTCATCACCCGGGAATAGCCCACTCGGGTCATTTCCGTCTGGCCCTGGCGGGATTTGTCACGGCCCGTCCCGTCGAAAACGACCGACGTGCCCCGGCTAGGGTTTTCGCCATGATGACCGGTCAGCCCACACACCAGGAAGTCGTCGAGTCCACCGCCGCCGCCGAGGCCACCATGCGCCCCCAACGGGTCCCCGTGAACGTGTACGAGACCAGCGGCGCCCTCGTCGTGGTGGCGCCCATCCCGGCGGTCACCGCCGGCGACGTGACCGTGGAGCTGGACTCCGGCCGACTTCGGTTCTGGGCCAGTCTGCGCAGCGCCGGTACCCGCGACTACCTCATCAAGGAGTGGGACTACGGCGGCTACGAGCGGGAGATCGATCTGCCCGAGGGCTACGGCGGCAGTCTCGAGGCGTCGGTGGCCAACGGCCAGCTCGTCGTCCGGGTGTTGCGGGGTGAGCCGTCGGGGCCGCTGCGGGTCCAGCCCCACACCACCTCCATCGACCGGGCTTGAAGAGGTTCCTGACTCTGGTGCTGTTGGCGGCCTGCGTCCTCGGCGCGGGGTGCGGCGACGACGAGGGCGGCGGTGGCTCGGACGAGGCGGGGGAGGCCGGCAAGCCGAAGGTGGAGGTCCCCGACGGCCCGCCGCCCAGCGAGCTCCAGATCAAGGACATCAAGCAGGGCACGGGGGCGGAAGCCGTCGCCGGCAAGATGATCACCGTGCACTACGTCGGGGTCTCCTACTCCGACAAGGAGCAGTTCGACGCCTCCTGGGACTCGGGCACGCCGTATTCCTTCGTTCTGGGCGAGGGCAAGGTCATCCAGGGCTGGGACGAGGGCGTGGTCGGGATGAAGGTCGGCGGGCGGCGCCAGCTCATCATCCCGCCGGCGCTGGCCTACAAGGAGTTCGGTCAGGGCACGATCAAGCCCAACGAGACCCTGGTCTTCGTCGTCGACCTCCTCGAGGTGGCCTGAGGGACTGCGCCGGATCGGCCGTGGGGAGCCGAGGAGTGGGGAACGACCGCCTTCGAGGAACGGGCCGGTGAGCCGTTGGACGTGCGCCTCGGGCGGGAACAGGGTGCCCGGGACCGTCCCGAGCGTTCCCACTCCGACGGGCTCTCTCCTGAGGAGGCTGCCATCACCGTGCGGGAGAACCCTGGCGGCCTGACCTACGACGACGATCCCGGCTACCTGGATGACGCCGCCCCCTAGGGGGGATCAGCGGAATAGGTCCAATCCGGTTGCTTGCGGGCCTGGCGCTCGTCGTAGCGGGCCACGCCGCCACCGAGGTCCACAAGCTTGGCCACCAGGATGGGCCGGGGGAGCGGGCATGGCCCTTCCAGGTGGGCCGCGAATTCCTCGGGAAACGCAGACAGGACGCTGCCCACCACCTGGCGTTCCTGGGTCGCCAGGTAGCAGCGGGCCCCGTCGGTCACCTTGCCCAGCCACGAGCCGATCCCGGCCACGTCGGATTCGGTGCCGGCGCCGGCCTCGAGCTGTTCCAGGGCGGCGGTGATCGCCCCCGAGCCGAGCTTGCACGGCGGGCACTGGCCGCACGACTCCACGTAGAGGAAGCGGGACATGGCCCGGGCCACCTCCACCATGCAGGCGGTCTCGTCGTAGACGATGAACCCGGCTGCCCCCATCCCGCTGCCGGCGGCGGCGAACCCCTCGTAGGAGAGGGGAATGTCGAGCCGGTCGCCCCGGAGCACGGGGTTGGCCACGCCGGAGAACACGGCTTTCACCTGGCGTCCCGCCGGCAGGCCGCTGGCGATGGCGTCGATGACCTCCCGCAGCGAGGTGCCCAGCTCGATCTCGCCGATGTCGGGGGCCACCACGTCGCCCACCACGGTGCACACCACGTGGCCGGGTGACGCCTCGGTGCCCCGGCCCCGGAACCAGTCCGCGCCCCGGGCCAGGATGACCGGGACGTTGGCCAGGGTCTCGACGTTGTTGACCAGGGTGGGGTTCGACTCGTGGCGCTCCGGGTGTCCGGGCTCGCCGGGGGTGGATTCCCATCCCGACTGGGGCGCGGTGGCGAAGAGGCCGTGCTCGTAGGGCGGGAACAGGCGGGGGAGCGGGTCGCGGCCTTCGATGACCTCGAGGAGCGCCTTCTCCTCGCCGAAGAGGTATTCGTCGGGACCGGGGACGAGGGTGATCTGACAGTCGGTGCAGATGCCCGCCTCCTGGACCTCGGCCACCGCCCGGGTGAGGGCCGCGGCCTCGGGCTCGAAGCTGGCCTTGATGCCGATGAAGGCCTCTACGGCGCCGACGGCGTAGGCGGCGATGATCAGGCCCTCCACCACCTGGTAGGGGTTGGCCCGCAGCAGGGCCCGGTCCTTGAAGGTGCCGGGTTCCCCTTCGGCGGCGTTCATCACCAGGTAGTGGTGGGTGCCCTCGGCCTTGGCCACACTGGACCATTTGCGCCCGGTGGGGAAGCCGGCACCGCCCCGGCCCCGCAGCCCGGAGCGGCTGATCAACTCGATGGTGCCGGCCGGACCGAGCTTCTGGGCCTCGGCCAGGCCCAAACCGCCGTCACCGGCCAGGTACTCGTCCAGGGAGGTGAGGGGGGCGGAGGGCAGCAGGAAGTTCTCCACGGATACCTCTTTCCCCGTCCCGGGCGGCCATCAGTCGGTGAGAATGCCCGTCCGGCGCAGGAAGTCGACCTGGTCGGCGGTAACCCGTCCGGGCCCGTCGCCCAGGAACGGTTCGAAGTGGCTGTAGGGATAACGGTGCAGCTCCGCCTCCGGGGCCCGGGCGGCCAGCCGCTCCACGGCCTTCCGCGACACGGTGATGTCGGTCTGCCCGAGCCCGACCCACAGGGGGCATCTCACCTTGCGGGCCTTGGCCACCGGACGATGGAAGGCGATGGTGGCGAACAGGCCGGGGCTGATCTCGTTGCGCCACGGTGAGCCCGGGGGCACGACGGCGGCGAACCCGTCGGCCTCCCCCGGCAGGGGCATGGCGGCGCGGCCTCCGACGGGGCCGGTGACGGGCACCAGGTTGTGGCGACCGGCGACGTCGGCCACGGCCCGGGTCAGGAGCCAAGCCGCCACCCTGGGCGGGGTGGCCAGCACCCGGGCCAGTCCGTCGAGGAACGGGCACAGGACGATGGTGGCGGCGATGTCGCCGTCGGCGGCGGCCGTCTCCACAGCGTGGCCGCCGCCGAAGGAGAAGCCCCACAGGACGATGCGGGCCGGGTCGACCTGGGGCAGGGCCCGGGCCGCGGCCACCGCGGCGCGCCAGTCCTCGAGCTGCGCCGCCTTGCGGAACCGCTGCCGGGGCTGGCCGGGCGAGTCCCCGAGATGGCGGTAGTCGAAGACGAGGACCGCGGCGCCGGCGCTGGCCAGCCGCTCGGCGTAGGCGGGCAGCCCGTCATGGCGGGTGAGGGAGAAGCCGTGGGCCATGACCACGCACGGCCGGCGGGCTTCGGCATCCGAGGGCGCCGGCGGGTCGTAGACCCAGGCGGCGCAACGGCCCGACCCGGAGGGAAACTCGTGGTCTGAACGGCTCGTCACCCTGGGTAGGGTACGCGGCTCCGCCGGAGATCGACGAGACGGCCGGCGGGGGCGAGATCGGGCACGGTACCGGACGCCGGTAGCCTGGTGGGGGCGATGAGCGCCCCGGACCTCGCCTGGCAACCCTCGCTGCTCGACGCCTCGGCGGCGCCCGACGTCGACCGGTCCTTCTCGTCGCTCTCCCGGATCCGGCTCGACCCGACCTCATGGGTGGACCATGCTCCGGCCTGGGTCTCGGGGTCCGACCGCCTCTTCGCCGACCTGCTGGCCGGCACCGACTGGGGCCAGCGCACCCGCCGCATGTACGACCACCATGTGCTGGAACCCAGGCTCACCTCGTGGTGGAGCGCCGACTCCGGCCGGCGGCTGGAACCGGCGATCCTGGACCGGATGCGGGCTCTCCTGTCCGCCCGCTACGGGGTGGAGCTCGATTCGATGGGCCTCAACCTCTACCGGGACGGACGGGACAGCGTCGCCTGGCACGGCGACCGCATCGCCCGGGCCGTCGCCGAGCCGGTGGTGGCCATCGTCTCGGTGGGCGAGCCCCGCAAGTTCCTGCTCCGTCCCAAGGGCGGTGGACGGTCGACGACCTTCATCCTCGGCCGGGGCGACCTGCTGGTGACGGGCGGCGCCACCCAGCGAGCCTGGCAGCACACCGTCCCCAAGGTGTCGACCGCCGGCCCCCGCATCAGCATCAGCTACCGCCACGGCCTGATGCCTCTCGCCCGACCCGGCCCGGCGTAGCCGTCAGCCGGCCCGCCCGACGATCCGGACCTCTCCGGCCGGGGGATCGACCTCGATGAGGTCGCCGTCATGGATGGCTTCGAACAGGCCGGGCACACCCACCACGGCCGGCAGTCCGAGCTCGCGGGCCAGGATGGCGGTGTGGCTGAACAGCCCACCCTCTTCGGTCACCACGGCCGACAGCAGCGGGAAGACGGCGTTGAAGGCCGTGGTGGTGGCCACCGCCACCAGCACGTCACCGTCGACGAGGCGGGTCAGCTCCTCCGGGTGACGCACCACCCGCGCCGGGCCCACGGCGGCCTGCGTCCCGATGCCGACACCGTGGAGCGGGGCATCGACCCGAGGGGGCGTCACGCCCCAGACGGCGTTGCGGATCTCGGACAGCCGGGCGACGTCGGGCGGGAGGTCAACGGGCCCGGGACACCTCCCGCCGCCGTCGAGGTGCAGGGGTGGGTCCTCGATGGCCGCCCGGGCCCGGATGTCCCATCGTCGGGCGAGCTCGGCCACCGTCGGACCCTGCCCGGACAGCAGCGCCAACGCCTCGTCGGTGTCCGCCTCGAAGAGATGGTGAGGATCGGCCAGCAGGTCGCGATCCGCCGTCCGGCGGCCGATCTCGAGCCCGGCCCGCCGCACGAGGCCCAGCGGCCAGTTGAAGCACACGCCGACGTCGTCGTCACGCAGCGCATAGCTGGACCGTGCGTCGGCCAGCAGCATGTCGAAACGCTTCCGGTCGGACTCGGGAATCGCGGTACGAACCGCCGCCGCCACGTCTGGCCGAAGATTTCCCGGACGTGGCCGCCGGCGGGCGTTCACGGCGGCGAGGACGAGACCGGGTCGCTCTCCCAAGGTCGGTTCGAGCCGGTCGTGGCCGGCGACCGGTCGCCATCCGTAGTCGTCGAGATAGGCGTCGAGCGCAGCCGCCGCCTCGGAACCGGCGGCCCGCAGGTCGGCGATGGTCGCCACCGGCACCGGAGCACCGGCACGGTCGAGGGCATCGGCGACGGCCCTCAGGTGGGCGTCGACGGCCGAGCTGGCGGGGGAGGCCCCGGCGAGAAGCTCCGGCAGGGCGGCAGGTTCCAAACCCCAGCCCTCGGCCGCACGGAAGAGCAGCCCGGCGGCGATGTTGAAGCCGGTGTGCTCGAAGTGCAGCGGCGCCCAGCGCAGGAAGTTGTCCACCGCCCGCTGGAAATGCCTGCCCAACCCCCGGTCATCGAGCGACCCGACGTCCTCGCCCTGCAGTTGTCGATTGGCGGCGACGGCTCGGGGCCGCTCCTCGTCGTGCCACCGCCGCACCTCGTCCCGCCACGGCGAGGACACCAGGGTCCTGGCGGCCGCCACCTGACGCGCCGCAAGCTCCTCGGACGTGAGCGGGATGGCGGGGCCGTAGTAGATCCAGCCGTTGACCGCCGCCCACTGCGCCTCCCCGGTCGGCAGCCCGTAGCGCGCCGCTCCGTGCTTCCAGCCGATCGTCACCGCCGGGAACAGCGACGAGAACATCCGGCTCACGGCGTGGGGGAAGTGCTCCTTGACCAGCCACCAGTCGCCCGCCCCGGGCGCCTCCCAGGTCAGCTCCGCCGCCATCGCCCAAGTCTGGCCCACGACGCTCGACGGTCAGGCGGGTGACGCGTGTCACGCCCGGGGCCCTGGGGAGTCACTCCGGTGCAGCCACCACCCGCAGGCTGGCATCGTCCACGTCGTAGACCGCGCCCCACACCAGAGTCCCCGGCGTGAGCCATGGCCAGGCCCGGATGAGGCCGACGTCGTGCCGCACGGACCCCTCCACGCTGGGGAACGGGAGGAAGTCGATGTCAACCCCGGTGGCGGCGCGCAGCTCGTCGTTGCTGCGCCCCTCGAGGCCGCAGCGGTCGTGGTGGATGACCCCGATCTCCGTCGTCCCGAGCACCCGGGTCGACAGGGCGATCGACCGCCGGGCGTCCTCGGTGACCCGGCCGCCGGCGTTGCGGATGAAATGGGCCTCGCCGACCTCGAGCCCCAAGGCGCGGAGCAGATCCAGGCGGGTGTCCATGCAGCTGAGGATCACCAGTTGCCGGGTCGGCCGAGGAGAGCCCGGCGAGGCCGACCACGGGTTGAGCGCCTGAAAGAGCTTGTTGGCGTCGAGGATGCGATCGAGCTGGGACATGCCCGCCACATTCCACGCCACCGCACCCCGCGCGCAATCCGGAGGATTCCCCGGTATCCGACGCCTGCAGATGGAGGAAAGAAAAGCCGTTGACAGGCGTACGTGTGTTCGATAGGCTGCCGACAGCCTCGAGGACCGGGCATAACGGACCTCCTCTCGGAACCACGATCGGCGCGGATGCGCGCCAGACGACCAGAGGAGGTGTCGTGCCGGCCAGTCTTCTTACTGCAGCCCGGGCCTTTCGGGCAGCACTGACCGCCTTCGATCCTGCGTTGTCGTCGGGTGAGAACTGTGCCGTCGTGGTCGAGGAGCTCGCCGCCACGGAGAAGGCGTGTGCGTCGGCACGGGCGCTGGCGGCGGCGCGGGCGTCGGACTGCGGGGCACATCGCCAGAAGGGGTTCGCGGACGCGGCGGACTGGCTGGCGCGGGCTTCGGGAACGTCGACGGTGGCGGCCAGGGCGGAGATGGACACGGCTCGGGCGCTGAATGACATGCCCGACACTCGGGCCGCGGCGGCGGCGGGCGAGCTGTCATTGGCCCAGGCGCAGCAGGTGGTTCGGACCGAGGCGGAATGTCCGGGATCCGAGACGGAGCTGCTGCGGGTAGCCAGAAGTCAGAGTCTCAAGACGCTCAAGGACAAGGCAAGAAAACGGCAATTGGAAGCAGTCGACCCCGAGGAGCTGCACGCCCGCCAGCACAAAGAACGCTGCTTCCGCCACTGGCGCACGGATCTGGGCATGGTCGGTTTCGCCGGGGAGCTGGCGCCCGAGGTGGGGCTGCCGTTCGTGAACCGGCTGGATGCGGAGACGGACCGGGTCCGCCGCCGGGCTCGGCGGGAGGGCAACCGGGAGGCACGGGAGGCGCACGCGGCGGACGCCTTGATACAGATAGCCACAGGCGGCGGGCAGGGCAAGGCCCGCTCCGCCGATCTGGCCATCGTGTGCGACCTCCGGGCGTTCCGGCGGGGCCACGCCCACCCGGATGAGCCCTGCCACCTGGTGGGTGGCGGGCCGATCCCGGTCACGCTCGTACGGGAGCTCTCCGAGGACGCCTTCATCAAGGCGGTCATTCACGACGGGACCCGCATCGACACAGTGGTCCACTACGGCCGCCACATCAAAGCCGAGCTACGCACCGCTCTGGAGCTCGGCGCCGTCCCCGACTTCGACGGGGTCAGCTGCATCGAGGCGGGCTGCGACCGGCGCTACCACCTGGAATGGGACCACGTCGACCCCCGCGCCAACCGGGGTCCGACCTCCTACGCCAATCTCGAACCCCGCTGCTACCCCCACCACCGAGAGAAGACCGAACGGGACCGACGAGCCGGCCTCCTCCGAGGTATCCGAGCCGGACCCGACCCGCCGTGACCCCCGTTGACCCGGGTCCGCCGCGGATCAGTCGGCTGTGACGAGATGGGCCAGCTGATGGGAGGCGATCCAGGCCAGCACGACGAGGATGCCGGTGGCCACGCCGGCGGCCACCGCCAGGCGGCCGGCGGCCAGATGCCCGTCCAGCAACAGCGGCCGGGCGGCGACGGTGAGCAGGTCCAGCGGGTTGCGCTCGGCCAGCTCCCGGATGTAGCCGGGCATGGCGGTGTGGGGCACCCAGATGCTGCTGGTGAACATGAAGGGCAGGAACAGCGGCAGGAGGGCCTGGGTGATCTCGGCGCTGCGGGTCCGCAGCCCGGCCACCAGGAACAGGGCGTTCCAGGCCGCCGACCACAGCGCCACCAGGGCCAGCACCAGCGCCACCGCGGCGGGCGATTCCAGTGGGGCGCCCAGCAGGGCTCCGACCACCAGCAGGAGGGCGGCGATGGGGACCGCCCGGGCCGCTTCGAAGGCCAGCAGCCCGGCGAGGGCGGCGGCCGGCGAGGTGGGCAGCAGCCGGAGTCGGTCGAGGTAGCCGTTGGTGGCGTCGGTGACGAGCCGGCCGGCGGCGAACCCGCCTCCCATCATGGCGGACACGAACACCAGGCCGGGAGTGGCGAAGTCCACCAGCTGATCGGTGCCGTAGCCCGGCAGGGCGATCATCACGCCGAACACCTGGGTGATGATGGCCACCAGGGCCAGGGGGAGCACGGCCGGGAACACGAACGCCCACGCCGGTTCCCGCAGGGCGTGCCGGGTGGTCCGCCCGAAGGTCAGGGCGGCATGGTGCAGGAAGACGCCGCTCATCGCCGGCGCCTCTCCACCGCGGCCAGGGCGACCACCAGCACCGCCGACCACAGCGCGATGGTGGCGATCCCGCCGGCGACCACCGCGGGATCGACGTCGCCGGTCGTCCACTGCCGGGCCGCCTCCACCACGGCGGAGAGGGGGTTGGCCTCGGCCAGGCGCTCCGCCCACCGGGGCATCAGCTCGGCCGGCAGCCACACGGTGGACAGGAAGGTGACCGGAGCGAAGAGGGGCAGGAGGGCCTGGGGGGCCTGGGGACTGGCGGAGAGCCGGGCGACCAGATGGAACAGCACGTTCCAGGCCATGGCCCACACGGCGGCGAGCAGCAACAGCGAGGCGGTCCCGGCCACCGACGGGTGCACGTCCTCGGCCTGGAGCACACTGACCAGCAGCACCAGGGCGGCGGCGGGGAGGACCCGGGCGGCGTCGAACCCCATGCGGCCCAGGGTCACCGCCGCCGGCGAGGCCCCCAGGAGCCGCAGGCGGTCGGCGAACCCGCCCCGCAGATCCTCGGCCAGCCCGACGGCGGTGAAGCCGGCGCCCATCATCCCCGGCAGCAGGACCGCTCCGGCCGCCAGCCAGTCGAAGTAGGACGGGTCGGGAAAGGCCGGCAGCCGGGCCACCGACCCGGTCAGGTCGGCGAAGAGGGTGACGGTCACGACCGGCGGCACCAGTGGGAACACCCAGGCCATGGCGAAGCGGCGCCTCGCCCGCAGCTCCTCCCGGCGGAAGGCCAGCCACGCCGTGCGGGCGAAGCCGAAGGCCCCCGGATGGAGCGCCGCAGCCTGGCTCACGCCGCCTCGCCCGAGCGGGTGCCGGACCTGGACCCGGCGCCGGGGCCGGTCAGGGCCACGAAGACGTCCTCCAGCGACGGCCGGTGGATCTCCACGTCGTCGGGCCGCAGACCGAGCGCGGCCAGCGCGGCGGCGGCCTCGAGGGCGTCAGCGGGCTGTTCCAGGTCGATCTCCACCGTGCCTGCCCCGTTGACCAGGTGGGCCCGACCGGCCAGGCGGCTGGCGGCGCGGGCCGCATCGGCGGGGTTGGTGCGCAGCCGCAGGACCGTGCCGCCCAGCTGCGACCGCAACGTCTCCGGGGACCCGAGGGCGACGATCCGGCCCTCGTGCACCACGGCCAGCCGGTCGGCCAGCGCCTCCGCCTCCTCGAGGTACTGGGTGGTGAGGAACACCGTGGTGCCCTCTGCCCGCAGGCGGCGGATCTCGTCCCACAGGGCCCGGCGGGACTGGGGATCCAGCCCGGTGGTGGGCTCGTCGAGGAACAGCACTTCGGGCCGGCGCACCAGGGCGGCGGCCAGGTCGAGGCGCCGTTGCATCCCGCCGGAGTAGGTCCCGATCCGCCGGCCGGCGGCCGCGGTCAGATCGAACAGCTCCAGCAGCTCACCGGCCCGGGCCTTGGCCTCCCGGCGGGGGAGCCCCCACAGCGAGGCGACCAGGGTGAGGAACTCCCGTCCCGTGAGCAGCTCGTCCAGGGCGGCCTCCTGGAGTGTGACCCCGATCCGGGCGCGCACGTCCTCGGGCCGGGCCACGACGTCGACGCCCGCCACCCGGGCCCGTCCCCGGGTCGCACCCGTCAGGCCGGTGAGAATCCGCACGGTGGTGGTCTTGCCGCCGCCGTTGCGGCCCAGGTAGCCGAAGATCTCACCTTCACCGACGTGGAAGGTCACGTCCCGCAGCGCTTCGGTGCCCGTGGCATAGATCTTGGCCAGCTGCTCGGCCTCGATGGCGACGTACATGCGCACCCCCGGGGAATTGGATTTTCCAAGTATTATTTCCTTGGATTATCCAAGTCAAGCCGATATCCTGAGGAAGGATGAGCCGAACCTACGACCAGCACTGCTCCCTGGCCCTCGCCCTCGATGTGGTGGGCGACCGCTGGGCGCTGCTCGTCATCCGCGACCTCCTGCTCGGCCCACGCCGCTTCGGAGAGCTCCTGGAGGGCCTGCCGGGCATCGGGACCGACATCCTCACCGCCCGCCTGCGGGACCTGGAGGCCGCGGGGCTGGTGTCCCGGCGCCAGGAGGGCCGGGCCAGCTGGTACGACCTCACCGACGAGGGTCGGGCGCTCCAACCGGCCATGCGGGAGCTGGCCATCTGGGGCGTCCGTCGCTTCCTGGCCCCGCCCCTGGCCGAGACGTTCTCGCCCCGCTCGACGCTCACCCTGCTCAGCATGGGGACCGCCGGTGCGATCGACGTCGAGGGGGTTGACGGGCGCTACGAGATCCGGGTGGAGCCGGAGGTGGCCACCATGGACGTCGTCGGCGGGCGGGTCCGGGCGACACAGGGTCCCGCCGACGATCCCACTGCCACCGTCTCATTCACCCAGGCGGGCGTGCTCGCCCTCGTCATGGGCTCTCCCCTCGAGAGCCTGGTGGCCACCGGTGAGGCGCAGGTCGACGGGGACGCGGCGCGCGCCGCCACCGTCCTGGAGGCGCTTTCCCGATCCGGCATCGTCACCGGCGCCTTTGTCGCCCTCTCAGGCGCCTGAAGTCGTCGGGAGTGCGCAGCAGGAAAAGCCGCCTGGCAGGTGCATTTCCTGCTAACCCTCCCCGGCGAAAGGGTGCTGGTGCCACTTCAGCCTCAGCCGTAAAGGGCAGCGCCGCTCAGGCCACCCCCGCCTTTTTCAATGCGACCTTTTCGCGTTATCAGGTCTTCCGCACCACCTCGGCGGCCACCGTCCCCCAGCGCTCGATGTCGGTCGGGCCGGAGAAGATGTCGTCGCCGGTGAGGTAGAGGACGACCCGGTCGGCGACGCCCCGGTGGCGGGCCACGATCCGGTCGGGCAGCTCGTCCCAGCGGCCGCTGACGGCGAAGTGGTCGAGGAGGTCGTCGGTGATGACGGCGGCCATCCCGTCCAGGTCACCGGCCTTCTGCCGTTCCCGGAGGCGCTCGGTGGTCCCCTCGAAGCCGATCTGGTCGAAGAGGAAGGCGTAGTTGGGGGTCGACCCGTAGAACGAGATCTGGCGCCGGACCCCGTCCCGGGCCGCGGCCAGTTCCTCCTCGGTGTCGCCGGCGGCCACGAACGTGGGCATGAAGATGGTGAGCTCGCCGGGGTCCCGTCCCGCCTTGGCGGCCCCGGCGGCCAGGTTGGGCAGGACCGTCTCCCGCACGTAGGTGGGATGGTTGAGCGGGTGCACGTGCAGCCCGTCGGCCACCTCGCCGGCCATGCGCAGCATCCACGGATTCACCCCGGCGACGTCGATGGTGGGCCGGTCGTGGGCGATCCGGCCCGGGGTCCACTGCGGGGTGAGGAGCGAGAAGGAGTAGAAGTCGCCCTGGAAGTTGAGCCGCTCCTCGCCCCGGAAGGCGGCGAAGATGGCCCGCAGGGCCAGGACGTACTCCCGCAGGCGGGGCCCGGGATGCTCGAAGGTGGCGCTGTAGCGACGCTCGACGTGGGCCCGCACCTGGGTGCCGAGTCCCAGGCGGAACCGGCCGCCGGTGAGGTCGGCCAGCTCCCAGGCCAGCTGGGCGGTGATCATGGGACTGCGGGCGAAGGCCACGGCGATGCCCGTGGCCAGGTCGAGGGGTGCGGCCAGGGCGGCGGCGGTGGCCGAGAGGAACGCCGTCCGACCCGACTCGACGAACACCAGGCCGGAGAAGCCGCCGGTGTGGGCCTCCCGGGCCAGCTCCCCGATCCGGGGCAGGGACGATCCGGATGTCACCAGGTCCACCTTCATGTCCGGCCTCCTCGCCTGCGGTCCCGCTATCCCACCACCCGGACGTCGGCGACCCGGACCCGACCGAGGAGGTCGATGACCACGCCCTCGGTGCGCTCGGAGTGGACGCCCTGGTTCTTGGCGAACCACAGGGGGATGACGGGCATATCGTCCAGGATGAGATCTTCGGCCGCCTGGTACGCCTTGAGGCCCTCCTCCATGGAGGAGGCCCGGTCGCCGTCGGCCACGAGCTGATCGACCCGGGGGTTGGCGTAACCGGCCCGGTTGGAGGAGCTCTTCGACCCGAACAGCGGGGCCAGATAGGCCTGTGGGCTCGGATAGTCCATCAGCCAGTTGAGGCGGAACGGCCCGGTCACCTCGTGGGCCTTGACCGCGCCGAAGAACACGGAGAACTCGGGGGTCTCGAACTTGACGTCGGCGATCCCGAGGTTGGCGCGGAGCTGGTTGGCCACCGCCTCCATGGACGCTTCGTGATCCCGGCCGGTGGCGAACCAGATGTGCAGGGTGCCGCCCGTCCACCCGCCCCCCTCGGCCAGGAGCCGGCGGGCCTTGGCCACGTCGAGGTCGCACAGCTTGCAGGCGTCGGTCCGGGTTCCGGGCAGGGCGGGGAAGACGATGGAGCGGGCCGGGTCCTTCTCGCCGTCGAAGATCTTGTCGATGATGCCCTGGCGGTCGATGGCCAGGGAGAGGGCCTGGCGGATCTCCTTGCGGGCGAAGGCGGGCTGGTAGAGGGGAAGGCCGAGATAGTTGAGCCCCGAGCTGAGCTGCTCGACGAAGCGCCGGCCGTAGGCCTGGCGGGCGCCGGCGATCTCGGACGCGGGCAGCTCGGTGGTGATGTCGAGCGCACCGGCCTGGAAGTCGCGGTAGGCGGTCTCCTTGGCCACGTAGATCTTGAACTCGATGGCGTCGGCCGCCGGGGGCGGGCCCTGGTACCCGGGGTAGCGCTTGACCCGGATGCTCTCGTCATGACGCCAGGGTCCGTCCATCTGGTACGGGCCGTTGCCCACCGGTTGTTCCTCGAAGCCCTTCGGATCGTCGAGGGCCACCCGGGGGAGGGGGTAGAAGGCCTGGAAGCCGAGGGTCAGGGGGAACTGGCTGAAGGGCTCCACCAGGCGGACGGTGAAGGTGGTGTCGTCCACCACCCGGAGCCCGGACATCTCCTTCGCTCCGGGTGGCACCGGCGGGGTGGCGGCGGGATCGCCCTGGAGGTCGTCGTACCCCTCGATCTTGGCGAAGGACGACGAGTTGCCCGCCGCATTGGGGGCGTAGGCGCCGAAGTTCCAGGCGTCGACGAAGGACCGGGCCGTCACGGGTTCACCGTCGTGGAAGGTCCATCCGCCCTTGATCTTGATCGTCCACTCCTGCTGATCGGAGGAGGCGATCGACTCGGCCATGGCGTTGCCCGGCTCGGCCGTGCGGGCGTCGTACTCCACCAACCCGGTGAACAGGACGAAGAGCACCTGCATGTCGTTGGTGGCGTTGGTGGTCGGCGGCAGGAGGTGCTCGGGCTCGATGATGCCGATGGAGAAGACCTGCTCCTCGCCGCCCTCTCCCTTCGGCTCGGAGCCGCCCGAGCTGCAGGCCGTGACCGCCAGCCCCGAGACCATCACCACTGCCAGCAGACGACGTCGCACCGGAACCCCCTTCTCAGCTCTGGTCGATGCTCGCGCTTTTCGTCCTGGTGCGGCGATGGCGGGCCCACCAGGCGTCCTCGCCGGGTGGGGTCGGGCGGTCGTAGAGCAGGCGGGCGGCCGTCACCTGTCCGGCGATGGTGTCCATGATCCGGTCGGTGGCGGCGCGGTCGTCCTCCTCCGGGAGCACGGGCACGGCCGTTCCGATGGTCGCCGCCACCACCAGCCCGGGACGCCACCGGAGCCCGTGGCCCCGGGCGTGGAGCCGATGCGTGCCCCACAGCCCGACCGGTATCACCCCCACGCCGCTGGCGCGGGCCAGGCGGGCCACGCCCGTGCGGCCCCGGCCCGGGTCGAGGTCGGCGGAGAGCCCGCCTTCGGGGAAGATGACGACGACCTCGCCCCTGCCGAGGGCGGCGGAGGCCGGTTCCAGCGAAGCCGCCGCCCGGGGCGTGGCCCGTTCCACCGGGATCTGGCCCATACGCCGGAGGAGCCCGGCCAGGACGGGGTAGCGGAACAGCCCGGAGGTGGCCAGGAACCGCGCCTCCCGGCCCCGCAGGTCAGCGAGGTAGCCGACGACCGGCGGGTCGACCAGGGAGATGTGGTTGGCGGCCAGGAGCGCGGGACCGGAGTCCGGGATGCGCTCCAGGCCCTCGACCCGCCAGCCCAGCCCCCGCCGCAGCGGAGGCCGCAGCAGGGCTCGGGCCAGGTCGTAGGCCGACACGGGTCAGAGCTTGGCCAGCACCTTATCGACGGCGCTGATCTCGACGCCCCGGCCCTCCTCGACGGCGATGTCGGTGATGACGCCGTCTTCGATGATGGCCGCGTAGCGCCTGGTCCGGGTGCCCAGACCGAGGACGGAGAGGTCGAACTCCAGGTCCATCTGAGCGGTGAACTCCCCGTTGCCGTCGGCCAGCATGACCACCTTGCCCTCGGCGCCCTGGACCCGGCCCCAGGCGCCCATCACGAAGGCGTCGTTGACGGAGACGCAGGCGATCGTGTCGACCCCCTTGGCCTTCAGGTCGTCGGCCCGGAGCACGAAGCCGGGCAGGTGGTAATCGGAACAGGTGGGGGTGAAGGCGCCCGGCACGCCGACCAGGACGACTTTGCCCGAGCCCAGCACCTCGCCGCTCTGGACGGGCATGATGCCCTCGTCCGTGAGCACCGTCAGCGTCACGTCGGGGATCTTGTCGCCGACCGAGATTGCCATTCGTGCCTCCTGATCCGTGTCCTGGCGCGTGCCGGACTACCCCAGATCATGCCCCGCCGGGAGGCTGCGGACCGCAGCGAGTGGTTTATTCGTCCAGCCCTGGCGGAAGGAGTGGTGGTCACAGACCCTTCCGGAGGAGAGCCGTCCATGAACGAGCCCCAGCCCCTCGACATCTACCTCAACGACCACCTCGGCGGTTCCGTGATGGCCATCGAGATCGCCAAGCGGTGCGCGGCCGAGAACTCCGGAACCGAGCTGGGCCAGTTCTTAGAGAAGTTCCTGGCCGAGGTCGAGGAGGACAAACGCACGCTGGAAGGGCTGATGGATGCCGTCGGGGCGTCCCGAAACCCGGTCAAGCAGGCGGGGGCATGGCTGGGGGAGAAGCTGACCCGCCTCAAGCTCGGCACCTCGGAGAAGAACCTGGCCAACCTGCTCTCGGTGGAAACGCTGTGCATGGGCGTGCAGGGCAAGATCTATCTCTGGACCGCCCTTGACAAGGTGGCCGCCGGCCACGAGGTGCTGTCGGGGACGGACTTCAACGCCCTCCTCAAGGCGGCCCAGACCCAGCAGGACGGTCTGGAACGGTACCGGCTCGAGTTGGCCGAGAAAGCCCTGGGAGCCCGGCCGGCGGTCTGACCCGCTTCGAGCCGGCCGGTAACCTGCGCTCGGTGACGAAGGACATGGTTGGCGCGCGGTGGCGGACACGTGGTGCCGCCACCGCGCTCGTCAGCACCCTGGTGCTGGGGATCCAGGCGGCGCTGGGCCCGAAGAAGAAGGTGCCCATCGTCATCGACCACCGTCTGGATGAGCCGCCCCCCGAGGCCATCACCCTGTTCTTCCATCCCGAGGTGCCCGAGGCGACCCTGGTGCTTATCCGCTGACCGCGGCGGCCGACTCCTGCGGGAAGCCGTCGACGTAGGTGACGGTGTGGGTGCGCACCGCCGGCGTCCGGGGGCCGCGGATGATCACCCCGGTGAGGTTGAGCGGGTCGCAGGCGTTGATCACCACCCGCTCGCCGCTGCGGGCCTGGCGGCGGATGGCCTTCAGGCCGTCCATGGCGGCAGGGAGGGCGTACTGCTCGCCGCTGAAGCCGGCCACGAAGCGTCCCCCCCGGATGAGGCCGCGATCCTCGAAGCGGCGCAGGGCCCACTGCAGCTCCCGCCACGGGATGGGCAGACCCTCGTGGACGGCGAGGTCCCGGAAGACGACACCCCAGCGGTGCAGGAGCTGGTCGGCCACCACCTCGGCCAGCCCTTCGCGGTCCTCGACCGGCTCGGCGTCGGGGACGAGCGACCACCGCCCCGCCGCCGTGGTGGGGCCGGAGGCGCCCCGCCGCAGCCGGCTGACCGAGCTCCGGGTCGGGCGGTGCGGATGGCGGCGTTCCTCCACCAGGGAACGGATGGCGGCGAACCCGTCGGCGGTGAGCAGGCCTCGGGCGACCCCGTCCCACAAGGCCTCTTCGATGTCGGTGCGCAGGCGACCGGTGTCGGCGGCCAGCTCGGAGACGAACCGGGCCCCCTTGGCGGCGAGGGCCTCGACCACCTCGGCGGTGGCGCCCACGGCGGGCACTTCCGGAGTCGCGGCGAGCCGGGCGCCCTGGAGCAGCCAGGGCAGGTCCTCCCGGAAGGCCAGCGTGATCGGCGTCGCCTTGGACGGGCTCGAGCGGCGGGCCGCCTCGCCGGGGGACGCCGCCTTGGCCCCGGCCGCCGGCTGCCAGGCGGAGAGGCGCAGCCAGGTGACCTCGCCGTCGTGGCACAGCCGGTCCAGGAGGGCGGGCTGGTAGTCGGTCAGCCGGCGCCGCAGGATCTCGGGCTCCCAGGTGGCGGCGCCGGCCTCGTAGCCCTGGAGCTGTTCGATGACCAGTCGGATCCCGACCCGGCCCCGCAGCTGGGTGTCGGGGGCCACGTGCTGCCAGCGCAACAGGAAGCGCATGAAATCCTGGGCCGTGACCGCCTCCACCGACCGGCGCCGGGTCTTGCGGGAGTAGGCGTGCATGCGGGCCAGGAGGCGCCGGGCGCACCACTCCACCGTCTCGGGCGAAGCCGGCGCATCCGGGTCGGTGAAGGCCCCCCGGAGGGCGAACCCGTCGTGTTCCAGCACGGCCAGCCCCACGGCCACGGTGGACGGGGGCAAGCCGCAGCGCTCGGCCAGGGCGGCGGCGGTGAGCGGCCCGGAGATGTCGAGGTGGCCCCGCAGCACCGCCGCGGCCACCCGCTCCCGGGGATACGTGCCGTCGGCCGCGCCGTCGAGCAGGACCGCGGCCTGTTCGGACAGCTCCGCCGCCCACCAGTGCTCGGTTGACTCCGGGGACACCCCGGACCCCGCGCCTGGTTCGACCTTCGATCGCACCCGGCCTCGGGCGGCCAGCTCGTCGAACAGCGGGCGCCAGGACTCACAGGCGGGGGTGACCACCAGGCTGAGGAGGAGGTCGTGCAGTTCGTCGGCGGTGGCGGGCTCGGGGGCGACCTCCTCGCGGACCTGGGCCACCGCCTCGGGGTCGAGGCGGCCGATGGAGGACAGGTCGACGGGCAGGCCCCTGCGCACCGACACGGCGTTGGTACGGCGGTCGACCGCCTCGGCGTCGTCGAGGAAGGCGTAGGGCTTGGCGTTGAGGATCTCGTGGCTGAAGGGCGACGCCTCGGTGGTATCGCGGCAATGGGCCCGAACCGCCCCGCTTTCCAGGCCGGCGAGGAGCGCCTCGAGGCCGTCGATGTCGAGGCCTTCGGTGAGGGTGTCGTGCATGGTCTGGCGGACCAGGGGGTGGTCGGGGATCTCGATGGGGCCGGTGATGTTCTCCTGGCAGGCCGCCGCCTGGGGGAAGAGGGCGGCCATGAAGTCGTCCGCTTCCATGCGCTGGATGGGGGGCGGGTTGCGCCGCCCGCCTTTCCAGCGCAGCACGACCAGGGCCCGGTTGAGGTTCCACCGCCACCGGCTCTGGAACATGGGGGCGTCGAGGACGGCCTGCTGGAGCACGGCCCGCACCGTCTTCGAGTTGAGGAAGTGGGGGACGTCGGCCAGCGGGAAGCTGTGGTGCGGGCCGAGGGAGATCACGACGGCGTTGTCGTTGGCCGCGGCCTGGAGCTCGAAGTTGAACGACTTGCAGAACCGCTTGCGCAGGGCCAGACCCAGCGCCCGGTTGATCCGTCCCCCATAGGGGGAGTGGATCACCAGGTGCATCCCCTCCGCCTCGTCGAAGAAGCGCTCGAAGACCAGGTCGGTGGCCGTGGGGACGATGCCGAGGACGGCCCGGCCGGCGGCCACGTAGTCGACGATCTGCTCGACCGCACCGGCATCGAGAGGAGCGGCCTGGCTCAGCCAGGCCCGGGCGCCGTCGGCGTCGCCGGCCGACAGGTAGCCGTCGAGCGCGCACCGCAGGGCGGAGACCTCGAGGGAGAGCTCGCGGGTACGGGCCGGCGCCTCGCCCGTCCAGAAGGGGATGGTGGGGGGTTTGCCGTCGGCGTCGGCCACGCGGACGGTGCCGGAGGTGACCTGGCGGATCTGCCAGGCGTGGGTCCCGAGCAGGAAGATGTCCCCCGCCATCGACTCGGTGGCCCAGTCCTCGTTGACGGTGCCCACGAACAGGTCGTCGGGCTCGACGACGACCCGGAAGTCGCCCACCTCGGGGATGGCGCCGCCCGAGGTGGCCGCGGCCAGGCGGGCGGCGGGCCGGGCCCGGACCTCGCCGTTGACCCCGTCGAGATGGAGATAGGCGGCCCGCCGTCCCCGGCCGGTGGTGATGCCATGGCTGACCATGGCCAGGATCTCGTCGAACTGGGGGCGGGTCAGGTGCCGGTAGGGATGGGCCCGGCGCACCAGGTCGTACAGGTGGTCGGTGCGCCACTCACCCGCTGCCACCTCGGCCACGATCTGCTGGGCCAGGATGTCGAGGGGGGCCTCGGGCGGCGTGATGGCGTCGAGCTCGCCCTTGCCCACCGCACACAGCAGCGCCGCGCTCTCCACGAGCTCGTCACGGGTCAGGGGGAACAGCCGCCCCTTGGGGGTCCCGGCCCGGGAGTGGTTGGAGCGACCCACCCGCTGGAGGAAGGTGGCGATGCTCCGGGGTGAGCCGACCTGGCACACGAGCTCCACCGGGCCGATGTCGATGCCCAGCTCGAGGGAGGCGGTGGCCACCAGCGCCTTGAGGTCCCCGGCCCGCAGGCGGGTCTCCACCTTGTGGCGCCGATCCTTGGACAGCGAGCCGTGATGGGCGGAGACGACATCGTCGCCGAGGCGCTCACCCAACTGGTGGGCCAGGCGCTCGGCCAGGCTGCGGGTGTTGACGAAGACCAGGGTGGTGTGGTGCTGGCCGACCAGTTCGGCGATGCGGCCGAGCACGTCGCCCATCTGGTCGCCCGAGGCCACCGCTTCCAGCTCCCCCTGGGGCAGTTCCAGGGCGAGGTCGAGGTCGCGCTGATGACCGGTGTCGACCACGACACAGGGTTGGGGGGCCGCCGCGCCGCAGAGCATGTCGGCGATGAGCGCCATGGGCCGCTGGGTGGCGGACAGGCCGATGCGCTGGGGCCGGCGGGCGGCGACGTGCTCCAGGCGCTCCAGGGTCAGGGTGAGGTGGGAGCCCCGCTTGTCGCGGGCGGCGGCGTGGATCTCGTCCACGATGACCGTCTCGATGGTGCGCAGCATCTGCCGGCTGCGGGCCGCGGTGACCAGGAGGTAGAGCGACTCGGGAGTGGTGACCACGAAATTCGGGGGGCGGCGCACCATCGAGGCCCGCTCCCCGCCGGTGGTGTCGCCGGTGCGGACCCCGACCCGCAGCCGGGGGGCGGGCAACCCGAGCTCGGCCGCCACCTCGGCGATCTCCCGCAGGGGCCGGTCGAGGTTCTCGGCGATGTCGACGGCCAGCGCCTTGAGGGGCGACACGTAGGCGACCTGGGCCGTTCCTTCCACGTCGACCCCGGCGGCGTGGGCCCGGTACAGGCGGTCGATGCAGACCAGGAACCCGGCCAGCGTCTTGCCCGAGCCGGTGGGGGCGGCGATGAGCGTGTCCCGCCCGGCGGCGATGGGGATCCACCCCTCCTCCTGGGCCGGGGTCGGGCCCTCCGGGAAGCGGCGGGCGAACCAGGTGGCGACGGCCGGATGGAAACCCTCGGCGGGCAGGTCGAGGGTCGTCCGGCGGGCCGGGAGCCCCGGTGGCCCGGGGGTGTCCCCCGAGGAAAACAGGGTCGGGTTCTCGAGCAGGGCCATGGCAACATCGACCTTACCGACCGGGTGTGACAGTGTGGAGCGCGTGACGGACATTCCCCCCACCTTCCGCCTGAGCGAACCGGACGATTTCGACATCGCCGTCACCGACGACGACGCCGGGATCACCGTGACCGTGCGGGGCGAGCTGGACGTGCTCACCGCCCCCTTCCTCTGGGAACGGCTCGAGCCGCTGCTCCAGAACCCGGGCCGGCGGATCGTGCTCGACCTGGGAGCCGTCCGCTTCATCGACTCGATGGGGCTCGGGGTCATCGTGCGGGCGCAGTCCCGCCTGCGCCAGGCTCACGGCCAGCTGGTGGTCAGGTCCGTCCGGGAACAGGCGCGCAAGGTGTTCGAGATGACCGGACTGGACCGGACCCTGAGCCTGGAGGGATGAGGGCGACGTGCTGATCAGGGGGGCGGCCGGTCAGCCGCCCCCCTGACCGTGACTCAGCGCTTGGCCGGCGGGGACTTCCTGGCGGGAGCGGCCTTCTTGGCCGTTGCCTTCTTGGCGGGTGCCGCCTTCCTTGCCGGCGCGGCCTTCTTGGCGGGCGTGGCCTTCCTGGCGGGTGCGGCCTTCTTGGCCGGAGCCTTCTTGGCCGGAGCCTTCTTCGCCGGTGCCGCCTTCTTGGCCGGCGCGGCCTTCTTGGCGGGTGCGGCCTTCCTGGCGGGTGCGGCCTTCCTGGCGGGTGCGGCCTTCCTGGCGGGTGCGGCCTTCCTGGCCGGAGCCTTCTTGGCCGGAGCCTTCTTCGCCGGTGCCGCCTTCTTGGCCGGAGCCCTCTTCGCCGGTGCCGCCTTCTTGGCCGGAGCCTTCTTAGCGGGTGCGGCCTTCTTGGCCGGGGCGGCCTTCTTGGCGGGTGCGGCCTTCTTGGCCGGAGCCTTCTTCGCCGGGGCCTTCTTGGCCGCCGCGCTGGTTGACGTTCCCCTGGTCGCGGCCGCCGTCCGGGCCGGAGTTCGGTGGGCGGCCGCGGGCGTCGTCTGGTCCTCCACCACCGCGCCGGCCGCAGCCTGGCGGGCGGAGGCGATCCCCTTCACGCAGGCCGCCTTGGTGCGGTACGAGTCGCTGCTGACGACGACCCGTCCGGTCGGTCCGAGCAAGAGAAACTGGAACTCGCCATTGGGCGTCTTCTTGATCTGAAACTTCGCAGCCATGTCGTCCTCACCTGTCTAAGCCGTTACTTATGTTGCCAGTGTGATTCATGGAGCGAGAAAACGCCAGCCCCTCTGTTGCAGAACCGGTAGAAAGGTGTCGTGGATCCATATGCCCCGCCGCCCCTGGAAGCCTTTCGGCGTAACGCAGAGCTGCGTCTCGCGGCCTTGATTGTGGCGCTGGTAATCGTCCCCGGCGCGAGGCAGAAAGTCGCGTCCGCGACGGCCTCGCGTCCAGGGTCCGAGGCGCGGTCCGGATCAGCAGGGCGGGTCAAGCGCCGCCACGTGCGCGCCCCTCGCAGCTGCTGAGGGCAACGGTTCTTCACTCGTCGACACGCAGGGAGAGGGAGATCCGCTTGCGGGCCGCGTCGACGCCCAGGACCTTCACCCGCACCACCTGACCGGGTTTCACCACGTGGCGGGGATCCTCGACGAAGGCCTTCGACATGGCCGAGATGTGCACCAGGCCGTCCTGGTGGACGCCGATGTCGACGAAGGCACCGAAGGCGGCGACGTTGGTGACGACGCCCTCGAGCACCATGTCCACTTCGAGGTCCTCCAGCTTGTCCACGCCTTCCCGGAAGGTGGCGGTCTCGAAGCCCGGCCGTGGGTCGCGTCCGGGCTTCTCCAGTTCCTCGAGGATGTCGGTGACGGTGGGCAGCCCGAAGGTGCCGTCGACGAAGTCCGCCGGGTCCAGCGAGCGCAGCACGGCGCGGTTGCCGATCAGGGTCCGGATGTCGCCGGTCGTCTTCTGGAGGATCCGGCGGACCACGGGGTAGGCCTCCGGGTGGACGCTCGAGGTGTCGAGCGGGTCGTCGCCGCCGGGGATGCGCAAGAAGCCCGCGCACTGCTCGAAGGCCTTGGCCCCCAAGCGGTTCACGTCCTTGAGGCCCCGGCGGGAGCGGAACGGTCCATGGGCGTCCCGGTGGACGACGATGTTGCCCGCCAGCCCCTCGCCGATGCCCGAGACGCGCATCAACAGGGGCACTGAAGCGGTGTTCACGTCGACGCCCACGGCGTTGACGCAATCCTCCACCACGGCGTCGAGCGAGCGGGCCAGCTTGGCCTCGGCCAGGTCGTGCTGGTACTGGCCCACGCCGATGGAGCGAGGGTCGATCTTGACCAGCTCGGCCAGGGGATCCTGGAGCCGGCGGGCGATCGACACCGCGCCCCGCAGCGACACGTCGAGCCCGGGCAGTTCCTTGGAGGCGTAGGCGGAAGCCGAGTACACCGACGCGCCGGCCTCGGACACCACCATCCGGGTGAGCTTGAGGTCCGGGTGCCGGGCGATGAGCTCGCCGGCCAGCTTGTCTGTCTCCCGGGAGGCGGTGCCGTTGCCGATGGCCACCAGCTCCACGGCATGGGCACGGACCAGCCGCTCGAGCAGGCCGATGGCCTCGTCCCACCGCCGCTGCGGCGGGTGGGGGTAGATCGTCTCCGTGGCCACCACCTTGCCGGTGCCGTCGACGACGGCCACCTTGACCCCGGTACGGAAGCCGGGGTCGAGGCCCATGGTGGACCGCGCCCCGGCGGGCGCGGCGAGGAGGAGGTCTCGCAAGTTGGTGGCGAAGACCCGAACCGCCTCGTCTTCCGCCCGCTGGCGAAGACGGCTGCGGATGTCAGCGGTGAGGTGGACGAGGATGCGCGTCCGCCATGCGGTGCGCACCGTGTCCAGCAACCAGCCGTCCGCCGGTCGGCCCCGGTCGGAGATGGCGAAGCCGCGGGCGATGTCCGACTCGGCCCGGCTCATCGCCGCGGGGCGGGACCCCGGCGTGGGTGCTGGCTCGGGTTCGAAGGTGAGGTCCAGGATCTCTTCCTTCTCCCCCCGGAGCAGCGCCAGCGTCCGGTGCGAGGGCAGGCGGGTGTATGCCTCGGAGAAGTTGAAGTAGCCGGCGAAGTTGGCGCCGGCCTCCTGCTTCCCCTTGCGAACCTGGGAGACCAGGCGGCCCCGGGCCCACATCTGCTCCCGGAGCCCGCCGATGAGGTCGGCGTCCTCGGCGAACCGCTCGACCAGGATGGCCCGGGCGCCGTCCAGAGCGGCCCCGGCGTCGGCCACGCCCCGTCCGGGGTCGACGAAGGGGGCGGCGGTCGCGGCCGGGTCGAGGGTCGGCGCGGCGAGGATCCGGTCGGCGAGCGGCCCGAGTCCCGCCTCCCGGGCGATCTGCGCCCTGGTGCGGCGCTTGGGTTTGTACGGGAGGTAGATGTCCTCCAGCCGGGCCTTCGATCCGGCCGCCATGATCCGGGCCCGCAGCGCGTCGTCGAGCTTGCCCTGCGCCTGGATCGATTCGAGGATGGCGTGGCGCCGTTCCTCCAGCTCGCGCAGGTAGCCGAGCCGCTCCTCGAGGGTGCGGAGCTGGGCGTCGTCGAGCATGCCGGTGGCTTCCTTGCGGTACCGGGCGATGAAAGGGACGGTGGCCCCACCGTCGAGCAGCTCGATGGCCGCCTGCACCTGACGCTCGGCCACCCCGAGCTCCTCGGCGATCTGGCGCGACAGCGACGTCGTCACCATCGCCGGCCCGACCTAGCCTGACCGCCCAACGGGATGGAGGTCGGGGGATGGCGCTGCTCGAGGTGGTCGATCACGGGGAGCTGATCACCTTCTCCTTCGAGGACCTGCTCAGGTACCACGGCCGGAGTGCCATCGGCGGTGTGGCCCATGGCTTCAAGGTGATGGAGCGGGCCTTGCCGTTGCTGGCTGCCGGCCAGCCTCCGGAACGCTACGACATCAGCGTCGAGACGGCCTTCGAAGGAGGGGGAGCGCGCGACGCCATCGAGATGGTCACCCGGGCGGTGACCGGGGGGCGGTTCGCCCACCGGCAAGGCGCGGTGGTGGACCTGATGCTGCGCCCCGGCCTGGTGCGCGAGGAGCTACAAGACGACGCAGCGTCTGGACGGCACTGATAGAAACCACTTACAGTGGCCCGCACCCTGGGGTCTCGTGGCGGAGAAGCTTGGCGATGGAGCCGCAAGAGGTTGCCGGCAAGGAGTTCCTCATCGGTATGAGGGGCTACATCCGGGACGACGTCCGGACCTACCTGCGGGTGGTGTCCGAGGAGCTGTTCCGTCGGGACGAGGTGATCTCGGCCCTGCGCCACAAGCTGGACGAGGTCTCCCGTCGACTGGAAGAGGTCAACGGCCAGCGCGACGTCGATCGGGCCACGCTGGTCAGGCTGGTCGGGGAGGAGGCGTCCGCCATCCTCTCCAGCGCCGACGGCGCCGCCGATCGCATCCGGTTCGAAGCGCAGCGCTACGCCGAATCGGTGCGGGATGGCCTGGTCTCCACCACCGACCATCTGGCCGAGCTCCATCAGAACCTGGGCCAGCTCCTGGTCGAGCTCACGGCCATGGAGCCGCCGGGACCGGACCCGTCGCTCGCCTCGCCCGTGCACGAGATCACCCTGGACGACGATGGCGCCGTGCCCGAGGCGGACGGCGAGCCCGATCCCAGCTGGCGCTGGATCCGCTGAACGCCGCCGCCGCCCGGGGCCGGGCCCATGTCGGGTGCTCGGGCTGGCTCTACCGGGACTGGGCCGGGATCGTGTACCCCTCCGGCCTGCGACAACGGGAATGGTTCGCGCACTACACGACCATGTTCGACACGGTGGAGCTCAACACGACGTTCTACCGGCTCCCGTCGGTCGAGACCGTCGAGGCCTGGGCCCGCCAGACCCCACCCGGGTTCACCTACGCCCTCAAGCTCGGCGCCTTCGGCTCCCATCGGATGAAGCTGCGTGACGCCGCCTCCTGGCTGCCCAACCACATCGACCGGGCTGATCGCCTCGGCTCCGCCCTGGGGCCGACCCTGGTGCAGCTCCCGCCCCGGTGGCGCCGCAACACCGAACGGCTCGACGAGTTCCTGATGGTGGCGCCCAAGCGGCTGAGGTGGGCGGTGGAGCTCCGGGAGCCGTCCTGGCTGCACGGCGACACCTTCGAAGTGCTCCGCCGCCACGGCGCCGCCCTGTGCATCCACGATCTTCTCCCCGACCATCCGTGGGTGCGGACCACCGACTGGACCTATATCCGCTTCCACGGCCCCGTCGCTCTGGAGCGGAAGTACTGGGGCCGCTACGGCGGGCGGCGCCTGTGGCGGCCGGCGGACCGGTTGGCGGGCTGGCTGGACGAGGGCAGCGACGCGTACGTCTACTTCAACAACGACTACGAAGGCCACGCCGTGCATGACGCCCGGTGGCTGGCCGACCGGCTGGCGCTAGGCCACTGACGCGATCGTCGGCGGGGGTGTGCCCGACGGGGATGTGACGAGAGCCTCGCCCTCCCGACCCCGGGTCGAGGCCCATTCCAGGGTGACTTCGTCGTCGGTGAGGTACACCACCTGGGTGGCTTCGGTCAGGCGGGCCAGCAGGTCGAGGAGGTCGTACTTGTCCTGAGGGTCGAAGCCGGCCAGGGCATCGTCGACCACGAGGGGGATGGGCTCCGCCCGGGGGCCGACCCGCCGGGCCTGGGCGACGCGGCCCAGAAGCACCATCTCGGCTTCCTCGGCGCTCTTGAGCTGGTAGCCCGCCTGTGATGTGGTCTCGAGCAGGGTGAGCCGGCGGGTGAGCGTCTCCCGCCGATCCTCGAGCCGCCCGACGTCGGGCAGCTCCCGCTCGATCCGGGACGCCTCCTCGAACAGGCGGGCCCGTTCCTCCAGCAGGGGTTCGGGATCGGGGAGGGGGGTGTCATCGACGAGGAGATGCTCGTCGCCGTCCGGGCCCGCGTGGGCGGCGAGGGCGGCGAGGGCGGCTCGGGCCTCCGACAGCTCCATCTCCACGGCGGCCAGCATCGGGCCCGTCGGAGGTGTCCTGCGGTGGGCGGCCGCCGCTGCGGCGCGCGGGGCCAGGGCCCTGACGAGGGTGGCCAGGTCGGCAGGGTCCTCCCCTCGGGGGAGGAGGCCGGCGTCGGTCAGGAGCGCTTCCAGACGCAGCCGTGCCGCCCGGCAGGCGGATTCGGCTTCCTCCAGGGTGCGTCGTAGCCGAGCGTTCCGGGCCCGCTCGGCCCGGGCGTCGTCCGGATCGGTGACGGAACCTTCCTCCGCCGGCCCGACCCGGGGCGCACCGGCGTCGTGCCCCACCAGCACGTCGACGCGGTGCATCTGGAAGGCGAGCCAGGACACGAAGCCCAGCCGGCCCAGCACCGACGCTTCCAGCTCCTGGGCCCGGGCCAGGCGGTGCCGGGCCGCCAGCGCCAGGAACGGCACCCGGGCGTGATCCAGATCCCGTTCGGCCTCCTCCACCGCCCGGTGGGCGATTTCGAGCTCGGAGACGAGGACGTCGGAGCCGCCGGCCTCGTCCCCGCCGGTCCGTTCCCGGGGAAGCGCCGGTCCCGGAAGCGGGCGGTCCCCCCCCGCCAGCCGGGCCACCTCGAGGGCGTCGGCCGCGCGTCGCCACTCGTGGCCCGCTTCGGCGGCGGCCAGGATCCGCTCGGCCGCCGCCCGTTCGGCCTCCACCGCGGCCCGCAAGCCGGCGGCCTTCGCTTCCAGGCCCTGGACGGCCTGCCGGGCCAGGCCATGCCGGCGTCTCGCCCGCTCCTCGTCGAGGCGGTCCAGCCGGTCATCGAGGTCGCTGACCCGCCGGCAGAGCTCCTGGACCAGGCGGAATTTGGCCATGGCCGATCCGTACTCCGCCTCGGCCCGGGTCAGCTGGCCGCGGACCTCGTGGATCTCGTCTTCCGCCTCCCAGGGATCGACGTCGTCGCCTTTGAAGTCGGCGGGGACGACCCACACGAGGTCGCGGGCAGAGGCGCCGTCGAGTCCCAGGGAGGCGAACCAGTCGAGGCGGCCGTCGAGGGGCAGGTCGGCGGCGGCCGGGGTGAAGTCGTCGCCGGTGCCGACGCCGGTCAGACGGGCCGCGCCGTGGTGGTCGCGCTCGAGGCGGACCCGGCGTCCAGCATGGTCCCGGAAGACCAGGCTCACGCCGTCACCCGGCCGGGACCCGAGGAGCACGCCCAGGACGCGTTCGAACCACCCCGCACGGGGGCGGCCACTCAACGGGCCCACCACCGTCAGCCCGGGGTGGAAGGCCACGGTGACCGGGCAGCCGTCGACGCGGTAGGAGAGTTCCTCGAAGCGCATGCGGCGGGAGTTCGTTTCCTCGGTTCTGCTCTGGCTTCAGGTATCGGAACATCCACCGGCTCCCTGGAGGAGCAACAGGGGAGGGAACACCTATGTCTCCTCCGGCTTGGACGGCCGCGGATGCGGCCCCTGGCGCGGAGCCGCCCCGGGGATGCCAGAATCCTGGCCGTGCTGGTGCTCAGCCGGGCGGAGACGGAGACGTTCCTCGACCTCGACGCCCTCCGGCGGGCGGTGGCGGTGGCCATGGCCGATGTCAGCGCCGGGCGGGCTTCCATGCCCGAGCGGATCGCCGCCCAGGTCGAGGAGCGCGACGGCCTGCTGGCGACCATGCCGGCCTACCTCCCCGGCCTCGGCGGGCTCGGGGCCAAGCTGATCAGCCTCTTCCCCCACAACGCCGGCGGTCCGACGCCGACGCATCAGGGGGTCGTGATCCTGTTCGACGCCGAGACGGGCTCGCCGCTGGCGCTGCTCGACGGGACGTCGATCACGGCGACCCGCACGGCCGCCGGTTCCGCCCTGTCGACCGAGCTCCTGGCCCCGCCCGGGGCGACGACGCTCGCCATCCTGGGGACGGGGGTTCAGGCCCGGGCCCACGCCCTGGCCGTCGTGCGGACCCGTCCCTTCGCCGAGGTCCGCATCGCCGGACGCAGCCGGGAACGGGCCGAGGCCCTGGCCGACGAGCTGAAAACATTGCTGCCCTGTGCGGTCGCGGCCGTCGCCGGCTACGCCGAGGCCTCCGCCGGCGCCGATGTGGTCTGCGCCACGACGCATTCCCCCGATCCCGTGGTGTTCGTCTCGGACCTGGCCCCCGGTGCCCACGTGACGTCGGTGGGCTACAACCTCGCCGGCCGGGAGATCGACTCGGAGACGGTGGCCGCCGCCGTGCTCGTGGTCGAGTCACGCGCCGCCGTGCTGGCCCCGCCGCCATCGGGGTCGAACGACATCCGCGTCCCCATCGAAGAGGGGCTCATCGGCCCCGACCATATCTACGCCGAGATCGGCGAGCTGGTGTCCGGGACCCGGCCCGTCCCCGCCCCCGGCGAGCGGATCACCCTGTACAAGTCGGTGGGAGTGGCGGCCCAGGACATCGCCGCCGCCCGTCTCGTCCTCGAGCAGGCCATCGCCGCCGGGGCCGGGACCCGGGTCGACCTCTGATTCAGGCCGTCCCCTGCTCCAGGTAGCGATCGACCACGACGGCACACTCCCGGGCCTCGTTGATGGCCCACACCACGATCGACTGGCCCCGGCGGGCGTCACCGCAGGCGAACACCCCGTCGACGGAGGTGGCGTAGCCGGGCGCCTTGACGTTGCCCTGGGCGTCCTCGGCCAGCTCCAGCTGATCCAGGAAGGCGTCGCGTTCCGGGCCGGCGAAACCGATGGCGACGAGCACGAGGTCGGCGGGGATCTGCCCCTCGGTGCCGGGCACCGGGTCGAAGGTGGGCGGGCCGGCCGAGGTGGCGGTGTGGACCGCCTCCACCCGGCCGCCGGTGCCGGACAGGGACAGCGTGACCACGTCGAAGCGGCGTTCCCCGCCTTCGTCCAGGGCGTAGGTGGAGGGCAGGCGCCGGGGCATCTCCGGCCAGGTGGCGATCTCCCGGGGACGGGTGCCGGCCGGGCCCGGGTAACGGTCCAGCTGGGTCACCGACAGCGCCCGTTCCCTGTGGGCATTGGCGATGCAGTCGGCCGCCGTGTCACCCCCGCCGATCACGACGACGTGCTTGCCGCCGGCGGTGATGGTGGGTTCGTAGCGGGCCCGGTCGCCGGTGATGGCCCGGTTGCGGTCGTAGAGGTAGTCCATGGCCAGGTGGACGCCCTCCAGCTTGGCGCCGGGCACGTCGAGCTCCCGGTGCAGCCGGGCGCCGACGGCGACGACCACGGCGTCGTGGCCGGCCCGCAGCTCCTCGGCGCTGACGTCGACGCCGACGTCGACACCGCAGCGGAACTCGATGCCTTCGGCTTCGAGGACGGCGATGCGCCGGTCCACGAATCGTTTCTCCAACTTGAAGTCGGGGATCCCGAAGCGCAGCAGCCCTCCCGGGGCCTCGTCCCGCTCGTAGACCACCACCCGGTGGCCGGACTGGTTCAGCTGGGCGGCGGCCGCCATCCCCGCCGGTCCGGAGCCGACCACGGCCACGGTCCGCCCGGTGTGCCGGGCCGGTGGGCGGGGCACCACCCAACCCTCCTCGAAGGCCCGTTCGATGATCGACAGCTCGATCTGCTTGATCATGACCGGGTCGTCGTTGATCTCCAGCACACACGCCGCCTCGCACGGCGCCGGACAGGTGAACCCGGTGAACTCGGGGAAATTGTTGGTGTAGTCGAGTCGCTCGTAGGCCTCCCGCCAGCGGTCCTGGTACACCAGGTCGTTCCACTCGGGGATGAGGTTTCCCAGGGGACAGCCGTCGTGGCAGAAGGGCACCCCGCAGGCCATGCAGCGCTGGGCCTGCTGCCGCACCTGGGGTGTGGGCAGCAGGGTGAACACCTCGTGGTAGTCCTTGACCCGCTCGGACGGATCCCGGTGCGGGTCCCCGGTCATGGCCCGCCCGATCTTGAGGAAACCCACCGGGTCCGGCATCAGGCTGGCTTCGCCGTTTCCGCCAGGCGCCGGAGAGCGCGCTTGTAATCGGTGGGCATCACTTTCACGAAGGCCCCCCGGCGCGCCTCCCACTCCTCCAGCAGGCGCTGGGCCAGCGCCGAGCCGGTGCGGTCGGCGTGTTCCGCGACCAGGCGGCGCACGTCCTCGAGGTCATCGCCGTCCGGTTCTTCCAGGGCGACGAGATCGGTGTTGCACCGCCGGGGGAAGATCCCCTGCTCGTCGAGCACGTAGGCGATGCCACCGCTCATCCCGGCGGCGAAGTTGCGACCCGTCCCGCCCAGGACCACGACGGTCCCGCCGGTCATGTACTCGCAGCCGTGGTCGCCGACGCCCTCGACGACGGTGGCCACACCCGAGTTGCGCACGGCGAAGCGCTCGCCGGCCTGGCCCCGGAAGAAGGCCCGTCCCGAGGTGGCTCCGTAGAGGACGGTGTTGCCCACGATGACGTTGTCCTCGGCGACGAAGGTGGATTCTTCCGGGGGGCGGATGGCGAGCACCCCGCCGGAGAGCCCCTTGCCGGCGTAGTCGTTGGCCTCGCCGAAGAGGGTGAACTCGATCCCCGGTGCCAGCCAGGCCCCGAAGCTCTGCCCGGCGGAACCGCAGAACCGCACCGCCACCGTGCCCTCCGGCAGCCCGGCTTCGCCGCAGGCCCGGGCGACGGCCGAGGACAAGAGCCCGCCGACGGTGCGGTGGCGGTTGGTGATCAAGCGCTCGAGCCGGACCGGCTGCCCTTCGTCCAGCGCCGGTCGGGCCGCCCTGATCAGCTCGTGGTCGAGGGCGTCGTCCAGGACGGGCGGGGGGTCGGCCACCTTGCGCCTGACGACCTCGTGCCCGGTGTCCCCGGAAAGTTCAGAGGAGGCGGGCTCGAGTACGGCGGAGAGGTCGACGCCCGACGCCTTCCAATGGCCGATGGCATGGTCCAGCTCGAGCAGGTCGGAGCGTCCGATGAGATCGTCGAAGCGGGCGATGCCCAGCCGGGCCATGATCTGGCGGGCTTCCTCGGCCACCAGGAAGAAGTAGTTCACCACCTGCTCCGGCGTCCCCTCGAAGCGCTTGCGGAGGACCTCGTCCTGGGTGGCGATCCCCACCGGGCAGGTGTTGAGATGGCAGACCCGCATCATGATGCAGCCCGTGGCGATGAGCGGGGCGGTGGAGAATCCCATCTCCTCGGCGCCCAGCAGCCCGGCGATGACGACGTCGCGCCCCGTCTTCATCTGCCCGTCGACCTGCACCGCGATCCTCGAGCGCAGGTCGTTGCGCACCAGGGTCTGCTGCGTCTCGGCCAGACCCAGCTCCCAGGGCAGGCCGGCCTGTTGGATGCTGCTCAACGGGGAGGAGCCCGTGCCCCCCTCGTGGCCGGCGATGACCACGTGGTCGGCGCCCGCTTTGGCCACCCCGGCCGCCACCGTGCCCACGCCGACCTCGGCCACCAGCTTCACCGACACCGACGCCTCGGGGTTGGCGCAGCGCAGGTCGTAGATGAGCTGCTTGAGATCCTCGATGGAGTAGATGTCGTGGTGGGGCGGCGGCGAGATCAGCTCGACACCCGGAGTGGCGTAGCGGAGCTTGGCGATGTAGTCGCTGACCTTGTGTCCGGGCAGCTGGCCACCCTCACCGGGCTTGGCCCCCTGGGCCACCTTGATCTGGAGCTGGTCGGCGTTGACCAGGTAGCCGATGGTCACGCCGAAACGGGCCGACGCCACCTGCCGGATGGCCGAGTGGCGCCGGTCGCCGTTGTCGTCGGGGATGAGGCGCTTCGGATCCTCGCCGCCCTCCCCCGAATTCGACCGGCCGCCGATCCGGTTCATGGCCACGGCCAGCGTCTCGTGGGCCTCGGGGGAGATGGAACCCAGGCTCATGGCCCCGGTGGCGAAGCGCTTGACGATCTCGGCCGCCGGCTCCACCGCGTCGAGGGGCAGCGGCTCGGCCGTCTCCCGGAAGCGCAGCAGACCCCGCAGGGTGGCGCGCCGCCCGTTCTCCTCGTTGGCCAGGCGGGCGAACTCGTCGTAGGCCGCCCGTGCCCCTCCCTCCTCGGCCCGCGCCGCCTTCTGCAGCTGGGTCACGACGTCGGGGCTCCATTGGTGCAGCTCGCCGAAGCGACGCCAGGCGTAGACCCCGCCCGGAGGCAGGAGCGCGTCGGGCCCGGGCGGGGTGCCCCCGTTATGAGAGCTGGGATAGGCCCGGGCGTGGCGGTTCAGGGCCTCGCGGGCCAGGACGTCGAGCCCCACCCCGCCGATGCGGGAAGCGGTGCCGTGGAAATGCCGGTCGACGAGGTCGGCGTCGAGGCCGACCGCCTCGAAGATCTGCGCTCCGGTGTAGGACTGGATGGTCGAGATCCCCATCTTGGACAGGACCTTGAGGAGGCCCTTGCCGATGCCGGCCACGGCGTTGGCCGCGGCCTCGCTGAGGGTCATCCCGGCGGGGAGCTCACCGGAGGCGATCATCTCGGGGAGGGACTCGAAGAGGAGATAGGGGTTGACGACGCTGGCTCCGTAGCCGATCAGGCAGGCGATGTGGTGCACCTCCCGGGGCTCGCCGGACTCGACCACCAGCCCGGTGCGCAACCGCGTCCCGAGGCGGACCAGGTGGTGGTGGACGGCGGAGACGGCGAGGAGAGCCGGGATGGGGACCCGCTCGGCGCTGGTGGCCCGGTCGGAGAGGATGAGGATGGTGGTGCCGATGCCGACGGCGGACCGGGCGTCGCCGCACAGGCGCTCCAGCGCCTTGGCCAGGCCGGCCGGCCCCTCGTCGACAGGCCAGGTGCAGTCGAGCGTCTCGGTGGTGAAGACGTAGTGGTCGACCCCCCGGAGGCGGCGCAGCTCGTGGTTCTGGAGGACGGGCTGGTCCATCACCAGCTGGTGGGCGTGGTGGGGTGTCTCCTCCAGCAGGTTGAGCTCGGGCCCCACCCCGGTCTGGAGGCTCATCACGATGTTTTCCCGGATGGGGTCGATGGCCGGGTTGGTGACCTGGGCGAAGCGCTGCTTGAAGTAGCTGAACAGCGAGGGCGACTGGTCGGACAGCACGGCCAGAGGCACGTCGTTGCCCATCGAGCCGTCGGCTTCCTTGGACCTGGTCACCAGCGGTCCCATCAGCAGGCGGACGTCCTCGGTCGTCCAGCCGAAGGCGAGCTGGCGGGTGCGCAGCGGTTCGATCGGTCGGAGGCGCTCGGCCACGTCGGGAAGATCGCCGAGATGGAGGACGGCCTCCCGGTACCACTGCCCGTAGGGACGGCGGGCCGCCAGTGAGGCTTCCACCTGCCCGTCGGCGAAGACCTCCCCCCGTTCCAGGTCGACGACGAACAGCCGGCCCGGCCGGAGGCGGCCTTTGGCCTGCACCAGGGCCGGCTCGATGGGGAGCGTGCCGGCCTCGGAGGCGAGTGCGACCCAGCCGTCCTTGGTGACGACCCAGCGTCCGGGACGCAGGCCGTTGCGGTCGAGGGTGGCGCCGATCACCCGGCCGTCGGTGAAGCTGACCGACGCCGGCCCGTCCCACGGCTCCATCAGGCAGGAGTGGTAGCGGAAGAGGTCCCGGACCTCCTCGGGCAGGTCATCGCGGCCTTCGTAGGCCTCGGGGATCAGCATCATGAGGGCGTGGGGGAGGGACCGGCCGGCCATGACCAGCAGCTCGGCCACGTTGTCGAGGGTGGCCGAGTCCGACCCGGCCGGGCGGATGATGGGGTCCAGCAGCGCCAGGTCCGGCCCGAGCAGCTCGGATTCGAGCTGGGAGTGGCGGGCCCGCATCCAGTTGCGGTTGCCCTCCAGGGTGTTGACCTCGCCGTTGTGGGCGATCATCCGGTAGGGGTGGGCCAGCTCCCAGCTCGGGAAGGTGTTGGTGGAGAAACGGGAGTGCACCAGGGCGAGCGCTGACTCCAGGCGGTCGTCGGTCAGGTCGGGATAGAAGCGGGGCAGCTGGGGGGCGCTGACCATGCCCTTGTAGACGACGGTCCGGGAGGAGCACGTGGGGACGATCAGCGCCTCGCCGGAGGCGATCTCGGCCGAGCGGCGGGCGATGTAGAGCGCCCGCTCGAAGGCGTCCTGGTCCAGATGGTGGGGGCAGCCGATGAACAGCTGGCGGATCACCGGCGCCGTGGTGCGGGCCACCCGCCCGGCGTGCTCCGGGCACACCGGCACGTCCCGCCAGCCGAGGACGGTCAGGTCCCGGCGGTTGAGCTTGTCCACGAACAGGCGCTCGAGGGACTGGCGGCGACCCTGGTCGGTGGGCAGGAAGAGCACGGCGACGGCGTAGCGGCCCCGCTCCGGGAGCTCGAAGTCGACGACGGCCCGGAAGAAGCGGTCGGGTATCTGCAGCAGGAGCCCCGCTCCGTCTCCCGTGTCCGCGTCAGCGCCTTCGGCGCCGCGGTGCTCCATGCACGCCAGTGAGGTCAGCCCGCGGCGGATCGTCTCGTGGCAGGCGGCGCCGTCCAGTCGGGCGACCAGCGCCACGCCGCAACCGTCGTGTTCGTATCGGGGGTCGTAGAGGCCCACACCCCCATGATGGTCCATCCGGCGCGGCCCGGCGAAGACGGGGATTTGTCTTCCGCCTCCAGCCCTAGGCGGACATCCCGGTCCAAACCGTTCCTGCGCCCGATGCGCCCTAGGGCCTGTTTCCGTACCTTGAGAGCCATGGACATGGGATTCAGTCACTGGATGGCACTGGAGAGCGCGATGCAGGGCGAGCAGCGCCGGCGCGGCTTCAGCCGCGCCACGCTCCGCCGCATCGTCGCCTTCGCCCGTCCCCACCGGCGGCCGCTGGTGGCGTTCCTGCTCCTCAGCGTGTTCGCCGCCGTCCTGGCCGTGGCCACCCCCGTGCTGGCCGGCCAGGTCGTCGACGCCATCGTGAAGCGGCGCGACGCCGGCAGGGTGGTGGGCCTGGCCGTCCTCATCGGGGCCATCGCCGTGCTCGACGCCGGCGTCGGGGTCGGGGCCCGCTGGCTGTCGGCCAGGGTCGGCGAGGGTCTGATCCTGGACCTGCGCCGGGCCGTGTTCAGCCACGTGCAGCGGATGCCGGTGGCCTTCTTCATGCGGACCCGCACCGGCGCCCTGGTCAGCCGTCTGAACAACGACGTGATCGGGGCGCAGAGAGCGTTCACCTGGACGCTCTCCGGCGTCGTCACCAACGTGATCGCCCTGGTGCTGACCCTGGCCGTGATGTTCCGGCTGTCCTGGTCGATCACCGCCCTGGCCCTCGTGCTGCTGCCCGTCTTCGTGCTCCCGGCCCGCCGGATGGGCTCCAAGCTGGCCAATCTGCAGCGGGAGGCGGCCAACCACAACTCGGCCATGACCACCCAGATGACGGAGCGCTTCTCCGCTCCGGGAGCCACCCTGGTGAAGCTGTTCGGCCGGCCGGACGCCGAAACCGCCGAGTTCGGGCACCGGGCGAAGCGGGTGGCCGACATCGGGGTGCGGACGGCCATGTTGCAGTGGGTGTTCCTCACCGCCCTCACCACGGTGTCCTCCCTGGCGCTGGCGCTGGTCTACGGGCTGGGCGGCTGGCTGGCCCTGCGGGGCCGGTTGGAGGCGGGCACCGTCGTCACGCTGTCCCTGCTGCTCACCCGCCTCTACGGCCCGCTGACCGCCCTGGCCAGTGCCCGGGTGGACGTGATGTCCGCCCTGGTCAGCTTCGAGCGGGTCTTCGAGGTGCTCGACCTGCCGCCGCTGATCGCCGAGAAGCCCGACGCCATCTCGGTCCCCGAGGGCCCGGCATCCCTGGAGTTCGACGACGTGCGGTTCGGCTATCCCTCGGCCGACAAGGTGTCGCTGGCCTCCCTGGAAGAGGTCGCCACCCTGGACACCAGGGGAGGGGTCGACGTCCTCCATGGCGTGTCGTTCCGGGTGGAGCCGGGCCAGATGGTCGCCCTGGTGGGCTCCTCCGGCGGCGGCAAGTCCACCATCGCCGGGCTGGCGCCGCGTCTCTACGACGTCGACGGCGGCGCCGTGCGGCTGTCCGGCGTCGACGTCCGGGACCTGTCCTTCGACTCGATCCGCCAGACCCTGGGCATGGTCACCCAGGACGGCCACCTGTTCCACGACAGCATCCGCGGCAACCTCCTCTTCGTCCGGCCCGAGGCCAGCGAGGAGGAGCTGTGGGACGCGCTGCGCCGGGCCCGTCTGGGTGAGCTGGTCGGGTCGCTGCCCGATGGGCTGGACACGGTGGTGGGGGAGCGTGGCTACCGGCTATCCGGTGGGGAGCGCCAGCGGCTCACCATCGCCCGCCTGCTCCTGGCCCGCCCCCGGGTCGTCATCCTCGACGAGGCCACCGCCAGCCTGGACTCGGCGTCCGAGGCAGCCGTGCAGGCTGCGCTGGTCGACGCCCTGGCCGGCCGCACGGCGCTGGTCATCGCCCACCGCCTGTCCACCATCCGGCGAGCCGACGCCATCCTCGTCATCGAGCACGGGCGGATCGTCGAGCGGGGCACGCACCACGAGTTGCTGGCCGCCGGTGGGCGCTACGCCGAGCTGTACCAGACCCAGTTCGCCGACGAACCGGGTTCCACGGCGGTGGCCTGACCCCGGAGTCACGAGGGACACCCCCCCGGCCCCCGGGGGGTCCCGGGGGTGGCACGATTCGTGCCGCCCCGCGGGTCCGGAGGGAGGAACGTCATGGCCGAGCAGCACTACGACGTCTCGGTGAACAAGGCCGAGCTCAGCGTCCGGCAGTTCGCCGACCAGTGCAACCACCGGTGGGAGGACGGGTGGCGCCTGGCCCACATCTTCGAAAAAGACGGAAACACCGTGACCGTCTGGGAGCGCCGTTCCTGAAAAAGCGCGCCGCCCGTACTCAAGCGCGGGGCGTAACGCACCGATGTAACCGGTACATCCCTTTCCGCCCGCGCTGGGTGAGGCGGAGGGACCGATGGTGCTTGGGGCATCGGAGGAACTGTGCTGGGGAAGCGAAACGCTGGTTCGGCGCGCCCGCGCCGGACGCTGCTCGGCGGTGGGGTCATGGCCGTTGCCGCCGTGGTCTTCGCCGGGGTGTCGGCTCACGGCAGTGACGCCGCCGTCAGGCCGTCCGGCGCCGTGCCGCCACCGCCTCCGGCCGTGGTGCCCGCGGCGCCGGCGCCGGGGGTGACGACGGCCCCCGAGGCGACCACCACCACGACCTCCGCACCACCCACGACCACGACGACGGCGCCCCCGGAGCCTCCGCCCACCACGGCACCGCCCACGACGACGACCACCGTCGCCCCTGTCCGGGCGCCGGCGGCGGTGGAACCCTCACGCCAGGAGCAGATCGAGGCCATCGCCGACAGCACCGGCTGGAACTGGCGCAGTGCCGGCGTCCGGCTCACGGTGGGCTTCTACCCCGGCGACTGCTGCCACTGGGGGGTCTACGAGTCAGAACGCGAGACGGTGTGGATCGGGCCGAGCGCCTTCGCCAACCCGACCCGCCTGAGCTACGTCGTGCTCCACGAGCTGGCCCATGCCTGGCAGTACAACACCGGGCGCTTCACCGAGCTCATCGCCGACTACCAGCCGTGGGGCCGTTCCACCCCGAGTGAGGCCCTCGAGGCCGGCGGTGATTGCATCGCCGCCCTGTGGGGCGCGACCGACAGCCACTACTGGGTATGCCCCGCCGCCGCCCTCAAGACGGCCGCCCGGCGTCTGGCCGGCGACTGGGCGTAGCCCGGGTGGTCACATCTCCAGGTCCTGGCGATACAGCGCGTAGGCCTCCGAGTACTCCATGACCCGGGCCACCTCGGCGACGAAGTCCTCGTCGTAGCCCGCCCGGCGCAGGAGATGGAAACCCATCTCCATCCCCGACGAGATGCCGCCGGCGGTGATGATCCGGCCCTGGTCCACCACCCGCGCCCGGCTGATCTTCACCCCGGGCGCGAGGTCCGCCAGGCGGTCGAGGGGGACCTTGCCCGGCGGCTTCGCCTCCACGCGGTCGGGCTCCTTGCGGTTGGTGGCCGCCAGGCCGTCGAGCAGGCCCATGACCCCGTAGATCCACGATCCGGTGCACACGCTGGTGAGGAGGCATGACTCCGGCTGGGAGGACACGAACTCGTGCAGCCGCTCGTTGTGGATCTCCTGGCGGGTCCCGAAGCCGCCGGGGATGAGGAAGGCGTCCATGGCCGGCCGGTCGGCGAAGCTGTAGTTGGGCAGGACGGTGAAGCCGGCCTGGGCCTGGACGGGGCGCTGGGCGTCGGCCACCAGGAAGGCGTCGAGCTCGGGGTCGAACCGCCGGGCCACGGAGAACACTCCGTAGGGGGCGGCGAAGTCCACGATCTCGGCGTCCTTGAAGACATAGATGCCGAGGCGAAAACCGGGGATCCGGGAGTCGGTCACGAGGGTTGCCTCCTCAGGTCATGGCAGCGTGCGTCCCCGGAAAGTACCCTGAGACCGAAGGGTCCGGCCGAGAGGGGGGTGGGCCAGCGATGAATCCGCGTGAAGAGCTCCGTTCCGAGATCGAAGCTCCCGTCACCGCCGGAGCCGGCGGCCCGGCACCGGTGGCGGGCGACGTTCGGGAGACCGGTGTGCAGGTTCTGTGGGGCGTGTGGAAGGTGTTCATCATCATCCTCGCCGCCTTGATGGGGGCCATGGCCGTGGAGGGTGTCCGAGCCCTGCTCTGATGGCAGTCGTACCGGCCAAGGCGGGGCTCCGGCAGCGCAAGAAGGAGCGGACCCGCCAACAACTGGCCGGAGCCGCCCTGCAGCTGTTCGTGGAGCGCGGCTACGAAGCCGTCAAGGTCGAGGACATCGCCGCCGCCGTCGACGTCTCCGAACGGACCTTCTTCCGCTACTTCGCCTCCAAGGAGGAGGTGCTCTGGCCCGATCAGGAGGAGCGCCGCGCCGAGTTCGCCGCCGTGCTCGCCGCCCGGCCCCGGGACGAGCCGCTCCTGGAGAGCCTGCGCCAGGCGGCCATCGTGTCGGCGGAGAGCTATCAGGCCCAGGGCGGCGAGATGCTGGCCCGTTTCGGCCTCCTGACCCGGACGCCCACGCTGAGGGGCTACCTCCTCGAGTGCCTGGAAGCCTGGGAGGACGTGGCCACCAGCGTCCTCACGAAGCGGATCGGGTCCGGCCGGAACGGTGCCCTCCGGTCCCGCCTGTTGGCGTCCGCCTCGGTGGCCGCCTTCCGGGTGGCGGTCATCACCTGGGTGGCCAGCGAAGGCCGGCGGGACCTCCGTACCCTCGCCGTCCAGGCCCTGGACTCCCTGGCCACCGACCTGGGCGGGGCGCCCGCCGGCCGCCAGGTGTGAGCTCTCGACGAGGTCTGGCCGAAGCGTCTTCGCAGAGCTCGAATCCAAGTTCCTCTAGGTCGGCGTCTTCTCGGCCACGACGATCCTGATCTCTGCGGGGAGGAGCACCTCGCCGCCGTGGGTCTCTGCCTGCCCTGAGACGTGCTCCGTCAGAAGTTGACGGACGTCGTGTTGGTGCTGGGCGTCGAGGCGGTTGGTGTACAGGCCGGCCAGTGGACCTCCGAGGATCCCGGTGTCCACGGCTTCGTCGATGGACGGGAAGGCCATCTGCTCGTCGATCGTCTCGTCGTAGGTGATGGCGAGATCGGCCTCGGTCACCATCCGCCCGAGCACGCCGGGCAGCCCGTAGAAGAACATCATCGGGCAGACACTGGCGTAGTACTCGGCGCGGGTTTCGATCAGTTCGATCACGGGACTCCACCAGACCTGCGAGGCGCGACCCCAGACCAGCACCATGAGGCGTCCGCCCGGGACCACGACACGCGCCATGTGCTGGAGCGCGCTGCGAGCGTCGTAGCAGTACATGAGCCCGAAGCTGCAGGTCACCGCGCCGAAGGCCGCCGTCGGCTGCGACAGGCGCTCGGCGTCGTCGACGGCGAAGGAAAGCCTGGGGTTCGAGAACCGCTCCTGGGCACGAGCGATCATGGGCTCGGCGAAGTCGACCCCGAGCGTGCGCCCTTCGGGAAGCCGTTCGGCCAGCGCCCACGTCGTCATCCCCGGTCCACAGGCCACGTCGAGGCCATCCCAGTGGGGTTCGGGGGCGAGCAGATCCAGGCCTCGGCCGGTGAGGTGGGTCATCCGCGCCCCGAACATCTCGTCGTAGGCGACGGCGATGTTCCCCCAGGCATTGCGCATCCCGGCCTTCTCGGCCGGCTCGTCGCTGCCCTGAACAACCGGGTTCCCCGCCATCGGCTACCTCCCGTTCCACCCTGCTGTTTCGGCTGCCCGTACCGTCGTCGGGAACGCTGCGGGCCCGAGCCTAGGGCGAGCATCATGGCACCTTTGCCTCCTTCAGCCTTCGGCCGTACGCTCGGAATCGGCGCCGCGGAGAGGGGGCTGGGGATGTGCATGGCCGAGGTGTGCGAAGGCGACGGGCCCGCTTTCTCCCGGCGGGATGTGCTGCGGGCGGGTGTGGCCGCCGGGGCCCTCGTCGTCGGTGGGTCGCTGGCCTTTCCCGGGGTGGCGGCGGGCGCGGAACGGCCTGTATCGGCGAGCGCGCGTCGTTCGGGCGGGCCGCGCTTCACCTGGTTCGGGACCAACGGATGGAAGATCGAATTCCGGGCCAACGGCACCGAGCGCGTCATCCTCTTCGATCCCTACCTGGCGCGGTTCGAAACCGGGTTCTTCCGAGGAGCGTTCGACCCGGCCACGCCTCTGGTCGCCGCCGACCCCGAACTCATCGAGCGGCACATCCCGGCCACGGTCGACCACATCCTGATCGGCCACGGGCACTGGGACCACATCGCCGACGTGCCGGCCATCGCCCGGCGCACGAACGCCATGGTGATCGGGTCGGAATCCCACCGCCATGTCATGAGGGCTTCCGGTCTCGACGATGCGAAGTTGGTGATCGTCGAAGGTGGCGAGGTGATGGCCTTCGACGGCTACTCGCTCGAGGTGTTCGCCGGGCTGCACTCTCTCGGCCCGACCAAGAAGTTCGCCATCCCCGGGCACCTTCTCGCCGACCCGCCGCAGCCGATGGTGGTGGGAGACCTGCCCGAGGGTGACTCGCTCTGCTACCTGCTCACCATCGATGACGGGCCGTCCGTGTTCCTCATGTCGACGGCGAACTTCGTCGAGCGGGCCCTGGCCGGTATCCGGCCTGATGTGGCCCTGATCGCGGGGATCTTCCGCGATCAGATCCGTGACTACGCGGAGCGTCTGATGCGGGCGCTCAGTCGCCCCCGCGTGCTCCTGCCCACCCACTGGGACAACTTCGAGCGCCCCTACGAGGAGGGCCCCCAGGACCTGAGCGACGTGCTGGGCGAGCCCGGTGCGCTGGACACCTTCGTGCGGGAGCTGAAGCGGGCCTCGCCCCGGAGCCGTGTCGTCGTGCTCGACTTCTTCGAGACCTTCCAGGTCTGACCCACGTCACCGTTGATCGCGAAGCCTCAGTTGTCACACCCGGTCCTTATGATCGGGGCATGTTCGACAGCGTGGTCGACGTGCTGGGAAGGCTCCGTCCGGTGGTGCGGGACATGGACGTGAAGACTCTGGATCCGGAGGCGGCTGGCGAGGTTGCCCCGTTTTGACGGACCTCATCCTCTAAGCCGACAGCGCTACGGGCCCGGCACCGGGCGGAGGCGCCGCGACCACTCTTCGGTGCGGCGGTTTTAGAAGTCGATCGTGAAGCCGTGGCGGACGATGAGGGTGTCGAGGAGGCGGCGAGCCCGGTGGAGCGCTTGGGAGCGGCCGCGGACCGGAGCGTGGGGGAGGAGCGCGAGGTTGGTGGAGCTTTCCGGCGTGGTGCGGGACCGGTAAGCGATGCCGTGGACCTGGTTGCCCCACCAGGCCACGGCCAGGTCGGAGAGCTGTTGGGCGTCGGCGATGACGTGGGGTTCGTGGCTGGTGGAGATGTGGTTGTCGAGGCCGAGGGCGTCGAGGGTGGGTTCTCGGCGGAGGTCGAGGACCCGCAGCGGGCCGGTGGGCGAGAGCGTGACGAGGTAGTGGCCGGCGTGGTCGGCGGGAATGTAGGAGCCGGTATCCCGGTAGCGTTTCCGGGCGGCGCCGTGGGGTGTGGTGGCGGCGTAGCGGACCCGTCGGCCTCCGGACGCCGGGTCGAACCGGTAGCGGGGCTGGAGGTGGGGGGTCCAGTCCCAGGCGGAGAACGGGCGGGCGTCGACGCGGTACAGCGGCCCGGCCAGGGTGTGGAGCCGCAGCCCGGGAGGCCGACGGGTGGGGATCAGGGTTCGCCGAGACGGCCGAGGAGCGCCCAGGCCCGGTCGCGTCGGCCGGGGTCGTCGAGCGCCTCGGCGAGGGAGATCCCGTCGAGTTCGTCGCGGGGCAGTCGCATGATCCGGTCGGCGGCTACGGCATCGTCGGAGAACCGCCGCAGCGCCCCCACCAGCGTCGCCAGGTTGGGGCGGAGCGCGGGGCCGTCGAGCTGCCAGGCGGGGAACCAGGTTTGGTTCCCGAACGTCCGGCCCAGCAGCCGGCCCCGGTCCCGCAGCGCATGGACCGCCTGACGGGAACGCAACCCGAGACGGCGGCGCACCTCGTCGGCGGTGAGCGACCCTGCTCGGAACTCGTCATGCGCCGCGGCGAGACGCACGTCGTTGAGTCGGGCCGCAACCGGACGCAGGCCCCCCGGGCTGTCCGGCTCGTCGCCGACCAGAACCTGAAGGACCGGACCGACCCGCCCCGGGTCCTTCCGAGCCTCGGCTGCCACCCGCGCCAACAACTCCTCCACGGCAACTCCCATGCCCCCACAGTAGACTCGTAATGTCAACGATGTCAACAGCCCCTGGCATCGAGGCGGGCGGCCAGGTAGCAGGAGAAGCAGCGCTGTTGCTGGAGCGCCAGGCCGCCGGAGCTGCAAAGCTACCGGCATCTCAGCCATGATTCCGAGGAGGCCGACATGTCCGCAGCGAACGACGCAGTCGGCACGATCAAGGTCGTCGACCCGCACCCGCTCAACTGGCTCTACATCACCTGGAACACGATGGAGGAGCCGGTCCGCACCGACGAGAAGGGCCACCTGGCGAACTCCGCCATGGAGGACGCCCATTGGGTGGACGACACCACCATCGAGATCAAGCTCCGCGAGGGCATCGTGTTCCAGGACGGCACCCCGTTCGGATCTGGGAACTTCGAGCGGGCCTTCGTCGAGA
>Ga0299907_10000029_pt1 | contig 43631 bp, 48 predicted proteins | sample RVTome_16_FD_198680 | JGI IMG/M metagenome (GOLD analysis project Ga0299907, IMG submission 198680) | Soil microbial communities from uranium-contaminated site in the Upper Colorado River Basin, Wyoming, United States - RVT152D67 (version 2) ...
CTCTTCCGTCATCGGGAGAGATGATAGGTAAATCGCGGTCTGTGAGCCGGCGACCGCCTACTCGGTCAGGGCCCGGTATTCCGCCGCAGTGAGCAGGCCGTCGGAGGGAAGGGTCCCGCCCAGGCTCATCATGACCAACCATCCGTCCTGGTAAGGGCTCTGGTTGACCAATTCCGGGCTCTCGGCGATGGCGGCGTTGACGTCTGTGATGGTCCCGGCGAAGGGGGCATACACCTCGCCCACCGACTTGGTGCTCTCCACCTCGACGAGGACGTCGTCTTTGGCGACCTCTTTCCCCACCTCGGGAAGCTCGACGTAGACCACGTCACCCAGCTGGTCCTGTGCGTAGTCGGTGATCCCGATCCGTACCAGCGAGTCACCGACATCCCGGACCCACTCGTGCTCCTCCGTGTAGAGAAGATCGTCGGGTACCTGCATCAAACCTCCTCGGGGTGAGGCGTGGACTCTAACGCTGCGAGCTTGGCTCGACTGTCCCCGATGTAGAGGATCGCGGTGTACCAATAGAGGACGAGACCGACCACCCCCAAGCCCCACGCAACGGGCAGCATCAGCTCTTCCAGGACTCCGGCCGCCGCCAGATAGAAGGCAGGGATGGCCCCGTACAGGGAGAACGTGGCCGCCTTTCCCAACCATCTCACTTCGATGGCCCCCCCTCCCCTCGCCGCCAGACCGACGGCAACGATGCCGACCAGGGCTTCGCGCCCGATCAGGCCCCAGCCGAACCATGGGGGCAGGACACCGGCGATCAGACCTCCGACGAGGGCCGAGGCGATCAGGAGACGATCGGCCACCGGGTCGAGGATCCTTCCCAGCTCGCTGACTTGATTCAGCCTCCGGGCCAGGTAACCGTCGACCCAATCGGTCCAGCCGACGATGAAGACGATCCACGCAGCCAGAGCAACGTCGTCCCTGACCAGCAGCACCCACCAGAAGAGAGGTATGGCGAGCAGCCGGACAAACGAGATCAGGTTGGGGATGGTGAGTATTCGGTCGTTGGCTGCTGCCTCGGTCACGGCGCGCAGGCTAACCGTCGACCACTACCCCACTGGCTCCAGATCGGCCAGCCCGCCAAGCCTGCCCTGGATCCCGCCAAGGACCTCGTGCTCGCCGAACCGGACCCGGTCGGATCGGTAGCCCTCGACTATGTCGGGATGGTAGAGCACGAGATAGGGCAGATCCTCGGCCAGGGTCAGTTCCATGCCCCAGAGAGCCGCCTTGGCCACGTCTGGTCGGGTCGCCTCCTCGTACCGGGACAGGTGGGCCCCGAATTCGGGATTGGAGTATCCGGTGGAGTTGGCCGGCCCATCGGCGCCGAACAGCAACCCGTAGTAGTCGGGCCGGGCCGGGCTCCCGAGTGTCCAACCCAGCAGGTACATGTCGTATTGCCTGGCGCCCGCCGCATCCTCGCTGAAAGCCAGATCGACGACGGTGTCGAAGTCGGTGACCACCGGTCGGACATCGAAGCCGATCACTTCCAGGGTGGACTCGATCCGGGTGGTGTAGTCGGGCCGGGCCGGGTCGTACTCGTCACCCGGAGTCAGGATCGTGAGGGGAGCCGGCGCCCGGCCGTCGATGGCGAGGCCGCGGCCCGGGGCCAGGGCACCGTCGACGACTGCCGGCGCGGTTTCCCAGGTATACCCGGCCCCTACCAAGGCCGAAATCGCGTCGGCCACTCGACGGTCGAGGTCTCCCCCGTATGGCTCGGCGATAGAGGAGGCACTGGCCTCGTCGAACCACCTGACGTTGGCCGCGGACAGAACGGTGTAGGCCGGTGCGGCCTCGGGGAGGAGAGTCTGCGTCACATCGTCCCGGTCGAGGAGGAGGGCCAGGCTGTGGCGGAAGGCCGGATCCGACATCGGGGCCCGGGTGAGATTGAATCCGAGGTATCGAACCGAGTTGGCCGGGCTTCTCTCCACAGTGACTCCGGCTGCATCGCCGAGGGCGGCCAGACTCTCCTGGGAGAGCCCGTTCGGGTTGAGAACCGTGTCGATTTCGTCGTTGCTCAACGCCGACACCGCGGCCGCCTCGTCGGCGAAGACGGTGTACACGACCTCAGAGATGGCTGGATCCGGGTATCCGGGGTTGGCTGCCGACTCGATTCGAGCTTCGCCCATGGACACGATCTGGAGCGGGCCACCCGATACGTCGGTGGCTCCGTCGAGGGCATAGAGCTCTCCTGCATTGTCGAGGTCAGCGGTGAGTGGCTCCCACACGTGGGCAGGCATGATCGGGGCCAGGCCGATCCCGTGAGGCCAGGTCCCGAGTCCGGGTCGCTCCGAGAGCTCCACTCGGATCGTCGTGTCCGTCTCGGCCGCCATCTGCTCGATCTCGGCAGGGAACGCCTCGGCCCAACCGCCGCCGAGCCCGAGTCGCTTCACCGTCTCGTAGGTGTAGACGATGTCGCCCGCGGTGACCGGTTCACCGTCGGCCCACGACACATCGTCTCCGAGCTCGACGCGAACCCTCCACCCGCTCTCGTCCCATGTGGGCAGAGGGGGATCCGAGGTCGCGGCCACCTCGGGGATCAGGGTGTTGGTCGCCGGATCGATACCATAAAGGGCAGGTTTGGTGGGACCCAGGACATAGGCGTTCCAGATGGTTGGCTGGTCACCCATGTACTCCCAGAAATTGGAGGTCGAGATGCCGGCGAGGAGCCCGACCCGATACTCGAAAGACTCGTCGACCACGGCCGAGGTGCTCGCCTGGTCGATCGGTGCAGGATTGGTGCCCTGGGGCCCTGCGATTTGGGTCGGCGTTTCCTCGCCTGGCCCCAATTGAATGAGGGCGGCAACGACGATGCCGGCCAACACGGCAGAAGCTCCGATGGTTCTGTATCTCTTGTCCCGCAACGAATTTGACCTCCCGAACCAGATCGGCAGGTCTTCGGGAGGGCTTGACCAAAGTTCACCCTTGCGTTTTCCAATTATTGGCTCAAGTTTCGTGGTCCCGATTGCCGAAAGGAGGAAAACGACACTCCGGGAGGGAGTGGGGGGAACATCAAGGGGGGGAACATGGCTTGCCAGGAAGCGCCGCTGCACCTGGTCGTGACCATTCAAGACGGGCTGATCGACGACGACATGGGGTTGGGAGCCGCCATCGTCGTTGAAGTGGCCCCGCACCGCAGGAACACCGAAGGCTGGCCCACGGTCATGGTCGGGGCACTGGTCATGGCCCCGGACATGCCTACTGGTGTACCCGCCGTGTGGGCGGCCGGGGAAGACGGAGACCCGATCCACCCGGTCGACGGCGCGGCACGCGAGTATTGGGCCACCGGGTCCGAGTCGCCGATCGTCGCCGACATCCCGGGGTACCCGGAGGCGGAGGAAGCCAGACGCTGTCTCCCCGACCACGGGTAGACAGAGCTCAGTCCCGGTTCGGAGTGAGCTGCACCGTAGGAGGCGGCGTCAACAGTCGCCTGTCGTAGAGAGCCCGACGCACCACACGTGCGTTCAGGATGCGGCTCCGTCTTGTCGGCGAGCGCTTCCCCAAGGGTGGGCGCCCGGGACGGAAGGTCGTGCTCACATCGGGATCGCCGGTCCGAAGATCGAAGCCACCAGCAGGGCGATAGCAAACAGGATCACGAGACCCCACTTGGAACGTCTCCACACTTCCACGGTGTTCCCTTCGGTTGGGTGTGGCCAAGATATGGGGCAGGGGTGAACCGACTGCCTGGTTTGGGTAACCGGACGGTGAACAGCGGGAGAAGGTGTCGCCGGGCCGCCATGGGTTGACCCTTGACCTCCTGACGGGGATAACATCGATGACAGACAGGAGACCCACATTGGTTTCCGATCATCGGGCTGTGGCGCAGCTTGGTTAGCGCGCTTGACTGGGGGTCAAGAGGTCGGAGGTTCAAATCCTCTCAGCCCGACTCCTAAACCCCCTGGTAACGGGGGTTTTCTCGTGCTCTGAACTCGCCTCGACCTGGAAGAATCTAGGCAACTGGTCCCAAACTGGTCCCACTGCTCCCCGAACGCCTGTACGCAGAAGAGCCAGGACTGCACCGCCCGCGAGCAATAGCCTTCTCGTCATGGTTTGCGTGACCGACACCATGTGCGTCGCTGGGGGTGTCCTCGTCACAGCAATCGGAGTCTTGATATCGGGAGCGCTCGCCATCTGGTCCTTGGTGCGCACAACCCGCCTTCAGGCCGCACAGGTCAAGCTCGGTGAGGATCAGAACAAACTCGCTGAGGAGCAGAACACCCTTCTGGCGGAGCAAAACGAGATCGCCCGCCGACAGGTTGAGGGCTCAACTCCCTATGTCCCGCCCGGTATCTCTCACGCCTCGTCGCCAGTTCACCGGCATGCCCACTTTCGGGTGGTACTCACACCATCGGGAAGATCGGAACGACTGATCATTCTGAATGACGGGAACGGGCAAGCGTTCGATGTCGAGTTGAACATCGACCCTCCCCGCGACCTGGTAGGCGGATCGCCCCAGGAGTTTCCGCTGCTCGACCCAAGACAGGATTGGAGACTCCCGTTCGCCCGGGCGTTCGGCTCGCCGGATCGTTATCAGTGGAAGATCGCCTGGACCGAAAAGCCGGACGACACCCGACGCAAACAAGAGGGGTGGATCGCCCCGCCCTAGTTGTCGCCCCTACTCCGTGAAGCTGGACAGAGAATGGTCCCAGCGGCAATAACCAAGTATCCACACTCGTCCGCTGTCGGGCTCCATCTCACCTCACGGTTTCTCTATGCGTTCGGTTCGGGTTGGGACTCGTCAGTGGTCGGCCAAGGCCAGACTGACATTCCAACTGCTAGCGAAGAATCCATGATGCATGCATATCGGCAGACGGCGTCGATTCTTGATCGCGCATTACCAGGGCCGAAGGAGCGCGAGCCCACCATAGGTGGGGGCAAGGTGGTGGACTCGTTGGGTCCGAACCCTCTCCAGGTCGGACGCACCCAAAACCTAGCGTCGAGTCTTTGTCACTGCCGCACGATTCAGCGTTTCACCCTCCTCCCCGGAGGGTAAATAGATCGCCATGATGGGGGGTAGAGAGAGCCCGCGGGGTTATGACCGGGCTCTCTCTATTGGGTTTACCCGATGATCCCTGCCGGACCACCACCCTTCTGACTGGTCCCATAACTGGTCCCAAACTTCACGGAAACCAGCGGAATGCAACGGTTCCTAACCCCCAACCCGGCAACACGAAACCCAACTACTACGGGGCGAAACGGTATGCCACGGCTACTAACGGAATGGGCCTGGCAGGACTGGAGGTCAAGAGGTCGGAGGTTCAAATCCTCTCAGCCCGACCCATGAGCATCCGTGACATTTCCCTCACCACCATCGACGGGAACACCACCTCTCTCGCCGAATACTCCGACGAGACCGTCCTGATCGTCAACGTGGCCTCGCGTTGCGGGCTTTCTCCGCAGTACGAGAAGCTGGAGCGGCTGCAACGCACCTATGGGGATCGAGGCTTCAGCGTGCTCGGTTTCCCCAGCAATCAATTCCTCCAGGAGCTGAGCAGCGAGACCGCCATCAAGGAATATTGCTCCGCGACCTGGGGAGTGACCTTCCCCATGTTCGAGAGGGTCAAGGTGAACGGCAGGTCGCGCCATCCGCTCTACGAGGAGTTGACCAAGACACCCGACGCGGCGGGCAAGGCGGGGCGGGTTCAATGGAACTTCGAGAAGTTCCTGCTCTCCCCCACCGACGAGATCATTCGTTTCCGGCCGCCGACGGAGCCCGACTCCCCCGAGATCGTCGACGCCATCGAGGCGTTCCTCCCCCAACCGGCCGGAGGGGCCCGGACCTGAGTCGTCTAGATTCCCCTTCCCCGGAAAAGGAGTCTCATGACCGACAATCCCCCCGATCAGAACGGCTCGATCTTCACTCCGAGATTGATCATCGGTCTGGCCGCCGTCGCCCTCTTCCTGATATTCGTGTTTCAGAACTCGGCCCAAGGTGAGATCGGTCTGCTCTGGTTCAACGCCACCGCCCCGATCTGGGCCTTCTTCATCATCGTCTTCGCCCTGGGTTGGATCGCCGGATGGTTCTCGCACCGACGATCGAACAAGCAGTAGCGGCAGGCTGCTCTCCGATCCGTGATGACCGGCGACCTCACGGTCAAGGGCGGGCTGGTGGTCTCTCCCGCCGGTCGGCATCGTGCCGACCTCGCCGTCTCCGATGGGCGCATCGCCGGCATCGGTGATCTCCCCGTCAACGGCAGGATGATCGATGCATCCGGGCTCCTTGTCCTTCCCGGCATGGTCGACAGTCACGTCCATCTCATGGACCCGGGGCCGACCGAACGTGAGGACTTTCCCACCGGGACCAGGGCGGCGGCCGCCCGAGGTGTGACCACGATCGTCGAGCACACCCATAGCCACCCGGTGCGGAGGCCCGCCGACCTGGAGGCAAAGAGATCACATCTCGAGGGGCGAGCCAACGTCGACTTTGGGCTCGCCGCCCACCTCTGGCCAGAGGACATACCCTGGATGGGGGACATGTGGCGGGCCGGTGTGACCTTCTTCAAGATCTTCACCTGCACCACCCATGGGGTCCCCGGTCTCGGAGCGGCGGAAGTCGAGCCAGCCTTGCGCAACCTGGCCACCTTCGGGGGCCGGGCGCTGGTGCACTGCGAAGACGAGTCCCTGACATCACAGGCGGAGAGGTCACTGAGAGAGCAGGACCGGGTCGACCCGTGGCTTCTCACCGAGTGGCGGAGCCGGGAAGCCGAATTGGTGGCCATTGCCACGGTCACAGCCTTGGCCGGGACCACCGGGGCGTCGGTGACCGTGGCCCATGTCTCCACCCCGGAAGCGGCCGACATCGTTTCCAAGGCCCGCCGCAACGACGCGGACGTCGTCGCAGAGGCCTGCCCCCAGTATTTCGCCCTCGACGAGGCCGAGGTGGTCGAGAACGGGTCGTTGCGAAAGTTCACCCCACCGGCCCGGGTTCGCTCCGAGACAGAACGTGATGCCATGTGGGCCGCTCTGAGCTCGGGCGTCTTTTCCCATATCTCAACCGACCATGCCCCCTCGACCCTCTCCCAGAAGGCCGAGGGCGACATCTGGTCTGCGCCGTTCGGGCTGCCCGGGCTCGACACCACACTCCCCTACTTCCTAGACGCCGCCCTCAGCGGTCGGATCGCCCTCGAGGACCTGGTCCGGCTCTACTCCGCTGCTCCGGCCCGCCGCTATGGCCTGGCTCCGAGCAAGGGCTCGCTCGAGGTCGGGTCCGATGCCGACTTCGTGCTCGTCGACCCGAAAGGGCAATGGGAGGTCCGTGACCGCGACATCGTCTCCAAGGCCGGGTGGAGCCCATACGCGGGGCGGGTGTTTCGGGGGTTGATCGTGGCCACTTATCTGCGCGGCGAGCCGGTCGCCGTGGACGGCAGGGCAACCGACGAGCGGACCGGCAGGTTCATTCCCGGCCCGGGGGCGGCTCCGGGCTGACCCGGTCTCAGCGGTCAGGATCCTGGAAGTACCACTCCAGGTACTCCCGCCATCGACCCTCGGGCGAGAGCTTCACCACGAACATTTCGCCATTTCCCGAGGTTCTTCCCGGCCGTGTACTCGATCCACCCCCGGACCACTCCAACGTCGCCGTCCACCGCGATCACCTGGTGACGGAACTCGAATGCTTCGCCGGAATCGTCCTTGAACCCTTCCGTCCACTCGGCGACGATCTGCTCCCTACCCCTCACCCCATCGTCGAACGGGTTGGCCCGGTAGACGGCGTCAGTGTCGAACAAGCGTCCGATCGCAGCCGGGTCCCGGTTCTCCCAGGCCGCCCCGTAGCCGTCGAACCAGCGTGTGAATGCTTCAGTTTCCATGGAGCCACCGTATTCCGGGTCGGGGCCCGAGTCCGCCGAATTCCGGGCCGACCGGGGGTCTACGATGCCACATGGCTGAACTCGACCATCCAGAGACTACGGGGCTGATCTCCAGCGAGCCCGTGTTCCAGGGACGGGTGGTGAATCTCTCCGTGGATCGGGTGCTGTTGCCCAACGGCAACAGGACCGACCTGGAGATGATCCGTCATCCCGGGGCAGCCGTGGCTCTTCCGGTCGAGACCGACGACGATGGGATCGAATATGCGCTCCTCGTGCGTCAATACCGCTACGCGGCCGATGGGTGGCTGCTGGAGGTGCCTGGGGGCAAACTCGACGGGCCGGAGGATCCCGAAGTCTGCGCTCGCCGAGAGCTCGAGGAGGAGATCGGGCTCAGGGCCGGCGAGCTGATCGGGCTCGGCTCGATCCTGACCACCCCCGGGTTCACCGACGAGAGGATCTGGCTCTATCTGGCGCGTGACCTGACCCCGGTAGACGGCGGTCCGGCGCTCGAGGACGACGAGGTGATGGAGGTGGAGCGCATCCGCTTGAGCGATGCCGTGACTATGGCGGCAAGGGGCGACATCGTTGACGGCAAAACGGTGGCCACCCTGCTTCGATCGGCCGTCCACCTCGGGATCTGACCGCTCTTCAAGATCGGCATCTACGACCCGGAATCGGGCGGCTGGGACTCCTTCCCTGGACCGGGCCCTCCATCCAGGTAGCTGTAGCCGGCCGAATAGGCGGCCAACGCCAGGATCCCGCCCGCAAGAAGCGCCGCGCCGGCGAGCCACCAGATGTGCCAGAAAGCGGCGACCAGGCCAATGAAGGCAGCTAGTTGCGCGGTCAGCTTGGTGATGCCCACCAGACCCGAATTGGTGGTGCGACCCACGAAGGTCTCCTGGTGATTGATCATCAAGAGTGCAGCCAGGAGCGGGATTGCAACTGCGAACCCAACGACGCTGATCCTGGCCGATAGGTCGAGCGTCCCAGCCGTTAGGAACGGCTGCACCATGAGCACGCCGACCCCGATCAACGCGCTATAGATCAGACTGTTCTGTCGGAGCCACTCCTTTTCCTGCCCCGGGTTCCGACGCAACCATTCTCTTACCTGGTCGGATTCGTCTTTCATCGCTCGATGATCGAGGCTAGGCGGTGTTGGGCACTCGGGTTCGAGCCAATCGATTCGAGAGTCTCTAGGTGATTCGCTCCACCAGCCAGACGATCCCCTGGACCAGCCTCCACCCCAGGTAGATCACCGCCAGCACCACCATCAGCTTGAAGCTGAACGGCGCCCTGAGCTCCTCTGGTTCCGGCTCGCCATCCTGTGGATGGTCGTCGGTCATCTTCGCTCTCCGGCCCGGGCGACGATGTGGACCGGGTTGCCGGTGAAGTCGGCCTCGTCCCGGAGCCGGTTCTCCAGATAGCGCAGGTAGTCGTCACCGAGGGTCCCCCCCGAGAGGAACACGACAAAGGTGGGAGGGGCGATACCGGCTTGGACGACGTAGTGGATCTTGGGGCGGCGGCCTTTTCGGACTGGCGGCGGATGGGCTGCCGCCCACTGGCGGACGACCCGATTCAGCTGACCGGTGGGGAGACGGTGGACCCGGGCTTCCAATACGGCCTCGATCGCACCTGGGAGCCGCTTCATCCGGGCCCCGGTCTTGGCCGCCATCCGCAGCACCGGCGCCCACCCCACAAAACCGAAACGATCGGGCAGGGACCGTTCGGTCAGCTCCCGCTGCTCCTCGTCGAGTGCGTCCCACTTGTTGAGCACGATCACCAACCCGACGCCGGCGTCCACCACCTCCCGGGCGATCCGCTGATCCTGATGGGTCACCCCCTCGGTCGCATCGACCAGCAGCAGGGCAACATCGGCGGTTTCCAGCGCCTCCCGGGCCCGGAGCACGGCGTAGAAGTCGGCGTCTTCGCTGATCTGAGGCTTGCGGCGAATGCCTGCGGTGTCGATGAGCCGATAGCGGGCACCGTCGAGCTCGACATCGACATCGATCGGGTCCCGAGTCGTGCCAGGTGTCTCCGAGACGATGACCCGTTGCTCACCGACCAACTGGTTCAGAAGCGTCGACTTGCCCACATTGGGTCGGCCCACGATCGCAACCCGGGGCACATCGTCCGAGGCGTCGCTTTCGCTCGGCGCCGGCAGCTCGGAGACGACCTGATCGAGCAGCTCCCCGACTCCCCGGCCGTGATAGGCGCTGATCGGATGCGGCTCACCCAGACCGAGACCCCAGAACCGGTCGATGTTGCCTTCCAGTCCGGCGTTGTCGATCTTGTTGGCGGCGAGGATCACGGGCACCTTGGCCGCCCTGAGGATCGAGATGACGCCGGTGTCGTCATCGGTGAGCTCGGTCGTCCCGTCTACGACGAAGACGACGGCGTCGGCGCCGGAAACGGCCGCTTCGGCCTGTTCCTTGATCGACACGCTGATGTCACCCAACGGCTTGATCTCCCAGCCGCCGGTGTCGACCAGGACAAAGTCCCGGCCCGCCCAGTCGGCGTCGAACTCGCGTCGATCCCGAGTGACTCCGGACAACTCCTCGACCACCGCCGACCTCGAGCCAATGACCCGGTTCACGAGGGTCGACTTCCCCACGTTGGGACGACCAACGATTGCGACTACCGGAAGTGTGCTCATCAGTGCTGTGGAGATTCTGCCCGTATCGGGCGGTCAGGCACTGACGACGTCGAGGGCCTCGGTCGCTGTCCACTCGCGGTCACCCTGTAGCCAGCCGTCCCGGCCCGGTCGGCGAGCGGTGACGCCGGCCTCCACCAGCGCCTGGAGTGTGGAGACGAAACTGCGGAGCTGGGGCGGCAACGGGAAGTACTCCTGTTCCTGGATCGCGGACCAGAGCTCGAATCCATGGGTGGGACCGAGACGGTCGATCACTTCCTGGACCAGGTGATCGGGCGCCGATGCGCCTGCGGTGAGCCCCACTGTCGCCGCGCTCTCGAGCCACTCCTCTTCGATATCGCCCGCCGAGTCGATGCGATGTGCCTCGACCCCGTTCTCCCTGGCGACCCGGACCAGCGCTTGGGTATTGGACGAGTTGTGCGATCCGACAACGAGGATCAGGTCACACTCGTTGGTCAGCTGCTTCACTGCTTCCTGCCGGTTCGTCGTGGCGTAGCAGAGGTCTGACTTGCGTGACACCTGGACGTCTGGGAATCGATCACGGGCATCATCCAGGACCGCCATCCACTCGTGCACGCCGAGGGTGGTCTGGGCGAGGAGAGCGACCTTCCCCGGGTCGGCCGGCCGATAGTCGCCGAGACCTCGTTCCGGCTCCACCAGCTTGATCGTCTCCGGTGCCTCGGCGACTGTGCCCACTGCCTCATCGTGACCCTCGTGACCGACATAGATGATGTCGTAACCGTCCCGGGCCATTCGCTTCACCTCATGATGGACCCTGGTGACGAGGGGGCAGACCGCGTCGATTACCACCGCTGCTCTGGCCCCCGCCCCGGCCACTACCTCGGGCGCCGATCCGTGGGCGGAGAGCATCACCGGCGCCCCCTCGGGTACCACCGAGATGTCGTTGACGAACACAACTCCCACCCCCTCGAAGGCCTTCACCACCCACTCGTTGTGGACGATCTCGTGATAGCAATACACGGGGCCGTCGAAGATTCGGGTCATCCAGGTGAGAGCCTTTATCGCCATCTCCACTCCGGCACAGAAGCCACGGGGCTCGGCGACGAGAACCCTCTCGACAGTCATGTCGTCATGGTAGGGCGGGGCCGATTCCAACTACCGACGGTCCGGACGGGCCGCGGTTCACGCCGGCTCGAGGGCCAGCCCGACCACCATCTCGACCACGTCGTCGATGGCCATGTCCGAGGTGTCGATGACGACGGCTCCGTGGGGGACCATGAGCGGTGAGGTCTCCCGGGTGGAATCGCGCTGATCGCGAGCCCGGATCTCGTCCAGGACACCGTCGACCTCGTCGCCGATCTCCTCGGCACGGCGCTGTGCTCTCACTTCGGGTCGGGCGTCGAGGTAGACCTTCACGGTGGCGTCGGGGAACACGACAGAGCCGATGTCGCGACCCTCCACTACCGCCCTGTTGTCGTGGCGGGCAACCCAATCCCGCTGGTAGACGACGAGGAGACCGCGCACCTCGGGCAGGGTCGACACCCGGGACGAGGCCTCGGTTGCGATTTGTGTCCGGATCTCGTCGGACACGTCGAGACCGTCCATCAGCATCCGCCCGTCAGCCTGATCGAGGTCGAGCCCGGCTACCACCTCCGCTATCGCCACGTGGTCGTCGAGATCGATGCCGGCTCGCAGAACGGCCAACCCGGCCGCCCGATAGAAGGCGCCGGTGTCGAGACGGGGGATGTCGAGCCGGCGGGCCACCGCCTTGCTGACCGTGGTCTTCCCGGTCCCCGCCGGCCCGTCGATGGTCAGGATGAGGTCGGTCACAGGCGGGAGATTATCGGGCATGGCGGAGAAGGGACCCGATCCCTGAGGGTGTCCTTATGGGGGTATTCGGACAATGGGGGCTTGTGGGACCGGGTTGGCCCTCTCCGCGGGAAGTCAACCTAGCGCGGTCGATGCCCGGCGCGCCATACATCACGCACCCGGCAGGGAGAGGCTCTCCAGCATGTCCCAGTACCCGGGCCAGGTCTTGGCCACCACCTCAGGGTCGGCGATCTCGATCCCGGGAACCCTGAGACCGACCAGGGCGAAAGACATGGCGACCCGATGATCGCCGTAGGTCTCGACCCGGGCCGGCCGTAACGCTGCCGGGGTGACCACGAGGTCGGACCCTGCGATCTCGGCCCCGGCGCCGACCCGGGTGATCTCGTTGGCGAGCGCACCGAGACGGTCGGACTCCTTGAAACGGAGCGAGCCTATGCCACGGAGACGACTCGGCCCGTCGGCGAAGAGGGCGGCCACGGCCACCCCAAGGGCCCCGTCTGGAGACCCGGAGAGATCAACATCGATCGAAGCCAGGGTCCGGCCCCGAGCGTCGACGGTCGTCGTGTCAAGGGTCTGCTCCACCTCACAGCCCATCGACTGGAGTACCCGGGCTATGCCCTGGTCCGGCTGGAGAGATCGCGTCCCGAGTCCTTCGATCTCGACCCGGCTCCCGGTGATGGCTGCGGCCACCATGGGGTAGACCGCAGCCGAGGCGTCCGGCTCGATGACGACGGCACTACCCGTGTACCCCGATGGGGCGACCCGATATTCGCCGTCGTTCAGGTCCACCTGGGCCCCGAATCCCCTCATCGTCTCGATGGTGATGTCGAGGTAACCCTGCGAACCATGGAGACCGGTGGGGATGATCGTCAGCTCACCGCTTGCAGCCGGAGCAACGAGCAAGAGGGCGGTGGCGAACTGAGTGGTCGCACCCGAGGCCACCTGAACGCTTCCCCCGGGCAGCGCGCCCATTCCCCGGACGGTCACCGGGAGATGGCCGTCCGTGGCGGACGCATCAACCCCCAGGCCCGCCAGGGCATCCACGAGACCGGACATGGGGCGCTCCGGCAACCGGTCCCGGCCCACGATGGTCGTCGAACCCGTCACCAGCGGGGCCACGGCGATCAGGGTGCGCCCGGTCAGGCCCGACGCCCCGGCGTCCAAACCCCCCTGAGGCAGGCCGAAACGGCCCTCTGCGCCCCGCACTGCCCAGGGGTCGGCTCCGGCGTCGATGTCCGCCCCGAGCGCGCGCAATGCCTCCCGTGCGAACCGGGTGTCGTCCGATTCGAGGGCCCCTTCGAGCCGGGACTCACCGACGGCGAGAGCCGCGACGAACAGGGCTCTGATCGTCTGCGACTTCGATCCGGGAGGCCTGACCACCAAATCGAATGGAGCGGACAGCGGCGTGACCAGCCTCAATCCGCTCATCCCCCACCCCACGAGCCCGAGGCGAGCAGGTCCCGGATCTCGACGTTCGACAGTCGGCGGGAATGACCCGGTTTCAGGGAGCGGTCGGCGATGGGTCCGATCGCAGTACGGACCAGTCGTGTCACCTCATACCCCATGGCCTCGAACATGCGCCGGACCTCGCGATTGCGGCCCTCCCCCATCGTCAACTCCACCATGGACTGAGCGCCCAGGCGACCGACGACCGATGCCGAGAGGGCATGAGCCTGGCCGTCAGGGAGATCGATCCCCTCGGTGAGACGGCGCATCTCGGGTTTGCCGGGGTTTCCGTTCACCAGAGCAAGGTATCGCTTGACGATCCCATACCTCGGATGGGTCACCCTGTCAGCCAGGTCCCCGTCGTTGGTGAGCAGGATCAGCCCTTCCGAGTCGTAATCGAGGCGGCCGACCGGGTAGAGACGGCTCCGGCCCTGCACCAGGTCGACCACGGTCTTTCGCCCCTGGGGGTCTGAGGCGGAGGAGATCACTCCAGCCGGCTTGTAGAGGATGTAGGTCTCCGACTCCGGGTTCACCGGTATCGGCACTCCGTCGACCGTCACCGATTGCGAGGCGACATCCACTCTGTCACCGAGGACGACTGGTTTCCCGTCGACGGCAACACGACCTTGCCGGATCACTTCCTCCGCCGCTCGCCGGGACATGAGCCCGGCGCCTGCGATCGCCTTCTGGACGCGGATCGCATCCGCCATCGGTCAGGTTGTCCCGGGGCGGAGGGTCTCCTCGAGGGCATCAACGGTGTCGGCAGGCGGGATGTGATCGGCCAACGGTGGCAGCCCGGCCAGCGAATCGAGACCCATCTTCTCCAGGAAAAGGTCGGTGGTGACGTATACCGCCGGGTTCCCCGGGATGGTGAGGCGCTCCTTCTCCGCAACCAGGCCCAGTCGCTCCAGAGTCCGCACCGCAGAGTCGGAGTCGACACCCCGGATCTCCGTGATCTGACTGCGGGCCACGGGCTGGCGGTATGCGATCACCGAGAGGGTCTCCAAAGCTGCAGGAGAGAGCTTTCGGGCGGTGGCCGACGAGGAGAAACGCTCCAGGAACGGGTAGGCGTCGGGATGGGAGTAGAGCCGCCAGCCTCCGGCGGCCTGTCTCAGCACCAGACCGGAGTCCCGGTCCTCCAGCTCCTTGCTCAGCTCGTCCAACAGCGACTCGACCCTCTGCTTGGGCAACTCGAGGACCTCGGCCAGCTCACCGAGGGGCACCGGTGCCTCGGTGACGAAGAGGATGGCCTCGAGGGCAGCGACCTCCCTCACGAGGCCCACTCCGACGAGAGGTCGGCGTCCCCCCGACCCCGCTCCTTGACCCGGATCTCGGCCAGCCAATCCTCCTGGGAGACCTCGATGAGGCCCCAGCGGGCCAATTCGAGCAAGGCGAGGAAATATGCGGCTACTTCGACGGGTCGGGTGCAATGCTCGGTGAGTGCTTCGAAACTGGACATGGTCGACTCGGCCACCCGCGCCCTGATCTCGTCGATTGCAGCCTCGACCGACGGCAGATCGAGGTCGAGATGGTCCAGATCGGGCTCCGCCCCTTCTCTGGAGAAGACCCGGAAGGCGAGCCCGGCCAGGTCGTCTGCTTCGATCGGCATCTCCAGGGCCGACGGACGCGTGGCGATTGGCTGGTCCACCCCACTGACCCGCGGGACGAACCGGTTGACCTCCTGGAGCCGGCGCTGGACCACGGCGGCCACGTCCTTGAACGTGACGCACACCAGCAACCGCGATAGAAGCCGGTCTCGCTCCTCGATCAGCGCCAGCTCTTCGTCCAGATCGAGTTCTCCCCTCGTCGGGAGCAGAGAATGCGCCTTCAACTGGATCAGCGTGGCCGCGATGAGCAGGAACTCGGAGGTGACCTCCAGGTCGAGGTCGTCGATCTCCTCGAGAAACGACAGGTACTCCCCAACCACCTCGGTCAACCCGACAGCGGTCACCTCTACCTGATGTTTGGTGATCAACTGGAGGAGGAGGTCCAACGGCCCCTCGAACACCTTGGTCTTGACGTGGAAGGTCATCAGTGGCCCCAGGATATTCGGGACCCGACCGTGCTTCTCGTCTTTGGGGGCTCGTCGGCGCGCTGGAGCAGGTCCCAGGCCTCCAGCGGGAACCCGGATGGCATCACGCCGTGATGATGACGGGCAAAATCCACGACCAGAGACTCGCCGCCCAGAGCCTCCAATTCGGCTGCTGCGGTCTCGCCGTGATCCCGATACAACCGCCCCCGCCTGCTGAGTGGCAAACGAAGCCGGATCAGGACCGAGGCCAGGCTTCGGCCGACCACCCCGAGCCGGGCATGTCTCTTGCCGACGTCGTGGAGGAGGGCGGCTCGGAGCACCGTGGGATCGGTGTTCTCCGATGCCAAGACCACCATGGCTGCGTCATAGCCGTGACGTTGATCGGGATCGGGTTGGGAGAAGAAGAGGTGAGCCTCGCCGGGATCGAGCCAGAGCTCCACCGCCGCGACTTCGGCCGCGTCGAGGGGTTGGGCCGACAACACATCGAAGAAACGACGGGTCAGATGACCCAGCGAGCCTGGCACGGCGCCCTAGTTGCCGGTGGCCCGGGTCTTGCAGTCGATGCAGAGGACGGAAGCGGGGCGGGCTTCAAGGCGCGCCGCCGTGATCGGCTGCCCGCAGTTCTCACAGATGCCGTACGTGCCGTCCTCGATGTGGGCGAGAGCGCTGTCGACGTTGGCCAACTGGGCTTTCAGAGACTCGACGACGCCCAGGACTTCGGTCCGCTCCGCGGTGACCGCGGCGGCATCGGCGAAGCTCCCCCCGAAGTCGATATCGGCGCGGAGGTCACCAGATTCGGCCGCGCCAAGGTCGTCCAACTGGTGGACGAGGTGGGCGCGCTCCTCGCGCAGGAACTTCTCTGCATTGGCGATGTCCAACGTCGTCATCTGCTCCTCGGATGGGCCTGGACGTAGATCTCCACGAGATGAGCCGAACTGACCTTCGTGTAGATCTGGGTTGTGGAGATCGTAGCGTGACCCAGTATTTCTTGTACGGTCCGCAGGTCGGCACCGCCCTCCACCATGTGGGTGGCTGCCGAGTGTCGCAACACGTGTGGCGACACCTTTTTTGCTTCGATACCGGCCTTGATCGCGTTGGCCCTCACCACGTCGAACATCCCCTGCCGGCTGAGACGGCGACCCCTGAGGTTGAGGAACAGGGGATCGCCACGCTGCGCGCGATGGAGCAGGCCCATCCGATCCGGGAGCCAGCGGGCGATGGCAACAACGGCCTTTCCCCCGATCGGAACCAGCCGTTGTTTGGCTCCTTTGCCGGTGACCATCACCACCCGGTCCTCCAGATCGACCCGGCCCAGGTCTACCCCCACGGCCTCGGACACCCGGGCGCCCGTGGCGTAGAGGAACTCGAGCAGAGCCGAGTCGCGACGTCCCTTCACCGTCGACAGGTCCGGCGTTTCGACCAATGCGATGGCCTCGTCGACGGAGAGTGCCTTGGGGAACGGTTCGGGACGGCGCGGGGATTCGAGAAGAAGGGTGGGATCCTCGTCAGCCAAGCCCTCGGCCACCAGAAATCGGTGTAGACCCCGGATCGCGGCCAGTTTCCTGCCCACGGTCGACGACGCCAGTTGCTGATTCCTCAGATGGGTCACATAGCGCTCGACCGCACCCTGATCGGGCTCGGCGGCCCCGAGGAAGGCGAGATACTGGCCGAGATCCCGGCGGTAGGCCTCGATCGTGTTCTGGGAGAGCCCCCGCTCCACGTCGAGCGAGAGCAGGTACTCCTCGACGTTGTCCCGCATCCGGGGCGAGCCGGGGCTCAAACTGCGGCGAGGGCCTCTCGTGACGAGACATGGGCCACGCCTAGGCTCTCCGCGACCGCAGGATGGCACACAGCATCCCCCACCACATTGATCCCGGGCTCCAGCTCGGGGTGGGCGGCCACCGCCCCGGAAACCCCCTTGTTGGCCAGGCTCACCGCGTAGCGCAGCGTGGCGTTGGTGAGGGCGTAAGTCGAGGTGTGGGGGACGGCGCCCGGGATGTTGCCCACCGCGTAATGGACCACCTCATGCATCTGGTACACCGGATCGGTATGGGTGGTCTCTCGTGATGTCGCGAAACAACCCCCTTGGTCGATGGCCACATCGACCAGGACCGCGCCCCGTTTCATGCCCCGCACCATGTCTTCGGTCACGAGTTTGGGCGCCGAGGCCCCGGGGACCAGGACCGTCCCGATGACCAGGTCGGCCGCGAGCACTTGGTCCTCCAGGGTCAACTTGTTGGAATGCAGGGTCCTGACTTGCCCCTGGTAGAGGGAGTCGAGCGTGCGCAGTTTGTTGATGTCGGTGTCGAGCACGACGACGTCGGCCTGCATCCCAACCGCGATCACGGCGGCATTGGATCCAGCCATGCCTCCTCCGATTACCACCACCTTCCCCGACTGGACTCCGGTCACCCCGCCGAGGAGAACTCCCCTGCCCCCTTCCGCCTTCTCCAGGAAATAGGCCCCGACCTGGGTGGCCATTCGCCCCGCGATCTCCGACATGGGAGCGAGCAACGGCAGTGAGCGATCCGGGAGCTGGACCGTCTCATAGGCGATGGCGACGATGTCCCTCTTCAGCAGACCGGCGGCCAGCTCCGGGTATGCGGCGAGGTGCAGATAGGTGAACAGGATCTGACCCGGTCGAAACATCTCGACCTCTGACTTCTGGGGCTCTTTGACCTTGAGGATCATCTCGGCATCGGCGAAGACATCGCCGGCCATGGGTACGATCGAAGCGCCCTGCGCCTCGAATTCGTCGTCGAGGATGGTCGACCCCTCGCCTGCGCCCTTCTCGATGAGCACCGTGTGGCCACGTTCCGTCAGCTCGCGCACTCCTACCGGCGTGATCGCGATTCGATGCTCTTCGGTTTTGACTTCCCTCGGGACCCCGACGATCAAGACACGTCCTCCCTGACGCGTGACACGGTCTTTTTCAGGGTATCGACCGCCATCCCCCTCTGCTTCACTCGACAGTCAGGTCCACGGTCTCCGGGAGCTCGATTTCCTGGTCTTTGCCCTTCGCCGCGGCACGGATCAGCCCGGTGAATAGAGGGTGGGGAACGTCGGGGCGCGATCGGAACTCGGGATGAGCCTGGGTGCCGACGAAGTAGGGATGGTCCACCAGCTCGATGTACTCGACGAGGTTGTCATCCGGGGAGAGCCCGGACAGCCTCATCCCCGCGTTTTCCAGGTCCTTGCGATAGCGGTTGTTCACCTCCCAGCGGTGGCGGTGTCGCTCGTAAACCAGCTCCTGGCCGTAGAGCTCGCGAACCAGTGACCCCTCGGCCAGCTTGGCCGCGTACAAGCCGAGCCGCATGGTCCCGCCCTTGTCGGCAACGTCCTCCTGGCTGGCCATGAGATCGATGACAGGGTGTGGAGTGGAGGGGTCGAACTCGGTGCTGTTGGCGTCGGTCATGCCCAGAACGTTGCGTGCGAGCTCGATCACCGAGCTCTGCAATCCGAGACACAGGCCGAGCAAGGGAACCTCGTTCTCCCGGGCGTATCGGATCGCCTGGATCTTGCCCTCAACCCCCCGATATCCAAACCCTCCCGGGATCACGATGCCGTCGAGATCCTCGAGGTAGGAGTCCGCCAGCAAGCCAGTCAGCTCGTCACTGGGCACCCAGACCAGGTCGAGCTTCAAGCCTTGACCGGCTGCGGCATGACGCAGGGCCTCGGCCACCGAGAGATAGGCGTCGGGGAGGCCGACGTATTTGCCCACGATCCCGACCGTGACGCTGTCGGTGGCGGAGTGGGCCCTGCCCACCATGGCGCGCCAGGTGTCCAGGTTGGGGGGCCCGGTGACGAGACCGAGCCGGTCGCAGATCACGGCGTCGAGGCCGCCTTCGTGAAGGACCAGCGGCACTTCGTATATGTCGCGGGAGTCGGGGGCGGCGATGACGGCCCGGTGCTCCACGTCGCAAAACAGGCTGATCTTCTTTCGAACCGCCTCGTCGATCTCCCGGTCGGACCGAACGATGATCACATCCGGGGAGATTCCCTTGCTCCTCAGCTCGGCGACCGAGTGCTGGGTGGGCTTGGTCTTCAGCTCCTCGGACGTGGCGATGTAGGGGACCAGCGTCACGTGGACGAAGGCGACGTTCTCCCGGCCCACGTCGTTTCCGAACTGGCGAATTGCCTCCAAGAAGGGAAGGCTCTCGATATCGCCGACGGTCCCCCCCACCTCGGTTATGACCACGTCGACGTCCTGTTCCCCGACACGGCGAACCCGGTCCTTGATCTCGTTGGTGATGTGCGGGATGACCTGGACCGTGTCGCCCAGGTAGTCACCCCGTCTCTCCTTCTGGATGACGGAGAGGTAGATCGACCCGGAAGTGACATTGGACGTCCTCTTCAGGTTCTCCCCGGTGAACCTCTCGTAGTGCCCCAGGTCGAGGTCGGTTTCCCCGCCGTCGTCCGTGACGAACACCTCGCCGTGCTGGAAGGGGTTCATCGTGCCCGGGTCGACATTGATGTAGGGGTCGAGCTTCTGGTTCACGACCCGAAGACCTCGCGACTTGAGAAGACGGCCCAGTGAAGATGCGGTTATCCCCTTCCCCAGGCTCGAGACCACGCCACCAGTGACGAAGACGAACTTGGTGGGGGGCCCGGCGGTGTGCTCAGAGGGGTTCGGAGTGGGTTTTTCTGAGGTGAAAAGAGGCCCGTCCATGACGGGATGCCAATGTAGCACCGATCCGGCGGTGAGCCAGCATCCTCACGAACGAGCGCCTTCCAGAAGCTCGGCGGCCGCCTCCCGGCCCCGTTCGCTTTCGGGGAGGCCGGCCAGCATCCGGGACAACTCGGTGAGCCGATCGTCTCCTTCCACCATTCTGACCTGGGCCGAGTTCCCGGTTCGCTCGATCAGGTAATGGGTGTCGGCGTGTGCGGCCACCTGGGGAAGATGGGTGACACACAGGACCTGGGAGCCCTGGCCCAGGTCAGCCAGCTTCCTGCCCAGCGCCAGCGCCGTGGCCCCTCCCACGCCGGCGTCCACCTCATCGAACACCAGCGTGTCCGTATCCCGGCTCTTGGTGGCGAGCCGCAGGGCGAGCACCAGCCTGGACAGTTCCCCACCCGAGGCGACCTCTTCCACCGCGCCTGCCTCCAGTCTGTCGTCGGAGGCGAACCGGAGCTCGAAATGTTCGGTCCCGGTGGGCCCGGGATCCCGGTCCCCGATTTCGAAGCGAAGGGTGGCCGAGGGAAGCCCCAGCTCTCCGAGGTGTGCCCTCCCCTCCTCCTCGATCCCCCGGGCGGCCGCCACTCGAGCCGCTTTCAGGTCGGAACCGGTCTTCACCAGCTCCTTCTGCGCCGCAGCCACCCGGTCGCCGATGCTCGAGGCCTCATCCAGCAGGCCTTCGAGCTCCGCGGCCCTTCGGGCGGCATCGGCGCCGAACTCGAGCACTTCGTCGAGAGTCTTCCCATACTTCCGCTTCAGCTCACCGAGAGCGGTCAATCGTTGTTCGACCAGGTGGAGTGAATCTGGGTCGTCGCCCATCGAATCGAATTCTTCACGAACCGTCCGGATCAGGTCGTGGGCCAGCTCGCCGAGCGCCTCGGCCTGCGCGACCCGACCGACCAGGTCATCGTCGACAGCCGACACTTTGCGGAGATGTGAGATCACGGTCCCGGCGCTCTCCGCGATCGATTCCAGCTCTGTCGTAGCCAGAGTCAGGCTCTCCCGGATCAGCTCTGCATTACGAAGACGGGCGGCCATTCCCTCCATCTGCCGGTCATCGCCAGGTTGCAGTCCTGCGGTTTCGATTTCCCGAGCCTGGTAGCGGACCAGGTCCAGCTCCCGCTCCAAACCCATCCGATCGCCGCCCAACCGCCGCTGCTGGTCGAGTTCGGTCCGATACCGAGCCCACGCCTCCTCATAGCTGTCCCGCACCCTTCGCCCCCGGTCGTCCAGCACCCCGTCGACCAGGTGGAGCACCGTGTGGCTGCGCTTGAGGAGGAGTTGGTCGTGCTGGCCAACGATCTCGACGACACCGCCCAGGCTGTCGACCAGGGCCCCGGCGGCCACAAGACTGCCATCGAGGTAGGCCCGGCTCCTCCCCTGGCGGGGCAGAACCCGGGTGATCCCCAACTCGCCGTCCCCTTCGCCGAACAGGCCTTCGGCCACCGCTTCCTCACCGAACGGGCCGACCATGCCCGGCTTGGCCTTCTCTCCGGTGAGGAGTCGGAGGGCGCCCAACAGCATCGTCTTGCCGGCCCCTGTCTCTCCTGTGATGACGGTGAAGCGCGGCCCCGGTTCGATGGACGCATCTTCGAGGACACCGAGATTCTTGACATGGAGATAGGACAACATCAGGACAGGCCGAACTTGTCGGTGATGAGCCTGGAGAAGGGCCGAGGCCGGAACCGTGCGAACTTCACGGGTCTCTGCCCCTGTTCGATCTCGACAGTCTGGCCCGATCCGAGATGACCCATGTCGATCTTGTCAACGGTCACCTTGACCGGCCGGTCTCGACCAACCTCGATGGAGAGACGGGTGGTCGGTGGGAGTACGAGGGTGCGATCGAAGAGAGAGTGCGCAGCCACCGGGGTGAGGATCAAGGCACTCAGGACCGGGTCGATCAAGGGGCCCCGTGCCGAGAAGGAATAGGCGGTGGACCCTGTCGGGGTTGCGATGATCAGTCCGTCGACTCGATAACTGAGAAAGTGGGCGCCGTCGACGGACACCTCGAGCTGGATCAGGCGCTGACTGTCGACCTTCTCGACGATCACGTCGTTGACGCCGGTGGCCGACTCACCGTTCACCGTGGCTGTCACGGTCATCCTCTCGGAGACCTCGTAGTCGCCGGTCAACAGGCGAGCGATCACATCCTCCATCTCGTCGGGCTCGGCCTCGGCGAGAAACCCCATGGTGCCCAGGTTGAAACCGAGGATGGGGACGTCGTGTGCCAACGCCCGCTGTGCCCCAGCCAGCACCGTACCGTCCCCCCCGACGGCCAGGACGAAGTCGGGCGTGCCATCCGCCTCGTCCACCACCTCACCTCCGGCCGAGTCGATCGAGACGCGGAGCTTCTCGGCGAAGATTCGGGCATTCTCCGGCCCGTGTCTGATCTCCAAGGAGAACTTCAAGAAGGCACCTCCAGTGCAATGCCGTCCTCGCCTTTGCGCAGCCAGAGTAGGTACTCGACGTTCCCGTCCCTGCCTTCTATCGGTGAACGGATCAGTCCCCGGGCCCCCAGCCCGACGTCTTGGAGGCAATTGATCACGCGGGCAACTGCCTCATCGCGGATCATCTGGTTGCGGACCACTCCCCCGCTCCCCACCTGTCCACGGCCCGCCTCGAACTGGGGCTTGACCAAGAGGATCAGGTCCGCGCCGTCCTCCGCGGCGGCGGCCAGGTTCGCGGCCACCGCGCAGAGGGAGATGAAGGAGAGATCGGCGACCACCACCGGAAACGGACTGCCGATCACATCGGGGTCGACGAGGCGAAAGTTGGTGCGTTCCATCGAGATGACCCTTGGGTCACGCTGCAACGACTCGTGGAGCTGAGCCCGCCCCACATCGAGCGCTGTGACCGATACGGCGCCACTCTCCAGGGCCACGTCGGTGAACCCACCAGTGGAAGAACCCACATCGAGCACGGTTTTTCCCGCGATATCGACCGGGAAAGCCTCGAGTGCGGCGAGGAGCTTGAAGGCGCCGCGGGAGACCCAGCGCCGCTCTTCCGACACCAGTTCGATCGGAGTGTCGGCAGCCACCAGAGTGGATGGTTTGGGGGTGGGCATCCCGCCCACCAGGACCTTCGACTCCGTGATGAGCTCCTGCGCCTCGGAGCGACTCACGGCGAGCTTCCGGCGCACCATCTCGACATCGAGACGGCGTCGACTCAGGACGGCCCCGAGTCCTCGAGGATGGAGCCGAGCAGGTTGGCCAGCTCGGCCGCCGGCTCCGGAAGGTCGGCCGGGTCGAGCTCCTCGAGGCGGGCAAGGGCGTCTTCCAGCTTTTCGATCTGTTCCGGGGTGAGGTCCATCCAGCGATTATCACCCAAACGGGCGTCCGATGGCCAGATCCATGTCCTCAGGGAGGGCTGGCGTCGCTCCGCAGGACGGAGAGAAGCACACGCATGAGCAGGATTAGGGCCAGGGCGATTCCGATCCATCCGAGAACTTCGTACAGGCCGACCGAGATCAATGTGAGCATGGGGCCGCCGTCGGTCCCCAGCAACATGACAGAGACCGCTCCCACCCCGATGCTGAGGAGAGCCAACACGAAGCGGTTGGCCAGACGCTCCAACACCAGGACGTCCTGGGCATCGGTGAACAGCCTCAGTCGGGCGGTGAGGCGGCCGTGCTCGAGCAGGGTTGCGATCCGATCCACGTGACGGGGAGCACGGCTCAGCAGCGGGCCGAGTTGGGCCCACTCCTGTTGAACCAACTCGGAAACGGACCCGGGCAGCATTCGCTCCCGGAACTCGGCGCCGCCCAAGTCTGCGATCACGTCGATCAGCGGGTAGCCGGCGGACAGTTGCTCCAGCGTGCCGGTCAGGGTGGCCAGGGCCCGAAACATCGTGGTGGTCGACCGAGGCAGCTTCATTCGTAGCTTGTGGGTGAGCGCGAGCAGATCGTTGAGAGCATCCGGCGAGGGCAGTCCTGCGCTGATGTTTGCTGCCAGGAATTGGGCAAGTGCCCGCTCGATCTCATCGGGATCCCGGGTCGGGCTGATCGCGCCAATCGACACCATCGCCTCGTAGAGCAGTGATGGCTGCTCGAGTTTGATGGCCACCAGCATTTGAAACACCGATGCCCGCTCGAAGCTGTCGAGACGTCCAGCGAGCCCGAAGTCGATGAGCCCGAGGGTGCCGTCGTCGAGAACCAGCACATTGCCCGGATGCGGGTCGCCGTGGAATCTCTCCCCTTTCAGCATGGCGCCAACCTGAGAGGCGCACAGGGCATCGGCGAGGAGCCGCCCACGGTCTCCGTCCACCCCGGACGTGATGGCTGAAAGAGGGACGCCGGCCAGCCGCCCCATCACCAACATTCGCTCGGTTGTCAGGGATTGAATGATCTCGGGGGCAACGATCCGGGGGTGCCGTGCCATCGCGGCCCTGGCTTCGACGGCGTGGTGGGCCTCGACGTGGAAGTCGAGCTCCCCATGAAGCGCAGATGAGAACTCATCCACCAGGCTCGTCACCTGGTAGAAAGCCCCCCAGGTCGTCCGTCGTTCCGCGGTTCTGGCCAGCCAGCGGGCAATTGCGAGATCCCGCTCCACCTGTTCCTCGAGCCCGGGTCGTCTCACCTTGATCACCACTTGACGTCCGTCCGGCAGCCGTGCGGCGTGTGCCTGCGCGATGGAGGCCGATCCCAGTGGTTGCCAGTCGACCTCGGCGAAGCTCTCTTCTACCTCTCGACCCGTCTCCTCACGGATGACCCGTGCGACCTCGTGCTCGGGAAGCGGAGACGCCGAGGCGTGAAGCCGGCCGAGCTCGGCCATCGCGCCCGGCGGGATGAGATCGGGTCGGGTCGCCAGGAGCTGACCGAGCTTGATGAACACCCCACCCGATTCCTCGAGGGCGACACGAACGCGTCGAGCTAGTTCCTCCGGGCTCCGCGTGGAGATCTCGCCTCGCCTCAGGCCGAGGAGGGGGGCGAGTCCATTGCGGGCAATGATCCGTGTCACTTGCCAGCCGCGCCCGATGATCCCGATCCGGCGTTTGAGCGCCTTGATCGGGTGAGGCACATGACGTCTCGATCGTGTCTTTGGACGAGCGAAAAGGAGCTCGAGAACGACAATGGCTCCCATCGTCCCGATCAAGGCGAATGGGAGCGACAAAGCCAGGACCTGGGCACCGTCGATCTCCGGGGCCTCGCTGACATCCCTGAGCAGGATCAGGACCGCGACGGCCTGGCCAAAACCGATTCCAATGAGAACCGCGAGCAGGGTCCGTCCCCAGGTCAGCTCTCGGGCGCCGACCAACCCCCGGGCGACCCAGGCGAAGAGGAGCAGCCACGAGACGGAAACGAGCAGATCGCCCATGGACCCAGGCTACGGGAAGGCTTCTCTGCGCGTAGTTGGGAACTCTCACGCGTGGCTAGAGAACGCCCCCTCCGGCCCTGATGGGCCACCTCCCCCTCCGGGGGAGGAAACGGAACGCCCCCTCCGGCCCGTTTCTCCCCCCGAAGGGGGGAGTCCCGCCGCAGGCGGGGAGGGGGGAATTCTGGGCCACCTCCCCCTCCGGGGGAGGAAATGGGAGTTGCCTCTCAGATGCCTGATAACACCAGGTCTACCGCGGATGCGAGGTCAGGGGCGACGTGGTCGGCACCGGAGGCTTCCCCGGGCGCGGTGACGCCGGTGAGGACCAGAATCGAGGTCCAGTCGGGCTCCGCAGCGGCCAGGGCGATGTCGGTGTCGACCCGGTCTCCGATCACCCAAGCCTCTCCGATCCCTCGAGCCCGGAGCAAAGCCCGCATCGGGGCGTGTGGCTTGCCCGCCACCTCGGGCACGACGCCGGTGGCCGTCTCCACCGCGGCGACCATCGAGCCCCCACCGGGGAGAAGGCCGTCGGCCACCGGGTAGGTCGGATCGGTGTTGGTGGCGATGAAACGGGCCCCGGCTCGAACCGCGTCTGCCGCCCGGGTCAGCCGGTCATAGCTCAGGTCCCAGTCGAGTCCGACGAGGAGCGCCGTTGCCTCCCGCGGATCGGACGTGACCGCGATCCCGGCCTCGGCCAGCGCGGCCGTGATCCCGTCCGAACCCAGGACCATGACCGGCCCTTTGGAGTCGTCGAGCATGTGCACCGCAGCCTCCGACGAGGTGACCACCGACCCCGGGTCGATGTCGACCCCTGTCATCCGGGAGATCCGCTCGGTCACCATCGCCGGGGTCTTGGTGCTGTTATTGGTGGCGAAGTAGAGATCTGCATCGGCTTCGAGGAGCCGTCTCAGTGCCAGGTCCGAGCCGGGAAGGAGATGGTCACCCCGGTAGATGACGCCGTCGATGTCGCAGATGACGTTCATGAGGAGGTGGCGTTGAACCGCTCCAGGACCCGTTCGTAGAGGTGTGTCGTCCGCTCGACCGATGCAGCGGAGACTCGTTCGTCGTGACCATGGAACAACGAGAGCATCTCGGAGAATCCCATCCGATCGTCAAAGAGGCCAACCCCGTAACAGACGGTCCCACGTTCCCGCCAGAACCTGGCATCGGTCGCAACGGTGGTCAAGGTCGGCGCCAGGTTGCGGTGGCCGTCCAGCTCCTCGACGGCGTCGCCGATCGCCTCCCAGAGGGCGTTGCCCACCGGGGAGGTCGAGGCTTCGGAGTCCATGATCGGCGTTATGTCGACATGCCCCGCTGCGCTTCCCATCGCCTTCCTGAGGTGGGCATCGACGAACTCTCGATCCATGCCGGGCAGGCCCCTGATGTCGACATCGGCGCGGGCTTGATCGGCAACGACATTGGTCTTGGTACCCGCCCTGAGGACCGTGGAGGAAATGGTGAGATGGGTCGCAGCGTGGATGTAACGGGCCAGGATCGGGTCTTCCACGGCGATTCGGTCGATCTCGTCGTCGAGCTGGTCGATATCGGTGAGCCGTCGCACTGACTCCTCGTCGAGTCCCAGATGGCGCACGAATTCGATCCATTCGTCGACGATGGCCGCCGGCGAGGGGGTGGCGATCATCCCGGCCAGGGCGGTCACCATCTTCTCCAGGGCATTATCCGTCCCGTACGGCGCGGAGCCATGACCGGGCCGGCCTCGAGTCTCGAACACCGACCAGAAGGCGCCCTTCTCACCGATCGACACCGGAACTGCGCGGTGGTCCCCGACGGTGAGGCCCGGGTAGGCCACCTCGGTGAGCAGATAGTCGGCCCCGACCAGGTCCCACCGCTCCGCCACGAGGTGGGAGGCGCCCAATCGGCCTCCTGCTTCCTCATCGGCGACCGCGGCGAACACAAGGTCGCCCCGGGGAGCCTTCTCGCCGATGAGGTAGGGCCGAACCGCGCTGGCCATGGCCGCGGTGACGTTCAGCATGTCAACGGCCCCCCTCCCGTAGACGAAGCCATCGACGATCTCGGCTTCGAACGGGTCCATCGTCCACCCGGCCTGATCCACCGGCACCACGTCGAGGTGGGGCACCAGGGCCAGGGATGGTGCTGTCGGGTCGGAGCCGGGAACCCGGTACACCAGCGACTGACGACCGGCGACCGGCTCGAATATGTCTCCCTCGACCCCCAGGAAGTCGCGCAGTGTCGCCACGGAACGGGCCTCGTGGCCACTGTCGACCGTGCCATCGTTGACACACTGGTTTCGGATCAACTGCTGGAGGAGGTCCACCGGTCCGGGGCTCATCGCCCCAGCTTATGAGCCGTTACGGGCCCGGAGCGCCTCGATCAGTTGGTACATGGTGGGTGTCAGCGGGTATTCGACGGCTTGGTGGAGTGGAACCCACTCCGCCCGGTCGGCATCGTCGTCGGCGGCCAGTTGTCCTCCGGTCACCGAGCCCAGGAAGTCGATCAGGACGATGTGGCCGTGCTCCGATATGTCCTCGCCGGCCCAGATCAGGTCCCCGATTTCGACTGCCAGACCGGTCTCCTCCCTGACCTCTCTCGCCGCTGCCGCCGTCAAGCTCTCGCCGAGCTCGACTTTTCCGCCGGGCACCGCCCAGAGGCCCTTGTTCGGCTCATGGCCCCTCTGCACCAATAGGATCCGACCCTGATCGACCACGGCCACCCCCACCCCGACCAGGGGGCGGTCGTCATTCTTCGTCGTCATCGTGGTACATGACGATGGCCCGCGCCGAGAAGCCGCCCGCCTCGAAGAAGTTCTTGGCCAGTCTGTGCCCGGGCAGCACGTGGGCATCGAATTTGGAAATACCCCGCCGGCGCAGGAGATCCATCACTACGTCCCTCATCTCCTCGCCCAGGGCGATCTCTCTCGCCTCGGGCTCGACATAGATGAGACGGATCGAGCCGACCTTCTCATCTTTGGCCTGAGGCAACATCTCCTCGACTCGAGCCGCGATGAAACCGAACGGATAGCCGTCGATCTCTCCGATCACGACGATCGCATCCGGGTCGGCGAGAAGGGTCGCGAACGACGATTCCACGGGCTCGGCCAGACCGTCGGCCAGGTGCCACATCGGGTGCAGCGTGGTCATCTCGGTCTCGAGGCCCCGATAGAGCCGGAGCAGGGAAGGTAAGTCCTCCGTCCCGGCCTCCCTCGTAGTGACACTCATCGCCTCCAAGAGCCAACCCCCCGTTTCACTCGTTGCCAGCCCCAGACGGTGACCAGTCTCATGGCCTCGATGACTATCCCGGTTCCCATCTTGGAAGTGCCACGGGTGCGGTCGCGAAAGCTAATGGGAACCTCGACCACCTTCAGCCCCGACTGATGAGCCCTCATCGCCATCTCCACCTGAAACGCGTACCCCGACGACTCGGCCTCCCGGTAGGGCAGCGTTGTGAGTGCATCGGCCCGGAACGCCCGAAATCCGGCGGTGGCGTCGCGGATCGGGACACCGAGCATCACTCTGGCGTAGAGGTTCCCGCCCTTGGAGATGAGGCGACGGCTCCTGGGCCAGTCGGGTGTGGAGCCTCCGGGAACGTAACGGGACCCGATGGCCAGGTCCGCCCCATCGTCGATCGCCTGTACCAGACGGGGCAAGTCGGCCGGATCGTGGGAGAAGTCGGCGTCCATCTCGATCACGATCTCAGCACCCTCGTTCAAGACCTTGTCGAACCCGGCGCCGTAGGCGGGGCCCAGCCCCTCCTTCCTCGGACGGTGGAGGACCGTCACTCTGGTGTCGGAGGCGGCGATCCGGTCTGCCATGTCCCCGGTGCCATCAGGGGACGAGTCGTCGACCACGAGTAGTCGATAACCCTGGTGGGTGACTGCTGCGGCGATGTGAGGAAGATTCTCCCGCTCGTTGTACGTTGGGATTACGACCGCGACGCGGTCAGGAGGCACAGTCTGCGCAAAGCATCTTTTTGCGATTCGCCAACTGGCTCGTCCGCTTCACCATGAAACACGACTGACACACGAACTCGTCAGACCGTTGGAGCTGAGCATCGACGTTCATGGTCAGCTCTTCACGTCTGATGGCGCGAAGCTCCTCCACCTCGTCGACCAGGAGCGCCTCGCCGGCCTCCTCGTCGAGCAGCTGGAGCTCCTCGCTCTCGAGCTCTTCGAGGGCTTCGGTCGTCTCCTCGTCGTGGTCCTCTTCGACTTCCTCTTCTTCGGAGTCGTACTCTTCCTCGTCGTCTTCCTCTTCGAACTCTTCTGCTTCTTCCTCGAAGTCGGCCTCGACATCCACCTCGTCGTCGAGGTCTTCGTCGAGCTCGGTGATCGCCTCTTCGTCGACGTCCTCTTCGAGGACGTCGGTGGTTTCGTCCTCGTCGTCTTGGGTTAGCTCTTCCACTTGTTCTTTAGCCATCGCTCACTCGGTTCAAGGCCCCTTGGCGGAGCGGGAGTATAAGACGACTTCGCCTCAGATCTTGAGACTGATCGCGGCCGGGACAACACGGCCCTTGACGGCCGTATTCCCGAGGAGATCACCGTCGCACTCCACCGGCCAGGTCGGTTCGGTTTCGATGCTGAACTCGGCTGCCGAGATACGTCGCACTGCCGGATCGGTGAGGTGGGTTCCCTTGATCAATTTGGGAACGAGGGCCGGGGCCCGGGTCTTGCGACAATCGATCACCTGCAGGTCGAGGACGCCGTCGACCACCGTTGCCTTGGGTGCGATGTTCCACCCGCCGGCGAAGAACTGGGCATTGGCCATAATGACTGCAAGAGCTTCGGTCTCGATGGTCCTTCGCTCCGTCGTGATCCGCACCTGCGCTCTGGGGAAACCGGGGAGCCGAGCGGCGAACGCCAGCGGATAACGGGCAGTGCCCAGCCGCCGTCCCATCCGCATCGCGGTTTGCACGGCGGCCGCTCCCACCCCCGTCTGCGCCACGTTCACGAAGTAGCGAAGGCCCCATTCCCCTTCCAGAGCGGCTACGTCGAGGTCATAAGTGGCTCCGGTCACCAGGTGCCGGGCGGCCCCGGGCAGGTCTTGAGGGAGTCCAAACGTCCGGAGGAGATCACATCCGGTGCCGACCGGCAACACCCCGAGCACCGGACGCGGGTCGAGCTCGAGAGGCATCAGGGCATTCACCGCGAGGTTCACGGTCCCGTCACCACCCGCAACTGCGAAGTGAGTGGCCCCGGCCCGGGCTGACTCCTCGATCATGGCCCGTGTCTCTTGCGAGGAGGAAGGAACGATCATCTCGACTTCCAGCCCCAGGTCTTTGAGGAGTCGGGCGACTAGAGATGGGTCGACCGGTCTGCTACCTGCGGCCGGGTTCACGAATACGTGCCATTTCGGCACCGCCATCAACCGACTCCCTGAGCCGCAACCACTCCACGGTCGATCGCCTTGAGCGCGGCAATGGCGTCCTCCCTGAGACCTGGTGCGCTGTCCCGGAGCTGTCTTGTGAGATCGACGAGCTGACGCGAGACCCGCACGAAGTCCCCCGGTGCCATTCCCCTAATCGAGAGGTCGTCGAACTCCACTCCCGAAGCCCACTCGTAAGCGGGCACTCCGAAACCCGGGTCCGGCTTTCTGGTCGGAGCGATGCGCAGAGCGCGCTCCCGGTCGACCAGGTCCTTCGAGATACGCTCCAGCTCGCTCCACCGCTCCGCCAAGGCCGCGGTGGGCCACTCTGCCAACGACGCTGAGTCAGTCCTCGGCTCATAGACGAAGGCCGAAGTCAGGGCGGCCAGCTCGGCGGCCTCGAGGTCGTGGAACACGCCTTGTTCCAGGCTCTCGGCCAGAAGCAAGTCCGACTCGTTGTATATCCCACGCAGTCGCTGGCCGCGCGAGGTCAGCTCCCATCCCTCCAGATAGTCCAGGTCCCCGAGAAGCTGGCGGATTGCCCCGAATTCCTCGACCAAGCCGTGACCGGAGCTGCGTCGGGCCGACCGGTACTGCTCCAGCTTGCGCCGGGTCCTCTGGGCACGCCGGGCCGCGGCGAGATGACGGGAGGCGTCGGGACACCCGGCAACCGGGTGGTCGATCACCGGATGCTTCCGGATCTGTTTCGAGGATTCCCTCGGTGGCAGGCGTCGCAAGGCTCGCATCAAGTCCTGCACATAACGCCGGTCTTTGGGACGGACCGGAAGCGGGACTTCCAGCTCCCCGGCGATGGTCGACCCGTCGACGATGTCCCGATACCCGATGGTCGACACCCGTCCCGAGGTGGCGAGCACCAGGTATCGGGCGCCGCCGTCCTTGCGGGCCAGCCGCTTCATGATCAGGTAGCGCCCGTCACGAGAGCCACCCTTGACGTCGATCACCTGTCCGGCCCCCAGGGTCGATGAGATCCGGTCGTCGGGGCGGCCCGGTGTCGCCGTCTCCACCAGAGCCAGATACTCCTCGACATCGCCGCGCTCGCAATGAGCGGCGGCCACCTCCTTCTCCAGCGTGTGCTCCAGCGCCTCGATGGTGGTCTCGGCGGCGTGTTTGTCGCCTTCGCGTTGAAAGGCGGCAAACGAGGCCTCCAACAACTCCTCCGCCTGGTCCTGGCGGTAGTTGGCCACCAGGTTGGCCGTCATGTTGTAGGTGGGGCGAAAGCTCGAACGGAGGGGATGCGATCCGATGGAGGCGATCTCGGTGACCGAGTCGAAGCGGACGAATGGCGAGTGGAGGACCACGCCAAACCCCTCGACGTCGATTCCCCTGCGTCCGGCTCGACCGGTCAACTGGGTGTAATCACCGGGTCGCATCAGCTCGTGGGTCTCACCGTTGAATTTGGAGAGGCTCTCCAGGACCACGGTCCGGGCCGGCATGTTGATCCCGAGCGCCAGGGTCTCGGTGGCGAACACCACCTTGAGCAGACCGGCCTCGAAGAGCTCTTCGACCGTTTCCTTGAAGGCGGGGACCAGCCCGGCATGGTGTGGGGCCACTCCGGCTTCTAGACCCGCGATCCAGCGGTCGTAGCCGAGCACCATCAGGTCCTGATCGCCCAGATGCCCGGTCCTGATCTCGGCAATCTCCCGAATCGCGGGCCGCTGGGTGGCGTCGGTGAGTCGCACCCCGGCCTCGACCAGGCGATGGGCTGCGGCGTCACACCCGGCGCGGCTGAAGATGAAGAAGATCGCCGGCAGCATCCCCTCCTGAGCAAGACGCTCGACTGTCTCGATCCGATTCGGGCCCTTGAAACGGCGGCGACGTCCTCTCTCCAGGCCGAGCATGTGCTCGATGCGAGGATTGGAGCGCCTCCTGCCCTCACGCTCCACGAAGGTGGGGAGCATGTGGAGAGTCTGTGACCCCATCCGGTCCCGAATCATGTACATCGATTCCAGGGGCACCGGCCGGTGGTCGGTGGCAATCAATCGGGTCGGCCCCCGCCGCTCCCCCACCCATGCGGCGAATTCCTGGTTGTTGGAGACCGTGGCCGAGAGACAAACCAGCTGCAGATGCACCGGAGCATGGATTATCACCTCCTCCCAGACCGCGCCACGTGTCGGGTCCTGGAGGTAGTGGACCTCGTCGAGGATCGCCAGCCCCACCTTGCCCAGCCGGCCACTCTCGGCGTAGATCATGTTGCGCAGGACCTCGGTGGTCATCACCACGATCTCGGCGTCGCCGTTTATCACGTTGTCACCGGTGAGCAGGCCGACTCGCTCCGGCCCATGGGCCGCGACCAGGTCGGAGTACTTCTGGTTGGAGAGCGCCTTGATCGGCGTCGTGTAGAAGGCTCGCTCTCCCCGGCTCAGCGCGAGATGTATCGCCGCTTCGGCCACCAGGGTCTTTCCCGCACCCGTGGGAGCCGTGACCACCACGGAGTTGCCCTCGGCGATCGCGTCGGCCGCCTCGATCTGGAAGTCGTCCGGCTTGAAAGGAAGCTGCCGCCAGAACTCGTCGAGCAGGGCGCTCATTTCTTCAGGACGAGACGGACCAGCCAGTAGGTCGCCTCGTACATCAGATAGAGGGGGACGGAGAGGACGAGAAGGGTGAAGGCGTCCCCGCTCGGTGTGATCAATGCCGCAGCAATCACGATGATCAGCACTGCCCAGCGGCGTCCCCGCGCCAACTGCTCCGACCCGATCACGCCGGCGGCTGCCGCCGCGAAGAGGAAGACGGGATAGAGAAATGCGATCCCGAATGCGAGCAGGAACCGGAGAGTGAATGAGTAGTAGTCCCCGAGCCGAAGATTGGTCTCGACGTCGTCGGCAAAGATGTTGAGGAGGAACTCCAGGCCCCGGGGCAGGAGCCAGTACCCGAACACGACCCCGCCGACGAACAACACCACCAGGGCGCTCACCACGGGCAGGGCCCAATTCCGCTCCTTGGAGGTCAGGGCGGGATGGATGAAGGCCCAGATCTGATAGAGGATGATCGGGCTGGCCAGGATCACTCCTCCGAAGAGGCCGATCCGCATCAGCACCCCCCATTGTTCGGTCGCGTTCAGGGTTTGGAAGAAGTTGTCGGGGGCAGCGGTGTGAAACGGCGCTTCCAGGACGACGCGCAGTTGATCGGCGAAGACGAATGCGACCACTCCTCCGGCCAGGATGGCGATGAACATCTTGACCAGCCGCCAACGGAGCTCCTCGAGATGGGCGAGGATCGACTGCGGTTTGTCCTCGATCACCGCTCCGGGCCCTCTTCGGCTGCCTTCTTCTCGATCTCCTCGAGGTCTGCCATGGCGTCCGCCGGAGTCGGTCCAGACACCGGTTTGGGCCCCTTCCAGTCGAGCCCGCTCCCCCCGGCATCGTCGATATCGCGGCGCAGCTCGTCGGACGACTTCTTCAGGTCTTGCAGGGGCGCCTTGAGATCCTCGCCGACCTGCTTGATGTCGGCGACCTCCGCTTCGAGCCCCTGCCTCAGATCACGGGCTGCGGATCGAAGCTCGGCGGTCCACTCCCCCAGTTTCCGGGCCATCTCGGGCAGCCTTTTCGGCCCGAGTACGACCAGGGCCAGGAGGAGGATGATGATGATCTCGCCGCCCTGGAGCATGCGATGGAGGGTAATGGTTGGCGGATGGTGGGTAATGGGCGTGAGCCCCGTCACCAAAAAGGGTGGCGATCCTGTGGATCGCCACCCTTTTGCGTGTCGAAGGGCACCCTGCCCGTGGTGCCCGTCGAAGAGACGTGCCTTGTCAGCCGGCCAGAAGGCGGAATGGATCCGATTCTGCCTCTAGGGCGGCGACAAAAGCATCGATCTCCCTCTCGGTGATCGGGTCAGGGTTGATGACCTCGAAGGCCACCCCCGTTGCCAACAAGACACTGACCACCCGGGAGTTGGCCGGCCTACGCTGGGGTTCGGTGCAGGTCGGGCACTTGAAGCGGTAATCGCCCTCACGCCCACCCGGCCGCAGCTCCAGCGCAACATCGTCCGGTGTGAGGTGAATATCACCGCATCGGGTGCAGGTTGTCTTGATGGTCGTCATCCCTGTTCTCCGGTCTCCCATTTCACAAGGGTGATCGGCAGGACGGCGAAGAATCTGTAGCGCGAGCGCCTAGGTCGTACGGCCCCTATCGATATTTGTCGCGAAGCGCCCCACCGATGGCCGCCACCCGGGCACGAACGGCTTCCCCCTCCAGCAGCCTGGCCCCGGCACCGAGACGGAGCAAGAGTCGGGCAGGCACCTCCGCATCCGGGGAAGAGAACAGGATCTCGGTGACACCCTTGTTCTCCTTGATCACCTCGACCGGGTAGTAGTCGAGGACCCAGGCGGCCCCCGGAGAGAGGGCGATTCGGGCGACTACATCGTCATCGGACGGGGAGTAGGTGACACCCGGCTCAGGCAGCCCGATAGGGCGATCGAATTCCTCGTCGAGGACCTCGGAGCGTCTTATCCGATCGACCCGGAACACCCGCTCACCATCGACGAGTCGGCAGTGGCCTTGGACATACCAGTTGCCCAACGTCGTGAACACCGCCCACGGCTCGATGTCCCGAACCGTCTCTGTCTCCCGGCTCAACGAGCGATAGGTGATGCGGACCACTTTCTGACCCGCGGCGGCGCCCTTCAGCCTGGCCAACGTCTCCGGCTCACCGGAGACATCGACCGAGATTGCCGATCCGGCGTCGGGGATGACGACTCTCGCCAGCTTCCTCACCGCGCTCTCCAATTCGGGTGAGCCCTGGCCCGAGCCGACGATCGCCATTCCCGCGGCCAGCAGGCTCAAGGCCTCGGTGGAGGTGAGTTTCGGGGCCCGGGCGAAGTAGTCGGCCGCGTCGATGATGACCTCGTCTCCGTCGATGTAGGCCTCCATCAGCTCTCCAGGGCCATACCCGGGCAGCCCGCACACGAAAACTGTGTTCAAGTCCCTGGTCAGTTGCTCTTCGTCGTAACCGAACCTGTCCAGGATCTCCCGCACTTCCACCCCGTCCTTCGACAGCACGTAAGGAATTAAAGCCAGGATCCGGGACAGGCGCGACACCGTGCGTGGGCTGCTCATCCCGAGCTCTCCAGTGCGGCGTCAACTCTTTCCTTGATGTCCTGACGCAGGTCCTGAGGGCCGAGCACCTCGGCGGCGTCACCGAAGCTGAGCACCCATCCGATGAAGGCATCCCGGTTGGCCACCGGCACTTCATGCTCCAGCCCGGCGCCTTCGGGCACCTCGACTCCAAGGGTCCGTCCCGCCCACCAGGAGACTTCGGGGTCGAACCTCACCTTGGCCGTGACCAGCTCGTCCGTGCCCGCCTCCCACGGGTTGTTGCTCATCGCCGACCTCACATCAAAGCTCCTGGGCCGCTTGAACGCGTCTGGCTCGTCGCCGACCTCGAGCTTCGAGATGCGGTCCACCCGGTAGACCCGTTCGCCGTCTTTGGTCTCCCCAACCACGTACCAATGGCCCCTCCGATGGCCGAGCCCGTAGGGATCGAGCCGGCGCTCAGCGTCGTGATAGGTGAAGCGGAGCCGGCGGCGCTCGGTCACCGCGAGAAACAGATCGCCGAGCACCGAGGCCTCTGCCCCGAGGTCGGCGCCCAGCGGCTCGATACCCACCCCACGCTCCGCCCCGCCCAGCTTGAGCAATCCCTCCAAACCGGCGTTCGTCCCCCCGAGGCGGACCATCCTCGCCGCCACCGAAAGGGCGACCTTCTCCTCTTCGGTGAGCCGGGGATCGGGGATGGCGTACTTCTCCGGGTCGACCACGTAGCCGTAGTCGACCTCCCAAACGTCGAGTGCCTGACGTTCGAGCGGAACGCCGAGATTGCGCAAGAGCTCCTTGTCCCGCTCGAACATGCGGTGAAAGGCGTCGTCCGTCTGGTCGCCGTAACCGAGCACGGTTTGTCGCACTTCGTCGGCCGTCACCGGCACCGGAGACTCGAGCAGATAGATGAGGAGGTTGAGCACCCGCTCGACGACGTTCTGCATACCTAGAACCTAAAACCTAAGACCTAGAACCATTGACGTGCTCTGCCGTCAAAGACTCTCTATCAGCTTCTCCACCCGCTCATCGTGCGCCTTGAACGGGTCTTTGCACATGACGGTGCGCTGGGCCTGGTCGTTCAGCTTGAGGTGGACCCAATCGACGGTGAAGTCCCGCTTGCGGGCCTTGGCCGCCTTGATGAACGCCCCCCGGAGCCGGGCCCGGGTCGTCTGCGGCGGCTGGCGGACCGCCAGGGCGACCTTCTCATCGGTCACCACCCGGTCGACGAGGCCCTTCGACTCGAGCAGGTAGTAGAGGCCGCGTTTGCGATCCACGTCGTGGTAGCTCAGATCCATCATCGACATCCGGGGATCGGACATGGGCAGCCCCCGTCGATCGGCGTAGCGCTCGAGGAGTCGGTGCTTGATCACCCAATCGACCTCTCGATCGAGGGTCATCGGGTCTTTCTCCAGGCCGGTCAGGAGATGCTCCCAACGATCGATGGCGCCCTGGACCTCGGGCGGGAAACCAGGGCTGCGCGCAAATCGCATCGCACGATCCAGGTACTCCCATTGGATGTCGAGCGCCGACAGTTCCCGGCCGTTGGCCAGCTTTATCTTGCGCCGGCAGGTGACGTCGTGGGACACCTCGCGGATGGCGCGGATCGGGTTCTCCAGTGACAGGTCCCGGAACACGACGTCCCGCTCGATCATCTGGAGGAGGGCGACCATGGTCCCGACCTTGACGAAGGTGGCGTACTCGGACATGTTGGAGTCGCCGGCGATGACATGGAGCCGGCGATAACGCTCGGCGTCGGCGTGCGGCTCGTCCCTGGTGTTGATGATGGGCCGGGACCTGGTCGTGGCCGAGGAGACTCCCTCCCAAATGTGATCGGCTCGCTGGGCTATCGAGTAGGCGGTCCCACGGGGAGTCTGGGTCAGCTTGCCGGCGCCGAGGAAGATCTGTCGGGTTACCAGGAACGGGATGAGGACGTCAACCGTCCGGTGAAAATCCTTGTGCCGGCTGACCAGGTAGTTCTCATGACAGCCGTAGGAGTTGCCCGCACTGTCGGTGTTGTTCTTGAAGACATAGATCTCGCCCCTGATCCCCTCCTCCTCGAGACGCTCCTCGGCTCCCCGGACCAGGCCCTCGAGGATCCTCTCCCCCGCCTTGTCGTGGGCCACCACGTCCTCGAGGTTGTCGCACTCCGGGGTGGCGAACTCGGGATGGGAACCGACGTCCAGATAGAGACGTGCCCCGTTCTCCAGGAAGACGTTCGAGGATCTGCCCCAGGAGACGACCCGGCGGAACAGATAGCGGGCCACCTCGTCCGGGCTGAGACGACGTTGCCCGCGCAGGGTGCAGGTGACCCCGTATTCGTTTTCCAGCCCAAAGATCCGTCGGTCCACAGAATCAGGCTAAACGCCGGTCGGGGCTGGAGTGTGATCGATTTCGCGATCTAGAGGCAGAACACAGGTATCCCGATGCCACGGGTTCCGTTTCTCCCCCCCAAGGGGGGAGTACGGCGAAGCCGGGAGGGGGGATTCTGGTTCCGAAATGGGTACGCCAAAGCCGGTCACTGGGCCGGGAGATCGTCCCCCGTGAGACGGCGGAATGCCCGACGACCGTTGGAGAAGTCGAGGACGGCGGCTTCCCACCCTTCGATCTCACGGCCCTCGGCCCGCCGGAATGCATCGCTGCCCACTTCGAGCGCCCGTTCCAGGGTCATGTCGTCCTCCCAGAGGTCCTGGAGCGCCTCGTTGAGTTGCTCCGCCTTGCCGCCGATGGCCACGAAGCTGCGCTCGTCGTACAGGGTCCCGTCGTAGGTGACCCGGAACAGGTGGTGCTCGTCTCCATTCTCCCCGATCTCGACGATGAGGATCTCCACCTCGTAGGGCTTGGGGTCACGGGTGAAGATGATGCCGAGGGTCTGGGCAAAAGCGGTGGCCAGCCCCATGGCGGTGACATCGTCACGGGAGTAGAGGTACCCCATCAGGTCGGCCTGGCGGATCCCGGCCTTTCTCAGGGTCTCGAACTCGTTGTACCGGCCCACCCCGGCGAAGGCGATCCGGTCGTAGACCTCGCTGATCTTGTGCAGAGCTGTCGACGGGTTCTCTGCCAGGAGGAGGACCCCGCCCGCGTAGTCGACGGCGATGATGGAACGGCCTCGGGCAATGCCCTTGCGAGCGAAATCGGCCTTGTCCCGGACTTGTTGCTCCTGTGGGACGTAGAAGGGGATGGTCAACGGATTGCCTCGACTGCCTGCTGCGCCAGCGGGGCGACGACATCGTCATCCAGTTCGACGAACCCGTCACTGTCGATGCGAATGACATTGGGATAGATGCCACGGGTGAGGTCGGGCCCGCCGGTGGCAGTGTCCTCCTGGGAGGCAGCCACGAGGGCCCGCACCGCGAAGTCGGCTGCCTCGTCGGAGGTCAGATCGTCCCGATAGACGGTGCGGAGATAGGACTTGGCCAGCCTCGCTCCCGAGCCCGTGCTCCCGAAATCGATCTCTTCGTAACGTCCCCCGACGGCGTCATAGCTGAAGAGGCGCCCCTTCTCATCCCGGAAGTCATACCCGGCGAACAGGGGCACCACCACCAGACCCTGAAAGGCCAACGGGAGCTGTCCTCTGACCAGGCGCGCGAGGAACGACGCCTGGCCCTCGAGCGACAGGCGCACCCCTTCGATCTTCTCGTAATGCTCGAGCTCGACCTGGAAGAGCCGCACCATCTCGGTGGCGAGACCGGCCACGCCCGCGATCGAGATCGCCGAATACCGGTCTGCAGGGAAAACCTTGCGGATCCTGCGGTGGGCGACGAGATGGCCCTCCGTGGCCCGCCGGTCGCCCGCCATCACCACTCCGGCGCCGTAGCGAAGGGCCAGGACCGTCGTACCCTCCGGAGCGCTCGGCGGCTTCTCTCCGGGAGGCACGTTCCACTTTGGCCGGTTGCCGAGCGACTCGAGGAGTTCGGTGAAGCTTGAGCCGGGGCTGGGAGCCTGCATGGGCAGGGGGCCCGTGGATTCGATCACTCCCCGCCCTTCTGGACGTAGTTCTTCACGAATTCCTCGGCGTTCTCCTCCAGGACCTCGTCGATCTCGTCGAGCAGGTCGTCGAGCGCCTCGAGGTCGGCGTCACTCTCGACTTTTTGAGCGGCCTGTTCCTCTGATCTCTCTTTGTCCTGCTCCCGGGACCGGGACCGTTCTCTGTCAGACATCTAATTCATCCTCCTAGGCGACGCAGAAGGTCGGCGGCGTCTTCAGCTTCGTCGATCATGGCGCCGACCAGGTCGGCTCCACCTCGCAGTGGTTCCATCATAGGAACCCGCTTGAGATGCGATTCACCGGTGTCGAAGACGAGCGAGTCCCAGTTTGCGGCGACCAGGGAGTCGGAGAACTGCGAGACGCAACGGCCGCGAAAGTAGGCGCGGGTGCGGGTGGGAGGGTTGACGGCTGCGGACTCGATCTCGCCGTCGTCGAAGAGCCGGCGCATCGAGCCCCGGCTCACCAATCGGTGATAGAGCCCTCGATCAGGGTCCACGTCGTGGTATTGCAGGTCGAGGGCGCGCAACTTGGGATCGTCCCAGTTGAGGCCGTCCCGCTCGACGTATCCCTCGAAGAGACGTCTCTTGGCCGCCCAATCGAGCGTGTCCGCCAGACGTCCGGGATCGGTGGCGAGCAACTCCAGAGTTCGCTCCCACTCGGCGATCACCTGGTCCCACACCGGGTCGTCGAGCTCCTTCTCCACGTACTTGGCCAGCCATTCCAGGTATCGACCCTGTAGCTCCAAGGCCGTGGCCGTCCCTCCCCCATCCAACTCCAGGGGGCGACCCAGCCCGATGTCATGACTGACCCGCCAGCAAGACTCGACGGGGTCGAGCAGGTCGAGAGGATCGGGGAGAGCCCCGTCCTCCAACGCCGCCAGCATCAAGGCCGTGGACCCCAGCTTTAGGAAGTTCTGGTACTCCGAGAGATTGGCGTCGCCAATGATCACGTGGAGGCGCCGGTACTTGCTCGGATCGCCATGCGGTTCGTCACGCGTATTGATGATGGGGCGCTTCAGTGTGGTCTCCAGCCCGACTTCCTCCTCGAAGAAATCGGCCCTTTGGGTCAACTGGAATTGGGCCCCGGGCCGGTCGTTCTCCGACCCGACCTTGCCGGCACCGGTGAAGATCTGACGGGTGACCAGGAAGGTCGTGCCGAAGCGGATGACATCGCCGAACGGGGTCTCCCTGGAGAGCAGGTAGTTCTCGTGCGCCCCGTAGGAGTTGCCTTTCCCGTCGGAGTTGTTCTTGTAGAGCGAGACGTTCTTGCCGGCCACCTCGCTGGCGGCCCGAGCCGCCGACCGCATGACCGACTCCCCGACTTTGTCATACAGGGCCGCCTCCAACGGGTCGTAGCACTCCGGGGCCGAGTACTCGGGATGGGCGTGATCGACGTAGAGACGAGCGCCGTTGGCCAGGACCGAGTTGACAACTGCACCTTCCGGGTCGACCACTCCGAAGGTGTCGTGACCGAAACCACGGGCGTCGCGGCCTGGTGACTCCTCCTCGTACGACCATTGGACCTTGACTCTGTCCCCGGGGTAGCTGTTGACCACCAGCGAGGAGGCAACGGCCGGGTTGAAGCCGACATCCCCCCTGACCACGATGCCGTATTCGGTCTCGGTGCCGAGCACCTTGTGGATGGCCATCAGAGGTATTGACCCGCTGAGACCTTTTCGATCAACCGACTCTCGTCATCGCCATCGACCAGGGTGCGCACGTAGACGATGCGCTCCCCCTTCTTGCCGGAAACCCGGGCCCAATCGTCCGGGTTGGTCGTGTTGGGGAGGTCTTCCTGCTCCCGGAACTCCTGTTTGATGGCGTCGGTCAGGTCCGACAGGCGGACTCCCGGCTCACCACCGGCGATCTGCCGCTTGATCGCATCCTTCTTGGCCCGTCGCACGATGTTCTCGATCATGGCGCCGGAGGAGAAGTCCTTGAAGAAGAGGACCTCCCGATCACCGGATGCATACGTGACCTCGAGGAACCTGTTCTCGTCCGACTCGGCGTACATCCCCTCGACCGTGGTCTCTATGTAGGAGGCGATGACCTTGGCCTTGTCCCCGCCGTGCTCCTTCATGGCATCGGGGTCGAGTGGCGTCTCGTCGCTCAGGTAGATGCGGAAGATCTCGCGGGCTGCCACGGGGTCGGGCCGGTTGATCTTGATCTTCACGTCGAGCCGGCCCGGGCGGAGGATCGCCGGGTCGATGAGATCCTCACGGTTGGAGGCGCCGATCACGACCACATTCTTCAGCGCTTCCACCCCGTCGAGCTCGGAGAGCAGCTGGGGCACGATGGTGGACTCGACGTCGGAGCTGATCCCGGTGCCCCGGGTCCGGAACAGTGAGTCCATCTCATCGAAGAACACGATGACCGGAACCCCTTCATCCGACTTCTCCTTGGCCCGTTGGAAGATGAGCCGGATCTGGCGCTCGGTCTCGCCGACCCACTTGTTCAGCAGCTCAGGGCCCTTGATGTTGAGGAAGTAGGAGCGAACGTCGGGGCTTCCCGTCTGCTCCGACACCTTCTTGGCCAGGCTGTTGGCCACTGCCTTGGCGATCAGGGTCTTGCCGCATCCGGGTGGTCCGTAGAGGAGGATCCCCTTGGGCGGCTCCAGCTGGTACTCCCTGAAGAGATCCTTGTACATGTAGGGCAGCTCCACCGTGTCCCGGATCTGCTCTATCTGCTCGGCCAGTCCCCCGACTTCGCTATAGGTGACGTCGGGCACTTCTTCGAGGACCAGCTCCTCGACCTCGGGGCGCTCCATCTTCTCGAGGATGAGTCCGGTCTTGGTGTCGATCCGGACGTAATCGCCGGGCCGGAGCTTCACATCTGTCATGGTCTCCGAGCGCTGCAGGACCCGCTCTTCGTCGGCGTGGGCAAAAACCACGACGCGGCCATCGGTGAGCACTTCACGCACCCGGAGCACCTCACCGGCCGGCTCGAAATGCCGGATGTCGATGACGTTGAACGCCTCGTTGAGGAGGACCTCCTGACCGACCTGGAGTTTCTTCACCTCGACGTTGGGTTGGGCAGCGACTCGCAGCTTGCGGCTGCCGGTCATGATGTCGAGGGTGCCGTCGTCATTGAGCTGGAGCACGGTGCCGAAGTTGTTCGGGGGCGACGTCAGCTTCTCGACTTCTTCCCGGAGGACACCGAGCTGCTCTCGGGCCTCTTCGAGCACGGCCGAGAGCTTGTCGTTCTGGGTCATGGCCCGGTCGAGCCGCTCCCGCATCCGGTTCAGCTCGTTCTCCAACTCGTCTACCCGAGCCGGCGCATCGCGAACACGACGACGCAGAACGGCGATCTCCTCCTCGAGCGCGGCGATCACACCGCGCAACTGAGTGGCGTCGTCCGGTCTCCGTCCTTCGTCCACGGGCTTCCTCCTGGCTTTGGTCGCCTTGTCTAGCAGTATACGAATCGGTCTCTTTACTTCCTGGGGTTCCGAAACCCGCGAACCGATCATGACAGCTTGCACCGACAATGAAGACCGTCGGCGAACCCCGGCCCCGACTTGAGTGGTGAGGTGAGTGGCCCGATCAGACCG
>Ga0299907_10000030_pt1 | contig 43460 bp, 43 predicted proteins | sample RVTome_16_FD_198680 | JGI IMG/M metagenome (GOLD analysis project Ga0299907, IMG submission 198680) | Soil microbial communities from uranium-contaminated site in the Upper Colorado River Basin, Wyoming, United States - RVT152D67 (version 2) ...
CAAACAAGGTTTCCTGAGATTTATCGAGCGGACGGTTGTGAAGCGGCGGCTCATCAATGACATGTCGTTCTTCGAGTCGGTGTCTCCGTGGCACCGCATCGGGAGCCACGCTCCGCCGTTCTTCGTCATCCACGGCGCGATGGACACGCTCGCTCTCGTCGAGGAGGCGCGTGCCTTCGTCGACCGTCTCCGCGACGCCTCGGATGAGCCGGTCGTCTACGCCGAGCTGCGCGGCACTCAGCACGCGTTCGACACGTTCTTGTCGATCCGATCCCTGTACGCGGTACGGGCCATCGCGCGCTTTGCCGACTGGGCTTACGAACGGTTCAAGGTCAGCGACGCCGGTCGGGAGCGACCCGCAGATCGAGAGCTTCGAAGTCCCACGTCCGGTCCGTAACGCCGGCGTCGCGCAGCACGTGCTTCTGCACGCGCATCGTCGCGGTCTTCGGTAGGGACTCGACGATCTCGACGTAACGCGGGACCGCGAAGTACGGCAGCTTCTCGCTGAGGAACGCGAAGAGCTCCTCCGGCGTCGGCGGATCGCCGGCGCTCAGAACGATGCATGCCTTGATGTCGTCCTCCGTCATGTCCGACCGGATGGCTACCACGGCCGCCTCGGCGATCTTCGGGTGCGACACGATGGCCGCCTCGAGCTGGACGGATGACACGTTCTCACCGCGGCGCCTGAGCGCATCCTTCTTGCGGTCGACGAATGTAAGGAAGCCCTCGGCATCGGCCCGCGCGAGGTCGCCGGTGTGGTGCCAGCCACCTCGCATCGCTTCGGCGGTTTCGTCGGGCTTGCGCCAGTACCCCGTGTACGTAGCGTCGGGGTTTCGCGGCCGGACGATCACCTCGCCGATCTCACCGGTGGGCACGTCCCGGTCGTCGTCGTCGACGATGCGCAGCTCGTACTGCGGGGAGGGGTGACCGATCGTCCCGGGCTTGCCCGCGTCGGTGATCGGCGTGAAGGAGATCGCCCCGGTCTCGGTCTGCCCGTACATCTGCGACTGCACGCGGGGGCCGAACCGATCGGTGAACGCCGCCTCGGCGTCCGGCGCGAACGGGATCATGAAAGCGACGCGGAGGTTGTGGGCGCGGTCGGCGGCGGACGGCGGCTGGGAGAGCAAGGCCATGCCCATCGCCCCCACCCCGGAGAACACCGTCGCGCCCGTCTCCGCCAGACGCGACAGCGTCGTCGACGCTGAGAACTCCGCGTCCAGGTGGATCGTGAGGCCGTGAACCAGAGCGGCGAACAGCATCCCGCGCGCCCAGCCGTGGAACAACGGAAGCGCCGTGTAGAGGACGTCGCCGGGCCGGTACTCGAGCAGCGTGTTCACCTGCCGGATGGCCGGGCCGTGGTACCCGTAAGGCAGCATGCAACCCTTGGGCATACCCGTGGTGCCCGACGTGTAGATGATCGCCATCGTGTCGCCGGCAACGAGTTCGACGTCCGGCGGTGCGTCTTGTGTGGGTAGCTGCTCGTCGTGATGCATCACGTGTCGTAGGTCGGGCAGCTCGTCGCGGACCTCGGCGATGGCCGATAGCCCGGGCGCGTCGGCCACGACGACCGATGCCGCCGCGTCGGCGAGCTGGTACTTGAGGAACTCGCCTTTCAGGAACACGTTGACCGGGACGTGGATGGCGCCGATGCGCGCGCAGGCGAAGATCAGATCGATGTGTTCGATACGGTTGAGAAGGATCGTCGCGACGCGATCGCCTTTGGCGACGCCGAGTGAAGCCAGCCCAGCGGCGAGCCTCTCGGCCCGGATGTGCAGCTCGCCGAACGTCCGGCGCTGACCTTCGCATTCGGCGAACAGGCGGCCCGGCTCATCCCCCGCTCGCTGCGCAAGGAGGTCCGGTACGACCGGAACGGGCGTCATGAGGGCAGAATCCTATAGATGGGACTGCCCAACGCACCCGACGAAGGCGCCTCGGCGCTGCCACCCGGCACATTCGACGGGAAGGTGGTCGTCGTCACCGGAGGCGGGACCGGTCTCGGCAAGGGCATCGCGCTCGAGTTCGCCCGGCTCGGAGCGACGCTTGCGATCTGGAGCCGCAGCCCCGAACACCTCGATGCGGGACGAGCGGCCGTCGAGGCGCTTGGAGCGAAGGTGATCACTGTTGGTTGCGACATCCGGGAGCCCGATCAGGTCGCGGGCGCGTTCGACGACACCGAGGCCCGGCTCGGCCTGCCGGACGTCCTCGTGAACAACTCGGCCGGGAACTTCCCAACGCCGGCAGAGGACCTGTCCCCCAACGGCTGGCGAGCCGTCACACGGATCGTGCTCGACGGCACGTTCTTCTGCTGTCGCGAGTTCGGTCGTCGCCACCTCTCGGCGAAGACGGCCGGGAGCATCGTCAACATCGGCGCCTCGTACTCGTGGACGGGAGGTCCCGGCTTCGCGCATTCGGCCGCCGCGAAGGCCGGCGTGAAGAACCTCACGGAAACCCTCGCCGTCGAATGGGCCCCCTACGGCATCCGCGTGAACTACCTCGTCCCGGGGCTGATTCCACACGACGACGAGCCCGAGCAGATCCGCAACGTCCCCGGTCGAGGTGGCAAGGAGGGCGCGACCATTCCGGCCGGGCGCGTGGGGACACCCCGCGAGTTCGGCTGGGCGGCAACCTTCCTCGCGTCGCCGTACGCGTCGTACATCACCGGCGCGACGCTCGTCGTCGACGGCGCGAACTGGCAACGCCGGGCGATGATGCAGCCGGAGTTCACGCCGATCCGCGAGCAGCTCGGCCGGGAGCCGTTCGGAAGCTGACGTCGGCGGGAACAGCTATGGTGCTCATCGTCTTCCCCACTAAGCGCTCCTGCGCGTAGCCTGGAGGAAGCGATGGACTACCTACCCACATTGATTAACGCCGCCATGATCGGCGCCGTTGGAGCTCTGATCACATTCGTGACGCGGACGCAGATCCGAGACCTCAAACGAGAGATCGACGGGGTCAAGCAGGAGATCAGAGATCTGCGGATCGAGATAAGAGCCGAGTTCACCTCCGTCCGCGGTGAAATCGCCTCGCTCCGCTCCGATCTCACGCAGGTCGCGTTGGCCGTCGGCGCGAGGCCACAGCCTCAAACCGGCTGAGATCTACTCGCCCAAAGCACGCTTGGCTTGGCGCACGGCGTGCATGAAGACCCCGCGTCCCATGAGCGACGTCTCGTCCCCGGCGCGCTTCGTGAACAGATCGCGGACGCACTCCTGCGCCTCCCCGTTCGACGGCTCCGCGAGTGCCGCCCAATCGGCGAGGTGACACGCCATCTCGATGTCGGAGTCGGCCAGCTCGCGCGCCCGCGTCACCAAACGGTCGGCGCCGCCGGCCAGCGACGCGATCTCACGCGCCTGCTCACGCTCACTCGCCGGCAACAGGTTCGACGGATAGCCGTCCCACCAACCGCCGTGCAGACGGATGAGATTGCGGACGATGAACTCGGGGCGGTCGTAGATGGGCTGCAAGTAGGGACGACCCCCCAGCTCCGCCGGCGGTTTCACGCGGGCGACGATCTCGTCGTGCGGGAGCCCCTCGTTCATGGCCGCGAGCGTCTGATCGATGATCGAGCGTAGGTAGTCCGCGGCGTCGGTGAGCGCTCGGCGCACGTCCTTGGCGCCGGTGATGACGGGGCCGTGTCCGGGCAACAGGATCTCGGCCCCCAAGGGGATCATCTGCTCGAAGGTCTGCACCCACTCCTCCGGGTAGCGCTGCACCTTCTGCGGATTGCCGCAGTTGGGCACGCACGAGATCCAGAAGTCCCCGGTGCAAAGCACACCGCGCTCGGGGGCCCATACCCACGTCGCGTCGTCGGTCTCGCCCTTGCCGTGACGAAGCTCGAAGCGCTCGCCGCCGACCGTGAGGTCGAGCGATTCCCGGTAGGTCGTGTCGGGATACACGTAGTCGGTGGGCCAGCGCAGGTTCTCGAACCCGAACTGCACACGATTGATGTGCTCTTGCAGGCCTATGGTCTTCAGATAGCGGTCGAAGCGCCGTGCGACGTCCTCGTGCGCGACGACGTGGGGCCGTCCCTCCTCCAGCCAGGGACCAAGACCCATGCAGTGGTCGACGTGTCCGTGCGTGTACACCACCGAGTGCAAGGGTGCGTCCGTGTACCCGCGGACGGCGCCGTGGATGAGCGGGCCCACCTGCACGACGCCGCAGTCCACGAGCACGATCCCGTCGTCGGTGACCAAGGCCGTCGAGTTGGCCATCGTGGGGACGTGGAAGGTGCGCGACGCCACTTCCTTCGGATCGCCGCCGCCGAAGAACCCACGCTGCCGAACGGCGTCCACGACGCTGGGCTGCTCAGTCATCTCGTTTCCGCCTCTCCCCCATCACGACCGACTGTGAGATCCACTCCTGTTGCATCGACCGCTCGACCTCAGGCGTGGCCAGGTTGCGCAGCACCTCACGCGTCAAGCGCACGGCGACCGGAGAGCGCTCGGCGATCCCCATGGCGATCTCGAGCGCGGCGTCGTCGAGCGCCTCGAGTGAAACGACGCGCGAGACGACGCCATGGCGTAACGCCTCCTCGGCGTCCATCACCCGGCCGGTCAGGGCCAGGTCGGCGGCCAACCCGTGACCGGCCATCTGGAACAGACGCGCCACGCCACCCGAGTCCGGGATCACGCCGTGCGCCACTTCGGGCAGCGACATGCGCGCGTCCTCGGATGCGATGCGGATGTCGCAGAGCAAAGCGCGCTCGAACGAGCCGCCGATGACCCAGCCCTTGAGCGCCACGACGATCGGGAAGGGCGCCGTCCACAGCAGCTTGGTCCGTGCGTGGCCGCGGGCGATGTAGTCGAGATCACTGACCCCGGGGGCCCGGACGCCCAGCTCGATCGTGTCCCGGCCCGAGGAGAACGACTTCCCCTCACCACGCCACACCATGGCGCGGATGTCGTTGCGCTCGTGCAGCTCGGCCACAAGCCCGAAGAAGGCGTCGTCCAGGGCGTCGCTGAACGCGTTGTGCTTCTCGGGACGGTTGTAGCTGACGACGGCAACGCCGGCTTTGATGTCGCAGAGTACGAGGTCGCTCATGGGTGGTTGGCCGCCGTAGCATGACACACCTGACACACCGTCAGATGCCGAGGGGACAAGAGATGATCGAAGCAGGCAACCTCTGGGAGCTCATCACCAAGCGCGCCAAAGCCACACCGGACGCGCCGATGGTCGTGGACGAAACGCGCACGACGCTCACCTTCGCCGACTACCGCGACAAAGCCGAGCGCGCCGCCGCCGGGCTGCAGGCGCGAGGCGTGCGGGAAGGCTCGGTGGTCACGTGGATCCTGCCGACCACCAACCACGCCTTCGTCCTCGTCGGTGCGCTCTCGCGTCTGGGTGCGATCCAGAACCCGGTCCTCCCCATCTACCGCGACCGAGAGGTGGGGTTCATCGCCAAGGAGGCGAAGCCGCAGCTACTCATCGTCCCTTCGGTGTACAGGGATTTCGACTTTGCGGCGATGGCCGAGCGGGTCGCGCCCGGCGTCGAGACGCTCGTGTGCGACGGCCCCATCCCTTCAGGCGAGCCGAGCGGGCTCCCGCCTGCGCCGAAGGTCACGGGGGAGCCCCCCGTCCGGTGGCTCTTCTACACGTCGGGCTCGACGGCCGATCCCAAGGGGGCCCAGCACACCGACGCGACGATCATGGCCACCGCACGCGGCATGGCCGAGCGTTTGGAGCTCACGTCGGAGGACCGCAACGGGCTCGTCTTCCCGTTCACGCACATCGCGGGTCCGATCTGGCTGGCCTCGGGACTCATGGTGGGCCTCCGGCATCTCATCGTCAGCGCGTGGGATCCGCCGACGACGATCCCGTTCTTCCAGGAGCAAGGTGTGACGATCGCCGGCTCCGGGACGATCTTCCACATGGGCTACCTGAACGCTCAGCGTGAGAACGCCTCGACGCCGTTGTTCCCCGACGTTCGATCGTTCCCCGGTGGCGGTGCGCCGAAGCCGCCGCAGCTGCACTACGACTTGCGCAAGGAGCTCGGCGGCGCAGGGATCCTGTCCGGCTACGGCCTGACGGAAGCGCCGATCCTCACGATGGCGTCGGCCGCCGATCCCGACGAAGCGCTCGCGAACACCGAAGGGACACCGATGCGCGGAGTCGACCTGAAGCTGGTCACGCTCAAGGGCAAGATCGCCGGGCCGGGGGAAGAGGGTGAGATCCGGGCCAAGGCGCCACAGCTGATGAAGGGCTACCTCGATTCGTCCCTCGACGCAGAAGGGTTCGACGAGGAAGGCTACTTCCGCACCGGCGACCTCGGCCGCCTCGACGACGGCTTCATCGTCATCACTGGCCGCGTGAAGGACATCATCATCCGCAAGGGCGAGAACATCTCCGCCAAAGAGGTCGAGGACCTGCTGTTCACCAACCCCAAGGTGGCCGACGCGGCCGTCATCGGCCTCCCCGACCCAGCCTCGGGCGAGCGCGCGTGTGCAGTCGTCGTCCCCAAGGCCGCAGACGATCCGTTGTCGATGGAGGAGATGCAGGCCTTCCTCAAGGAGCAAGGTCTGCGCACGCAGGCAGTCCCCGAGCAGCTCGAGATCGTCGAGGCGCTCCCACGCAACCCGGCCGGCAAGGTACTGAAGCAGGATCTGAAGAAGGCCTACGCGTGAGCGACATGCGTGGCAAGACCGTCCTCGTCACCGGAGCCAACACCGGCATCGGGCTCGAGACGGCGGCCGCGCTGGCCGGGATGGGGGCCGACGTGGTCATCACCGCCCGTGACCCCGCCAAGGGCAGCGCAGCCGTTACGGAGATTCGTCGGCGTCACCCCGACGCCAAGGTCGACGCGATGGAGCTCGATCTCTCGCGGCTCGACGACGTGCGCGCGTTCGCGAAGTCGTTCGCCGACAGCCACGACCGCCTCGACGTCCTGGTCAACAACGCGGGACTGATGCTCGGCGAACGCTCCGAGACCGACGACGGCTACGAGACGACGTTCCAGGTGAATCACCTCGGACCGTTCCTGCTTACGAACCTGCTGCTGCCGATGCTCAATGCATCGGCACCCGCGCGCATCGTGAACGTGGCGTCCACGGCCCACCGTGGGGGCAAGCTCGACTTCGAAGACCTCCAGAGCGAGCGCGGCTACGCCGGGATGCGTGTCTACGCGATGACGAAGCTGTGCAACATCCTGTTCACACGCGAGCTCGCCCGCCGCCTCGAAGGGTCGGGCCTCACGGCCAACTCCCTGCACCCAGGGACGGTGCGGACGGGGTTCGGCCAGGACGGGGACGCGAAGGGGTTCATGAAGGTCGGGCTGGCCCTCATCCGGCCGTTCATCCTCAGCCCTGCCGGCGGGGCGAAGACGACGGTGCACCTCGCTTCGTCTCCCGACGTCGAAGGCAAGACCGGCGAGTACTACGCGCGATCTCGTCCTTCCCGGCCTACGCGGACGGCCCAGGACGACGAAGCGGCGCGCCGTCTGTGGGAAGTCAGCACGCAGCTCGTGGGCCTCGATTCCTAGTCTCTGTGCCGTAATACCTGGTAGCGCAGCTGGATCCGTCCACATACTCCGGTCATGCCGCTCGAGGTTGTCACGGACTTCAACGTCCAAACACGGACGTTCCACGAGAAGCTGGAGGACATCCGCCAGGTCCGTCGCCGTCGAAGGCGACGGCGACTGGCGATCGCCGTCGCGATCCCCTTGGTCCTCTTGTTGGCGACGGGGACGTTCGTGCTGACGCAGCGCAACGTGACGACGTCGGTTTCGCTCGAACGTGCGACGGCCGAGTTCAGGGCCAAGAGATCTACCGCTCCCGAAAGACCAAACGCCGCCACGTCGATCGCAGAGCAAGCCCCCGAGCCCGAGCAGACCGATGGTCCCGCCCCCGCCTCGACCAAAGCAGGCGCCGTCGAGTCGAAAGACACGACCTTCGCCTCGCTTCCCGCCGAGGGGATCTACGCCTACCGCGCCAGCGGCGGCGAGAAGATCTCCGTGTTCGGCGCGAGTCACGAGTACCCGGAGCGCATCTTCGCGACGGTGCGGCATCTCGGTGGATGCCGGTGGGAGCACCGCAACGACGTCATCGAGGAGCACGTCGACCGGCGCGAGATGTGCAACCAGACCGGACAGCTGCTCCAGTTGGAGCAGTCGCGCGAGGTCGAGTTCTTCGGCAAGCGGGACGGCGGCAGCATGCGATGCGACCCACCGGCGCTGCAGCACGCCGCGCAGGATGCACCGGGAGCGACGTCCGCAGCCACGTGCGTGGACGAGGAGACCGAGGATCGGGCCACGGCACGACGGACCTTCATCGGCCTCCGCCCGATCACCATCGATGGGACGACGATCGACGCCGTCCACTACCGCGTCGACTCGACGTTCACCGGCCACGCGACGGGAAGCTCCGTCGACACCTACTGGGTGCTGCCGCAAACCGGCATGACGCTGCGGTGGGACCGCACGGTGGCCACGATGGCCGACGCTACCTTCGGGGCGCGGGTGCGGTACGAAGAGGAAGCGAGCTTCGTCCTCGAGTCCTTGACGCCTCGAACCTGATTCAGAGATTCCGCTTGTAGCGCGCCATCCCCGGCCGCGTCGTGTAGCCGACCCGCGACCAGAACTCCACCGCGTGCGTCTCGTCCTCGAGAACCAGAGCCGTGATGCGGCGGCACCCGCGTGCACGCAGACGGTCTTCTCCTTCGGAGACGAGTCGTGTAGCAACTCCGCGCCGGCGATAATCGGGGTGAACGGCGAGCCGGTACATGTTCCCGCGCCAGCCGTCCCACGTCGCGATGAGCGTCCCGATCACGGTTGTCCCTGCGACAGCGAGGAGAAGCGCATCGTCGTCTCGCTCGATCACGGCACGAACGGCGACCTCGCTGTCGGTAACCGTCGGCGGCGCGTCGGCCTGTCGCCAGAGCTCGAGGACGGCCGACACGTCGTCGTCCCGCGCGTCCCGGAAGGTGATGTCGGTCATCTAAACGTGCGCTGCGAGCAGCTCGGCCTGTTCGTCCATCCCACCGAACTGCGTGGCCAGGACCGCAGCGCGTTTCAGGTACAGGTGCGCGTCTACCTCCCACGTGAAGCCCATCCCTCCGTGCACCTGGATGCAGGATTTCGCGTTGGCGATGGCCGCCTCCGACGCCAGCAGCTTGGCCGCGGAGATCACCGCCGGTCCGTCGTCGCCCTCGTCGATGCGCACCGCAGCCGCATCGACGGCGGCGCGGGCCACCTCGGCCCGCACGAGCATGTCGGCACATATGTGCTTGACGGCTTGGAACGACCCGATCGGCCGGTCGAACTGCACACGCTCCCTGGCGTAGTCGACGGCGAGCTCGACCGTGCGCGAGGCGATCCCACACGAGAGCGCCGCCGTGAGCAAGCCACCTTCCCGCCGCATGCGCGTCGCGCCAGCGTCAAGTGTGCGAGCTGCCGGCGTGTCCGCTCGGATCGCGCGCACCGGTGTCAGCGGATCCAGAGGCTCGAGGTCATCGCCGCTGAGATCGTCGACCACTGATACGGCGTCGCCGATGTCGAGGGCCATGTCCGCCACGGCGCCGAACGGAACGAGGCTGGACCCGTCGGTGATCGTGACGACCGTGTCGCCCGACGCGGCACCCTCGACGAGGCCCGCGGCGAGATGGGTCCCCAGGAGCGGTCCGGGGACGAGGAACCGGCCGAGCTCCTGGAAGACGATCGCTGCTTCGGTCATACCGAGACCGACACCGCCCTGGTCCTCGGGAAGGCGCAGGGAGAAAACGCCGGCCTCGCCGAGCTCGCTCCACATGGATCGATCGAACCCGTCGCGGACGCGCTCCATCGGGAAACGCTTCGCGCAGACATCACGGATCCCGTCGCGCAGGGCGAGCTCGTCCGGGCCGAGATCGAAGTTCATCGTCAGCTTTTCGGCAAACCGAGCACGCGCTCGGCGACGATGTTGCGCTGGATCTGAGACGTCCCGGCGGCGATCGTCAACGACATCGCGTGCATCCACCCGCGGACGTGCTCGGCCGTCTCGTCGTCATCGAGCGTGATCGACGACCGATCCAGCAGGCGCATGGCGAGATCGCCCATCCGGTGCCGCACCTCGGAGTAGTGAAGCTTGAAGACCGACCCACCAGGTCCCGGGACACCGGTTCGCTCGGCCTGGGTGACGTTGCGCTTCGTGAGCGCCCACAACGCGTCGAGCTCGGCCCCCAGATGAGCGAGCTCGCGACGCGTGCCGGAGTCGTCCCACGAGCCGCTCTTCCGCGCCAGCGCGATGAGCCGGCGCAACAGCTGCATCGACCCCAGTAGCTCAGACACGAAAGCGGTCCCACGCTCGAAGGAGAACGTGACCATCGCGACGCGCCAGCCGTCGTTCTCCTCACCTACCCGGTTCGCGACGGGGATCCGCACGTCGGTGAAGAACACTTCGCTGAACTCCGACGAGCCTTGGATAGTGCGGAGTGGGCGGATGTCGATGCCTGGTGTGTCCATGGAACAGATGAGCCACGTGATACCCCGGTGCTTCGGTGCATCGGGATCGGTGCGCACGAGAAGCTCGCAGTAGTCGGCGACCTGTGCGAACGACGTCCAGATCTTCTGGCCGTTGACCACGTATTCGTCGCCGACCCGTTCGGCCCGGGTCTTCAGGGCGGCCAGGTCTGAGCCGGCGCCGGGTTCGCTAAAGCCCTGGCACCACACTTCGTCGCCACGCAGGATGCTCGGCAGGTGTGCGGCGCGCTGCTCGTCGCTGCCCTCGGCGCGCAGCGTCGGGCCGGCGTGTAGGAGGCCGACGAAGTTCACGCCGACGTACGGCGCTCCGCCGAGTTCGGTCTCCTCGAGAAAGATGAGCTGCTCGGTCGGCGTGCCGCCCCGGCCCCCGAACTCCGACGGCCAGTCGATCCCGGCGTAACCCGCTTCGTGGAGAAGCCGTTGCCACCGCGTGTCGTAGGCGCGACGCGCGTCCCAGTCTTCGGCCTCGGGCTTGGGCGGCATCGACGCCATCGCATCGGGCAGCCACGCGCGCACCTCGGCCCGGAACTGCTCCTCGCTATCCGAATAGCGCAGGTCCATGCGGCGGAGTATGCCGCACCGCGCCGCCCGGCATCATGGTGTGGGATGGCAACCGTCACGCTCGACGACATCGATCTGTCCGACCCCGAGCTCTATGCCACGGGCGATCCGCATGCGGTGTGGACGCACCTGCGTCGCAACGCACCCGTGTTCTTCCAGAAGCACGGGTTCGGGCCGGGCTTCTGGGCGATCACGCGCTACGACGACGTCGTCGCGATGTCCGCGGACCGACGGCTGCGCTCGTCGGGGGGCCGGACGACTACTGGAGAGTTGCGGGAGCCTGGCTCCGTGGCGGCCGACATCCTTGTGGTCACCGATCCGCCGCGTCACACGCAGCTCCGCGCGCTGGTGAACAAGGCCTTCTCGCCGCGCGTCGTCGCCTCGCTCGAGCCGTACGTGCAGGAGATCGTCGACGGCATCCTCGATTCGTTGCACGAGCGGCACTCGTGCGACTTCGCGAGCGAGGTTGCTGCTCGTATCCCCTTCACCGTCATCTGTCAGCTGCTGGGAGTACCCGACGAGGATCGCGGTGCGCTCTCGCACGCCGTCGGACACTTCTTGGAGTCGCGCGCCCACGTGGACGAGGAGGCCCGGGACGACATCGACATCGGGCGCTACTTCCTCGACCTCGCCGATGAGAGGAGAAGGCAGCCGCGCGACGATCTCGTTTCCAGGCTCGTGGGGGCCGAGGTGGACGGCGAGCGCCTGTCCGACGGCGACGTCCTCGCGCTGGCCATGCTGCTCTTCATCGCCGGTTCCGAAACCACGATGAACGGCATGGCCGGCGGCCTGCTCGCGCTCCTCGAGCACCCCCACGAGCGCGCCCGGCTCGTGAACGATCCGGCGCTGTGGCCGCGCGCGGTCGAGGAGATCCTGCGCTGGGTATCACCCGTGCTGAACGGCATGGTGAGGACGGCCACCGAGGACATCAAGGTGCGCGGGACGCAGATCGACGCCGGAGACAAGGTCACGCTGTGGTACCCGTCGGCCAACCGGGACCAGGACGTCTTCGCCGAACCGTTCCGCTTCGACGTGGACCGGGACCCGAATCCACACATCACGTTCGGCGCCGGCTGGCATTTCTGTCTCGGCGCGAGCCTGGCGCGCCTCGAGATCCGCGTCGCACTCCAGTCGGTGCTCGAGCGGCTCGCCGACCTCGAGCTCGACGGCGAGGTGACGCGCCTACGCTCGAACGTGTCCAACGCGATCGAGCGCCTCCCCATCCGATACGTTTGGTGACCGATGACCCAAGAGCTCGATCTCGAATTCAACACGCTGAGCCCCGAGATCGCGGCCGATCCATATCCCGCCTACGCGCAGCTGCGCGAGGCCGGTCGCCTGCTGTGGTTCCCGATGATCGGTGGTCGTGCTCGACGCGGCCTTCCCGCCGACGAAACCATGCCCGGGATCTGGGCGGTAACGCATTACGAGGACTGCATGGCGCTCCTGCGCAACGACGTCGTCTCGTCGGATCCGATGAAGTCGCAACTCTTCCAGATCGTGATGAAGACGATGCTCGGCGGAGAAAGCCCGGCGACCGAGCTCGTGCGCCACTTGCTCTTGTTCATGGATCCACCCGATCACACCAGGCTTCGTTCGCTCGCCAACGCCGCCTTCAGTCGCCGAGCCGTCGAGGAACTCCGCCCGCGCATCACCGAACTCGTCGACGAGCTGCTGGACGGCCGCGACGAGATCGACCTCATCTCGGACTTCGCCTATCCACTGCCCGTCACGGTCATCGCGGAGATGCTCGGTGTGCCGCTTTCCGACCGCGAGATGTTCAGCGGATGGTCGCGTGAGCTCGTCGACCTGTTCGGGACGGAGGATGTCTCCACCGAGTCAACGCAGCGTGGCAACGACGCGATCGTAGCCATGAACGCGTACTTCACCGAGCTGACCCAGGATCGTCGAAGGTCCCCCCGGGACGATCTGCTCACAGCTTTCGTGGAAGTGGAGGACGAGGGAGAACGGCTGACGCACGAAGAGCTCCTCGCGACATGCCTGATCCTGCTCATCGCCGGTCACGAAACCACGGCGAACCTCATCGGTCTCGGCACCCTCGCGCTGCTGCGCGACCGCGACACCCTGTCACGCCTGCACAGGGAGCCGGGCCTGGTATCCGGCGCGGTCGACGAGCTTCTCCGCTACGACTCACCCGTGCAGGCCACAGCGAGGACGACCCTCGCCCCCATCGAGGTGGCCGGGACGGTCATCCCCGAGGCCGAACGCGTCCTCGTCTTGCTCGGGTCGGCCAACCGCGACCCCGAACAGTTCAAAGATCCCCACCGCCTCGTTCCGGAGCGCAGCCCGAACCCCCATCTGGCCTTCGGAGGCGGGATCCATTTCTGCCTCGGCGCGCCTCTCGCGAGGCTCGAGACGCGCATCGCGTTCGCGAAGCTCGTGAACCTGCCCCTCGAGCTCGTCTCCGACGACCTCGAGTGGCGGCGCACCTTCCCGATCAGGGGGCTTCGCTCGTTGCCCGTCACCCTCTAGGTGCGTCCCCGCGCCAGAGCGACGACCGGAGTCCTGATTTGCCTCGCCCTTCTCGCCCCGGGCGACGCATCGGCGGCGGCGGCTCGCGTCTCCAACAACTCCCTTCCGTGGCTGCATGTCGAGCAGCGTCCCGGAGCGCGCCCGGAGATCGTCGATTCCAACAGCCGGACCGTTATCTTGCGCGGCGTCAACGTCACGGGACTGGAGGACGATGCGTACACGCTCACTAAGGGCGGGAACTGGAGCAAGCCTTTCTGGCCCACCGACCCGGCCGCCTACCGGCGCAGGTGTCCGCGCAACTCCCACCTGATCGTCGACCCACCCCTGTGCGAGGTGGACGCCGGACGGGGTCGCTACGCCCAGTCGGCGGATCCCGACTCGCACAACGACTTCGCGCAGATGCGGGCTCTCGGGTTCAACCTCGTCCGCCTCACCCTCTCGTGGAGCCTCCTCGAGCCCGAGCCGGGCGCGTACGACCGCGCGTATCTCGATCGGATCGCTCAGGTCGTCGGTTGGGCGGAGGAACAGGGCATGTACGTCCTGCTGGACATGCACCAGGACAACTACTCGCGCTTCATGCCACCCGACGATGCGCCCGAGGCCGCCCCACTCGCCACGAAGGTTCCATGCGAAGGCCACCACTGCGACGGCGCGCCGGCCTGGGCCGTCCTCACCGATGGTGAGCCGGGCTTGGCGCTGCTCGGTCAGGCGCCCTTCGACGCGAAGGTGGCGGCCGCATTCACGAGCTTCTGGCTGAACCGGACGGTCCCGGCGCCGCAGGGCGACGCTCCCGGCACCGGCCTTCAAGACCACTACATCGGGGCGATGGCGGCGCTCGCGAGGCGCTTCCGCGACAACTCGACGGTCGTCGGCTACGAGATCATGAACGAGCCGCTACCCGGATACATACCGTTCCCAGGCCCCTTCGACCAGGGCTACCTATATCCCTTCTACCGTCGCGTCATCGACGCGATCACGGGTGTGGGCGACGGAGCTCCGTGTCCGGCCTCGACGCCGGCTCTCGCCGCGTGCGGGTACCCCGATCTCGGCATCCACGACACGAAGCACCTCTTCTTCTTCGAGCCGATGGCGGCGCGCAATCTCGTCGACGTCTCGCCCCAGATGACGGCTCCGTTCTCCAGCTACCCGAACCTCGTCTACGCGCCGCACGTGTACTCCTACGTCTTCACGCTTCCCGGACTTCCGTTGTCGGAAGATCAGGCTTTCCAAACCGCCGATGCCGAAGCTCGCGCGATGGGAGCTGCCTTGTTGATCGGCGAGTACGGGAATGGTCCGCCCGACGACGATCCCTTGCTGGCCAACGCGACCGCCGCTCAGGATCGTCACGCGGTGAGCTCGACGGTGTGGGCATGGAAGGCCAACTGCACGGGCACGGGCCGGACATGCACCAACTGGGCTACGTATTACGGAGACACGCGCGATCCGCCCGCACAGAACCTCGACATCATCCCGACGCGCCGTAAGTACCTCTCGCGCGCCTATCCACGAGCCGTCGCCGGGACGCTTCTCGCGTTCGCCTACGATCCGGCGGGAAAGACGTTCTCCATGTCCGCAACCGCTGACGAGGCCGTCAAGCCGGGCCGGGTGAATGACGAGACGATCGTGTACATCCCGGCGTCGGTCGCCGGGCCGGTCGGCGTAAGCGGCAACGCCGTCCTGGATCGCGTCGATGAGGCCCCCGACGGGAGCCGCCTCGCGTACGTCGCCCCCACCGGACGCGGCGGCTATCGATTCTTGGTGAGGGCCGACCGTAACGCGGCCAGCGGTGGGATCACGAGGTAGGGCAGGTTCAGCGCGACGAAGATCGTCATGTTCGCCGGCCGGACGTCCCCCGCGAGCTCTTCGACCCAGTAGATCGTGTTCGTGGCCGTGATCGCGCCCGCCAGCGGCAACAGCACGTACGGCAGCCACGATCGCCCGCGCACGAAGCCGTATGCGGCCGCGGCGTACAAAGGCCCGTACGCGAGCGCGAACCACCCGATCGTCTCGAGCCACCGCGGCGGATCCTGGAAGATCGGATCGACCTCGCGCGCGTACCAGCCCGTCGTCTCGTCGATGAGTCCGAGCGCCACGGGCATGTCGAAGGCGAACCAGCCGATGCAGAAGAGCGCGAAGAAGACGGCGAAGACGAGGTCGAGCGGTCGCCCTCGACTCACCAGAGCTCGTCGGTGTAGGTGTCTGTGCCGGGAACGGTGTGGACGAACGGCGAGGCGAAGATCACGTCGGCCGTCTCGCCGTAGCGCTCGTCGAGCTTGGCGAACGTCTCCTCCCAGATCTCCTCCGGGCGGTCGTCGCAGAAGAACAGCTGCAAGAAACGCGACTCGTCGTCGGCCGATGCCGGGACGTCGCTCGGCTGCCCGGGCGGCATCGGGAACGGCGTGAAGGTCAAGCACAACGCGGCCCGCGATCCGGCGAGCACGTCGGGAACGATCTTGTCGCGCAGCGTGGCGAGACCCGCGGCCCGGTCCCCGGACGTCTTCCCCATCACGACGGCGAGCCCGGGGAACCGGTGGTCGAGGGCGAGCTCGGCCGGAACGCCGTCGGCGTCCCGGCGGATCTCGCCCTCGTAATTGTAGAGCTGCGTATGGACGTGTGTCCGTTGCTCGAACATCCGGTTCGCATCGATCAGCACCTTCACCTGCCGGCGTCCCCAGCGCCACCACTCGTCGTGGTGCCGCGCCAGGATGAAATAGATGGCCAGGTACGAGCCCGTCTGGGGGTCGGGGGTGATGGGCGAGTCCGCCGGGTAACGCAAGGCCTTAAGGTCACGCGTGGCGACGAAGCGTCCGGCGGCGAGGCTGTACGGGCCGATCATCACGCCGGAGTAGAGGTGGTCCCGCTCGTACCACCGGTTGTACTCGACCTCGTACCCTCGAGTCGGCTCGACCATCGTGAACAGGATCGAGCCCAGCTCGACGGGATCGTCGGTCAGGAACGCTTTGGTGGGGTCGTCGCTCATCGGGCCTCCTCGCGCACTCTGTCGCGCAGCTCGTATTTCAGGACCTTGCCGCTCGCGTTGAGCGGGAGTGACTCCACGACGTCCACGCGCCGCGGCACCTTGTAGTTCGCCATCTTGTCGCGCGCCCACGCGATGAGCTCATCGGGGTCGATGGTGGCGCCCGCGCGCGGCACGACGAACGCGTATCCCACCTCGCCCATCCGCTCGTCCGGCACGCCGACAACCGCGGCCTGCGCCACCGCCGGATGCGTCAGGAGCTCGTTCTCGATCTCGGCCGGGTAGGTGTTGAACCCGCCCACGATGAACATGTCTTTCGTCCGGTCGGTGATCTTCACGTAGCCGCGGTCGTCCATCACGCCGACATCGCCGGTGTGCAGCCAGCCGTCGGCGTCGATGGCCTCGGCTGTTGCCTGTGGATCCAGATAGTAACCCTGCATCACGTTGTAGCCGCGCACGACGATCTCGCCCGGTTCCCCCGGGGCGACTTCGCGGTTGTCCTCGTCGACCGCGCGCACCTCCACGTCGGGTATCGCGCAGCCCGACGTGTTCGCGATCGTCTCTGGGTCGTCGTCCGGATGGCAGATGGAGACCACTCCTGTCGACTCGGTCAGTCCGTAGGCGGTGAGGATCGTCTCGAAGGTGAGCTCGGACCGCATGCGCTTGATGAGCTCGACCGGGACGACCGCGGCCCCCGTGACGGCCAGCCGTAGCGAGGAAAGATCTCCGTGTTCGGGCACGTTGAGGATCGACTGGTACAGCGTCGGGGGGCCGGGGAGCACGGTGACCCTCTCGTCGGCGATCCGTTGCAGGACGCTCGGCACGTCGAACACAGCGTGCGGGATGATCGTCGCTCCGCGCATGAGACACGCGATGAACCCGGCCTTGTAGCCGAAGGTGTGGAAGAACGGGTTCACGATGAGGTAGCGATCGCCCTCGCGTAAGCCAACGATCCGGGACCACACGTCGAAGACGCGCGAGGTCTGACCGTGTGTGGTCATGACGCCCTTGGGCTTCCCCGTCGTTCCCGACGTGAACATGATGTCGCTGAGATCGTCGGGCCCGATGGTCTCGGCGCGCCGGCGCAGGTCGGCCATGGACACCTCATCCGAACGAAGGATGAAGTCGGCCCAGCTTGTCGTGCCGCTCGGAGCGTCGCCGCGGAGGATGACGATGCGCTCGACCGGATCCGATCCGTACTCGTCCCGCAGGAGCTTCACGTAGTCGATGTCCAGGAACCCCGACACCGCGAACAGCAGCTTGGCCCCCGAGCGCTCGATGATGTAGCCGGCCTCCCGTCCTTTGAAGCGCGTGTTGATCGGGACGAGAACTCCGCCGGCTCCGTGCACACCGAGGGCCGCGACCATCCACTCCCAGCAATTGGGGGCCCAGACGGCCACGCGATCTCCGTGTTCGACGCCGGCCGCCATCGCTGCTCTCGACGCCTGGTCCACGGCCGCCGCGAGACCGCCGAACCGCAACCGGACGTCACCGTCGACGACGGCTTCCTGATCGCCGAAGCGATCGGCAGCGCTGCGCACCAGGCGGGGGATCGTCTGCCACTCGACCGTCGTCATCCGAACGCTCCCGTTTCGCGGAGCTCGGTGATCTGCAGATCGTCGTAGCCGAGGACGTCCTTCAGGATCTCGACGGTGTGCTCGCCGACCTCGGGCGCCTTGGACGGAAGGGGCAGCGACCCGTCGACCATCTTCAGCGGGTTGGGGAGCTGCTCGGCCCCCAATCGGTCCCGCGGGATCCAGTCCATCCGCGCCCGGAACTGGGAATCGTCGCCGATCGTCGCCGGCGTGTTCACCGGCGCGATGGGCGTATTGACCTCCCCCCCGAAGGCCAGCCACTCGGCCGACGTCTTCGTCCGGAAGATCTCCTGGAGCTCCCGGCGAAGGTCGGTGTCACCGATGGCGTGGTCGGCGTACTGGGCGCCGGGGTGCTTCTCGAACAGGTCGGGGCGCCCCACGCCTTCGCAGAAGTTCTTCCAGAACTCGCGCTCCGAGGCCATGAACAAGACGTGCCCGTCCTTCGTTGCGTAGAGCTGGTAGCGCACACCCTCGCGCATCCCCGCCGTGCCGGGCGCGCGTCGCCGGTAGTCGTCGGCCTTGTTGCCGGTGACGTCGGATTCCGGACGTTCGTAGGCCTTGTGCGTCTCGGAGCGCAGCCAATCGACGGCCGCGGCGGCGTCGGACTGCGCGATCTCGAGCTGCAGCCCTTCACCCGTAGCTCGCGCGTGCACGATCCCCGACAGGATCCCGATCGCTCCGTACAGCGGCGCAGCGTTGATCCCTATCGACACGTGCTCGGGCAGGTATGTGAACCCCTCGTCGTCGGTGGCCGGGGTCACGACGCCCGCCCACGTGTCGTAGGCGATGCCGTGGCTCGGGTAGTCCTTGTACGGTCCGGTCATCCCGTACCCCGAGATCGTGATGAACACGACCTTCGGGTTGGTCTGCCGCAGTCGCTCGAAGCCGATACCGAGCCGATCCAGGGCGCCGGGACGCATCGCCTCGACGACAGCATCCGCCTGGTCCGCGAGATCGACGAACACGTCGCGGCCGGCGTCGGCACGCAGGTCGAGCGTGATGCTCCGCTTCCCCCGGTTCACGTGGAGATGCATGAGCGAGACGCCCTCCACGATCGGCCATGTCATCTCGCGGACGTAGTCGCCTTGCGGCGGCTCGACCTTGATGACGTCCGCGCCCAAATCGGCCAGCGCCGTCGTGATCGCCGCCGGGCCGAGCATCGAGCACTCGACGATGCGGACGCCGGCCAGCGGCGCGGTCGCGGTCATGTGATGACGTCGAACCAGTAGCGCCGCTTGGGGACGTCGCGGTCGGGCTGCGGGACCTCGTCGGAGAACACGCCGCCGTTGGCCTCGATGATCTTCCGTGACCCGATGTTGTCGGCGTCGCACGTGATGAGCACACGCTTGAGCCCGATCTCGCGGGCTTCGTCGAGCGCCAGCTTGCAGATGAGCGTTCCGTATCCCCGGCGCCGCATTGACGGCCGGATGGCGTAGCCGACGTGTCCGCCGAATCGCTCCAGCCACTCGGTGAGGTCGTGCCGGATGTTCACACTGCCGATGTAGGTGTCGCCGTCGACGAGCCAGAAGGACGACGACGCCACCCATCCGCGCGGTAGCTGCTCTCCCCGCGAGAACGCATCGACCGACCGGACGAACCCCACGAAGTCTCGCGTCGCTTGCTCGCGCTCGAAGACCATCGTGTCCTCGTCGGCGGGGAACTCGCGCGCGGCCTCCATGAAGCTGTCGCGGCAGGCGAGCGACGGCCGGACGAGCGCCGCCATCACATCGTGCTTCGAATGAGCTTCGCTCACTTCAACGTCCCTTGAAGTTCGGCTCTCGGCGCTCGACGAAGCTACGCACGCCTTCCTGCGCATCCTCGGTCGTCATGTTCTCTTCCTGCGCAAGGGCTTCGGCTTCGAAGGCTGTGGCGCGGTCGACGTCGTGAGCGCCGTTGATGAGCTTCTTGGCGAGCGAGATCGTCTTCGTCGGGCCGGCGGCCAGGCGCTCGGCCCACTCGCGGAGCACACTCTCGAGGTCGTCGACCGGGACGACGCAGTTCACGAGGCCCATCTCGTGCGCGTCCTGCGCGTGGACGTCGCCGCCGAAGAAGATGAGCTCTTTCGCCTTCTGGGGGCCAATGAGCCGGACGAGCAGATACGCGCCGCCGCCATCTGGGACCAACGCGCGGCGGACGAACACCTCGATGAAGCGCGCGCGCTCGGTCGCGACAACGAGATCGCATGCGAGGGCCAAGTGCGCCCCGATGCCGGCGGCCACGCCGTCGACTCCCGCGATCACCGGCTTGGGGCAGTCGATCACGCTCGCGATGAGCCGCTGGGCGCCCTTGCGGATGACGTCGGCCACGCTTTCGGAGGCCGAGCCCGACGACCCGCGCAGGTCCGCGCCGGAGCAGAACGAGCCGCCGTTGCCCGTGATCACTACGCATCGCGTGCCGTCGTCGGAGCCGGCTTCCTCGAACAACTCGATGAGGCGGTCGCGATGCGCAGGCGCTATGGCGTTCTTGACGTCCGGACGGTTCAGCGTGATCCACGCCACGCCGTTCTCGATCCTGTGGACGATCTCGTTAGAGGGGACGCCTGACGGCGCATCCTCAGCCACTGAAGCTCTTGATCTCGTCGGCGAACCGGTCGAGCACGGGCAGCACGATGTCTCGGCCCCCCGGCTCGACACCGAGCACGATCTCCTCGATCCCCAGCGTCCCGAAGTACTCGAGCTTGCCTTGGTCGGGAAGTGATCCGAACGGGATGATCTTGATCGTCTCGGGATCACGGCCGGCCTTCTCGTAGGCCTCGCGCAGGGCCGGCAGGCTCGCCTTGATGCCGCGGCCCCCGATCGGGATCCAGCCGTCGGCCCATTCGGCGACGTTGGCGAACAGCTTCGGGCCCCCCGCGCCGCCGAGGTACACGGGCGGGTGCGGCGCTTGGACGGGCTTCGGCCACGAGAACGACGGCGTGAAGCTCGTGAACTCGCCGTCGAACGATCCCTGCTCCTGCGTCCACAGCTCCTTCATCGCGAGCACCCGCTCACGCACGACCTCGCGGCGGCGCCGGTACGGGACGCCGTGGTGCTCCATCTCGTCGCGGTTCCAACCGAAGCCCACGCCGAAGTCGAAGCGGCCCCCGGACAGGTGGTCGAGCGTTGCGACTTCCTTGGCGAGCACGATCGGATCGTGCTGCGCGACGAGACAGATCCCGGTGCCCACGCGCAGGTCCTTCGTCGCCGCGGCCGCGAACGACAGGGCCACGAACGGGTCGAGGGCGTGGAAGTACTGTTTCGGCAGCGGCTCGCCCATCGGCGGCGGCGTCTTCCGCGACGCCGGGATGTGCGTGTGCTCGGGCGTGAATAGGGACTGGAAGCCACGCGCCTCGACCTCGCGGCCGAGCTCGGACGGGTCGATCGAGTAGTCGGTAAGGAAGACCGTGACACCGAACCTCACGCCTTGGCCTCCTGTCGGGCTTTCTCGAGCGCTTCCTTGAGGGGCGCCATGAGCGGCATCTCCTCCTGACCGACTTCGTCGTCGAGGCGGTCGGCGATCTGCTCGGGCGTCCACCGCCCGTCGGTTGTCATCGAACGCACCTCTTCCGGCTGGTTCCACACGGCGATACGCGACCCGACCGCGGTGTAGATCTGGCCGGTCACGTGTGCGGCGCGATCCGACAACAGGTACGCACACATCGGGGCGACGTCGGTGGCCTCGCCGATCTCGACGAGTCCGGCCGGGACGTTCTCGGACATCCGCGTGCGCGCGACAGGTGCTACGGCGTTCGCGCGCACGCCGTAGCGGTACAGACCGAGCGCGGCCGATCGCACGAGCGAGACGATCCCGCCTTTGGCGGCCGAATAGTTGGCCTGCGCAACGCTGCCCTGGAAGGCACCGGACGTGAACGCGACGAGCGAGCCCGAGCCCTGCTTGCGCATGAGCGCAGACGCCGCGCGGAAGATCGTGAACGTGCCTTTCAGGTGGACGCGGACGACGTCGTCCCACTCCTCTTCGGACATGTTGAAAAGCATCCGTTCGCGAAGGATCCCGTGGCACGTCACCACGCCGTCGATCTGCCCCCACGCGTCGACCGCGGCCCGGACGACGCCGGCGCCGCCCTCCATGGTCGAGATGTCCTCGGCGAACGCGACGGCCGTGCCGCCGGCGTCCCCGATCTCCTTGACGACGCCGTCGGCGACCTCACTCGTCGGGTCTTCGCCGGCCATGCCGACGCCGAGATCGGCCACCACGACGTTGGCTCCCGCCTCGGCGCACGTGAGCGCAACGGCACGGCCGATGCCACGCCCTGCCCCCGTTACCGCGATCGACTTGCCTTCGAGCATTCCCACGACGTTCCTTTCGTTTCTGACGGAACGTTAGCATCCGAAAGAAGTGGACCTTTCCTACACGTCCGACCAAGAAGCCTTTCGCGCCGAAGTGCGTGCGTGGCTGCGCGCCAACGTCCCCACGCCGGCGCTGCCCTCTCCAGGCACGAGTGAGGCATTCGAGGCCCATCGTTCGTGGGAGCGAACACTCTCCGACGCCGGCTACGGCGGCATCGCCTGGCCCGTCCAGTACGGCGGCCGCGGCGCCGACGTCGTCCTACAAGCGATCTTCGAGGAGGAGGATCTGCTCGCCGGCGCGCCCGAGCGGGTCAACGTCGTCGGACAGAAGCTCATGGCCCCCACGCTCATGCGCCACGGCACCGACGAGCAGAAACGCCGCTGGCTCCCGCGCATCCTCACTTCAGACGACGTGTGGTCGCAGGGGTTCTCCGAGCCCGAGGCCGGCAGCGATCTCGCCGGCATCCGGACGCGGGCCGAGCGCTCCGGCGACGACTACGTCGTCAACGGGCAGAAGATCTGGACGTCCTACGGTGCGTTCGCCGATTGGATCTTCGTGCTCGTCCGCACCGACCCGGCTGCGGAGCGCCACGGGGGGATCACGTTCCTCGCCGTCGACATGCGCACCGACGGGGTGGAGCCACGCCCGATCGTGCAGCTCGACGGCCACGCCGGGTTCGCCGAGGTGTTCTTCACCGACGCACGTGTACCGGCCGAGAACGTGATAGGCGAGCCGAACGACGGCTGGCGCGTGGCGATGACCACGCTGGGGGCCGAGCGCGAGGCGCCCGCCCGTCCCGCGGCGCGATACCTGCGGGATCTGCGCAGCATGACGGAGATCACCAAACGCCTCGACATCGACACGGACGCAGCCGTGCAGGATGACCTCGCGCAGCTCTACGTCGAAGCGAAGTGCTACGAACACTCCACGGCTCGCACGCTCACCCGGCTCGCCCGCGGTGAGGAGATCGGCGTCGACGCCAGCGTCACCAAGCTCCAGTGGTCCGAGCTCGAACGCCGGATGTTCGAAGTGGGCCTCGACCTGCTCGGCCCCCAAGGCGCATCGATCGCCCAACCCGCCGACGGTGCGGAGGCGTTCTGGCACAACTACTGGTACGCGCGCGCCGCGACGATCTATGCCGGGACGAGCGAGATCCAGCGCAACATCGTGGCCGAGCGCATCCTCGGCCTGCCCCGGGAGCCCCCGGGGGGTTGGGGGGTCTCCCCCAACTCATGAATTTCGACTTCGACGACACGCAGTACGCGCTGCGGGACATGGCGAGAGATCTGTTCGCGAAGGAGTCGCCGCCGTCGCGCGTCCGCGGGCTCTGGGAAGACAAACCGTTCGACCGCGGCGTGTGGAAGACGATGGCCGAGGCCGGCATCACCGGCATGACGGTTCCCGAGGCGCACGGCGGCTCCGGCGGCAACGAAGTCGACTTCACGCTCGTGTACGAGGAAGCCGGACGCGCGGCCCTGCCCGAGCCGCTCCTGGAGACGACAGGCGTGGCCGCCCCGCTGATCGCCGAGGCCGGCAGCGACCGCCTGCGCGACCGCTGGCTTCCCGCCATCGCCAACGGTGACGCGATCGTCGCCGTGCGGGCTCCCGGCGAAGATCTCGTGGCGTGGGCGAGCGAAGCAGATCTCGTGATCGTTGAGGTCGGCGGCGTTCCGTACGCCGCCGAGGAGTTCGCCGTGATTCCGGTCACGGCGACCGACCGATCGCGTCCGCTGGCCATCGTCGAGGTGTTCCCGGCGGACGCCGAACCGCTCGATCGGGACGCGTGGGCCCGCGCGTTCCGCCGCGGGGCCTTCGGCGCCGCAGCCATGCTCAACGGCGTGGCCACGCATCTGCTCGAGCGAACGGTCGGTTACGTAAAGGATCGCCATCAGTTCGGACGTCCCGTCGGCTCGTTCCAGGCCGTCAAGCACAAGCTCGCGTCCATGCACCAGGCGATCGAGTCTTCCCGGCCCGCCACCTGGTACGCCGCGTACGCGTTGTCCCATGAGCTCCCGGACGCTGCCGAAGCCGTGAGCATCGCGAAGGCGGCCGCCGGCGACGCCGAGGCGCTCTGTAACCGGGAGGCGCTGCAATGCCACGGTGGCATCGGCTTCACCTGGGAGGACGATCTGCATCTGTGGCTGAAGCGCGGCATGACGCTGCGCGCCACCTGGGGAACGGGGGCCGAGCACCGCCGACGTCTCGCATCGGTTGTGATGGGGACGTGACCCAGCCGCCTACGTATCCCCCAAGCCATCAGCTCCTGGACGGCAAGCGCGTGCTCGTCACGGCCTCGGCCGGCGCCGGCATCGGCTTCGCGACGGCTCGCCGCTGCGCCGAAGAGGGTGCCTCCGTCGTCCTCTCGGACATCCACGACCGCCGGCTGACCGAAGCCGCCGACGAGCTCGAGAAGCTCACCGGACGAAGGCCGCTCGCCGTCCCGTGCAACGTGACGTCGGAGGACCAGGTGCAGACGCTGTTCGATACCGCCGTCGCGGAGCTCGGCGCCCTGGACGTCGTCGTGAACAACGCCGGTCTGGGCGGAACGAAGCCGATCGTCGACATGAGCGATGACGAATGGAATGCCGTGCTGGACGTCTCCCTCAACGGGACGTTCCGTTGCACGCGCGCGGCGTTGCGCCACATGATTCCGCACAACACGGGCGTCATCGTGAATCTATCGTCGGTACTCGCTTGGCGCGCGCAAGCCGGACAGGCGCACTACGCGGCGGCCAAAGCCGCCGTCGCCGCCCTCACCCGGACGGCGGCGATCGAAGCCGCGCCGCACGGCGTGCGCGTCAATGCCGTGGCTCCGAGCCTGGCCATGCACGCGTTCCTCGAGAAGGTCATGCCGAAGGAGACCCTCGACGAGCTCGTCGACCTCGAAGCTTTCAAACGGTCGGCGGAAACATGGGAGGTAGCGAACGTCATCGTCTTCCTCGCAAGCGACTACGCGACGTACATGACGGGCGAGGTCGTCTCCGTCTCGAGCCAGCACCCGTGACAACGGCCTCGTCGAACGCGTGACGTCGAAGGTCGTTCGATCGACTTCGAACCCGAGCGTCAAGCGCGTGCTCCGTCTGCGCAATCGACGCGAGCGACGCGAGACCGGCCTTTTCCTCGTCGAGGGGTTCAGGGAGATCCGGCGCGCGCTCGACGCCGGCGTCGGCATCGAGGAGATGTGGTTCTGTCCGGAGCTGTACCTCGGCACGTCTGAAGGCGAGATCGTCGACCGGTCCGCCGTCGCGGGGGCCGAGACCATCCAGGCCTCCGACGCACCGTTCCGGCGGATGGCATACCGGGATCGGCCCGAGGGGCTGCTCGCCGTCTGCCGGCAATTCGACACATCCCTCGGGCACATCTCACTCGGTGAGCCTGCGCTCGTGCTCGTCGTCGAGTCGATCGAGAAGCCCGGCAATCTCGGCACGATGATCCGGGCCGCCGGGGCGGCCGGAGCCGATGCGGTAGTCGTGGCCGACCCGACGACGGACGTGTTCAATCCGAACGTCGTCCGGTCCTCCCTGGGGACGTGCTTCCTCGTCCCCATCGCCGTCGCTGCGACCGACGACGCGATCGGCTGGCTCACGAGCAAGGGCTTACGCATCTGTGTCGCGACCCCGGAGGCCGACACGAACCACTGGGAAGCACCGATGCGCGAGCCGACGGCCCTTGTCGTGGGATCCGAGCAGTACGGGTTGTCGCCGGCCTTCATCCACGCCACGGACATCGCCGTACGCATCCCCATGCCCGGCGGCGTGATCGACAGCCTCAACGCCGCCACGTCCGCCGCGATCCTGCTCTTCGAGGCCGTGCGCCAGCGTTTGCTCTAGGAAACGCTCGTTCGGTTGACGTACCGTCGGGGACACATCTAGGCTGACCGCTTATGGAGTTCGGCGTCTTCGTCCAGGGACACGTCCCCCGCCGCCGCGTGGCCGAGGACACGGCCTTCGAGCACCAGGCCCTGATGGGCGACATCGAGATCATCAAGGCCGCCGACGAGGCCGGCTTCAAGTACGCGTGGGCCTCCGAGCACCACTTCCTCGACGAGTACTCGCACCTGTCTGCCTCCGAGGTGTTCCTCGCCTACGCCGCCGCCCTGACCACACGCATCCACCTCGGGTCGGCGATCTGGAATCTCAACCCCCAGGTGAACCATCCGTACCGGATCGCCGAGCGCGTCACGATGATGGACCACCTCTCCGACGGTCGATTCGAGCTCGGCGTCGGTCGCGGCGCCGGTCATCACGAGGTGACGGGATTCGGCATCGAGTCCACGGACGCGACGAAGGAACCCTTCGAGGAGATCATCCGCGAGATCCCGAAGATGTTCCACGACGAATGGTACGAGTTCAGCGGGAAGTTCTTCGACGCACCGAAGCGCAACGTCCTGCCCAAACCGTGGCGCAAACCCCATCCGCCGATCTGGCAGGCGTGCGGCAACCCGCCGACGTACGCGAAAGCCGCCCAGAAGGGGCTCGGTGCCATCGGCTTCAACTTCTCAGCTGCGCCCGAGATGCGACCGATGATCGATGCGTACAAGAACGCGATCACCGACGCCGAACCCATCGGGGACTACGTCAACGACAACGTGATGATCACCAACACCGTCATCTGCCTCGAGGACGGGGTACGCGCGCGGAAGGTCGCCGCCGACATGGGAACCGGCCTGCAGATGTCCCTCGTCTTCCGCTACCACACGACCTTCCCGAAGCCGCCGGGGATCCCCGACTGGCCCCAGCTGCTCCCGGATCCGACCCCTGAACAGGTCGAACAGCGCATCAAGGCCGGCTACTTGTTGTGCGGAACGCCCGACGAGGTGCTCGAGCAGATCCGCAAGTACGAGGAGGTGGGGGCCGACCAGATCGTGTTCGGTCTCCCCGTCGACATGCCCTTGGACGTGGCGATCGAGAGCGTGCAGCTGTTCGGCAAACACGTGCTGCCGCACTTCGACAAAGACCCGGTGCACCGCTCGACGCGGTTCCGCGACGCTGCCGCGGTCGGCACTACCGCGTAGATCGCGACTGCGCACGGTTACGCTAGCGATGTGCTGTCCCCGGCGCTGTTCGTACGAGCGCTCGTCCTGGTTGCGGCCTCGCGGCTACTCCTGCGTCGCCACACCACAACCGACTCGCTTCGTCGCCTCGCCCGCGGTAATGGAAATGCGCGGCGCCTCGACCCGCTCGACGCGCTGACCGCCGTGCGGCGCTCCGCCCGCATCGCGGGCGGAGCGTGCTTACCGCAAGCCGTGGCGTTGACCGCGTTGTTGCAACGCGCGGGCCATGAGCCGGCGCTCGTCCTGGGAAGTCACCGAGACGCGAAACGCGAATGGAGCGCTCACGCGTGGGTGGAAGTGGATCAGCTCCTGCTCGAACCCGTCATCACGGTCGAGCACGCATCTCTCGCAAAATTAAAGGCGGCGAACGGCTGGACGCCGTCGCCGCCGAAGCAGATCGGTGAAGCTGACTAACCGATGACTATGGAGATCTCGATGTCGATGGGCGGCTCTTGCCGCGTCATCTCCTCGATGGTGCCAAGCTCGGTGAGCTTAGGTACTTCGTAGGCGTCGCGCATCTATCCCTCCACCCTGCTGGCCAGGCGCATACCATAGGGCCCCCTGGGGGAACAATGCAAGCCAAGGTCGCCGACGGAATCATCATGCAGGAGCAGGAGGGCGACGCCTTCCTGCTCCACACCAGCTCAGGCCGCTATTTCAGCCTGAATCGGACCGGAGTGGCGGTCTGGCGGGCGCTGGAAACCGGGATCGACCCCGTCGACGCCCTGGGCGAGCGCTGGCCGGACATCCCCCTGGAGGTCCGCCGCCGAGACGCTCAAGCCCTGATCGATCGCCTCTTGAGCGCCGGCCTCCTGACCGACAGCAGCCCTGAAGCCTGACGATCCGTGGCCGGGCTGCCACGGGGTGCGGCTCCATCCGGAGCCGCAGGCCGCCGGCTACGGCAGCGCCCGCGGTGAGCCCCTCCTCGACGCCGAGCTGAGGCAGGGGCCGGCCGGAGAGGCAGGTGAGCAGGAGCTCTGGCACCTCGCCGGCGAGCTCATGTTGCCCGGGGGCCGGGTGACCTACGACCAGCGCCTGACCCGGCACAGTGACGGCTCCTACCGCCTCCACGCCCAGGGGGCCGGCTTGCGGATCGACCCCGGCCAGGCCCGTCTAACCTTGGAAACCGACCGCGAGAGCCTCGCGCGGCAACTCGTCACCACGTACGGGATCCCGCTGCTGCTGGTCGGCTGCCCCGCGCTCACCCTCCACGCGTGCGCGGCGATCCCGCCCCGCGGCGACGGGGCTGTCGTCGTGTGCGGCACGAGCGGGACGGGCAAGTCGAGCCTGACCGTCGGCCTGATGGCCGCCGGATGGACGGCCGTGAGCGAGGACCTGTGCGTCGTCGACCTTCGCGAAGACCGACCCATGGTCTGGCCGGGGCCCCCATGGGTGCGCCAGGACGGCGATGGTCCTCCGGGCTCGACGCCACGTTTCCAGACGGCCGAGAAGACCGCGTGGGACATCGCTCCGTGGCAGATCGATCGCCCCGTCGCGATCGACCGGTTGGTCTTCATGGAGCGGGCCGGCGGAGAGACCGTCCTGTGGGAACCGATGGACGTCGGAGACGCCATCGCACGACTCGCCCGTCTGACGTCGTGGCTTGGGGATCCCGACGAACGTGCGAACGTCACGTTCGCCTCGTGCGTGAAGGTCGCCGGAGCCGCACCCGCGGCACGACTGCGACTACCCGTGGGCGAGGATTGGGTCACGCTGGCCGAAACGGCTCTGCGCGTGCCTTCGTAGAAGCCTAAGCCCCCGGGCGCGCTCCGGACCGGCCGAGCCCGGCTCTGGCCAGCCGCGATGCGCTTCTGTTGAGCGTCCGGACGATAAGGCCGGCAACTTTCGACCTGGGCTGCCCACTCGGCGGGCGCATCAGATCCCCCGCCGCCAGGCGGAGCTTGCCGGCGGCGTCGTCGATGAGGACGTACGCGATCCTGCGCTGACGAACGGCCCGCACCGAGAACGGCCGGGCCGGATCCAGCAGCGTGTCGACTGCACCGGCGCGCGCAAGGATGGGAGGCAACGTCAGTACGTCGTCGGGCACATCGGCACCCAGCCTCCGAGCCAGACGAAGACCGACGGCGGCTGCGATGCGGCAATGCGCACCACGAGCGAGGCGAGCGAAGGCATCCCAGTCGAAGGTGGGGGTGCTCGCGACCACAGTGAAATCCACCGCCCACAACAATCGGTTGAACAGATGGAAGCGCTTCGCGGCATGAGCGATGAGAGTCAGCAGCTCGAGCTCGGGTCGCAGGCCCCATGCCGGCCGGCCGAGCACTTCGATCGGGATCCGGCCCGCCCACAGCCGTCGCGCGTCGAGACCTTTCGGCCGCTCCTGCCAGCGCGCGAGCTCGTAATGCAGCTCGAGCGGCACGCCGGGGACGTCATCGTGCCGGAAGATGAGGTCGTAACCGGGATCCACACCCCGGTGAACGGCGCGGTGCCATCCGCTTCGACGCAGCACCCTGATCGCCGTGTGAGCCAGGGGTCGCGGCAGCAAGACGTCGATGTCGTCCATCGGTCGCAGACCGAGGGCGGGATACCGTTCAACGAGCGCAAGTCCCTTGAGGACGAGCGGCTTCAGCCCCGCCGCGTTCAGTGGCTCGAGCGTCGCCGCTGCGGCGGCCGGCAGCGCAAGGTGCGCATGCGCTTCCCACAGACGCGCCCTTCGCACGGCGTCGCTCGCAGGGTCCACTTCCAACCCGGCCTCGCCCAGCGATCGCAGCACGAGCGGGGCGACGCGCTGGCGCTCTGCCGCTTCGAGCACGTACGGCACATCGGCGTCATGGGTCGCGCCGGCGACCTCATCCGGGTCTGATCGCAGACGCGCGGCCGCCCACAGCAACGTGACTTCGGCTTCGGTGGGTGGCCGGACCATGCGTAGGTTCACGACGCTACTACCTCCACGGGGTTACCCCCGGGGTAGCTGCAGCACCCGCTCGCCGATGATGTTGCGCTGGATCTCGTTCGTCCCGGCATAGATCGGTCCGGCCAGAGAGAACAGATACCCGTCGATCCACCGTCGCGTGGCGTCGTCGCCGGCGGCTTCGGCGAGACCGAGCAGGCTCAGCGCTGTCTCGTGCATCCGGATGTCCATCTCCGACCACGCGAGCTTGTTGACGCTCGACTCGGGTCCGATCGTTTCGCCCCGGGCCAGCCGTGCGGCCGTCCAGTAGACGTAGAGCCGATACAGCCGGGCGTCTACCTGCGCTCGCGCAACGGCGGCGCGAAAGGATTCCGGCTCGCCGGCATCCACAAACAGCCCCTGCAGACGTTGGGCTGTCGCCACGAACCGTCCGGGAGGACGGAGGAGGAGTCCGCGCTCGAAGCCGGCCGTCGTCATCGCGACGTTCCACCCCTGCCCCGGCTCCCCGAGCGTGTTCTCCACCGGAACACGCGCGCCGTCGAAGAACACCTCGGCGAATCCCGTCTCGCCATCGAGCTGCGCGATCGGACGCACGTCCAGGCCCGGTGTGTCCATGGGCAGGAGCACCATCGTCAAGCCCCGGTGCCGTTCCGACTCCGGATCGGAGCGGAACAGGCCGAACATCCAGTCGGCCCATACGCCGCGGGAGCACCACGTCTTCTGGCCCTCGATGACCCAGTGACCGTCCTCTCGGACGGCTTTCGTCCGGATGGCGGCCATATCGCTGCCGGCATTGGGCTCGGACCAACCCTGACACCAGATCTCCTCGCCGCGGGCCATGGCGGGGAGGAAGCGCGATCGCTGCTCGGGACTCCCGTGGGACATGAGCGTCGGTCCGAGCAGGAACAGACCGTTCTGGTTGACGCGGCCGGGTGCGTCCGATGCGTAGTACTCCTCCTCGAAGATCAACCAGTCGACGATGCTCAAGGCCCGGCCCCCGTACTCCTTCGGCCAAGAGACGACGCCCCACCGGTCGTCGAAGAGCTTGCGCTCCCACGCACGATGCTCGGCGAAGCCGTCGGCGGTATCCATCGACGGCAACGGAGGCTTCGGAACGTTCGCGTCGAGCCACGCGCGCGCATCGGCGCGTAGCGACTGCTGTTCGGAAGTGAATCGCAGATCCACGACGGCGACGATAGCCGACCCCGCGTCGTCGGCCGTACAGTGGTCGCTGTCGAAAGGAGGTCTAGCGTGACCACGAACGCACGGTTCGTCTCGAACTACGTGAAGGACCAGCAACGCGCTCTTGACAGGCAACCGGATCGAGCTGTGGGAGCCGAAGCCGTAGCGACGCCCAGCCGTATCTGACGGGTCGTCAGGTACGATGGCGCCGTCTCCATGACCACGCGCATACCTGCCATCGACGGTTGGTTCACCACGGCGGGTGAGCCGGCGTTGCTCGGCACCCGATGCGACTCGTGCGGCTCGTACTTCTTCCCGCCCGAGCGCATGCTCTGCCGCAATCCGGCGTGCGGATCGACCGATCTCGCCGAGCACGAGCTCGGCCGTCGCGGCAAGGTCTGGTCGTTCTCGATCAACCACTACGCGGCGCCCGCGCCGTACGTCGGGAAGGAACCCTTCGAGCCGTACACCGTCGTCGCCGTCGAACTGGGGGCCGAGCAGATGGTCGTGCTCGGCCAGCTCGCCGAAGGTTTCGACCCCGCGACGTTGAAGATCGGTGACGAGGTCGAGGTCGTCATCGAGCCGCTGTTCACCGACGACGAAGGCAACGAGCACATCGTGTGGAAGTGGAGACCAGTCCGATGAGTCGCGATGTTGCCGTTCTCGGTGTCGGGATGCATCCCTGGGGCAAGTGGGGGCAGCCCTTCGTCGAGTACGGCGTGAAGGCCGCGCAGGACGCCCTCGCCGACGCCGGGATCGCCTGGCGCGACGTAGAGTTCATCGCCGGCGGCGAGACGATCCGCAACGGCTACGCCGGCTACGTCGCCGGCGCGACGTTCGCGCAGGCGCTCGGCTGGACGGGCGTCCCCGTCGCCACCTGTTACGCCGCCTGCGCCGCCGGTGCGACGGCCATCGACATCGCGCGCAGCCGGATCCTCGCAGGATTGTGCGAAGTCGCCCTGGTCGTCGGCGCGGACACCACACCGAAGGGCTTCCTGGCGCCCACGTGGGCCGACAACGCCGCCGACCCCGATTGGCGTCGGTTCCGATTGCTGGGCGCGACGAACCCCACCTACTTCGCGCTGTACGCGCGGCGACGGATGGAGCTGTTCGGCGCCACCGAAGAAGACTTCGCGAACGTGAAGGTCAAGAACGCACGCCACGGTATCAACAACCCGAACGCGCGGTACCGCAAGGAGTACACCGTCGACGAGGTCGTCGCTTCGCCGATGGTCTCTGACCCGCTTCGCCTCCTGCAGATCTGTGCGACATCCGACGGCGGGGCTGCGGTCGTGCTCTCGTCCATGGACTTCGCCAAGCAGCACGGTGTCGCCGACCCCGTTCGTGTGGCCGCGGTGTCGACGGTCACCCCCACGTATCCGAACACGGTCATCGAGATGCCGAACTTCTCGACGGATTCCGCCGCCACGGTCGCGCAGCCCGAGCTCGGCTTCAGGGACGCGATCGCGGCCGCCGCCTACGAGCAGGCCGGCGTCGGTCCGGACGATCTCGACGTGGCCGAGGTGTACGACCTCTCGTCGGCCCTCGAGCTCGACTGGTACGAGAACATCGGCCTGTGCAAGGCCGGCGAGGCCGAGCGTCTCATCCGTGACGGCGACACGACGATCGGAGGGCGCATCCCGGTGAACCCGTCGGGTGGTCTGGCGTGCTTCGGCGAAGCCGTCCCCGCCCAAGCGATCGCGCAGGTGTGTGAGCTCGTGTGGCAACTCCGCGGCCAAGCCGATGGACGCCAGGTCGAGGACGCGAAGGTGGGCCTGTCGATCAACCAGGGCCTGTTCGGCCACGGCTCGTCCGTGATCGTCGTTCGATGAGCGAAGCTTTCATCATCGACGCCGTCCGTACACCGGTCGGCAAGCGCGGCGGTGGACTCGCGGGCGTTCACCCCGCCGATCTCGGCGCCCACGTGCTCAAGGCGCTGATGGACAGAACCGGCGTGGACCCGGCCACCGTCGAGGACGTCTTCTTCGGCTGCGTCGACACGATCGGCCCCCAGGCCGGTGACATCGCCCGGACGTGCTGGCTCGCGGCCGGCCTCCCCGAGGAGGTGCCGGGCGTCACGATCGACCGGCAGTGCGGGTCGTCGCAGCAGGCCCTGCATTTCGCCGCGCAAGCGGTCATGTCGGGGACCAACGACTTCATCGTGGCCGGCGGCGTCCAGAACATGTCGATGATCCCGATCGCTTCGGCGATGACGGTGGCGCAGGACCTCGGCCATGAGAACCCTTTCCACAGATCGGAAGGGTGGCTCGCGCGGTACGGCGACCAGGAGGTCTCGCAGTTCCGGGGGGCCGAGATGATCGCCGAGAAGTGGGGCATCACGCGCGAGGACATGGAGCAGTTCGCGCTCGAAAGTCATGAGCGAGCCCGGCGTGCGATAGCCGAGGGACGGTTCGAGAGGGAGATCGTCCCATTCAACGCTGTGGCGACCGACGAGGGGCCGCGCGAGACGTCCCTCGAGAAGATGGCATCGCTCCAGACGCTGCCCGATTGCGAGCGCTTGACGGCGGCCGTCTCCTCGCAGATCTCCGACGCGGCCACCGCCGTGCTCGTCGCATCGGCGGAGGCGGTGCGAGCGCACGGCCTGACTCCCCGCGCGCGCATCCATCACATCTCCTGCCGCGGCGCGGATCCGATCTACATGCTCACCGCACCGATCCCGGCGACGGCGTATGCGTTGGAGAAGACCGGCATGTCGCTCGAGGACATCGATCTCGTCGAGATCAATGAGGCCTTTGCGTCGGTGGTGCTGGCCTGGCAGAAAGAGACGGGAGCCGACCTCGAAAAGGTCAACGTGAACGGCGGCGCCATCGCCCTCGGCCATCCATTGGGAGCGACCGGAACACGGCTGTTCACCACGCTGCTCCACGAGCTCGAGCGCACCGGCGGCCGGTGGGGACTGCAGACGATGTGCGAGGGCGGGGGCCAGGCCAACGTCACGATCGTCGAACGCTTGTGACGGATCGCCAGAAACTCACGCTCTCGCTGGCTCCTGGTGAAGGTGAAGATCCCGAGATCGGACGCTGGCTGCGCGCGCTGAAGGACACACGCTCGCGCATGAACCAAGCACTGCAGGATCTGCCGGCGGAGCTCGTGGACCGACTGCCGCCGTCGGGAGGCAGCAGCATCGGCGCGATCCTCTATCACCTGGCGATCATCGAAGCCGACTGGTTGTTCGACGACGTCCTGGGCACCCAGGAGACCGACTGGCCGGCCGAGCTCTTCCCGATGGACGCCCGCGAGGACGGCGAGCACCTCTCGCCGTTCGCCGACGAAACGGTCGATCAACACCTCGCCCGGCTCAAAAAGATCCGGACCATGCTCGTCGAGACGATCAGCTCGATGTCCGCCGACGAGCTCCATCGTCCGCGTGAGCGCAAGGACTACGACGTCTCACCAGCCTGGGTCCTACATCACCTCATGCAGCACGAGGCGGAGCATCGTTCCCAGATCGGCAGTGTGCGCGAGGCGCTGGGGGCCGGGGTCGGCTGGTGAGCCTGCAGCGCGACACGCTCTCCTTCGAGATCCAGGGCCGAACGATCGCGCTCCCGGTGCACGTCCGGGACGCCGATTCGTGGGCGGCGCAGTTCCTCGTGCCGGCCAGGGCCGCGCAGGCCATCGTCGAGCCGACGGGACTCGAGGTCGCCCAGCCGCTACCTGGCCGGGCCATGCTGAACATCGCCTTCATCGACTATCGCGACACGGACCTGGACGCCTACCACGAGCTGGCGATCGCGTTCCTCGTTCGGCCCGATCACGCCGTCGGCGGGACGACGCTGGACCGGATGCGCGAGTTCATCCGCGGCGAGATCGGCGTGTACATCCACCAGCTCCCGGTGACTCAAACGTTCACGCTCCAGGCCGGGCAGGACATCTGGGGTTACCCGAAGTTCCTCGCCGACATCGACATCACAGAGGACGGCGGGAACGTCACGTGCACGCTGACCCACGACGGCGTTCACGTGCTGACGCTTCGTGTGCGCGAAGGCGGGCGGATCAAGCTGCCCGAGCGTCCCCTCCCCACCTACTCGCTTCGGGACGACGTCCTGCGCCGAACGCAGTGGGCCCAGCATGCCGACACACGCGCCCGACTCCGTGGCGCCAAGCTCACGCTCGGCCCCCACCCGATCGCCGACGAGCTACGCACGCTCGGTTTACCGAAGCGTGCGCTGATGACCTCGACGCTTCGAAATCTTCAAGCAACCTTCTACGCAGCCGAAGTGCTCTAGTCCCACCCTGCCCGGCCTCGGAACTCCTCGGTCGTGTTCGTGTGCGGGAAGGGCTCCTCCGGGATGGGCATTCCCAGCGCCTCGCACAAGGGGGCCCAGCCGTCGCCCAGTTGCCACTCAACGAGCCGATCCTTCGGTGCCGTCGCACGCACTTCGTCGTTGTGGCGCTCGTAGGCGGCCTTCGCTTCGGTTTCGTCGAGGAAGTTCTCCGTGAACGTCTGTCGGAAGAGCGCCGTGACCATCACGCGCCAGGGATCGTCCTCGGCACCTGGGAAGCGCCTGAACGCGCCGTCCATGATCGTCCGGTCGGCGCTCGTCCACCACGAGTCGGCATCGCGGACCGACAGGAGCAGCATCGCGTTCGGATAGGCGTCGGCGAGATCGCGCCAGAAGGCCGCGACCGGCCAGTCGACGGCGGCGGTGAAGCCCTCGAAGAGACCGTTCCAGTCGGGCTCTTTGCCGTCGATCGCGTCCTGCCACATCACGATGTGATCGGGACGCGGGAACACCTCGAGCATGTGGTAGCAGGGCCCGTCGAGCAGCTTCTCCAGCGCGAGCTTCAGGGACATCGTTCCCGTGCGGCCGAGGCCGACGCCGACGACGCGGAGCGTCACGAACCCAAGGCAGTCGCTGCGTGTTGCTTCGCCCAGCGGTAGTCGGTCTTGCCGGCGGGCGACCGCACGATCTCGTCGACGATGCAGATGTCGCGCGGGACCTTGTAGCCGGCGAGCTTGTCACGGCAGGCCGCTTGGATGTCTTCGACGGTCGGCGTGGTCCCTTGAACCGGTTTCACCACCGCCACGACCTTCTCGCCCCACCGTTCGTCCGGGACGCCGACCACGACGGCGTCAAAGACGTCCGGGTGACCCTTAACGACGGCCTCGACCTCTTCCGGGTAGACCTTCTCGCCACCGGTGTTGATGCTCACGGAGCCCCGCCCGAGGAGCTCGATCGTCCCGTCGTCGTGCACGCGCGCGTAGTCGCCGGGTATTACCCATCGCTTGCCACCGGCTTCGACGAACGTCGACGCCGTCTTCTCCGGATCCTTGTGGTAGCGCAGAGGGATGTTGCCGGTACGAGCGAGCCGGCCGATGACCTCGGAGCCGGGCTCCACGAAGTTCAGGTCGTCGTCGAGCACGCGCGTCGTCTCGCCCATGTCGAAGCGGGCACCGCCGGCGGACTGTCCCGCGGACGTGGCCTGTCGTCCCATGGTTCCCGTCTCCGATGAGCCGTAGCCGTCGACGATCATCGTCGTGCCGAGCAGTCCGGCGAACCGCTCCTTCGTCGACGGTGACAGCACGGCGCCGCCCGACCCGACAACGAGAAGCGTCGACGGGTCGTAGGCGTCGCGATCGGCCTCGAGCTCGTCGGCCAGCGGACGCGCCATCGCGTCACCGACGATGATGAGCATGTTCACGCCCTCGTCGCTCACGAGCTGCCAGATCGTCTTCGGATCGAAGCGTCCCTCCGGCGTGACGACCATCTTGCCCCCGCCGAAGAGCAGCGAAAAGAGCAACCAGTGCGCGCTCACGTGCATGAACGGCGGCGTGGCCAGCGCGACGAGACCGGGATCGGGTAACCGCTCCAGGAGCTCTTCGGGCTTGCTCACGTAGTTGCCGGCGTGGAAGACGTCGCCGCCACCCATGCCGGCGAAGAAGATGTCCTCGTGGCGCCAGATGACGCCCTTCGGCAGACCGGTCGTGCCGCCGGTGTACGCGCAGTACAGGTCGTCGGAGGACCGGGGGTCGAAGTCGCGGTCGGGTGAGGCGGCCGCGAGCGCGTCCTCGTAAACGCGCTCGACGACGATGACTTCCCGGAGCTTGGGAAGGTCGTCGCGGATCGCCTCGACACGGTCGGCGAAACGCTCGTTGCAGATATTGACGGCGACATCGGCATCGTCGAAGAGGTGCTTGAGCTCGTCGGTGACGTAGCGGAAGTTCACGTTGATCGGGACGGCGCGGATCTTGAAGCACGCAAGCATTCCCTCGGCGTACTCGGTCCCGTTGACGAGATGCAGACCGACGTGGTCGCCTTCGCCGACACCGAGAGCCGTCAGATGGTGCGCGAGCCGATTGGCCCGCTCGTCCAGCCGGCGATACGTCAGGCGCCGATCGCCCGCCACCAAGGCCTCGCGATCCCCCACAGCGTCGGCCACGAGCTCGAACAGGTCGGCCAGGTTGAAGGTCGTCATGGAGACAGCATGACGCCCCGAATGGCCGTTCGACCAAGCCGAGTGACTACCATCGGGTGACCAGCGAAGCTGAAGCGACGAGAAAGGGACGCCTTGACGATCACGCCGCTGGACGACTACCCGCTTCACCAGGTTCCGCTGCCCGTCGCCCACATGGGCACGAGCGACCCCAATCACTACGACCGCTACTGGTTCAACGGCTACGACATCGACGGCGAGTGGTACATCGGCGTCGCGATGGGCGTCTACCCGAATCGTGGGGTCATCGACGCGGCATTCAGCGTCGTGCGCGACGGCACGCAGGCGTCGGTGTTCGCGTCCGGGCGTGCGCCGCTGGACAGGCGCGAAACGAAGATCGGCCCGATCTCGATCGAGGTCATCGAGCCCCTCCGCGCGAATCGCATACGCGTCGACGCCGACCACCTCGGGATCACGGCCGATCTCGTATGGGAGCCGAGGACGATCGCGCACGAGGAACCGCGGCAGACGCTCGTCCGCGGACAGCAGGCGATGCTCGACTCGACGCGATTCACGCAGTGGGGGACCTGGGAAGGAAACGTCGCGGTCAACGGCGTACCGCTCGAGGTCCGGCGAGACAGATGCCGCGGCACGAAGGACAGGTCGTGGGGGATCCGTCCGGTCGGTGACCAGGTGACGACGGCACCGTCCACCACGGCGCCCGGCATCTTCTTCCTGTGGTCACCGGTGCACTGGGAGGACCGTTGCACCCACGCGATGCTGTTCGAGGGCCCCGATGGTTCCCGCCTCGTCGCGTCGGCCGCCTCCGTCCCACTGCTGGGTGAGGGCGATCCGGTCTACGGCGCCGAGCACACCGTGACGCACGCCTACGAGCCGCTGTACAAGCTGCGCTGGCGAAGCGGCACGCGCCGTATGGAGGAAGCGACGTTCACGCTCAACTATCCGGACGGACGATCCGAGCAGTTCGTGTACGAGCCGCTGTTGGATTTCCAGATGAAGGGGATCGGGTACACCAATCCCGAATGGGCACACGGTCGCTGGCACGGCGAGTACAAGGAAGGCTCGGATTGCTGGAAGTCGGCGGATCTGGACCTTCTCGACATCACGAACTTCCACTGCCAACAGGTCTGTCGCGTTACCTATATGGAACAGACGGGGGAACGAACTGGGATCGGCGTCCTCGAACAGCTGGTCATCGGCCCCCACGCCCCGACCGGGCTTACCGATTTCATGGGTGGAGCACCCTAGCCGAACGGGTAACCATCCACCTGAGCAACGAGTCGAGCAACTAGCATCCATGTCGGAGATGCAGCCAAGCCCCACCCCCGTTCCGTTCAATCGCCGCGCGCGGCGAGCGCTCGAGTATGGGCTCGGCATCGGGATGGCGGTGCCGAGGACGCTCGCGTTCGCCGGTGAATCGTGGTGGCGCTCGCGCCGCGGTAGCGACGCACCGGACACACCGCACCTGTCGGCCGGATTGCTCGCGCAGGTCGCGATGGACGAGATCATCCTCGCCGCGATGAAGACGCCCGGGCGATTCCCACGTCGCGCCGACTACGAGACGGCCGGCAAGGAGATGCTCGCGGCTTACGAGCTCTTCCGCAGTCACGGCTGGGACGGCGACCCCACGACGTACCACGTGGCGCCGCCGCCGCCCGACGATCTGACGGTCAGCTCGGGCTTGTGGATGGGGGCAGGCTGGCAGCACGTCCGGTTCTCTAGCGGGTTCGATCCGTTCGTCGAGGATTCGGCACGCGCACGTTGGCTCGATTTCAAACCCAACTCCACCATGCACGCGTGGATCCGGCGTCACCGTGATGTGTCGGCTCCCTGGGTGGTGTGCGTCCACCCTTACGGGACGGGTCGCAGCCTCATCGGCAGCTTCATGTTCCGCGCGAACGCGCTGGCCGAGGAGCTCGGTGTGAACGTCGCGCTCGTCGTCCTCCCGCTCCACGGCGCGAGAGGAGCCGGCGTTTGGAGCACGACCGCGTTCATGACCTACAACCCCGTCGACTTCCTGCTCGGACTCACGCAGTCGGTGTGGGACGTCCGGCGCTTCATCGCTTGGATCAGAAAAACCAGCGGTGCACCCGTCGCGCTCTACGGTGTGTCGCTCGGCGCGCACGTGAGCGCCACGATCGCGGGCCTGGACGGCGATCTCGCCGGTGTGGTCGCCGGCGTGCCAACCTGCGACCTCCTCGACGTCTTCCTGCGACATGTGCCCGCTCGGCTACGCCCCAGAGCCATCGAGCACAAGCTCGTGAGCGACGAGACACGTGCGCTGCTCAAGGTGACCTCGCCGCTCACGTTCCCGTCGTTGATCCCTCCCGAGCGGCTGGCCATCTTCGCGGGTACGGGCGACCGGATGTCGCCGCCCGAGCAAGCCGTCGCGCTGTGGAAGCACTGGGGGGAGCCGGAGATCCGCTGGTTCGACGTGAACCACACGGCCTTCATGTGGAACGCGGAGATCATCGGCTATGTCCGGGCCGCGCTGCGTCGCGTGCTCGAACTGCCCGAAGCCGCGTAGCCGGGCAGAATAGGGGGCCGTGGAGCGTCTCACCGGTCTCGACGCGGGCTTCCTGTACATGGAAACGCCCACGCTCCACATGCACACGCTCAAGATCTCCGTCGTCGATCCCACGAGCATCCCCGGCGGCTACAGCTTCCAGCGCTTCCGCGACGTCCTCCAGGAACGTCTGCACCTTCTTCCTCCGTTCCGGCGGCGCATCGTCGAGATGCCGCTGCGCATCCACCACCCCCTCTGGATCGAAGATCCGAACTTCGACCTCTCGCACCACGTGCGCCGGGTCGGGTGCCCACTGCCAGGGGGCATGGGCGAGTTCGCCGAGCTCGTCTCCGATATCGCTTCACGCCAGCTCGAGCGGAACCGGCCGTTGTGGGAGATCTGGGTCGTCGAAGGCCTCGAGGACGGCAAGGTGGCCTTCGTCGCGAAGATCCATCATTGCGTCGCGGACGGCATCGCCGCGGCTTCGCTGCTCGCCAACGTCTCCGCCGACCTGAGCGACAGTCCTCCACCGCCGACGTGGAAACCGGAGAAGATCCCCCCGCGCTGGGACCTGTTCCGCGGCGCCGTGCGCGACCTCGCACGCGAGCTGCGAGGGTTCCCGCGGCTCCTGCGCACCACGCTCCGGAACATGCGGGCCGTGCGCAGACGGCGCGGGGAGGTCGACGTCGCTCCGCCGCTTCCCTTCCAGACGCCGACGACCCGATTCAACACCGCGCTCACTCCGCACCGGGTATTCACGATGAGCACGGTGTCGCTCGACGACGTCAAACGGGTGAAGGACGCCTTCGACGCGACCGTCAACGACGTCATCCTGGCTGTCGTGGCGGGCGCGCTGCGGCGTTACCTTCTCGAGCGCGACGAGCTGCCCGACCGTCCGCTCGTTGCCGGCGTTCCCGTGTCGACGGCGGCCGAGCCCGGCCGGCTCGAGGGCAACAAGGTGTCGAACATGTTCACCACGTTGCGCACCGATATCGAGGATCCGGTCGAACGGTTGCACGCGATCCACGACGTGACGAAGGCCGCCAAGGAATTCCACAACGTCCTCGGCTCCGAGATGCTGCGCGACTGGTCGGAGATCACGCCTCCGAGACCGTTCGCCTGGTTCATGCGCAACTACTCACGGCGGGACCTGGCCGCCAAGCACCGGCCCCCGATCAACCTCGTCGTGTCGAACGTGCCCGGCCCCCGGACGCCGCTGTCCATCGCCGACGCCGACATCGTCGCCCTGTACTCGATGGGGCCGATCCTCGAAGGGATCGGGCTGAACGTCACGGTCTGGAGCTACGTCGACTCGGTCAACTTCGGGCTCGTGTCGTGTCCTGAGCTCGTCCCGGATCTCTGGGCGCTGACCGACGGGTTGGCCGACGAGCTGGCCGCGCTCCTCAAGCGGGCCGGTTAGCAGATAGGGTCCCTCAGGGAGGGAATACGAGTGCTCGGGACGCGTCGTTCGCTTCGGGTCGTTACCGCTGCACTCGTCTTCGTCGCGTCGCAGGCCGTCATCGTGCACGCCGAAGCTGCTCCCAGCCCGGGCCCGACGCCGAAGGCGAGGTGCGGGCCGGGATCACTTCCCGAGACCGGACGGCAGGGGCGTGTCAGCAGCAAGGACATCAACAGCGGCCGTGCGGCTCGGGGGTTCACCTGCAACACGGAGCTCGTCGGTCGCTTCGGCCCCGATTCAGGTGGCTACCGCGTCCATCGGTACGTCGACCGCGCCGGCCACGAGTGCGCCTACTACGACTCGACCCTGTTGTTCCCGTCGGATGTCCTGGCCCAGCTCGAGGACCTGCCGGGCGTCTTCGTCCTCGACATGTCGGATCCGAGACGACCGGTGAAGACGGACAATCTCGTGACTCCGGCCATGCTGTCGCCGCACGAGTCGATGAGCATCAACACCAAGCGCGGCCTGCTTGCCGCCGTCGTGGGGAACCCCATCACGGCGCCGGGGACGCTCGATATCTACGACGTGTCGCAGGACTGCCGTCATCCGGTGCTGCGGTCGAGCACTCCGGTCAACATCCTCGGACACGAGGGCAACTTCTCGCCGGACGGAATGACCTACTACGCCACGTCGACGGGAGGCATGATCTTCACCGCGATCGACGTTTCGAACCCGGCGCTGCCCGTCCCGTTGTGGGTGAAGACCGACGTCGTGTATCACGGCCTGTCCGTGTCCGACGACGGCAAGCGCGTGTATGTCGCGGACATCGGAGACCCGGGCCTCACCATCCTGGACACCTCACAGATCCAGGAGCGGGTGGTCAATCCTCAGGTTCCCGTGATCAGCCACCTGACGTGGCCGGAGGTGAGCATCCCGCAGACGACGATCCCCGTCACCATCCGCGGACATCGCTACCTCATCGAGATCGACGAGTTCGCCGGCAACCCCATTCCCAGCGCCGAGCCCTCGGCCCGGGTCGGTGCCGCGCGCATCATCGACATCGCCAACGACAAAAGGCCGAGGGTCGTCTCCAACATCCGGTTGGAGGTGCACATGCCGATCAACCGTGTGTCGCAGCGCAACGACCCCGGCGCGGACAGCTCGCTTCAGGGGTACGCGGGCCACTACTGCGCCGTCCCTCGCCGGCGGGAGCCGGGGATCGTGGCGTGCACCTTCATCCTGTCCGGACTTCGCATCTTCGACATACGCGATCCGCTCCGTCCCCGCGAGATCGCCTACTTCAATGCCCCGCACCACGACGGTCTGACGAACGCAGCCTTGTCGGGTCCGGCCTTCGCCCCCGCGCGACGAGAGGTCTGGTACTCCGACGGCAGCTTCGGCTTCTACGCGGTGAGGCTCACCAACGGCGTCTGGCCGCAGCGGTAGACGCTGAAGATCACGTCTCGTCTTCCGGCGCTCGATACAAGATGACCTCGACCGTCTCGAGCGTGACGAGTCCCTCCGTCACCATCTCGTCGAGCATCGGGAGAACCGAGCGGATGCGGTCCTCCAGATCGACCACTTCGATGACGAGCGGCAGGTCCTCCGACAGCCGAAGGAGCCGCGCCGTGTGGATCCGGCTGTGCGCACCGAAACCTTCGATGCCACGGATGACCG
>Ga0299907_10000031_pt1 | contig 43293 bp, 41 predicted proteins | sample RVTome_16_FD_198680 | JGI IMG/M metagenome (GOLD analysis project Ga0299907, IMG submission 198680) | Soil microbial communities from uranium-contaminated site in the Upper Colorado River Basin, Wyoming, United States - RVT152D67 (version 2) ...
CGTCGGGGCGGTACCGGCTGCTCGGCGGGCTCCGCGATCTGTGGCGGAGAAGCATGCCACAGATCGCTCTTTAGACGCCCGCCTCCGCAGCCGGCCCCACCCCGACACCTTCGTGGACGCCGCCGAGAGTGCGGCCGGACTCCGCCCCCACCTGGAGGCCGGACGCCAACTCGGCGGCTCGGTGGCGGGGGAGGCGGGGCACCTGCGGGAGACCGGCAACCTCGTCTTCCACCTGGCGGTGGTCGTCGTGCTCGTCGCGGTCGCCGCCGGCAGCCTGTTCGGATACCGGGCGACGGTGCTCGTACCCGAAGGCTCGGGATTCGCGAACTCCGTCATCCAGTTCGACGGCCTGTCCAGCGGAGCCCTGTTCGATGCCGGGGACCTGCCACCGTTCTCGCTCGAGGTGGACCAGTTCGACATGCAGTTCGTCGAGGCCGGGCCGCAGCTCGGAACGCCGGACGAGTTCGAGGCGACCGTCCGGTTCACCCCGGAGCCGGGCGCAGCCGAGCAGACCCGCACGATCCGCGTGAACGAACCGCTCGCGGTGAACGGGACGCTGGTGCACATCCTCAATCCGGGATACGCGCCGGAGATCACCGTCCGGGACGCCGACGGCACGGTGCTGGCCGAGGGGCCGGTACCGTTCCTGCCCCAGGACAACTCGTTCACCTCGACCGGCGTGCGCAAGGTGCCGGTCGGGCCCGAGTCCGGTCTCGGCGAGGACCTCGGCATCCAGGGGTTGTTCCTTCCCACGGCCGTGGTCGACGACCGCGGCCCGCGGTCGATCTTTCCCGAACCCAGGAACCCGGCGCTGTTCCTCACCGCGTTCCACGGTGACCTGGGCCTCGACGACGGGAAGCCGCAGTCGGTCTACCGGCTGGACACGTCGGGCATGGAACAGTTCCGGGCGGATGACGGCGAGGCCTTCCGGGCCGCCCTCGCCGTGGGCGAGACGGTGCAACTCCCCGACGGGTACGGCAGCGTGACCTTCGACGGTTACGTCACCTGGGTGAACCTTCAGATCGGGCGCAATGCCGGCAAGGAGTTCGTCCTCGCCGGTGCCCTGATGGCACTGGCCGGCCTGCTGGCCTCGTTGTACGTGCGGCGCCGCCGCGCGTGGGTACGGGTCGAGCCCGGCGTCGGGGCCGCTACCGTGGTCGAGATCGCCGGCCTGCAGCGGTCCGAGGGCGGCGATCTCGAGACTGAGGTCGACGGCATCGCCGAGGGCTTGCTCGGCCGGTTGCCCGCGGTCCCGGTCGCGAGGGGCACGTCGCGGGCAACGCCGGCCGGGACGGCTCGACCGGACGCGTGACCGAGTTGGAGACATGGATGGACGCCGCAGCGCTGGGCGAGTGGAGCAGGTTCGTGGTGGCGGGTGCGATCGCGGCCTTCATCGTGTCCTGGCTGGCGTACTGCGCAGATACGGCGTACCGCCTTCGCGGCCGTCGGGTCGTTTCGGGTAGCGCGGCTGCGGTCGGTGCGCCGGCCGCGCCGCACCTCGCCCGCGTCAGTGGCACCGGCGCGGCCGAGCCGATCGGCGACGGCTCGACGGAGCGCGGATCGGAGCCGGTCGTCGCCTATGACCAGGCCGATCGGATGGCAGGTGTCGGCTACTCGGTCACCGTGCTGGCCACACTGCTCCTGGGCGCCGGCGTCGTGCTGCGAGCTCTCAGCGTGTCGCGGCCGCCGTGGGGCAACATGTACGAGTTCTCGATCACCGCCGCGCTCGTGGCGTCGATCGCCTTCCTGGCGCTGGCCCGGACGAAGGCCGGACGTGCTCTTGCGGTGTGGGTCGTGCTCCTGGTGTTCGTCACGCTGAGCCTTGCGGTCACGGTCCTCTACCTGCCGCCGGGTCCGCTCGTCCCGGCGCTGCGTTCGTACTGGCTGGTCGTCCACGTCGGGGCGGCCGTGCTGGCCTTCGGGCTGTTCACGGTGGCGGCCGTGGTCAGCGCGTTGCAGATCGTCGCGGAACGAGCCGAGAGCAGAGGTGTCACCAGCGGGCTCGGCGCTTCACTGCCCGCCGCGACGACGCTCGACCGCCTCGCCTACCGCATGATCGCGATCGCATTCCCGATCTGGACCGTCGGGCCGCTGATTCTCGGTGCGATCTGGGCCGAGGCGTCGTGGGGACGCTACTGGGGCTGGGACCCGAAGGAGGTCTGGGCCCTGATCACGTGGCTGGCCTACGCGGCCTTCCTGCACGCTCGTGCCACCGCCGGCTGGAAGGGCTCCAAGGCGTCGGCCGTGTCGCTCATCGCGTACGGGACCGTTCTGTTCAGCTACTTCGGCGTCAACATCGTCTTCAACGGCCTGCACTCCTACGGCGGCCTCTAGGATCGGCCGACCAGCCGGCTGGTCAGGCGGACCTGCGGGCTGGTTGCCAGCAGGGCCTCACGCAGCGCGATCCCCGCAGCGTCCAGGTCGTCGTCGGACAGCGGGTCGAGAGCATCCAGTACGAAGACCGCGCGGGTCGTCCGTTCCGTCAGCCGGGTCCGCGTGCATTGGCGCCAGTTCCAGCGCCGGCACGTGACTCCGCTGTCGTCGCACCACACGACCTCACCCGGCTCGGGGTGCTCGACGACGGGTTCGCCGCCGGCGGTGGTCTCGAAGGGTTCGTCGCCGGTCGCGCGGGTCAGCCGCAGCGGGCCGCGGTAACGATCCACGTCCTCGCCACCGAGCGGAAGGAGATGGGAGACGGAGACGGCGTTGTAGGCGTCGGTGAGCTTGTCGATGCGTGGCAGGCCCTCGGGCACGCGCCGAAGAAGGGCCTCGACGCTGGAGCGGGTCCGCTGGGGCTTCGCGCCGAATGCCCGGAAGGCATCACGCCAGGCGGCAACGTTCGGGTGCAGTTCCGGCGGCGATCCGTCCAGACGGACACGGGCGCGCTGCTCGGCCGCGACGAGAAGGCCATCGCTGGCGATGTCGCTCGGGCCCGCTGTCAGGCCCTCGGCGAGGACGAGAAGGGCGCGGTAGTCGGGTCGGAGCGCCTGGACGGCGGGGTCGATGTGGGCAGCGTCGAGCCAGGCGCTCACCGGGGGTCGTCGTCGCCGTCGGAACGGTGGCGATTCTCCTCCTCGCGGCGGCGCAGGTCGGCCTCCCACTGCTCGAGCATCTGCTCGTGGCGATCGTCGATCTGCTTGATCTCGCGGAGGAACTCGGGGTTGTCGTCCGGTGCCACCGGCCGAGGAACCCGGCGCTGAGTGGGCCTGGCCCGACCACGACGGGCTTTCGCGATGATCCACGCGACCGGGCCCACGACCGGCACGAGGACGATCAGAGCCAGCCAGATGCCCCGGCGCGGGCCCGGCTTCTCGGCGGGATCGGTCTGGATGCAGTCGATCAGCGCGTAGACCGCGAGGACCACGGCCACCACGATGGGCAGGGCTCTGGTCACGGGTCCAGCCCCGGGATGGTGCACGCGAACATGAGGCCAAGCGTAGGCGACGGCGCGACCCGCCGCCCAGCGGTGCCGGTCGCTGGGCGAACCGGACGGCGATGCAGGGAGGATGCCTGCCATGGACGGACTCGATCGCCGCACCGGCGCAGGTGGTGCAGCGGTGACTCTCGTCGGTCTCGGCGACATCCGCACCGCGGCCGACAGGATCGCCGGTCAGGTCGTGCGAACCCCGCTGCTGCCCTGTCCGTGGGCCGACGAGCGGCGCCCACTGTGGCTCAAGCCCGAGAACCTGCAGCCGACGGGCTCGTTCAAGATGCGCGGCGCCCTCAACGCCCTCGGCGCACTCGACGCCGGCGTTCGCGCCCATGGCGTGCTCACCCATTCCAGCGGCAACCACGGGCGTGCCCTCGCCTGGGCAGCACGGGTGTACGGGGTACCCGCAGTGGTGGTGATGCCGGACACCTCGCCGGCGGTGAAGATCGAGGGCATCCGTGTCCTCGGCGCCGAGATCGTGATCGTCCCGCCGGCCGAGCGGGAGGCGCGCGTGGCTGTGCTCGCGGCCGAGCGCGGTCTTGCTGTGGTCCCGCCTTTCGAGCACAGTGACGTCATCGCCGGACAGGGCACGATCGGGCTCGAGATCCTCGCCGATCTGCCCCCCGCCGGCACCGTTCTGGTGCCGGTCGGCGGTGGCGGCCTCGTCTCGGGAGTCGCCGTGGCGCTGAAGGCCCTCAGTCCCGGCGTGCGCGTGATCGGCGTCGAGCCTGAGCTGGCAGGCGACCTGGCCGAGGGATTCGCGAAGGGGCGGCGCGTCGTCTGGGACCCGGTGCTCACCTATCGGACGGTCGCCGACGGCGTCCGCCTGCCGGCGGTGGGCGAACTGAACTGGCGCCACATCGAGCGCTACGTCGACGACGTCGTCACGGTGAGCGAGCAGGGCATCCTGGACGCGATGAGCCGGCTCGTGTGGGGCAGCCGCATCGTCGCCGAGCCCAGCGGTGCGGTCGCCGTCGCCGCGTACACCGAGCGCCCGGACGTCACGACCGGGCCGACGGTCGCCGTCGTCACCGGCGGAAACGTCGATCCCGCACTGCTTGTCCGCGTACTCAGCGCCTGACATCGCGCTCAGGTCAGGGCGGGGATCACCTCGCGTTCGAACAACTCGACGCCGTGCTGGTCGTGGGCAAGCCCGGGGAAGTAGCAGATCGCGTAGGTCATGCCGGCGTCGTACAACGCCCGCAGTGCCTCGACCACCTGCTCCGGCGTCCCGACAGTAGGGCTCTGACGGAACGGCTTGAGTTCAGCCTCCACCAGGTCGGCCGGCACGTACCTCCCGTAGAGGTCGGTCAGCCGGGCGAACTGGTCGTCCACGTCGGCCTGGGTCTCGCCGATGATGACGTTGTAGTTGGACGACCGCGTGATCGCGTCGAAGTCGGTCCCGAGATCGAGGCAGTGCTGAGCGAGGATCTCGGATTTACGCCGAAAGATGCCGAGGATGCCGGCGAAGTTCGTGTACCGCGCGTAGGTCGCGGCGATGCGCAGCGTCTTCCTCTCGCCGCCGCCGGCAACCCACAGCGGAAGACCGCCGTCCTGCAGCGGGAGTGGGCGGCAGATCGCGCCGTCGACCTGGTAGTGCTCACCGGTGAACGTCGCACGACCCTCTGTCCAGAGCCGGCGCATGATCTGGATGCCCTCGTCGAGCATCTGGAGGCGGACGCCGGCGGTCGGGAAGCCGTAGCCGTACGCCCGCCACTCGTGCTCGTACCAGCCGGCGCCGATGCCCATCTCGACCCGGCCGCCGGAGACGAGGTCGACGGTGGCGGCGACCTTGGCCACGTAGGCCGGGTTGCGGTAGGCGACGCACGTGCACATCTGGCCGAGGCGGACCCGACGGGTCGATGCGGCGAGGGCCGCCATCAGCGTCCAGGCCTCGTGCGTGGCCTCATCGGTCGGGACGGGAATGGTGTGGAAGTGGTCGTAGACCCACACCGTCTGCCATGGGCCCTCGTCCGCCCGACGGGCGAGTCCCAGCACGGTGTCCCACTGCTTCGCCGGGTCGATCCCGACGAGGTCGACCCGCCAGCCCTGGGGCAGGAACATTCCGAACCGCATGCCCTCGCTCATGGGCAGAACCTAGCGCCGGTGCCGGGCGCGCGATGCGGCCGGCCGTGCCGCGTACGCTGGACGGTGCCATGGCCTTCCTGCGTTACACGCTGTTGCGCGTCCTGCTCTTCGTCGTCGTCGCGGCGCTGCTGTGGATCGCCGGTGCCCGTGGCTTCTGGCTGCTGTTGCTCGCCATCTTCGGGTCCGGAGTCGTCAGCGTCTTCGTGCTGAGCCGGAGCCGCGACGCCGCGTCGGCGTCGCTGGCGAACCGCGTGTCGGAGGTGCGGCGGCGGATGCGGGAGCGCACGGCCGCCGAGGATGCCTGGGACGATCAGCATCGGGCGGCGTCGCCCGAGCGGCGACGACCGGGGTCCGCGCCCGCCGAGGACTAGCCACCCCGCCGGTCGGACGGCTCGGTCAGACCGTGGGCGGGCCCGCGCTCAGGCGCTCGAGCACCCTGTCGCGGTCGTCGCCGTAGTCCCAGGGGGACTCGATCCACCAGGTGGCGCCTGTGTACGCGCGGACCTTCGCCGCCGCTGCCGGGTCGTTACGCGGTTGCTGCACCGGCGGTGGTGCGGGCATGAACCCGGTCGGCCGTCTCGGCTGCCATGCGTGCGTCGACCCGCGGCAGCACGAAGCCGTACTCCATGGCGGCTCCTTCCGTCGGCAGGCGACGCTGCGGGCGCCCGCCGACACCGCGGCGATGAAGGCCCGCGATCCGGGGTATGGGACCTTCATGACCGAGGACAGACGCACCAAGCAGAGCGTGACTCCCGGCGAGGATCCCCGGGAGATCGACCGGGAGAGGGCGTCGGCCGAGGCGCTGGAGCATTTGGCAGCGCAGGAGGGCCTGACTCACGAGCGGCGGCGGAGCGGCGAAACGGGCACGACCGCCGACGCGAAGGGCGCGGACCTGCCTGATCTCGACGACGCGCCGGACGTGCCGAACCTGCGCGACCAGGCTTGAGCTCACACCGCGGTTGTCGGGGGGCGTACTCAGGGCTTGCGGGCGACCCCGCCCCAGTAGTACGCGGCGTTCGGATCCTCCGGCGGGCCGTCGTCCGGGTGCCATGCCAGCACCGGCACCACGCCCGGCTCGACGATATCGAGTCCGCTGAAGAACTGCTCGATGTCCGCCTTGCTGCGCGACACCAGGGTGATGCCGGCATGTTCGGCCGCAGCCGCAGCGCCGGCGAACGCCGCAGGGTCGAAGTCGGCGGTCGGATGCGTGATCGCCATGTAGCTGCCCGACGGGAGCGCGTCGAACAGCGTGGAGACCATGCCCTGCGGGTTCTCCGAGTCGCGGAAGTACATGAGGATCGCGACCAGCATGAGGGCGACCGGTTGTTCGAGGTCCAACGTCTTCGCCAGTGCGGGGTCGGCAAGGATCCCCTCGGGGTCGCGGAGGTCGGCCATGATGAACTCGGTCTGGCCCTGGGACGTGCTCGTCATCAGCGCACGCGCGTGAGCCAGCACGATCGGATCGTGGTCGACGTACAGGACCCGGCTCTCGGGCGCCACGTCCTGGGCGACTTCGTGGACGTTGCCGGCCGTGGGTATGCCGGTGCCGATGTCGAGGAACTGCCGTACGCCTGCCTCGGCGGCGAGATAGCGCACGGCACGCGCGAGGAACTCACGGTTGGCCCGGGCCATCATCGGCAGGTTGGGGATGACCTGCACCATCGCTTCGCCGAGGGCCCGGTCGGCGGCGAAGTTGTCCTTTCCACCGAGCCAGTAGTCGTAAACCCGAGCAGCGTGCGCGACAGAGGTGTCGATGGTCGCCAGGGGATCCGATGCCATCGGGGCTTCCTCCATGGAGGTCAGGGGACGGTCCGTCCCACCCTAGCTTCGTACCCACCGGGGGAGCACGCGTGGGGGCGATGTCCACACGATGGTGGACGGAGGGACGGCGGAGTCGTGGTCACGTGTCCTGGGCGTCGAGTTCGTTGAGCATCCGATGGAGGATGTCGGACGTACGCGACGGGCGGTCGGCCTCGACGCACAGGCGTTCCATGGCCGTGGCGTACAGGTCGACGTCCTCACGCTTGTCGAGGTAGAGCGCGCTGGTCAGCTGTTCGACGTAGACGACGTCGGGCAGGTCCTGGTCCGGGAAGCGCAGGATGCTGAAGGACCCGCCCGCGGCGGCATGCCCGCCGACCCGGAACGGGATCACCTGGAGCCTGATGTTCGGCTGCTTGGTGGCGTCGATCAGGGCGTTGAGCTGGGCCCGCATGATCTCCGGCCCGCCGACCGGCCGGCGCAGCGCTCCCTCGTCGACCACGACCCAGAGCTGCGGCGGGTCGGGTCGCGTGAGCAGCTTCTGGCGGTTCATGCGCAGGCTGACCCGGCGCTCGACCTCCTCCTTCGAGGCGGCCCCGTGCCCGAGCAGGATGACGGCCCGGGCGTAGTCGGCGGTCTGGAGCAGACCCGGCACGAACTGGACCTCGTAGGTGCGGATCAGGGCAGCCGCCGCCTCCAGTCCGAGGTAGGACTGGAACCAGCTGGGCAGGATGTCGCCGTCGCGGTGCCACCAGCCGGGGGTGTTGGCGTTCTTGGCCAGTTCCAGCAACGCGGTGCGTTCTTCGTCGTCGGTGACGCCGTAGAGGGTGAGCAGGTCGGCGACGTCACGTTCCTTGAAGCCGACTCGACCGAGCTCCATCCGGCTGATCTTGGACTCGGAGGAACGGATCTCCCAGCCGGCACTCTCGCGGCTGACACCCTGCGCCTCACGCAACCTGCGCAGATGAGCACCCAGCAGCATCCGGAGAACGGTCGGCCCGCCGGTCGACCCACCTTCCGGTTGTGCGATCGTCACCTGCTGACCCCCACGTGCCAACTCGGCCCGACGCGGACCGCTGCGGTCCTGTGGATCACCATGCTATGACCGCGAGTCACGATAAGGGAACAGATACCGGTGTCTCGGGTATCGCGGGTCGAGGTGGAGCTACCCGGGGCTACGGGACGATGTTGTCGAACTCGCCGGCCTTCGCGCTGCGAAGGAAGGCGATCATCTCGTCGTCCGTGTAGACCAGGGCCGGCCCGCGAGGGTCACGTGAGTTCCTGACCGCAACACCGCCGTGGGGTAACCGCGCCACCTCGACGCAGTTGCCGCTCGGATTGCTGAGGCGACTCTTCTGCCAGGTGACCGTGGTCAGCTGGTGGGCGGGCATGCCGTTGTACGCCTGGCTCATCGGACTCTCTTCGCAGGTGTGGATGCGACGGTTGCACGCGAGGACGGCCGCGAATCGGCCGACGCCCGCTGCACGGACGGATAGCATGTGCACTGGCCCTTGCGTTTGCACGCCATGAGGAGCAGGATAGCGCACGTGCACCTGCACGTGGAGAATTAAATATCACGTCCTTTCGCTCCTCGATGGCATGCAGAGAACGCTCCAGGCCATCGAGTGAAAGGGTGGACGTACCGCGGCGCGGCTGTGTTGGTGCAGATCCCCTGCCTGCGCCGCGGTGCGGACGCCTGAGCGGACCCTCCGGTGATACGAACGGGGAACTCAGGCGCCGGTGACAGCCAAGCCGACGGCGAGTAGCACTGCGAACACCAACTCCGTCATCGCCGTGTCGCGCAGCACCGGGACGAGATCTGAACCCCGTGCCCTCCGTGCGACAGGCGCGGCCGCGCGAACGGCCAGCGGCGCCGAGAGCAGCGCCAGGCCCGCCCAGGCCCGGCCGGCCACGGCGAGCGCGATCACCAGCGCATACGCGGTCGTCACGAGCAGCAGGTAGAGGATCCGGGTGCGCCGCGAGCCGAGGAAGACGGCGACGGTCCGCTTGCCGCTGCGGGCGTCGCCGCGCACGTCTCGCAGGTTGTTGGCCACCAGAATCGCGCAGGCCAGGCAGCCGATGGCCATCCCCGAGACCACGGACGACGCCGTCACCCGGCCGACCTGGACGTAGGTCGTCCCGACCACCGCCACCAGCCCGAAGAAGACGAAGACCGACAGCTCGCCGAGTCCTCGGTAACCGTACGGCCGCGGACCACCGGTGTAGAACCAGGCGGCCGCGACCGCCAGGGCGCCGACACCGAGCAGCCACCACTCGCCCGTGATCAGCACGAGAGCGAGGCCGGCCAAGGCGGCGATCGCGAAGCAGGTCCAGGCCGCTGTGCGGACCGCTCGGGGTGAGGCGGTGCCCGATCCGACCAGACGCAGCGGTCCGACCCGGTCGTCATCGATGCCGCGCACACCGTCGGAGTAGTCGTTCGCGTAGTTGACGCCGACCTGAAGAGCGACCGCGACGACAAGGGCGAGAAGAGCGCGGGGGAGGACCGCCGAACTCACCGCTGCCGCGGCGCCGGTGCCGACGAGGACGGGTGCAACCGCCGCGGGCAACGTCCGTGGGCGTGCACCTGCCGTCCAGAGGCCGGCGGTGGCCATCAGGTCGTGGCGGCCGGCTGCAGATGTGCCGCCAGCCCGCGGCGGTCGACCTTGCCGGTCGGCAGCATGGGCAGGGCGTCGACGATCACGAGCGACTTGGGCGCATGTGCTGCCGGAGCCCGTCGCATGACATGAGCTCGCACCGACTCCAGCGTCGGCGGGTGGTGGGGGTCGCGAGGGACGAGGACGGCGACAACCCGCTGACCCCAGTCGGCATCGGGCACGGCGACGGTCGCCACCGCTACTACACCCGGGTGGTCACCGACGACCGCGTCGACAGCGGTGAGGGGCACGTTGACGCCCCCGGAGACGGCGACGTCGTCGGCCCGCCCGCACACCTCGAGGCGGCCGTCGGGATGTATCCGGCCGATGTCGGCGGACGTGAACCAGCCGTCCTCGAATGCCTCCCCGGTCAGGTCGGGGCGCAGTCGGTAGCCGCGGGCGAGCACCGGCCCGCGGATACGGACACGTCCCTCGTCGGTCGTCGCGAGCCGGACGCCGTCGAGGGGGAAGCCGTCGTAGACGCAGCCACCGCACGTCTCGGTCATGCCGTACGTCGTGACCACGCGGACCCCGCTGTCCCGGGCGCGGTCGAGCAGTTCGGACGCCGCCGCCGAACCCCCGACCAGAACGGCGTCGTACGCGGTCAGTGCGTCCACGGCGGCGCCGCCGGCGTCGAGGATCACCGCGAGTTGCCGGGGCACCAGCGCGGTATAGCGCCGGCCGGCGCTGCCACCGAGGACGTGCACGCTCGCCGCCGCAAAGGACTCGGGGTCGAAGCCGTCCGTGAGATCGACGGCGACCGGCTCGGTGCCGGCGACGACCGAGCGGACGAGAACCATCAACCCGCCGATGTGCGTGGCAGGAACCGCGAGCAGCCAGCGCCCGGGCCCGCCCAGCCGCGCATGAGTCGCCTCGGCCGCGACGGTGACCGCTGCGGCACCGAGCAGTACCCCCTTGGGCTCCCCACTCGATCCCGAGGTCGGGACCACCAGGGCCACGGTGTCGCCCTCGAACTCCTCGACCGGAGTGCTCGGACGCATCGCCGTCAGCATCGCGTCGCGGACCGCGGGCGGCCGCTCGGGCACCGGCAGCAGCGCCGGTCCGCCCTCGAGGGCGGCGGCGACCGCGGGGAAGATCCGGCGGAGCACGGCCGGCCCGAGAGGTACCCGGAGAGCACCGAGCGGCCGCGTCGCCGAAGAGGTCGAGGTCTGCATGCCGCGGTTCAGGGTACGGACCCTGAGACCATCCGTCACGTCCGCCCGCGGCACCCGACGGGGTCAGAAGTACCAGGAAAACCGCATGATGACGCCGCGCCCGCTGCTCGAACTGCCACGCGACCGTGGGTCTACTTCCCCACGCCCTGGACGTGAAGCGCAGGTTACGCTGCGTGAACGGCGTCGTCGGAGCATCCGCGGCCACGCTTGGGAGCCGAGGCACGTCGTGAGCTGAGCATCGTCCATCCGGCACATTCTCCGCGGTGTTCGGCAGGACGAAGGGAGGCAGACATGGGATTGCGGGATCGCAGACGACGTGGCGACGATCCGGGCGTTCACCGGTACCAGATGCGCGAACGGCTGCTTACGATCGGCGACGACTACTGGATCGAGGACGAGGCAGGTCGACGCGCCTTCAAGGTCGACGGAAAAGCGGTTCGGGTGCGCGACACCTTCGTGCTGCGAGATGCCGTTGGTCAGGAAGCGGCCAAGATCCAGGAGCGTAAGCTCCGGGTGCGCGACTCGATGGAGATCGAGCGAGGTGGCGGAAGCGCGACCTTGCACAAAGCCCTCGTCGGGGTGCGCGACCGTTTCACGATTGATGTCGACGGGGGCTCCGACATGAGTGCTCACGGCAACCTGGTCGACCACGAATACGAGATCGAACGTGACGGCTCCACGGTGGCCACGGTCTCGAAGAAGTGGTTCCGGGTCCGGGAGACGTACGGAGTCGAGATCGGGCCCGGCCAGGACGACGCACTCATCCTGGCCGTCACCGTGTGCATCGATTCCATGACCCGCGACTGAGCGCGGGCGGAGCTTCTGTCGAGGCACCTGCATACGTCAGAGGCCAGCGGCTAGAAGTACCAGGGGAAGCGCGACCAGTCGGGCTCGCGCTTCTCGAGGAACGCGTCGCGGCCTTCGACGGCCTCATCGGTCATGTAGGCCAGCCGCGTCGCCTCGCCGGCGAAGACCTGCTGGCCGACGAGGCCGTCGTCGACGGCGTTGAACGCGAACTTCAGCATCCGCTGCGCCGTCGGGCTCTTGCCGTTGACGCGGCCCGCCCATTCCAGTGCCACGGTCTCGAGAGACTCGTGCGGAACGACGGCGTTCACCATCCCCATCTCGTGTGCGGCCTCGGCCGAGTGCTCCTCGCCGAGGAAGAAGACCTGGCGGGCGAACTTCTGCCCGACCTGGCGGGCTAGGTAGGCCGAGCCGTAGCCGCCGTCGAAGGAGCCGACGTCGGCGTCGGTCTGCTTGAACCGAGCGTGCTCGGCGCTGGCGATGGTCAGGTCACAGACGACGTGCAGGCTGTGACCGCCTCCCGCGGCCCAGCCTGGAACAACGCAGATGACGACCTTGGGCATGAACCTGATCAGGCGCTGGACCTCGAGGATGTGCAGCCGGCCGGCCCGCGCCGGGTCGACCGTCTCACGTTCGGCGTCGCCGGGCCCCTCCGGCACGGTGTACCGGTATCCGTCGCGACCCCGGATGCGCTGGTCGCCTCCGGCGCAGAACGCCCACACACCGTCCGTGGGCGACGGGCCGTTGCCGGTGAGCAGCACGCAGCCGACGTCGGTGGTCATCCGCGCATGGTCGAGGGCCCGGTACAACTCGTCGACGGTGTGTGGGCGGAACGCGTTGCGAACCTCGGGGCGGTCGAAGGCAATCCGCACCGTGCCGCGGTCGGTGCCGTCGACGACGTGACGGTGATAGGTGATGTCGGTGAAGTCGAACCCGTCGACGGTGCGCCACAGCGAGGGATCGAACGGTCCGGACCTCATGCGCGCTCCTTCGCCGCGGTCATCCGAGGATAGAACTCCTCCACATTCCGCGCGGCATGGCTCACACCAAGGTCATGACCGGACTAGCCTCGGCGTGTCAAGGCCGGGGTCGAACCATTCTCGGGGGAGTTCCTTGAGGAGTCGTCTTGTCCCATGCGTCGTGTGCGGCGTCCTCGCCGTCGCGGCTTCGTGCGGGGTGGTGGACGAGCGGACCGAACCGGCCGACGGCTGGGCAACGGTCACCGATGGGCCGAGCGGCGCCCGGATAGACCTGCCCGAGGCGGCCGAGTCGACAGCCGACACGGCGACCGCCGCCAACGGGCCCGCGGTCACGCTGCGCAACTACACGGCCTCGGCGGCCGGCGGAGCGCTCGAGGTCGGCTTCAACGTGCTCGACACCCGGGGCGGCCATTACGACTTCGATTCGGGCGTCGAGCAGGTCGCCACCAGCCTGGCCGGCCGGATCGTCTCGTCGCGGCCCACGGCCGTCGACGGCCATGCCGCAGTCGACGTGGAGGTCTCGTACGGCCGTGGGCAGCTGGTGCTCTTCCAGCTCGTCGACGCCGACGACCACGTCCTGCAACCGTTGGTCGCCGGTCCGGCCGACCGGCGAGCCCTCGTCGAGGAGACATTCGACCACCTGACCGGCTCCCTCGATGTCGAAGCCTCGTGATCGGGCGCGGGCCCGGACCCCCTGCGGTGGCCGACGACCTTCTCGTCTACGCCGTTCCGCTGCGTGCCCAGTTCCGCGGCATCGACGTCCGGGAAGGGGTGCTGGTACGCGGGACGGCCGGCTGGGGCGAGTTCTCACCGTTCCGTGAGTACGACGACACCGAGGCCGTCGCCTGGTGGACGGCGGCCCGCGAGGCGGCGGACCAGGGTTGGCCGTCTCCGGTGCGGGAGCAAATTCCGGTCAACGCGACCGTTCCGGCTGTGGATCCGGACGAGGTGGCCACCGTCCTGGCCGGCTTTCCCGGCTGCCGCACGGCCAAGGTCAAGGTGGCCGCCGCCGGCCAGCGTCCCGACGACGACGAGTCCAGGTTGGCGGCCGTCCGCGACGTGCTCGGGCCTGGTGGCCGCATCCGCGTCGACGCCAACGGTGCATGGGACGTCGACACCGCGGCGCGGCTGCTACGGCGATACGACCTCGCTGCGGGAGGGCTCGAGTACGCCGAGCAACCCTGTCCGGGCGTCGAGGACCTGGCGGCGCTCCGGCGCCGTGTGGACGTGCCGATCGCCGCCGACGAGTCGATCCGGCGGGCCGGCGACCCGTTGGAGGTGGCCCGGCTGGAGGCTGCCGACGTCGCGGTGCTCAAGGTGCAGCCTCTGAGCGGGGTCCGCGCCTGCCTGCGCATCGCCGAGAGCATCGGGTTGCCCGTGGTGGTGTCGAGCGCGCTGGAGACTTCGGTCGGCATAGCGGCGGGCGTCGCCCTTGCGGCCGCCCTCCCGGAACTGCCGTATGCGTGCGGCCTCGCGACCGCCGGGCTGCTCGCTCGCGACGTCGTCGGCGACCCACTGCTCGCGGTCGACGGGTCGCTCGCCGTCCGCCGTCCATCGCCGACTGCGGCAGCCATGGCCGCCGCACGCGCGGACGACGCGACGGTCGAGTGGTGGCGGGATCGTGCCACCCGAGTCGCCCGGCTCGTGGCCTGACACCCCGGCCGGGCACCTCCCGACCTGCCCGGGAGAATCGGATCCGTGAACCCGTCGACGGCGCTGGCCCGCGTGCTGGTCGACGAGCTGGCCCGCAACGGCGTACAAGACGTTGTGCTCGCACCGGGTTCGCGCAGCGCTCCACTCGCGTTCGCGCTCCATGCGGCCGATGCGGCAGGGCGGCTGCGCCTGCACGTGCGCATCGACGAACGGTGCGCGGGCTTCACCGCGGTGGGCATGGCCAGGTCCGACGGCAGACCGGCGGCGGTGGTCAGCACGTCCGGCACCGCGGTCGCCAACCTGCATCCCTCGGTGCTCGAGGCACACCACTCGGGCACGCCCGTGATCGTGCTCACGGCGGACCGGCCCGACGACCTGCGCGGTGTGGGTGCCAATCAGACCACGGACCAGGTGCACGTCTTCGGCCCTGCGGTCCGGCTGTTCCACGAGATCGCGGCACCGGACACCCGGCCGGGCCAGGTCGCGTACTGGCGTTCGACGGTCTCACGCGCCTGCATCGCCGCGCGGGGGGCCGTCGACCGAGACCCGGGCCCGGTCCACCTCAATGTGGCGTTCCGCAATCCGCTGGTTCCCGACGGCGACGAGTCGTGGGTCGAACCGCTCGAGGGTCGAGACGGCGACCAGCCGTGGACCGCGGCCGGCGCGTCACCGAACCTCCGGACCGAGCCGGGCGACGGTGGGCGGAGGCTGGTCGCCGACGACGCGACAGTCGTGGTGCTGGGCGATGCGCCTGCCTCGGCGGTGACGGCGACCTGGGAGCTCGCCTCCGTCCGTGGCTGGCCGGTCATCGCCGAGCCGTGGGCGCGGCGGACCGCCGGGGTCGCGTGCGGCCGGCTCGTGGTGGGAAGCAGCGAGTGGTTGCGCAGGAACGCTCCCGACCGCGTGCTCGTGGTCGGCCGGCCGACCCTGTCCCGTCAGGTGGCGCACCTGATCGGCGGGTCGGTTGCCCCCGTCGACGTCGCGACCTCCGGTCCGCGGTGGCCCGACCACGCCCACGCGGCCCGACGTGTCTTCGCGGAGCGGGACCTGGGGGATGCCACCCGGGTCCGCGGCGGTCCGGCCGACGCCGGGATGCGGCCGGCCCTGCTGTCAGCGTGGGTCGCCGCCGGCGAGCGCGCGCGCGATGCTGCCGGCCTGGTTCTCGACCGGTCTCTAGCCGCCGGTGCGCCCCCGAGCGGGACGGCTGCCGCCCGCTCGGTTCTGCGCGGGATCCCGCAGGACGCCGTGCTGTTCCTGGGATCGTCATCGGTGGTGCGCGACGTCGACCTGGTCGGGGAGCGCCTGCCGACCCACGTCCTGGCCAATCGGGGCGTCTCGGGCATCGACGGCACGGTGTCGGCGGCGGTCGGCGCGGCACTCGCGCGTGGCCGGGCCGACGACCTGCCGGCCTACGCGGTGATGGGAGACCTGACGTTCCTGCACGATGCGAACGGGCTGGTCCTCGGGCCGGACGAACCTCAGCCGGACCTGTGCATCGTGGTGCTCAACGACGACGGTGGCGGGATCTTCGCGTTGCTCGAACAGGGAGCGCCAGAGCACGCAGCCGTCTTCGAGCGCGTCTTCGGAACCCCGCACGGCACCGACCTCGCTGCACTCTGCGCCGCTACCGGAACGCCGCACGAGCGGGTCGGACTCGACGACCTCGACGGCGCGCTGGCGCCGCAGAAGGGCCTGCGCGTCGTGGAGATCACCGTCGACCGCTCCACCCACCGTGAGCTCCACGCCCGCATCGAGGCGGCTGTGGATGCCGCGCTTGGGTAACGCTCTCCCTGGCCACGCGCGGGCCGGGCAAGGATTTCTGACGGGTGCTCAGCTGGTGAGGGCGTCGCGCATGGGGACGAGCTTGGCGACGCTCTCGGCGAGCTCGGCCTCGGGGTCGGATCCGGCGACGATCCCGCAGCCGGCGAACAGCCGTAGCCGGGCCGGATCCCGGGGGTCGATCTCGGCGCAGCGCAGGGCGATGCCCCACTCACCGTCGCCGGATGCATCGATCCAGCCGACCGGCCCCGCGTAGCGCCCCCGGTCCAGTCCCTCGATCTCGCTGATGAGCGCGGCGGCCTCGTCGGTGGGAGTGCCGCACACCGCGGCCGTCGGGTGCAGCGCCGCGGCCAGCGTCAGCGAGCTCGACGAGTCGGCGGCGACGCCGGTCACGTCGGTCGCCAGGTGCATGACGTTCGCCAGGTCCAGGACGAACGGCGTCTCGGGGACATTCATGCTCGAGCAGTGCGGCGTCAGCGCACCGGCCACGGAACTCACCGCGTACTCGTGCTCCTCGAGGTCCTTGCTCGAGTGTGCGAGGGAAGCGGCCAGAGCGAGGTCGTGGGCGTGGTCGCCGGTGCGGCGGATCGTCCCGGCGAGAACCCGCGACGTCACCAGGCCGCGCTCGAGACGCACGAGCAGTTCCGGCGTCGCGCCGAGAAGCCCGTCCACGCTGAACGTCCAGCACCGGGGGTAGCGCTCGGCCAGGCGTGCCAGGGGCCAGCGCGGGTCGACCGGCATCGGAGACTCGGCGACCAGGTCGCGGGCCAGCACAACCTTGTCGAGCTTGCCGTCGGCGATTCGACTGACGGCCTCGGCCACGACCAGCTCCCACTCGGCGCCGCTGAGGGCGCCGTCGGCGAACGCGACCGGGTCGGGCCGCCGGAACGGTGTCGAGCGTTGCAGCGCCGCGCCGGGCGGCAGCGCACCCTGGACGCCGACCGTCGTCACCCACCACCGGTCGGCGCGGTGGCCGACGACCACGTCCGGGAGGACCAGGACCGAGGAGGCGTCGCCGTCGTCGAAGGCGAACGACCCGAAGGCGACCGGGCCGCAGCCGGGCAGCCCCACCTCGTCGCGGACGACCGCCGTGCCGACCAGCTCACGCCACCACCGTTCCGCGTGCCCGAACCGCCCGGAACCCCGCGTGCGGAACGACGCAGCACGGCCCCAACCGACCAGGCCTTCCCCGCGCCGGATCCAGGCCAACGGGCTCGCCTCGGGGAGCAGACCGAGAAGCGGTCCGGGATCGGAGACCGCAACGGTGCGGACGACCAGGGACGCAGGGCCGCGGATCGGGGCCCGAAGGGTCGTCACGGCAGACGAGCGTACGTGGCTCGATCGGCCTGCCCCTGATCGGCCTGCCGCGGCTATCCTCCGCGCACATCTTGACATGTGAGACGGGCCACAGCAGAGGGAGCGGTCACGACCACGGAGGACACGGTGTTCGCCGGGTTCGGGTTCGAGGGGCTCGCGCAAGCCGAGCGCGACGACCTCATGGCTCGGGTCATGTCGCACCTGCTGCCCTGACAGCGGACGAATGGGGGGCGGCCGGTATCCCGGTCGCCCCTCATTCGCGTCACTCAGTGTGAGCGTCTCGCGCGCGAGAAGGTTGGGCGGTGGGGGCGAGTACGTCGCCTCCTAAGGTGGGGAACCGTGACGCGCGCCTCGCTGGACAGACAGCCCCACGATGTCGCGGCGATGTTCGATGCGGTCGCAACCCGCTACGACCGCACCAACGACGTCCTGTCGCTGGGCCAGGACCGGCGGTGGCGGAACGCGGCCGCACGCGCCCTGGCGCCGGCGCGCGGTGAACGGGTGCTCGACCTGGCGGCCGGCACCGGCACCTCGAGCGAACCGCTGGCGGTGGCTGCGGCGTTCGTGGTCCCGTGCGACTTCTCGACCGGCATGCTGCGGGAGGGCAAGCGTCGGCGGCCGCAGCTACCGTTCGTGGCCGGCGACGCGCTGAGGCTTCCGTTCGCGGACGAATCCTTCGATGCGGTCACGATCTCTTTCGGACTGCGCAACCTGCAGAACCCACAATCCGGGCTGCGCGAGATGGCGCGGGTGACCCGGCCAGGCGGCCGGCTTGTCGTCTGCGAGTTCAGCCAGCCGACGTGGACGCCTTTCCGCCGGGTCTACGTCGAGTACCTGATGCGCGCCCTGCCCACGCTGGCGCGGCGGGTGTCGAGCAGTCCGGACGCGTACGTCTATCTCGCCGAGTCGATCAGGGCCTGGCCGGCCCAATCCGGGCTCGCCGCGTGGATCGCCCGGGCCGGCTGGGCCGGTGTGCGCTGGCGGAACCTGTCCGGCGGGGTCGTGGCCCTCCATCACGCCGTCCGGCCACCCGCAACCGCCGGCGACGGCGCGGAACATGCACGGGACCGGAGTGGTGATTCCGCAGGTCAGGACCTCGAGGACGACCGGTCAGCAGGTGGCGCCACCCCACTCGAAAGCCCCCGTGGAGTGGTCCTAGACTGACCCGGACGTTTGCTCGTGAACGCGTTCACGAGCAACCACGACGACCGTGAGGTAGCAGACCGGATGAGCCGAGCGGCCAGCGACGCCGACGTCATCGTCGTCGGCGCCGGACCCGCTGGCTCGACCACCGCGTACTACCTCGCCAGGGCCGGCATCGACGTCCTGCTGCTGGAGAAGGCGGCGTTCCCCCGCGACAAGGTCTGCGGCGACGGGCTGACTCCACGAGCCGTCCGCCAGCTCGTCCGGATGGGCATCGACACGTCGGCGCCGGGGTGGATCCGCAACAAGGGGTTGCGCATCGTCGGCGGCGGCATGCGACTGCACATGCCGTGGCCCGATCTCGCCAGCTATCCCGACTACGGGTTGGTCCGCACCCGAACCGACTTCGACGAGATCCTGGCCAGGCACGCCCAGAAGTCCGGTGCCCGGCTGCAGGAGCAGACGGCCGTCACCGGACCCGTCGTCGACGAGCGCACGGGTCGCATCGGCGGCGTCAGAGCGCGCCCGCTCGACGACGACCTGCGGCCGACCGGCCCCGAGGTCACCTACCGGGCGCCGCTGGTGGTCGCGGCCGACGGCACGTCGTCCCGGCTGTCGACTGCCATGGGCATCCACCGTCGTGGCGATCGGCCGATGGGCGTCGCCGTGCGGACGTACTACACCACGCCCCGCCACGACGACGACTGGATGGAGTCGTGGCTCGAGCTGTGGGAGGAGAACGAGCGGGGCGAGCTCGACCTGCTGCCGGGCTACGGCTGGATCTTCGGCACCGGCGACGGCACCAGCAACGTCGGCCTCGGGGTTCTCGACACGTCCACGGCGTTCGGCCGGGTCGACTACAAGCGGCTCCTGCGTCGATGGGTCGCTCAGACGCCGGAGGAGTGGGGCTTCACCGAGGAGAACCGGGTGGGCGAGATCCGCAGTGCCGCCCTCCCGATGGCATTCAACCGCCAGCCCCACTATGCGAGGGGGCTGCTGCTGGTCGGTGATTCCGGCGGCATGGTCAACCCGTTCAACGGCGAGGGCATCGACTATGCGATGGAGGCCGCGAACCTGGCTGCCACCGTCGTCGCCGACGCCCGGGGGCGAACCACCGGGGCGGCCCGCGAGCGCGTCCTGCAGCAGTACCCGGCGGTGCTCAAGCAGGAGCACGGCGGTTACTACACCCTCGGCAGGGTCTTCGTGAAGCTGATCGGGGACCCTCGGATCATGAAGCTGTGCACGCGCCACGGCCTGCCGCACCCGACGCTGATGCGGTTCACCCTCAAGTTGCTGGCCAACCTCACCGACCGGCGCGGTGGCGACGCGATGGACCGGTTGATCAATGCCATGACGCGGCTGACCCCGGCGGCGTAATGGGGCCACAGAAGTGATCCACCTCACTACCATGGGCACCCGTGCGTCTGCGGTCGTCGCGTGTGCGGCGGCCGCCACCGGCGGGAGAGCTGGAGAGGGGAACGCGTGAACCCGTACGTCCCGATCATCGTGCTCGGCGTCGTCGCCGGCGGCTTCGTGGTGACCTCGATCGTGCTGGGCGCTCTCACCGGCCCCAAGCGCTGGAACCGGGTCAAGGTCGACTCGTACGAGTGCGGCATCCAGCCGACGCCGCAGCCGGTCGGGGGTGGCCGTTTCCCGATCAAGTACTACCTGACCGCCATGCTGTTCATCATCTTCGACATCGAGATCATCTTCCTGTACCCGTGGGCGGTCAGGTTCGACGCGCTCGGCCTGTTCGGCCTGGTCGAGATGGGCCTGTTCATCCTCGCCGTCTTCGTCGCGTACGCGTTCGTCTGGCGGCGTGGCGGCCTGGAGTGGGACTAGGGGTCGGCATGGGTATCGAGGAGAAGCTTCCGAGCGGAGTGCTGCTCACCGGCGTCGAGAAGCTGGTCGGGTTCATGCGCAAGAGCTCGGTCTGGCCGGCCACGTTCGGCCTGGCCTGTTGTGCGATCGAGATGATGGCTTTCGGCGGGCCGCGGCACGACTCCGCCCGCTTCGGCATGGAGGTCTTCCGGGCCTCGCCGCGCCAGGCCGACCTGATGATCGTGGCCGGGCGGGTGAGCCAGAAGATGGCACCGGTCCTGCGCCAGATCTACGACCAGATGCCCGAGCCCAAGTGGGTCATCGCCATGGGGGTCTGCGCCAGCACCGGCGGAATGTTCAACAACTACGCGATCGTCCAGGGCGTCGACCACATCGTGCCCGTCGACATCTATCTGCCGGGCTGTCCGCCGCGGCCCGAGATGCTCATGGACGCGATCCTCAAGTTGCACGACAAGATCCAGCACACCCCGCTCGGCGTGAACCGGCGGGAGGCCGACGCCGAGCGTGAGCGCGCGGCCATGGAGGCCGTGCCTGCGCAGGCGATGAAGGGCCTGCTGCAGTGACCGGCCGACCGTTCCCGAGGGTGGGTGCGAACCGATGACCGACGACAGGTCGCCCGCGCAGGACGAGGCCACCGCCGCTGCCGCGGGTGCGGAGGAGTCGCCGGCCGACCAGAAGGCTGCGGCACCGTCCGCGCCGGGACGGCCGAGCGCCGAGGCCGTCACGGCCGGGCCCGGCGACCTCGCCGCCGATGTGGCCGCCGCCGAACTGCCCGCACCACCTCCGGCCCACCCGTCCCGGCGCGGCATGTTCGGCGCGGAGAGTTCGGGAGACACCTCCGGCTACGGGCGGCTGGTGGTGCGGGACACCAGCCCCGTGCGCCACGGCTCGACGCCTCGGCCCTGGGGGCTGGGCTTCGACGAGGTCGGCGATGCGCTCGGCACGGCACTCGAGACCGCGGGCAGGTCCTTCGACGAGGCCGTCGAGAGGTCGCTGGTTCATCTGGGCGAGCTCACCCTCTTCGTTCGCCGCGAGCATCTGGTCGAGGTGGCACGGGCGCTGCGCGACGACCCGGCCCTGCGCTACGAGATGTGCATGGGGGTCAGCGGTGTGCACTACCCGGAGGAGGCCGGGCGCGAGCTCCATGCGGTCTACCCGTTCCTGTCGATCACTCACAACCGCCGGGTGCGGGTGGAGGTCGCCTGCCCGGACGACGACCCGCACGTTCCCTCGATCGTCGAGCTCTACCCGGCGAACAACTGGCACGAGCGAGAGACGTTCGACTTCTTCGGGATCGTCTTCGACGGGCATCCCGCGCTGACCCGGATCGAGATGCCCGACGACTGGCCCGGTCATCCGCAGCGCAAGGACTACCCGCTCGGCGGCATCCCGGTCGAGTACAAGGGTGCGACGATTCCCCCGCCCGACGAGCGGAGGGCCTACACGTGACCGGGACGAGCGGCATGGACGACGTCACCTTCACCGCGCCGGTCGACTCCGGCACGCCCGCCGATGCCTACGCCGGCATCCGCGAGACGACCGAGGGTGCGGTCTACACCGTGACCGGCCAGGACTGGGACGACGTGGTGGGAGCCGCGGTCGCCGGCCAGGAGCGGGTCGTGGTCAACATGGGCCCGCAGCACCCGTCGACCCACGGTGTGCTCCGCCTCATCCTCGAGCTCGACGGCGAGACGGTCACCGAGGCTCGCTGCGGGGTCGGCTACCTGCACACGGGCATCGAGAAGAACATGGAATACCGCACGTGGACACAGGGCGTCACGTTCTGCACCCGGATGGACTACCTGTCGCCGTTCTTCAACGAGGCGGCATACGTTCTCGGCATCGAGCGGCTGCTGGGCATCACCGACCAGGTCCCCGAGCGCGCCACCGTGATCCGGGTCATGATGATGGAGCTCAACCGGATCTCCTCGCACCTGGTCGCGATCGCCACCGGCGGCATGGAGATCGGCGCCCTGACCATCATGACGATCGGCTTCCGCGAGCGCGAGCGCACGCTGGACCTGTTCGAGCTCATCACCGGCCTGCGGATGAACAGCGGCTACATCCGGCCGGGCGGCGTCGCCCAGGACCTGCCGCCCGGCGCGGTCGAGAGCGTCCGGGAGTACATCCGGTGGATGGACACGCACCTGCCGGAGTACGAGGACCTGCTCAACGAGAACCCGGTGTTCCGTGGCCGCTCGGTCGGCATCGGTCACCTCGACCTCACCGGATGCACGGCTCTCGGCATGACCGGTCCGGTACTGCGCTCCACCGGCCTGCCCTACGACCTGCGCAAGGCCCAGCCCTACTGCGGCTACGAGACCTACGACTTCGACGTCCCTGTGCGTGACACCTGCGACGCCTACGGTCGCTACCGCATTCGGGTCGACGAGATGCGGGAGTCGTTGCGCATCGTCGAGCAGTGCCTCGACCGGCTCGAGCCCGGCCCGGTCATGGTCGCCGACAAGAAGATCGCCTGGCCGGCGCAGCTGGCTCTGGGTGGCGACGGGCTCGGCAACTCCCTCGACCACATCCGGCACATCATGGGCGAGTCCATGGAGGGTCTGATCCACCATTTCAAGCTGGTGACCGAGGGCTTCCGGGTGCCGGCCGGCCAGGTCTACCAGGCCGTCGAGTCGCCGCGGGGCGAACTGGGCGCCCACGTCGTCTCCGACGGCGGCACCCGCCCGTGGCGCGCACACTTCCGCGACCCGTCGTTCAACAACCTGCAGGCGGTCGCCGCCATGTGCGAGGGCTCGATGGTGTCCGATGTGGTCGTGGCCGTGGCCAGCCTCGACCCGGTGATGGGGGGCGTGGACCGGTGACACCGGAGCGGCTAGCCGCCGAGCGAGCGGAGTGGTCGGCCGAGCGAAGCCAGGCCGCCCGCGAAGCGAGCGAGAAGGCAAGCGCGACCAGACCGACCCAGCTGGACGAGACCGCCAGGGCCGAGATGCGCGAGATCATCGCGCGGTACCCGCAGCCGCGGTCGGCCCTGCTGCCCATGCTCCACCTGGTGCAGGCCTACGAGGGCTACGTGACCCCGGCCGGCATCGAGATGTGCGCCGAGGAACTGGGTCTGACCGAGGCCGAGGTGTCCGCGGTGGCGACGTTCTACACCATGTACAAGCGCCGGCCGATGGGCGAGTACCACGTCGGCGTCTGCACCAACACGCTGTGCGCGATCATGGGCGGCGATGCGATCTGGTCCGAGTTGACCGGCGAACTGGGCATCGGACATGACGAGACCACCGACGACGGCACGGTCTCCCTCGAGCACGTCGAGTGCAACGCGGCCTGCGACTTCGCTCCGGTCGTGATGGTCAACTGGGAGTTCATGGACGACCAGACCCCGCAGTCGGCCCGCGAACTGGTCGACAGGCTCCGCGCCGGTGAGCAGGTCCAGTCGACGCGAGGTGCCGCCATCTGCACCTGGCGCGAGGCCTCCCGTGTGCTCGCCGGCTTCCCGGACGGCAGAGCGACCCAGGGGCGGCAGGCCGGGGCCGCCAGCCTCGCCGGGCTGGTCCTGGCGCAGGAGAGGGGCTGGCAGGCGCCGGAAGGCGGCACCCCGGCCCTGGAGGCCGCGCCGGGGGAGGGTGCGCAGTGACCACGCTGACGCCGGTCCTGTCGCAGCACTGGAACGACACCGACTCGTTCTCGCGCGCCGGCTACGAACGGCGCGACGGCTACAAGGGCCTGCGCGCCGCCCTTCAGCGCCAACCGGGCGACATCACCGAGATGGTCAAGGAATCGGGCCTGCGTGGACGGGGTGGCGCCGGTTTTCCCGCGGGCATGAAGTGGAGCTTCATCCCGCCCGACAGCCCGAAACCGACCTATCTCGTCGTGAACGCCGACGAGTCCGAGCCGGGCACCTGCAAGGACATCCCGCTCATGCTCGCGACCCCGCACCTGTTGGTCGAGGGTGCGATCATCGCGTCGTACGCGATCAAGGCCAGCCACGCGTTCATCTATGTTCGCGGCGAGGCCCTGCATGTGGTGCGGCGACTCCAGCACGCAGTGCAGGAGGCTTACGACGCGGGTTACCTCGGAAGCGACATCCTGGGCTCCGGCTTCGATCTCGACATCGTCGTGCACGCCGGTGCGGGTGCGTACATCTGCGGCGAGGAGACCGCACTGCTCGACTCGCTCGAGGGACGCCGGGGCCAGCCGCGCCTACGCCCACCGTTCCCGGCCGTGGCGGGCCTGTACGCGTCGCCCACAGTGATCAACAACGTCGAGACGGTCGCGTCGGTGCCCTCGATCATCGCGCGCGGTGTCGACTGGTTCCGCTCGATGGGCACCGAGAGATCCCCGGGTTTCACCCTCTACTCGCTGTCCGGTCACGTCACCCGGCCGGGGCAGTACGAGGCCCCGCTGGGCATCACGCTGCGCGAGTTGCTCGACCTGGCCGGCGGCGTACGGGAGGGTCACGAGCTCAAGTTCTGGACACCCGGTGGGTCATCGACGCCGCTGCTGACGGCCGAGCACCTCGACGTCCCGCTCGACTACGAAGGCGTAGCGAATGCGGGCAGCATGCTCGGCACCAAGGCGCTGCAGATCTTCGACGACACGACCTGCGTGGTCCGTGCCGTGCTCCGGTGGGTGGAGTTCTACAAGCACGAGTCCTGCGGCAAGTGCACGCCCTGCCGCGAGGGCTTCTGGTGGCTGGTACAGATCTTCGAGCGGCTCGAGGCCGGGGAGGGCACTGCAGCCGACCTCGACAAGCTGCTCGACCTGTCCGACAACATCGCCGGCCGGTCGTTCTGCGCGCTGGCCGACGGTGGAGTCGCCCCCATCACGTCGTCGCTGCAGTACTTCCGCGACGAGTACGTCGCGCACTCCGAGTACGGCGGCTGTCCGTTCGACCCGGCGGAGTCCACACTGTTCGCCCAGAGTGCGGGAGCGAGCCCCTGATGACGGTGACGTCCAACGCCTCCGACCAGGCTGTCGAGCCGGCGCCGAAGCTGGTCACTCTCACCATCGACGGCTTCGAGGTCAGCGTTCCCGAGGGGACGCTGCTCATCCGGGCGGCCGAGACGATCGGCATCCAGATCCCCCGGTTCTGCGACCACCCGCTCCTGGACCCGGTGGGCGCGTGCCGGCAATGCCTCGTCGAGGTCGTCGACGCCGGGAACGGGCGCGGCATGCCCAAGCCGCAGGCGTCGTGCACCATGACCGTCGCTCCCGGCATGGTCGTGCGCACGCAGCTGACCTCACCAGTGGCCGACAAGGCTCAGCAGGGGATGATGGAGTTCCTGCTGATCAACCACCCGCTGGACTGCCCGGTCTGCGACAAGGGCGGCGAGTGCCCGCTGCAGAACCAGGCCATGAGCAACGGTCGCGGTGAGTCCCGCTACGAGGGTAGGAAGCGCACCTATCCCAAGCCGATCGCGATCTCGGCCCAGATCCTGCTCGACCGTGAGCGGTGCGTACTGTGCGCGCGCTGCACCCGGTTCTCGACCGAGATCGCCGGCGACCCGTTCATCGAGATGCTCGAACGCGGTGCGTTGCAGCAGGTGGGCATCTACGAGTCCGAGCCGTTCGAGAGCTACTTCTCGGGCAACACGATCCAGATCTGTCCGGTGGGTGCGCTGACATCGGCCGCCTACCGCTTCCGGTCGCGGCCGTTCGACCTGGTCTCGGTGGCATCGGTGGGTGAGCACGACGCCTGTGGCAGTGCGATCCGGGTCGACCACCGCAGGGGCACGGTGATGCGCCGGCTGGCCGGCGACGACCCCGAGGTCAACGAGGAGTGGATCTCGGACAAGGACCGCTTCGCGTTTCGCTACTCCGCGCTCGACGACCGGCTGACCCATCCGCTGGTACGGGACGAGGAGACCGGCGAACTGGTCACCGCCTCCTGGCCCGAGGCACTGACGCTGGCGGCTCGTGGACTGTCCTCCGCACGCGACGCCGGCGGCGTCGGCGTGCTGACCGGTGGGAGGCTCACGCTCGAGGACGCCTACGCCTACGCGAAGTTCGCTCGCATCGTGCTCGGCACGAACGACATCGACTTTCGCGCCCGCGCGCACTCCGCGGAGGAGGCCGAGTTCCTCGCCGGGGTGGCCGGCGCCGGAATGGGCGTCACGTACGCCGATCTGGACACCGCCCCGGCCGTCTTCCTGGTCGGGCTCGAACCGGAGGAAGAGGCGCCGACGGTGTTCCTGCGGTTGCGCAAGGCCGTGCGGCGTGGGACGACCGCCGTCCATGCACTGGCGCCGTTCGCCAGCCACGGGTTGGAGAAGCTGTCCGGATCGCTGGTCCCCGTAGCCCCTGGCAGCGAGGGCGAGGTGCTCAATGCTGTCGCAGACGGCGACCGGCGGGTCCGCGATCTGGTAGCGGCACTGGGCGATGCGGGCGCGCTGATCCTCGTCGGCGAGCGTCTCGCCATGGTTCCGGGCGCCCTGTCGGCGGCGTCACGGGTCGCCGAGGTCACTGGCGCCCGGCTGGCCTGGATCCCGCGCCGGGCCGGCGAACGCGGTGCGCTCGACGCCGGTGCCCTGCCCACGCTGCTCCCCGGGGGACGGCCGGTGTCCAGCGCCGAGGCCCGCGTCGACGTCGCCGCCGCCTGGGGAGTCGAGCACGTGCCATGGCGGCCCGGCCGGGACACCTCCGGCATGATCGCCGCGCTCGCCGACGGAGAGTTGGCCGGGGCACTGATCGCGGGCGTCGAGTTGGCCGATCTTCCCGACCCCGCTGCAGCATCGGCGGCGCTCTCGGCGGCCCGGTTCGTGGTGAGCCTCGAGGTGCGGGCCGGCGACATCACAGCGCTGGCCGACGTCGTCCTGCCGGTGGCACCGGTGGTCGAGAAGGCCGGCACGTTCGTCAACTGGGAGGGCCGCGAGCGCCCCTTCCCGGCCGTCCTCGCCGACAGCGGCGCGATTCCCGATGTTCGCGTGCTGTCCGCCCTTTCCGACGAGCTCGGCGTCCCGCTCGGTCTCCCGACCGTCGATGCGGCGCGTTCGGAGTTCGCAGAGCTCGGTCGGTGGGACGGCGCGCGGGCCGCAGCACCGACGACCGCCGCCGTGGAGCCCGCGAGCCCGGGCCAGGGTGAGGCCGTGCTGGCCACGTGGCGGCTCCTGCTCGACGCCGGCCGCCTGCAGGACGGCGAGCCCTACCTGGCCGCCACCGCTCGAGGCCCGGTCGCCCGGCTGTCGGCCACCACGGCGGAGGAGGTGGGCGGCACCGACGGCGCGATGCTCACTGTCGGCACCGCGCACGGGTCGATCGTCCTGCCTCTGGAGGTGACCGAGATGCCCGACCGCGTGGTCTGGGTGCCGCAGAACTCGCCGGGTTGCCGGGTCCATCTCGATCTCGGCACGGGCGCAGGGACGGTCGTGACGGTCGCCGCCGCCGCGGCCGATGCCGTCCACCCGGACCAGCGGTCAGGAGGTGTCGTGTGAGCTCGCTCGGTCAGGTAGCCGCTCAGGCCTCCGACCAGATCGAGGGCTTCGGCGACGATCCGTGGTGGCTGATCCTGCTCAAGGCGGTCGCCATCTTCGTGCTGCTGCTGGGGTTGACGCTGTTCAACATCGTGTTCGAGCGCAAGGTCGTCGCCCGCATGCAGCACCGCGTGGGGCCGAACCGCACCGGACCGTGGGGCACCCTGCAGAGCTTGGCCGACGGCATGAAGCTGATCTTCAAGGAGACGATCACGCCCAAGGGTGTCGACCGCGTCGTCTACCTGTTGGCACCGGTCATCGCGGCGATCCCCGCGTTTCTGATCTTTGCCGTCATCCCGATGGGCCCCGAGGTGTCGATCTTCGGGCAGACGACCCGGCTGCAGCTCACGGACATGCCCGTGGCGGTCTTGTTCGTCCTGGCCGTCGCCTCGGTCGGCGTCTACGGCATCGTGCTGGGCGGTTGGGCGAGCGGTTCTACCTACCCGCTGCTCGGCGGGGTGCGGTCGTCGGCACAAGTGATCTCCTACGAGATCGCGATGGGCCTGTCGTTCGTGGCGGTGTTCCTGTTCGCGGGATCGATGGCGACCTCGCAGATCGTGGCCGCGCAGGAGCGGTTCTGGTTCGCGGTGATCCTGCTGCCCTCGTTCGTCGTCTACCTGATCTCGATGGTCGGCGAGACGAACCGTGCCCCGTTCGACCTGCCCGAGGCCGAGGGCGAGCTGGTGGCGGGATTCATGACCGAGTACTCGTCGGTCAAGTACATGATGTTCTTCCTGGCCGAGTACATCAACATGGTCAACGTCTCCGCGCTCGCCACGACGCTGTTCCTCGGCGGCTGGCGGGCGCCGTGGCCGATCTCCGCGATCGGTGACGGCTACTTCAACACCGGCTGGTGGCCCCTGCTCTGGTTCCTGGCCAAGGTGATCCTGCTGATCTTCGTCTTCGTCTGGCTGCGCGGCACGCTGCCACGGTTGCGCTACGACCAGTTCATGAAGCTCGGTTGGAAGGTTCTCATCCCGGGCTCCGTCGCCTGGATCCTGGCCGTCGCGGCGATGCGGCTGGCCTTCAACGAGGGCGTCGAGCGTCGCGACATCCTGATCTGGGGCGGTGCCCTGGTCGCGCTGATGATCGTCGTGAGCCTGATCATCCCGGAGAAGAAGCCCGACGTCGCCGAGGCCGAGGCCGCCCCACTCGAGTCGTTCGACCCCTTCGCCGGTGGCCACCCGGTGCCGCCGATGCCGGGTCAACGGTCGGAGCAGCCGGTGGCAACCGGCGCACGGGCCGGCGACTCCCCACCGGGCGACGGCCCCGTCGTACAGAGCAACGGCCCCGTCGTACAGAGCAACGGCCCCGAGGAGGGCACAGGTGCCTGAGTTCCTCGACCCGATCGCCGGCTTCGGCGTCACCTTCCGGACGATGTTCCGGTCGGTGGTCACCGAGCAGTACCCGGAGCAGCGACACACCGTCGCGCCGCGGTTCCACGGCAGACACCAGCTCAACCGGCATCCAGACGGGCTGGAGAAATGCATCGGCTGCGAACTGTGCGCGTGGGCCTGCCCTGCCGACGCCATCTACGTCGAGGGCGCCGCCAACACCGAGGAGGAACGGTTCTCGCCGGGGGAGCGCTACGGCCGCGTCTACCAGATCAACTATCTGCGCTGCATCCTCTGCGGGCTCTGCATCGAGGCGTGTCCGACCAGGGCGCTGACCATGACCAACGAGTACGAGCTCGCCGATGACAGCCGCGAGAGCCTGATCTACGAGAAGCAGGACCTGCTGGCGCCGCTGCTGCCCGGCATGGAGGAGCCGCCGCATCCGATGCGACTGGGCGACACCGAGCGCGACTACTACCTGCGGTCCGGGACCCGACTCCGCTCCACCACCGTCACCACCGTTGATCATGGCGAAGCGGGGCAACAGTGGGCCGAATCCGCCCCACTTCGCCATGATCAACAGGGCTCGGGGGGGAGTGAGTCGTGAACGTCGAGATCCCGGCGACGGCGACCCAGGTGCTCGCCCAGGCCGCCGAGGCAGGCAGCAACACCGGCGAGACGGTGCTGTTCTGGCTCGTGGGTCCGATCGCCGTGCTGGCCGCGCTCGGGCTGGTGATTTCACGCAGGGCCGTCCACGGAGCGATGTTCGTCGCGGTGACGATGATCTGCCTGGCGATCCTCTACATCGCTCTCGAGGCGCCGTTCCTCGGCGTCGTCCAGATCGTGGTCTACACCGGCGCGATCATGATGCTGTTCCTCTTCGTGATCATGCTCGTCGGCGTCGACGCCAGCGACTCGCGGGTCGAGACGATCCGGGGTCAGCGGGTGGCGGCCGTGCTCGCCGGCATCGGGCTGGGCATCCTGCTCGTCGCCGTCGTCGGCAACGCGCTCGTGCCGCAGCCGACCGGCCTGGCCGAGGCCACACCCGACGGCAACGTCCCGGGAATCGCCGACCTCATCTTCTCCCGGTACGTGTGGGCGTTCGAGGTCACCAGTGCGCTGCTGATCACTGCGGCACTGGGCGCCATGGTGCTCACCCACCGCGAGCGCCTGTTCCGGCGGGCGAGTCAGCGCGAGCTGTCCGAGGCCCGCTTCCGCGCCGGTGGCATCGCCGCCTCGCCCTTGCCGAGCCCCGGTGTCTACGCCCGGCACAACGCGATCGACACGCCGGCGCTGCTCCCGGACGGAACCCCCAGCGAGTTGTCGATATCGAATGTCATCGTCGCCCGGGGCGCTGTCCGGGCCACGGAGGAGGATGCGCTCGACGTGTCGAGGTTGGAACGACAGGTTGACGAGCTCACCGGCGAGCAGCCTGACGCCGGGGAGGAGCGGCCATGAGCCCGACGCCCTACCTCGTCCTCTCGGCACTGCTGTTCACCATCGGCGGCGCCGGCGTGCTCCTCCGGCGCAATGCGCTGATCGCGTTCATGAGCGTCGAACTGATGCTCAATGCGTGCAACCTGGCCTTCGTCACGTTCGCCCGGATGCACGGCAACCTCGACGGTCAGATCGTCGCCTTCTTCGTCATGGTCGTCGCCGCCGCCGAGGTGGTCGTCGGCCTGGCGATCATCGTGACGATCTTCCGGACCCGCAGGTCCGCGTCGGTCGACGACGCCAGCCTGCTCAAGCTCTGACGTGGTGAGGGAACCGTGACATTCGTGTCGACGCTCGGTGCTCAGGCCGCCGAGCAGACGCCCGGTGCCGCCGAGGGCGTCTTCTCGGCGACCTGGCTGCTCATCGCGTTGCCGTTGCTGGGCGCTGCCGTGCTCCTGCTCGGCGGGCGCCGGCTGCGGGGCGTCGCGCCGGTGTTGGGCTGCATCGGCCCGGCAGCGGCGTTCGTTCTCGGTCTGGTCCTGTTCACGGCGATGCTGGGCCGCGGCGATGACGAGCGCGCCTTCTCGGTCCCGCTGTGGGACTGGTTCTCGGTGGGCGGCTACGAGGTCTCGGTCGGGCTGCTGTTGGACCAGCTGTCCATGGCGTTCGTCCTGCTCATCACCGGTGTCGGCTCGCTCATCCACGTCTACTCGATCGGCTACATGGCCACCGACGAGAACCGTCAGCGGTTCTTCGGCTACCTCAACCTGTTCGTCGCCGCCATGCTCCTGCTGGTGCTGGCCGACGACTACCTGATCCTCTACGTGGGCTGGGAGGGCGTCGGACTGGCGTCGTATCTGCTGATCGGGTTCTGGCAGCACCGGCCGGCGGCAGCGGTCGCCGCCAAGAAGGCGTTCGTCGTGAACCGGGTGGGCGACTTCGGCATGTCACTGGCCGTGATGTCGATGTTCGTCGTCTTCGGCACGACGGCGTTCGCGGGTGTGTTCCCCGCTGCCCTGGACGCGTCGGAGGGCTGGCTGGTCGCCATCGGGCTGCTGCTGCTGCTCGGTGCGTGCGGCAAGTCCGCGCAGTTCCCGCTGCAGTCCTGGCTGCTCGACGCGATGGAGGGCCCGACGCCGGTGTCGGCGCTGATCCATGCGGCGACGATGGTCACGGCCGGTGTCTACCTGGTCGTCCGTTCGGCGGCCATCTACGCGGGTGCCGAGGTCGCGCAGACGGCCGTCGTGATCGTCGGCGCCGTCACGCTGCTGATCGGTGCGATCATCGGCTGCGCGAAGGACGACATCAAGAGGGTCCTGGCCGGATCGACGATCAGCCAGATCGGCTACATGATGCTGGCCGCCGGCCTGGGCCCGGCGGGATATGCACTGGCGATCTTCCACCTGCTCACGCACGGCTTCTTCAAGGCCGATCTCTTCCTCGGCGCCGGTTCGGTCATGCACGGCATGAACGACGAGGTGAACATGCGGCGCTACGGGGCTCTGCGCGCGGCGATGCCGGTGACGTTCCTGACCTTCACCGCCGGCTACCTGGCGATCATCGGCTTCCCGCTGTTCTCCGGATACTTCTCCAAGGACCGGATCATCGAGGCAGCCTTCGCCGACAACCTCGTCTTCGGGCTCTGTGCCCTGCTCGGCGCGGGCATCACCGCGTTCTACATGACCCGGCTGATGCTCATGACGTTCTTCGGGGAGAGGCGGTGGGCCGGCGACGCCCACCCGCACGAGTCGCCCCAGATCATGACCGTTCCGTTGTGGATTCTCGGGGTGCTGTCGGTGATCGGGGGCGCCGGCCTGCTCTACCTGGGCGGCGGGATCATCGACTGGCTCGAACCCGTCACCGGCGAGGAGCCCCACGAGCTGGGCATCCCGGTCTGGGCCATGACCCTGATCATCCTGGCGGTCGTCGCCGTCGGCGTGGGGCTGGCGTGGCAGGTCTTCGGGCGCCGGCCGATCCCGGTGACGGCACCGCAGGGCTCGGTCGTCACCGTGGCCGCCCGCCGCGACCTCTACGGCGACGCCGTCAACGAGGCATTGTTCATGCGACCCGGGCAGTACCTGACCCGGTTCCTGGTCTACGCGGACAACCGCGGCATCGACGGCGCAGTCGTCGGCACGGCGGCGGCGGTCGGCGGCCTGTCCGCCCGGCTCCGCCGATGGCAGACCGGGTTCGTCCGCTCGTACGCGCTGTCGATGCTCGCCGGCGCGGCGATCGTCGTCGTCGCCATGCTCCTGGTGAGGCTGCCGTGACCTTCCCCTGGCTGACCACGCTCATCGCCGTCCCGGCGCTCGGTGCCGTACTGACCGCACTGGTACCGCGTGGGCTCGAGCTCGCCGCGAAGAAGCTGGCGCTGTTCATGTCCTGTGTGACAGCCATCCTGGGCGCCATCGCCGCGGTGGCCTTCGTCGCTGACGGCGCGCCGGTGCAGTTCGTCGAGGAGTACGGCTGGATCGAGTCGTTCGGCGTGTACTGGTCACTCGGTGCCGACGGAATCTCGCTCGTGCTCATCCTGCTCACCGTGGTCGTCACGCCGATCGTGGTCATGGCCATGTGGCGGGAAGCCGAGGCGGAGCGGCGCAACCCGAAGCCCTTCTTCGCCCTGCTGCTCCTGCTCGAAGCGATGATGATCGGCGCCTTCGCGGCACGGGACCTCCTGCTGTTCTACGTGCTCTTCGAGGCCATGCTCGTGCCGATGTACTTCCTCATCGGGCTCTACGGCGGCCCCCAGCGCCGCTACGCAGCGGTGAAGTTCCTGCTCTACAACCTCGCCGGTGGGCTGCTCATGCTCGCCGCGGTGATCGGGCTGTACGTCCATTCTCGTGGCGCCGGGACCGGCACGTTCCTGTTCGCGGATCTGATTGCCCTCGACATCCCGGTCGACCTGCAGCGATGGCTCTTCCTGGGGTTCATGATCGCCTTCGCGATCAAGGCGCCGCTGTGGCCGTTCCACACCTGGCTGCCCGACGCCGCGGCGGAGGCCACGCCGGCCAACGCCGCGTACCTGTCCGGCGTGATGGACAAGGTCGGCACCTACGGCATGATCGCGTTGGTGTTGCCGATGTTCCCCGACGCCACCCGGGAGTTCGCTCCCGCCATCGTCGTGCTGGCCGTGGTCAGCGTCATCTACGGCGCGTTGGTGGCGATCGGCCAGACCGACATGAAGCGCCTGATCGCCTACACGTCGATCTCGCATTTCGGCTTCATCGTGCTCGGCATCTTCGCCCTGACCAGCCAGGGCGCGACCGGCGCCACCTTCTACATGGTCGCCCACGGCTTCTCTACGGTGGCGCTGTTCGTCATCGTCGGCTTCATGATCACGCGGGGCCGGTCGCGCATGGTGGCCGACTACGGCGGTGTGTCGACGACGGCTCCACTGCTGGCCGGGTCGTTCCTGTTCGCCGGCCTGGCCGGGCTGGCACTGCCCGGACTGGCGACGTTCACCGGCGAGTTCCTGGTGCTCGTCGGGACGTTCGGCCGATACCGCGTGGCGGCCGTGGTCGCCACGGTCGCGACCATTCTCGCCGCGGTGTACATCCTCTGGCTCTACCAGCGGACCATGACCGGACCGGTGCGCGATCAGACCGTGGGCTTCGTCGACCTGCGTCGTCGTGAGCTCGTGATCGTCGCCCCGCTGGTCGCGCTGTTGCTGGCGCTCGGGTTCTTCCCGAAGCCCGTGCTCGACGTGATCGACGAGGGCGTCGGGGCCAGCCTGGCCGAGGTCGGCGTGAGTGATCCGCCCGCCGAGGTCGATGCGACCACCACCGCCGAAGGGACCGCACCGTGAGCGCCCCCACCATCGAGTACTCGGCCATCCTGCCGATGCTCATCGTCCTCGGCGCGGCGGTGCTCGGCGTACTGATCGAGGCGTTCGCACCGAGGGCCCCGCGTCACGCGTTGCAGGTCTGGCTCGCCCTGCTGGCCATCGCCGCCGCGTTCGTCCAGGTGGTCCGGCTGGCGGGTACGTCGCTGATCGGCGCCGAAGGGTCGGTGGCCATCGACGGGCCGGCACTGTTCCTGCAGGGCGCGATCCTCGTGTTCGCCGCGATGAGCGTGCTGTTCTTCGCCGAGCGGCGGATCGAGGGTGGCGGCGACACGTTCGCACCGGCGGCCTCGTCGTTGCCGGGTGGCGAGGCCGAGCGCACGCTCGTGCAGCAGGGCGTGCTGCAGACCGAGGTCTACCCGCTGATGATGTTCGCCGTCAGCGGCATGCTGCTCTTCCCGGCAGCCAACGACCTGCTGACCATGTTCGTCGCGCTCGAGGTGCTCTCGCTTCCCCTGTACCTGCTGTGCGGCATGGCGCGCCGGCGTCGCCTGCTCTCGCAGGAGGCGGCGCTGAAGTACTTCCTGCTCGGCGCGTTCTCGTCCGCGTTCTTCCTCTTCGGTTCGGCGCTGGTCTACGGCTTCGCCGGGTCGCTGCTGCTCTCGGACATCGACGCCGCGCTCGGCGCTCGAGTCGGCCAGGAGGGGCTGCTGCTCGCCGGTGTCGGGCTGATCGCGGTGGGGTTGATGTTCAAGGTGGGTGCGGCACCGTTCCACGCCTGGACACCGGATGTCTACCAGGGGGCCCCGACGCCGGTCACCGGGTTCATGGCGGCCTGCACCAAGGTGGCGGCGTTCGGCGCGATGGCGCGGATCTTCTATGTCGCCTTCGGCGGAATGCGTACGGACTGGCAACCGATGTTCTGGGCGATCGCCATCCTGACGATGGTGGTCGGCGTGGTCATCGCGCTGACGCAGACCGACGTCAAGCGGATGCTGGCCTACTCCTCGATCGCCCACGCCGGGTTCATCCTCACCGGACTCGTCGCCGCAGACTCGATCGGAACGGCCGCGGTGCTGTTCTACCTCGCCGCATACGGCTTCGCGACCATCGGTGCGTTCGCCGTGCTGACGCTCGTGCGCGATGCCGGCGGAGAGGCCACCCACCTGGCCAAGTGGGCGGGCTTGGGCAAGCGCGCGCCGATACTCGCGGCGACCTTCGCGCTGTTCCTGCTGGCATTCGCCGGAATCCCACTGACCAGTGGGTTCGTCGGCAAGCTTGTCGTGTTCTCCGCGGCGATCGAGGCCGGTGCGCTACCCCTGGTGATCGTCGGCGTGGTCGCCAGTGCCGTGGCCGCGTTCTTCTACGTCCGCGTCATCGTGCTGATGTTCTTCTCCGAACCGGCATCCGACGGCCCGACGGTCGCCGTGCCCAGCGCGTGGACTACGGTCGGTATCGCCCTCGGCGTCGCCGCCACCGTCGCCCTGGGTATCCTGCCCGGTCCACTGCTCGACCTGGCCCAGCAGGCGTCCGTCTTCGTCCGCTGACAGTCGTGAGGAGCGCCGTGGTGTCCTCGCCCGTCCTCGGCATCCCCGCCGTCGACCCGGCCCTCGAGGCATCGGTCACGGCCGGACTCGAGGAGGTCGAGGAGCGGCTCGCCGAGGCGGTCAAGTCCGACCACGCGCTGCTGGCATCGGCATCGCGCCACCTCGTGGCGGCGGGCGGCAAGCGGTTCCGGCCGTTGCTCGCCCTCGTGGCGGGTCACTTCGGTGACGCCGATGCCCCTGGAGTGGTCCGGTCTGCGGTCGTGGTCGAGCTCACCCACGTCGCGACGCTCTATCACGACGACGTCATGGACGAGGCCGCCCTGCGTCGAGGCGAGTCCAGCGCGAACGCCCGATGGGGAAACACGGTCGCGATCCTCGCCGGCGACTTCCTGTTCGCCCGTGCCTCCGACGTCGCCGCCGACCTGGGCACCGAGTCGGTCCGCATCCAGGCACGGACATTCGAGCGGCTGGTGCACGGGCAGCTTCGCGAGACGCTCGGACCGCGCGACGGCGAGGACCCGGTGGCCCACTACCTGGGCGTGCTCTCGGACAAGACGGCGTCGCTGATCGCGACGTCGGCCCGACTGGGTGCTTTGCACTCGGGCGCGGCCGACGACGTCGTCGACGTGCTCGCCCGCTACGGCGAGCGCATCGGCATGGCCTTCCAGCTCGCCGACGACCTGCTCGACATCGCCAGCGACGTCACCGAGTCGGGCAAGACGCCCGGCACCGACCTGCGTGAAGGGGTGCCGACGCTCCCGGTGCTCTACGCGCAGCGCTCGCTCGACACGTCCGGCGACCGCCTGCGGATGCTGCTGGACGGCCCGCTCACCGACGACGCTGCACACGCCGAGGCGCTCGCGCTCCTGCGTCGCCACCCGGCCATGGCGGAGGCGAGCGCCGAGGTCCGACGGTGGGCGGCGGAGGCGCGTGCGGTCCTGGCGCCGTTGCCGGACGTCCCGGCCAGGTGGGCGCTCGAGGCGCTCTGCGACTCAGTGGCCGACCGGACCGCCTGAGCCGGCCGACGAGGTCTCAGCCGCCGGAGTCGCCGTACACGGTGACGTGGACGTGGTCGTAGTGGTTGGCGGTGGCCGATCCGCGGTCCTCCATCCACCGCCAGCCGTCGCCGCTGCGTTCCACGGTCCAGATCCGCTGCGACCAGATCACCTCGCTGACGCCCAGCTCGTCGTAGTGCTCACGGACCCACGCCGCGATGGCGTCACCGAGCGAACTGCTCGACACCATGATGTCGAGTGCACGGCCCTGACCGTGCTCGCCGCCGTCACCGGAGCGCAGCCCACCGTAGGAGCTGACGTCGGGAAACTCGGCGCAGACGGCCCGGTGGACCCGGATGGCGTCCGGCGTCAGCCCTGACTCGACCGCGGAGCCCGACTCGCATTCCGCGAACGAGATGCCACCGGCGGCCTCGGCCGCCGGTTCCGTCTCCGACAGGTAGTCGCCGCTGACCCACGCGGGCGCGTCGTCGTAGGAGATCTGAACCCACGAACCGTCCGTGGTGCCGGTCACACCGACCTTGGTACCTCGCGCGAGCACGGCCAGCACCTCGGCGTCCTCGGCCGCAGCAGTGCGCACGTTCAATCCCGTCGTGACGTACATGTGGCCCACCACGGTCGGTTCCGGGGTGGGTGTCTCCGTGGGAGTCGGCTGCGGTGTCGTGGGGGTGGGCGTCGGCGTCGGCGAGGGAGACAGCGGCGGCCGATCGCTCAGACCACGGCTGAGGGGGACGGGCCGTTGAACCTCGCCCAAGCCCGAGATCGCCTCCTGGGCGGATGCGTCATCGGCGGAATCGGGCCAGGCGGTGACACCGACGGGTGCGATCGCCACCACGGCCGCAGGGATGGCGAACGTGACGATTCGGCGCTTACGGGGAAGGGTCTTGCCGCGCCTGTGACGGCCTCTCGGCACTTGCGCATCACCCTTGTCGTCGTCGTGGACCCCCGTACACCGGGGAACAGGCAATCACACCTGCGCCGCGTTGTCACACCAGGCCGGCGCGGAAGTGTCGGTTCGATCGTCGCGCCTGCCCCGGCGCGCGCCCTTGTGCGCAGTCGGCGTGACCAGTGGCCGTTGGGCCTGCTTTGCCCGTTCCACGCCACGGCAATTCCGGTATATCGGACGGATTTGCGCATACGGGGGGACGAAGCCCGGCCCAGGAGGTGGGCGCCGAGGTCAGCTGACCGTCCACGGGTCGGAGCCGGCGAGCAGGCCGGCCAGGTCGCCACGGCCGCGCTTCTCGACGTCCTGGTCGAGCTGCGCGATCATGAGGTCGCCATAATTCGCCCGTTCGACCTGGCGGAAGACGCCGATGGGTGAGCGCGCGAGCGTGCCCGGGTCCGCGAGCCGGGACAGGGCGAACGCCTGGGAGGGATCCTCGGCGTGGGCGTCGTGAACCACGACCTCGGGGTCGTCACCGGCGCAGACCTCCAGCGCGCCTGTCGCGCGGTCGCGGCGCACCCCACGGTCGAGGTCCGCGCCGAATCGAACCGGCCGGCCGTGCTCGAGCCGGATGAGTGTGTCGTCGCGCGTCTCGGGGCTCTTCAGCAGGTCGAACGCGCCGTCGTTGAAGATGTTGCAGTTCTGGTAGATCTCGACCAGCGACGTGCCCCGGTGCGATGCCGCCGCGCGCAGAATCGACGTCAGGTGCGCGCGGTCGGAGTCGACGGTACGGGCGACGAAGCTGGCCTCCGCGCCCAACGCCAACGAGACGGGGTTGAACGGTGCATCCAGCGAGCCCATCGGAGTCGACTTGGTGATCTTGCCCAGCTCGGACGTCGGGGAGTACTGGCCCTTGGTCAACCCGTAGATCCGGTTGTTGAACAGCAGGATCGTCATGTTGACGTTGCGTCGCAGGGCGTGGATGAGGTGGTTTCCGCCGATCGACAGTGCGTCGCCGTCGCCGGTGACCACCCAGACCGACAGATCCGGCCGAGACGTCGCGAGGCCGGTGGCGATGGCCGGCGCCCGGCCGTGGATCGAGTGCATGCCGTAGGTGTCGAGGTAGTACGGGAAGCGGGACGAACACCCGATACCCGAGATGAACACGATGTTCTCGCGGCGAAGGCCGAGCTCCGGGAGGAAGCCTTGGACGGCGGCGAGGATGGCGTAGTCGCCGCAGCCCGGGCACCAGCGCACCTCCTGGTCGCTGGTGAAGGTCTTCTTGGTCTCGGGAACGTCGGTGGTCGGGACACCACGTAGGCCCGGCGGCGGGCCAGGTGCGACCGTGGTCTCAGACATCGGAAATCGCCTTCTCGATGACGTCGGCGAGCTCTTCGGCCTTGAACGGCAGCCCGCGGACGCGGTTGTAGCCCCTGACGTCGACCAGGTAGCGGCCCCGGAGGAGCAGCCTGAGCTGGCCGAGGTTCATCTCTGGTACGAGTACCCGGTCGTAGGAGCGCAGAACCTCGCCGGTGTTGGCGGGGAACGGGTTGAGGTGACGCAGATGTGCCTGGGCGACCGGCGTGCCGTCGGACCGCACGCGGCGGACGGCGGCGCCGATCGGACCGTAGGTGGATCCCCAGCCGAGCACCAGCAGCCGGGCCTCGCCGGAGGGATCCTCCACGGACAGCGGCGGGATCCCGGCGATTCCGTCGATCTTGGCTTGGCGGATCCGCACCATGTGGTCGTGGTTGTCGGGCGCGTAGGAGATGTTGCCCGACCCCTCGGCCTTCTCGATGCCGCCGATCCGGTGCTCCAGCCCCGGGGTCCCGGGCACTGCCCAGGGCCGGGCGAGGGTGGCCGGGTCGCGCAGGTAGGGCCAGAACGTGTCGGCGCCGTTGCCGTTGCCGTGGTTGGGCGCGGTCGCGAACGTGACGTCGAGATCCGGCAGATCGGCGACGGCGGGGATCCGCCACGGCTCGGCGCCGTTGGCCAGGTAGCCGTCGGAGAGCAGCAGCACCGGCGTCCGGTAGGTCAGCGCGATCCGCGCTGCCTCCAGCGCGGCGTAGAAGCAGTCACCGGGCGACGACGGCGCGATGATCGGCACCGGCGCCTCGCCGTTGCGCCCGAACATCGCCTGGAGCAGATCGGCCTGCTCGGTCTTGGTGGGCAGCCCGGTGGACGGGCCGCCGCGCTGGATGTCGCAGACGATCAGGGGCAGTTCGAGCGAAACGGCCAGGCCGATCGTCTCGGACTTCAGCGCCACGCCCGGCCCCGACGTGGTCGTGACGCCGAGCGCACCGCCGAAGGCCGCACCGAGCGCGGCACCGATCCCGGCGATCTCGTCCTCGGCCTGGAAGGTTCGCACGCCGAAGCGCTTGTGCTTGGACAGCTCGTGCAGGATGTCCGACGCCGGGGTGATGGGGTAGGAGCCGAGGAACAGCGGCAGCCCGCTTCGCTGCGATGCCGCGATGAGGCCGTACGCCAACGCGAGGTTGCCGGTGATGTTGCGGTAACGACCCGGCGGCAGGGGTGCGGGCTTGACCTCGTAGGAGATCGCGAAGTCCTCGGTGGTCTCGCCGTAGTTCCAGCCGGCCTTCACCGCGGTGATGTTCGCTTGGCGGATCGCCGGATGCTTGGCGAACTTCCGGTCCAGGAAGGCCAGCGTGCCCTCGATCGGACGCCCGTACATCCACGACAGCAGGCCGAGCGCGAACATGTTCTTCGAGCGGCTGGCCTCCTTGCGGGTGAGGCCGAAGTCCTTGAGCGCCTCCATGGTCATGCCGGTGAGGTCGAGAGCGTGGACCTTGAACGACTCCAGGGTGTCGTCGTCGAGGGGGCTTGCCTCGTAACCGACCTTCTTCAGTGCCCGGGGCGTGAAGTCGGACGTGTCGACGACGATCGTCGCCCCGGCGGGCAGGTCGGCGAGGTTGGCCTTCAGGGCCGCCGGGTTCATCGCGACGAGGACGTCCGGGGCATCGCCCGGGGTGAGGATGTCGTGGTCGGCGAAATGGATCTGGAAGCTCGACACGCCGGGCAGCGTGCCTGCGGGCGCACGGATCTCCGCCGGGAAGTTCGGCAGCGTTGAGAGGTCGTTGCCGAACGACGCCGTCTCTGCGGTGAACCTGTCTCCGGTGAGCTGCATCCCGTCGCCGGAGTCGCCGGCGAACCGGATGATCACACGGTCGATCGCCCGGACCTGCTTGTCGGTCACCGTGTGTCGACGCCTCCCCTGTGGTGGCTCCTCCGGACGCGACAGCCGGCGTGGGCCCTGCGTCCGCGAGAACGCTCCGTGACCATCGTACGACCGTATGGGCGGTTTCCGTCGCGCCGGGCGCAGGTGTCCGGGCGGCGAGCCTTCGTCGACGAACTCCCGCGGTCTTTCGAGGGCTGTCGAATCACTCCGCCATCCGGTCACAGCGCCCACCCAGGGCGTTCGGGGTGGGAGGGCTGCGTGCCCCCCGGATACAGGTACGTTGGAGACAGCTCGTCGACGATGCCGCGAAGCTCGTGGGAGGTGGCGGCCGTGGAGGCGTACCTGTCCCCGTACGTCGTCGTCGCCGTGCTCGCCCTCTCCGGCGTGGGGTTCGTCACAGTCGCGTACACCGCCAATCGCCTGCTCGCCCCTCACCGGCCCACGGGCGAGAAGCTGCTGACCTACGAGTCCGGTGTCGACCCGGTCGGCGAGGGATGGGCTCATACGCACATCCGCTACTACGTCTACGCGTTCCTGTACGTGGTGTTCGCCGTCGACGCGGTCTACTTGTTCCCCTGGGCGACGGTCTTCGCCGCGCCCGGTTTCGGGGTCACGACGCTGGTCGAGATGTTCGTGTTCCTCGGCCTGCTGGCCACGGGGATCCTCTACGCCGTGCGGCGAGGTGTGCTGACGTGGCAGTGACCGACCTGGGCCTGCCCGGCTCCGGACCGCCGCAGGACCATCCTCCGTCGCATGACCCGGCCGGCGGCGACGGAGCCGGACGCGTCGGCGCCGCTCAGCGGCTCGTTCCCGACCCGGTCCGGGTCGTGCTCAACTGGGGGCGCCGGTACTCGTTGTGGGTCTTCAACTTCGGGCTTGCCTGCTGTGCGATCGAGTTCATCGCCGCATCCATGGCCCGCCACGACTTCATCCGGCTCGGCGTCATCCCGTTCGCACCCGGACCACGGCAGGCCGACCTCATGGTCGTGTCGGGCACGGTCACCGACAAGATGGCTCCCGCCGTGCGGCGCCTCTACGAACAGATGCCCGAGCCCAAGTACGTCATCTCGTTCGGGGCCTGCTCGAACTCCGGGGGACCGTACTGGGACTCGTACTCGGTGACCAAGGGCGTCGACCAGGTGGTGCCGGTCGACGTCTACGTCCCCGGTTGCCCGCCTCGGCCGGAGGCGTTGCTGCAGGGGATCCTCAAGCTCCAGGAGAAGATCGCCGGCGAGAACCTCGCCGAACGCTACGCGGGCCCGGCGGCCGTCCGCCGCGGCGCGTCGGCCACCGAGCTGACCCGCCCGCTGGTCTCGCCGTGACCGGGTCCGAGGAGGACGGCGATTGGGCCGTCAAGCTCGCCGAGGCGGCCGGTGAGGGCGCCGCGGTCGGTGATGCCTTCGGGGTTCCGGTGTTCGACGTCGTGGCCGAGCACTGGCTGCCCGCACTGCAGGCCGCCCACGATGCCGGGCTGACCTTCTTCGACTGGCTCTCGGCCGTCGACGAACTCGAGGACGGCTTCTCGGTCGTCGCGCACGTCGCCGACCTGTCCCGGCGTCCTGTGCTGCACCTGCTCATGCGCACCCGGGTCCCCCGTGACCGTGCCGTGCTGCCGTCGGCCACAACCGTCTACCGAGGTTCGTCCTGGCACGAACGTGAGACCCACGAGATGTTCGGCATCGACTTCGAGGGCCACCCGGGGCTCGCCCCGCTCCTCCTCCCCGACGGCTTCGAAGGCCATCCGCTGCGCAAGGAGTTCGTCCTCGCCGCCCGCGCCGCGAAGCCGTGGCCGGGCGCCAAGGAACCGGGGGAGGGTGGCCCGGGAGCGGCGGCGCCGTCGCGGCGGCGGATGCTGCCGCCGGGGGTACCCGACGCGTCGTGGGGACCGCGCCCGCCGGGTGGCACCGACGAGCCCGCCGACGAAGCCGACCGGGCCGGCGGTGAACCCGGATCGGGTCCGGTGGAGGCGCCGTGATCGATGTGCTCGAAACCGTCGTCCGCGTCGTCGTGGTCGTCGCGGCGTTCCTCATCCTGCCGTTGCTC
>Ga0299907_10000032_pt1 | contig 43269 bp, 43 predicted proteins | sample RVTome_16_FD_198680 | JGI IMG/M metagenome (GOLD analysis project Ga0299907, IMG submission 198680) | Soil microbial communities from uranium-contaminated site in the Upper Colorado River Basin, Wyoming, United States - RVT152D67 (version 2) ...
CGACGCATGAGCACGACCCAGCTCACGAGCCACCGTCCGCATCCCCACACCCTGACTCCGCCGATCCCAAATCAGCGTCTTCTCAGCCTCACTGAACCTCGCCACAACAACCTCCTCAACAGAGAGCCAACAACTCTCGCCGAAGAAGTGATGCGCTGACCTATTGAGACCGCCCGTGTTCCCGGGCGAAATCGCCCATATTTCTGACCGCGCGAGATCGGCACGATTGTGCGCTCCTCCCACCAGCTGCGCGGTGGGCTCCGCACCTCGGCAGGTCAGATGATTCATCGAGGCGTTCGAGATGACTAGGGCGGCGAACGCCCAGTTAGGGAATTTGGTGCAGTTTTGGGCCAGGCAGGAGTGGACCGCCCCCGGGTCCGTGGAGAAATTCTCTCTACCTTTGGGGGAGGATGCGTTGACACGGTCCACGGGACAACAGCGAAGATGTCCAGCGGAGTTGTAGGAGCGATGTGATCCAGCCTGCTGCCTGGCGACGCTCGCCCCCGCCGACGCACCTGGTCTGAATTCCATAAATGGTATTGGCGCTCACGCCGATGACACACGCCCACCTCCCAAACCCCTTTGGGTAGCGGAATGGTTACCGGCGGGAGGCCATCTGTGACATCCGGTCTGGCTAGCCGGCAATCATCGGATTGGATTGCCTGACCGCGCTGTTACAGATGAGTTGCACGCTAGATGCGACCCAAACGGACACTCGGTGTGCTGGGCCAGGATCATCTGGATCCAAATACACGCGATGAATCGCGTCGCCCCTGGTCAGGCCTGCTTTTCTGGCAGGGCCAACCGGTCGCCTAGCGCCCCCGCCAGGATTCGAACCTGGGACACCCGGTTTAGGAAACCGGTGCTCTATCCCCTGAGCTACGAGGGCATGAACTTGTGAAACGCCTGGTCAGGTAGGCGTTTTCCGCTTCTTGTCCAAGTCCAGAACGTCGCCAGAATCGGGTTTGGTCCGCACCTGGTCCGCACCGTAACGAGCATCCATGTTGTCAGCTTCTCGAGGTCGTCATCGAACAGGTGTGAATACCGGTCGAGGGTGACCTGGGCCGAACTGTGACCCAGCATCCGCTGCACCGCTTTCACCGACGCTCCGGCAGAGATTGCCAGACTCGCCGCGGTATGTCGGAGGTCGTGGGGCACCAGGTCACCGAGACCACTCTCCGTGACCGCCGGCCCCCACACCCGACGATGGAAGTTCGAGGAGCGAAGAGGCGCCCCGGTCGCAGATGTGAACACCAGCTCGTCTCTCTCGACGAGCGGGGCGAGCGCGTCGGCGAGGAAACGGGGGATGACCACGGTCCGAGCCCGATGCGACTTGGGCGGACCCCAGACCAGCTCACCGTTGACCATGGTGGCCGACTCTCGCACGTGGATCTGCCGGCGCAGCACGTCGACGCTTCCGCCTCTCAGCGCCACCGCGTCACCCCAACGCAGACCGGCATAGGCGAGCACCTTCACCAATGCCCCTGCGCCGGAGAGGCGACTCTCACAGGCGCTGGCGAGCTCGGTTACCTGCTCCGCCATCAGATACCGGGGTTCGCGCTCGGTCGTCTTCGGCGCCTTGATAACCTCGGCAGGATTACGCCCGATCAGACCATCGACGACGGCCTGGGCGAGCACCGCGGAAACCACCTGCTTGGCCTGAGCCATCCTCGATCCGGAAAACCCTTCGGCGGCCATCTCAGCGATCCAGGAGCGAAGCAGCTCGGGTGTGATGCGCCGCAGCTCGACCTCTTCCAATGTGGGGAGAATCCGCGAGTCGAGCAGAGATCTATATCCGGCCAGGGTCTTCGAAGGTAGCGATGGTCGACGCCTGGTGGAAGGACGCCCAGACCCATGGAGTCGACCAGGTGCGGATGCTGGCCTCACGACTCGACGAAGTCGCCATGCTCAACCAGCTCGCCAGAGTCAACATGCAAGCCGAAGGCCTCCTCCACGGGCCGGCCCTCGTCAACCGGTGGGACAAGCCGGGTGGGCGCAAGTTCACCTTCCTCCGCCACGAGATCTTCGACTGGCTGATCGCCAACCGGTGCCAACCTGAGACCGACAGCAACTAGGCGGTCAATTCGTATGCCATGGCGAGGTGGCATCGACGAGTTACCGAGTCATAGCTTTTTGAGAGACGTGCCGATGATCGCGCGCGGCCTGTGGCGTTCGACATTGACAACCCTCCACGAAAGAGGTCCGTCTGCAAGCGGTCAATGCGGTCTTCGCTTGGGGTCTGGGCGCCGCTGCCTGGGTCGATGTGCATGCCTACAGATCCCGGGGTCTTTCCCGATGCAAGAGGGAGTCCAACCCAATGACTTTGGGAATGGCCTCGCCGTACAGTCGGGCGATGGGGACAACGCAGCGTGGGATGCGGCGAACCGTAAGAACGGAGACGCTTGGTGTCATGGCGATGCTCATGACACCGGTCCAGCAGATCCTTGTCTTTGTGTTCCTGCTCATCCAGCCGGACCGGCCCCTCTCCGATGCCGACAGCCTCTATGCGCTTGGACGCCTGGGCTGGTTGTGGCGTGCAGGAGCGATCGTCACCGGTCTCGGAATCATGATCCTGGCGTGTGGCATGAGCCGCTCGTTAGCCATGGGAAAGAGGGTTCGGCTCGCAGTGACGACCATGTTCGTTGGTGGCCTCGCCGTGGCGGGCACTGGCGTGTTCCCCACAGATCCTCCGCTCGATGACGGCACCATCGGTTACACCACCAGTGGTGTCCTCCATTTCGTCTTCGGTCTACTCGGCTTCCTGAGTCTCCTCGTTGTGGTCTTCGTCCTGAAAGGTGTGTTCAAGCGGGACCCCCGCTGGACGCAGGCTGCTCGATCGACCACCTGGTTGGCGTGGTGGCTGCTGGCAGGAGTGGTGGCGTTGTTCGTGCTTCCCGAGCAGTCCATGGCGGCAGGGGTGACACAGCGGCTCGTCTTCATCCCGGAAGCGGTCTGGGCAGTGTGGGTCGGCCGGCATGTGGCGCAGTTGGCCCGGTCCGATGTGGGACGGGTCCCCGTCTTGAATCGGAGTCAGCTCTCATGACGGCGGGAACGAGCAGGTCTTACGTTGGCCGCACCGGAAGAGGAGGCGAGCGAAGATGGTGAGTCGGAGAATCGAGTCGAGCGGCGGAGCGGCGGGAATCAAGTCACCTGACCCACTCCGTGTGTCCACCAGCCAGCTGGTCCGCAGGGGCGGATTCGCATTGATAGTGGGTGGAGTCTTATGGGGTCTGGGGGAGACATTCTGGGGGCTTTTCGTACTTCGCTCGGTCGACCCGAGCGAGTACCCCCAGCCGATTGCCACGATCCTCTGGCTCGTCGTGCTCGCCGGGTTCATCGCCATCCTTTTTGGCCTGCCGGGCCTGTACGCCGGTCAGGGGCATCGGGGAGGAAGACTTGGTTCGATCGGTTTCGTGGTGCTGTTCGTCGGTGAGGTCCTGATGGCCTCCCTGGCCGGCTTCGGCGCCTTCTACCAGCGTGGGGTGGCCGAGTTGGTGGTGGAAGCAGAGGCGGCCGGGATCGTCGTGGAGGAGCCGGTGATGGCCCTGGTCGGGTATCTGGCGGCATACCTATTGCACTTGATGGGATGGATCATGTTCGGGATCGCCGCGCTGCGGGCCCGGGTACTGCCACGCTGGCCCGTGGTGCTGGCGATGGTCGGACCACTGGTCCTGTTCGTGGGCTCGGCAGTTCTGGCCGAGGCGCCTCCGGCGCTTCTAGCCCCGCTGGTCCTCCTTTGGGCAGTCGGTATCGCCTGGTTGGGAGTGGCACTCCTTGGGCTGAAGAGAGAAGACGAGGTTCCCATGGCAAACGTGGGTGCCCCCTCATGAGGTCACGACCGGCGACATCGAGACAAGAGTCAGAGGTGAACGCCGCGTCAGAGACATCAAAAGGAAGACGGATCGCCTTCCGGGTGTGGGCGGTGGTCACCAGCCTGTGGTTCCTGGTTCTCTACGGGATCGGGGCCTTCGAACTCGGGCTCATGTGGCTACCCGATCAGACGCTCACCTCCATGTTCGACGAACCGGCGGATCTTCCGGTGCACCGAACTCACTTCTTGATCGTGGGCATCGTCTCCTTGGCGTTCCTCCTCGCCACGTTGGTGCAGTTGCGGAAGCCGGAGAGGCGGGTGGCACCGATGCTCCAGCTCGTAGCGATGGCGTTGGGCGGAACCATCGTCTACGCATATAGCGGCACCCTCGGTGAGTGGCTGGGCGAGGAGGGAACCGTTCTTGTGCCCGTCCTGGTGCTGGCTCTGCTCCATCCCAAGGCACGTGACCTGGTGACCAAGCCTGTGTTCGACCGGAACATGACTGTGCTGGCGGGGATCACCACGATTCCCTGGATGGCATTTGTCGTCGACAACTCCCGGCTGCAGCTCATCAACGCAGCGGGTGATGCCCATGCCGAGATGGAGCATTGGGCCACGGCAGCGCTGTTGGGGATCACCATGGTGGCGTGTGCGGTCATCGGCTCCACTCAGCATCCAGGGTGGCGGCTGTCGGCCTGGATCGCGGTGGGCGGTTCGGTGATCCTTGGGGTCCACTCTCTGGTGTTCTCTGGGCTCGCATCAGGCCTGGCGGCGTTCTGGGCCGTTGCCGTCATCGTCTGGGGTGTGGTTTTTGCGGCCACGATCCTGCGGAGGGGACGCGGTGGCCCAGATGTGGCCTGAGCCTAGAGACGCGGGGGTGGAGGGTGTGAGCGGGCAACACCAGAACGCACCAATGGCGCATGCGTACAGTGGTGATTGAGGATCTCTCGTTGAACCCGGACGCTCTCGATGAAAGCTTAGAAACCAGGCACGGGGTCGAACCAGGGTGGCGTCTCGCCATTGTGGTTCTTCTGTGGCTGATGGCCTTTGCGTCTGCGATCGGTCAGTGGGTGTTGCTGGCTCTCGCCGATCCACAGGGCGAGTTGGCCCATCAGATCATTCCCGGCGATATTGCCGGTCCGCTGTTCTTCCTGGTATTGGCCAGCTTCGGAGGGATGGTCGTGTTGCGCGGTGACTCTTCCGTTTACGGCTGGCTGATGCTGGCCACCGGTTTCCTGTTTGGGGTCATCGGCTTCGCGGGGGCCTATTCGTTGTTCGCTCTGGAGGCGACGGTGCCGTTGGGGGAGGCGGCCGCATGGGTTCAGGACCAGTGGCTGGTCACCTGGCTCATGGCCTTTCTGTTGCTACCGGCCCTGTTTCCCGACGGACGGGAGGCTTCTCCTGGGTGGAGGGTTCCGGTTTGGCTGGCGGGTGCGGCTTGGGTCTTCCTCATCGTCGTCTTCGCCTTTACGGAGAGACAGATCAGCAACTGGTTCCTCGAGGTGGAGGATCCCCCGGCCAACCCGACAGGCTTCTTGACAGTCCCGAAGATCGTATACGACGTCACCTGGGTGGTGGTCTCGCTGGTATCGATCGGGATCGGGATCGGGAGTCTGCTCACCCGGTGGCGGCGCGCCGGACTCGAGCTGCGACAACAGATCAAGTGGGTTCTATACGCCTTTGGGATGCTGCTCACGATTGTGGCCTTCGGTCTGGTGAATACTGTTCTGGAGGGGGCTGGCATCGATCTCAGTCTGTTCTGGCCGTTGGAGTTCCTGGTGGCGGTGGCCATGGTGGGGTTTGCCGTGGCCCTGGGTTTTGCTGTGCTCCGGTTCCGCCTCTACGACGTCGATCTGGTAATCAGCCGGACGATCGTGTACGGGGCCCTCACCATTCTGGTGGTGGCGATGTACGTCACGGTCGTGGTCGGGGTGGGCGCCTTGTTGGCAGTCGAGCAGACCTTCCTGACGCTGCTGGCAGTCGGCCTTGTCGCCGTGGCTTTCGCTCCTATGCGTGACTGGATGCAGGGTCGGGTGAACCGCCTGATGTTTGGCCAACGTGACGATCCCTACGCGGTGTTGTCGGAGATGGGGCGTCTCATGGCCGAAACCGGGTCACCCGAGGACACCCTGCAGACACTGACCGAGATAGTCGCCACCTCGCTGAAGCTTCCCGGGGCGGCGATCGAGTTGGAACACGACGGGGAGTGGACGATGCGGGCTTCATTTGGTGAGGAGGTGACCGCCGACTCTGGGGGTGTTTTGGCCCCGCTGCGGCATCAGGGCGAGGTGGTCGGTCGTCTGGTGGTGATGCCCCGTTCCTCACGGGAGCCGTTGAGCTCCCAGGACCTCGCCTTGTTGGAGGACATCGCCCGCTCGGCCGGGGCGGTCGCCAGGTCGGTGCGTTTGACCGCGGCCCTACAAGCATCCAGGGAGCGACTCGTCCTCGCCCGGGAGGAGGAACGTCGTCGTCTCCGCCGTGACCTCCACGACGGGTTCGGCCCAGCGCTGGCCAGTCAGACCTTCCAACTCGATGAGGTCTTGGATCGACTGAACGACGATCCCACTGCCGCGGTCGACCTGGTCGTGGCCCTCAAGGAGCAGACCCAGCAGCTCGTGGCGGATGTTCGGCGTCTGGTGTATGAGCTGCGCCCGCCCGCCCTCGATGAGTTGGGGATCGCCGGGGCACTGACGGCACACGTAGCACAGTACGAGCGGTCCAGCCCGGTGACCATCGACGTGGAGACTGTGCCGGATCCTCTTCCCGCTCTACCCGCGGCAGTCGAGGTCGCCGCCTACCGCATCGCCAGGGAGGCGATCACCAACTCGATGCGCCATGCGCACCCCAGGATCTGTCAGGCGAGTCTGCGAGTGTCCGAATCCGATCTGACCATCGAGGTCCGTGATGACGGGGTGGGCCTCGGTGACCGGGTCAGCGCCGGAGTCGGCATCTCCTCGATGAGGGAACGAACCGAGGAGCTCGGAGGAGAGTTTTCGATCGGGCCTGCGGAGCCCGCGGGAACGAAGGTATGGGCCACTCTTCCCTTGACCAATGGGGTCGTGTCGCAGGAGGCGCGCGGTGGGTGAGTTGAGGCAGGACGCTGTCATCCGCATCCTGGTGGTCGACGACCACCGGCTGTTCCGTGACGGTCTGACCGCGCTCCTGGAGGGGGCCGAGGACACGGTGGTGGTCGGTCATGCCGAGACCGGGGCCGAGGTAATCAACAAGCTGGAAGAGGTCGAACCGGACGTGGTCCTCATGGACATCATGATGCCCGACACGAATGGGATCGATGCGACCCGCAAGATCCGGGCCGATCATCCCGACGTCCATGTCGTCATGCTGACCATGCTCGAAGACGACGACTCTCTTTTCGCCGCCATGTGCGCCGGCGCCCACGGATACATACTCAAAGGGGCCGACAAGGCGGATGTGTTGCGAACCGTGCGAGCAGTGGCCAAAGGGGAAGCGCTGTTCGGCCCGGCGATGGCACGACGGCTGACCACCTTCTTTCAGTACGCTGAGGGGAAGGGGCTGTCGGTCAGCCCCTTCCCCGAGCTCACCGATCGCGAACGGGAGGTCCTCGACCTCATCGCCGCAGGAATAGACAACGCGGAGATCGCGTCACGGCTCTACATCTCCAACAAGACCGTGAGCAACCACATCTCCAACATCTTCACCAAACTCCATCTCGCCGACCGAGCACAGGCGATCGTTGCTGCCCGCGAGGCTGGGCTGGGTCGTCGATCCGCTCCTTGACCTCATGTGGGATGAGCCGATACTCGAGCAGGGCAGGGTGCTGATCGCGCCACACCCGACCGAGACCATCGAGATCCTGGACACACCCGAGCAGACCGGGGACCGTTATCGTCTTCGCCTCCGTGCCCCGCCTGGTGGTGGCCCGGGGATCGAGGGACGGGGCGTCCATGCCCATCCCGGTTTCGTGGAGAGCTTCCGATGTGTGTCGGGCGAACTGAGGATTCGGGTCGGCTCGGAGCTCAGCTTTCTGTCACCGGGTCAGGAAGCCGAGGTCCCGCCTGACACCGTGCATGGCTTCATCGGTGTCGGGGACCAGCCGCTGGTTGTCGATGTCGAGATCAGGTTCACTCCTCCCGGACCGCGGCCACAAGCCGATCTCCTCGCCTATTGGGCAGCAGTCGACCGTCTCATCCGAGATGGCAGCGTCAACGAGCGCACCGGAATGCCGCCACTCCTTCAACTAGTGGCGCTCCTCGATCTGGTGCCGGAGGCGTTTCGACAGCCGGGTATCGCCGGAAGGTTCATGAAGCCGCTTGCTGTATTGGGACGTCTCCGCGGCTACTGACGATCGACGTCCCCCGGAGGCGAGTGCCCAAGAGCCGCTGAGCCCACGACAACCTGGGTCGGATTTGCCAGAATCGGTACCCAGCATGAGACCGTTGGCCCGGGCCCGACCTGACCTCGCTTCAATCGGCCCGCCATGGCGACAGCGGAGGTGGCGTGCAGTTCACACTCGCTCGTTGTGGCTCCCGTTGTCGCTTTGGGGGATCTCCCTGGTGCTGGCCATATTTGCCGCCCAGATAGAGCCTCTGATCGTGGCCTGGTTGGCGTTCACCACAGTCGGAGCGGTTATCGGGTGGCTGCTTCCTCGCCACCCGGTCGGTTGGCTGCTTCTGGCCGACGGGTTGGTCTGGCTGGGAGGGGGAGCAGGCCGCCGTTACGTGGTCGAATCTACCGGCCCGGGATCGGCTGAGATCGCCGCATTCTACGACCTGGCCGGTTGGATCGTCGCGGTGGGTCTGATCCCCATGGCTCTGTTGCTGTTCCCCACCGGGCGTTTCTCGAACAGGATGTGGCGTCTGGTCGGTTGGTTGCTGATGGTGGGAGGTACCACTCTGGCGGTGACCGGTCTGCTGACGCCGGGCCCTCTCCCCAGCGACGCGACCTTCATCAACCCGTTCGGGATCGATGTCATGGGGACGATCGGCGGAGTTGTCGCGCCGGTCGCCGAGGCGGTCTTCTTCCTCGGTGTCATCGGTGGACTTGTCTCTGTTGTCCACCGGTTCCGGGTGTCGGCCGACGTGGAGCGGCAGCAACTTCGATGGGTGGCATTCGCTGCGGTCTTGATGCTGCTCGGGTTCGCCATCGGGGAGGTTCTCACCGCTCTCGGGCTGCCCGGGGAATCCTGGTTCAACACCATGGCGATGCCGCTTGTACCGCTGGCCATCGGGTTGGCTCTTTGCCGTTACCGGTTGTGGGATCTCGGCCTCTTGGTGTTGGGGACTCTCACCTATGGAGCTATCGCGGTGGTGATCGCGGCCATCTTCATCGTCATCGTGGCCGGGTTCGGCGCTCTGGTGGGGAGAGGCTCCGGGAACGATCTGTGGTTGGCGGCCCTAGCCACCGCGATAGCAGCGACACTGTTTCAGCCGGTGCGTCAGACTGCGATGGCTGGCGCACGCAGGCTTCTCTTTGGCGGCGGGGCCGAGAGGGGTGAACCGGCTGCCGCTGTCCGGACGTTGGGAGATTTCCGTGTCGAGAGGCGGGGTGAGCCGGTGACCAACACGGAGTGGCGATCGAGGAAGGCACGGCAACTGCTCAAGATGTTGGTCGCCCGCCGCGGAAGGCCAACGCATAGAGAACAGCTCATCGACAGCCTTTGGCCCGAGCAGAGCGATGCCAACCTGTCGAACCGTCTGGCGGTGGCGGTCAGCACGATCCGTGGCGTGCTCGACTCCGATCGAGTACACGAAGCCGACTACTTCGTCAAGGGGGAAACCGCGACCTTGGGACTCGACCTGGATCATCTATGGGTCGACGTCGAGGAGTTCCTCCTGCTTGCCAGACAAGTGCTGGCCGGCGACAACTCCAGGTTCGACGAGGCCGAAGCTCTGTACCGAGGCGAATTCCTGGAAGAGGACATCTACGAAGACTGGGCGCAGCCGTTGCGTGAGGAGGCGCGCGCCGCCTATCTGTCGCTGCTGAGACGTCGGGCCGACCTTGCCGACGAGCTCGGAATCGAGCATGGGATCGAAGCACGATTGCGGATCCTGGAAGTGGACCCGTGGGATGAGGAGGCACATGAGGGTCTGGTGCGCGTACTCGAGACCGCAGGCCGGCACGGTGAGGCGAGGCGGGCCCGACGCCGCTACCTGTCCCGGATGGCGGAGATCGGGGTGCAGCCCGACTCGATTTGAACACCAGATTCATCCCGGTTTCACGTCATTGAAACCGTGATTCCGACACTTCCTGGTGTAACTCGACCGGAAGGAGTCGGAGATGAGTGACCATGTCACATCAAAGTCGGACACGAGTGTCGACGCGAAGCGCAGCTTCTCCCTGGGCGCTTGGGTGCGTGCCAACGTAGTCGGTCTCGGAGTCGCCTACGGGTTGTTCGCCCTGCTCGGCGATCTGACCGAGTACGGATTGGGGGTGGCCCATGACAGCCTCGTCCGGAATCTGGCACTCCTTGTCGCTGTGCTGGTCGGGGCCGCCCTGTTCGCGGTTTTGCGCCATAGGGTGATCGCACCCCACCTCCACACCCCGAGATGGGTGGTGCTCGGATCTTTCGGCTCACTAGCGTTTGGTCTCATTGTCGGGTTCGTCATCGCCGGACCACCATTCGACTTCATGCTGGGTGTCACCTCGCTGGGGACGATTGGTGGTGCCCTCCAATGGAGGGCCTGGCGAGGTCGCGTCGACCGACCTGGTGGACTGCTCGCCGCCAGCATCGCAGGATGGATGCTGGCCGGGGTCGCAGTCGGAGCAGTGGCCGTGTTCGGCGTCGAGGCATCAATCCGCCTTTTTGGCACACCTGAAGATGGCACCCCAGCGGGAATCGTCGGTTTCGTGCTCATCCTGACCCTGCTTGGGGTCGTGGGTGGAGCCGCCGGAGGTGCTGTCGAGGGAATGGCATTACGCCGCCGGCTCAATGCGCCACGATTCGAGTAGCGGACCCCATGAGAGCCGCTGACCTCATCCCTGCACGGGATATCTATGGCGTGGCCCGAAGCTTGTCGACGAAGTGGATGACACAACGATGACCACTCTCCGCGCGCACAGTCTCCTGTCAGAGTCGAGGTTGGTGAGGCACGAATCGAGGCCCTCGACGACGACTGACCGACCACATTGCCGGAGCCTCCCGAAACCGGTATGGGTTACTCCGGTCAGTCGCGGCTGTCGTCTACCTGAAGCGCTTCCTCGGTGTCACAGTTGAGCATCAACTCTTGGTCCGCATTTGGTCCGCAACAGGAGCGAAAAGCTGCAAAACGTCGCGAGACGATGAGAGGTCATAAACCCAGGTCAAGACGGTGTTTTCCACGAATCCCCTGGTGCCGAAAATCCCTTTGATCGGTTTAGGAAACCGGTGCTCTATCCCCTGAGCTACGAGGGCTTGAAGTTGTAAACTCCCTGGTCAAGTGCCCTTCTTGTGCCTCTTCTGGATGTGGAAGACTTCGTCCGATTCGGCTTTGTGTCGCACCGTAACGAGCATCCATCGAATCTGCGAGGTCCTCGAGCTCGTCGTCATATAGGGTGCGAGTATCTGTCCAAGGTGATCCGAGCGGAGGCATGTCCGAGCCGTCTCTGAACTGCTATTCACGCTCGCTCCCGCCGATATTGCCAGCGATGCAGCGGTATGTCGAAGGTCAGTGCCATCAGGCACCACCAGCCGACATCAACTCGCGCAGGTCGGTAGTTCTATACCGGTCCCCGGTCTGCCACGAGCTGGGGCCGTAGACCAAGCATCTAGTTGACACCTCCGATCAGGAGGAACACGATCAGAACAAGCGCGCCACCGAGGGCGAGTAGCAGGACGGCAATGACAAAACCCGATGCCACCCTGTCGGCAACGCGAGCTCGAGCGGCAACCGGGGGTGCGACCTCCCCGGCGATTCGCCGCCGGACGAGTCGGGCAACCGACGAGAACACAAGGCCTACCACCGGTAGCAACAACAGGTTGGCGGCGTGGGCCAGGCCCAGAAGGCCCAAGAAGTTGGCAGCCTCGAGGACGGCGGCTCTCACAGACTCGCTGCCGATTCGCACCAATGACTCAGCCTCCGTCAAGTCGATCGCAGTGAGGATTTTTCCACCAAAGAAGAGGTAATAGGCGAGGTCCAGGAGTCTGGAGAACCGATCGCCGGTAGCGGGGCTGATGTGAAAGATGTGTGCGAGAAATGGCTGGCCGAGACGACGGATAGCGGGTCCGAGTGCGACCAGGCACGTAGCGAGGAAGACGAGCAGCAACAACTGAATCGACCATTTCGGGAACACGAGGGCGCCAAACTGATCGCGTCTCGCCACGGCTCCTAGGAACCCAGCCCCGATGACCAGACCGGCCACGCCGGCTCCGAAACCGATTCGCAGCCGGTGCCGGTGGGCCCTGTCCTCCTCGATGCTTCGGCTCACCCGAGCATAAAGGTCGACACTGGGCTGGTAATGGTCAGCCTGGTGCAGTGCTTCACGGAGACGTCTCTCCAAGCTCATTCGGCGGACTCCAGGAGACCGGAGAGGACGGCCATGCCACGCTGACAGTGGGTCTTGACCGAGTTTGGTGAGATCGAGAGGGTGGCAGCGATCTCCTTCTCACTGAGGTCCATGTAGAAGCGGAGGACAAGACAGTGTCGCTGACGAGGGGAGAGTTCGTTGAGGGCGTCGATGACAGCGGTCTGGCTCTCATCGCGCACCAGTTGATCTTCGGGTAGCTCCGGTGTCCTTCGATCGACCATCGAGTCCTGATGACGAAGCGAGAGGAGTCCGCGCCGGTTCTGATCCCTGGCGAGGTTGAGGACTATCGAACGAAGATAGGCGGCGCTCTTCCCGGCGTCCTCTATCCGGTCGCTGGCATAGTAGAGCCTGATGAAGGCTTCTTGCACGATGTCCTCGGCGCCGGTGCGATCATCGGTGAAGAGCCGGGCCAGCCGTACCAGGGACACGGCCTCTTGGCGGTAGAGCGTCTCGACGAATGAAGCGCGCGCTCGATCCTCTATAGTCCATGCCGCTTGACCGGCAGCGACGACCGCCAACCAAAGCACAGGTCACCTGGCCGCCGGCGAGTCCTCTTCGAGGCTCCTGCTCAGTCCCAGCAGTCTCCCCACGAGAGGGAGACTGAGCACGTTGAGACCGTGGAGAACGCCCATCACGAGGAGCATCCCGCCGACCCGTGAAACCTCGTGTTGGAGTTGGTCGCCGAGGGGATCGCGGGCCGATTCACTCCAATCCGGAGGCAGGCTGAGCGTGATCGTAAATAGAACGTACGCGGTGAAGATGAGGTAGTAGGCGACGTCCATTAGTACGAGGTAGCTCTTCCCGGTTCGGGGATTGCCCCTGAATATGTCGCCTGCATATGCCCGTCCGAATCGCTTGATCAAAGGCCCGAGGACAACGACTATCGCGACGAGGATGACGTTCGTGATCAGCTCGATGACCCACCAGCTCATGATCAGGATTCTCCCGGGTCGGCAGCGGTCATCGTGGCACTTTCGAACGCGTTCTGTGGCTGCATCTTGGCCAAATGTCTCCTCTCGAAACTGGTCGTAAGCCCCGTCCAAGCCATGCCGTAGGCAATGGCGACTGCAGCGAACATGGGAATGTTGAGCCATGGGCCCGCTCCCAGCTCGACGATTTCGCTTCGAAGCTCGCTGTCCAGGCCGATCATCAGACCGACGAGAAGAGCAGGGATCAATCCGGAGGCCCGGGCCGGCAGGCCGAATCCGACACGTGAGACGTTGCCGATGACGCCGAAGACCCCGCCGAAAAACGCTCCAACTCCGATGAGAACGAACAAGGTCCCGTCGACCGAGAACTCCTGGGGTCTTATGGAGTCGAGGATTGCTACCACTCTCATCGCGAGCCGGAGTCCGGGTCCAAGGACCAGAAGCCCGGCAACTGCTCCGGCCACCGCCCCCTGAAGCGAGGTGCGCCCGAAGCCGGGGATCCAAAGCCATCCGACGCCGATGCCCATGGCGAGCAGCAGCAGCGAGACGCCGGCTCCGACCGATTCGGAGGCGGCCAGCGCCAAGAAGGCGATGAAGAGGAGTGCGCCGACCGGCGGCTTCCATTTCATAGATCGATCTCCTTGATCTCGAGGTTTGGTACGGGCGGACACGTAGATGCGAGCCGGCGGGTACCAAATCCGCCGCCTCGCATCTCGAGCTCAGCTGAGATCGGCGCAGGCGACCTTCGCCCCACCCGGTGCATGAATTACCACCGACACCGCGGTCGGACCGGCGGTCGCTTCCACCACCGCCTTACCGACGGCGTGACCGGCCGGGTTGGCGGTGAAAGGACCGGGCCAGATCTCCGATCCGTCGAGTGCTCCACCTGGAACCGGGAACCCGAAGCTGTAATGGCCTCCGGCGTCGCCATCTGCGCAGGGCAGCCTGTGGACGTGGGAGCCATAGGTTTCACCGGGCGCGAGCCCGGTGACGTTGACTACGACGATCGTCGCACCCGACGCCGTTCGAATCATCGTTGCCTGCCCCGCCACATCCGTGTAGTTGGGATCACCGGCTCCGGCGGCGAAGGACTGGAACGATCCCTGGGTCACTTCGGCTTCCCACGCCAACACTGGCGTTGCCATCACCACAACCATCATCGTCGCCGCGGCGAGGATGCCGCTCTTCTTCGCAAATGCATCCATTTGGTCCTCCTAGACCTGGGCTACTGGAGACACAGACGAAATGCCCTCCTGTTTGGGTGACAACACGCGTCGGACGAGTTCCCGGGATCCGCAGCCGCTCGCGTGGAGCCAGGCGTAGTGTTTCTACGAGCGAGCGACCCGAAGGAAACTTGGTCGGGCCGCGGCGCCAGATTGTCCTGTCTGTTCGCGTGACCAGATCGGCCTATTACGAGCGCCCACCGGCGGCTCAAAGGGGCGTGAGGATGACCCCTTTGCATCCGTCGCTTGCGATCTTTGCGGCGACATGGTCCCCGACGACGCGACCGAATTGTTCGGAGGTAGAAGCCGCGTCGCCGGGAACCATGGTGCCGATTCCCCCACGGACAGTTAGTTCGTAATTGCGTTTTAGCTCGCCCACGACAGCCTTCTCCATCCCAGCGTTGAGGGACGAGGGCCAGTGGATACGTGCCCCTCTCGTATCCACCGGCCCTGGGGTGAGGTCGTTCAATTGGCCGGTGCCGCCGTCATCGCCACGGCTGTGGTCGCCACGACGGCGTGTGTTGTAACGCGTCGCAGCAAGGATGCCTCCTTGATCCTCCGAACCAGGGTCTCTCCCCGATCGAGGGCCGAGGTTTACCGGTCGGGCCCCGAATTGTCTCTACCCGTGATGGGGTAAACCTGTACCCGATTTGGGTAAATGTCGGTGAATTCTCAGTATCAGCCCCTCGCTAAAATCCTGGTGGCTGTGGGAGGAGCCCAATGTCGGCGGTCGTAATCGGACTGATCACCATCAACACCCTGCTTTTCGTAGCTCTGGGCGTGCGAGCACTTTTGTTGGGACGCCGCGCGGAGTCTCCCTATTTACGCACCCTGGCATGGGTGGTGAGTGCAGCTTGCATGGCGTTCGTGCTCGGTGCCCTGCAAAGACTCGCAGTCCAGGCTGTGACGGCGGGCTGGTTACCTGACGTCGGCCTAGCCGAGGTCACCACCAGCTGGCAGTTGTTTCAGTCGCTATTGGCGCTGAGCATCGCAGTCGCCGGGTTCTGGGTTCTGTCACGCACCTGGGGAGCAATGGGCCGCGCCGAACAGGTGGCGTCGACGCTGGCCGGGCGACTACCGGACGTCGATCTGGACGAATGCGATCTCACCGCGCGTGAGCTCGAGGTGGTTGGGTTGATCCAGAGGGGGGTCCTGAGCGACAAGGACATCGCGGAGTCACTCTTCATCGCTCCGACCACCGCAGCCACCCACGTCAAGAGGATCCTTCGAAAATCAGGTCTGAGTAGCAGAAGAGACCTCCTCCTCTTGTCCCTTTCACAGGACCGTTAGACGACGTCAGTCGGCGGCGGAGGCGTCAGACGTGTCTGCATCGCGGCCCTCGTAACGGATCTGCGTCGGGATCCAGCCATGACGGGCGGCTGCGATCAATGCATCCGTGGGGCAAAAGGCGCCAAGAGGGCACAGGAACCAAGCACGGCGTCCACACATGATACACACCAGCCCTTCATCGCTTCTGAGGCCGACCGGTTGCATCTCTTTCACCATCGGCAAACCGAGCGATGTTTCTTGAATCCGGTCTTCGTCCATTCCCTGGCCAAGGCGTGCAGATCTAGGTCTCCCAGCAGCCTGCCAAGTCGATGTCGGGGGGACGAAGGAGGTCACCGGACTCGGCGGCTTTGCGCGCCGCACAGAATTCCGCAGTCAGCTCGTAGTTGGAATGACCCGTTCCGGTGACCACCTCCCAATTGCGTGTCCCCAACTTGGAGACGATCTGACCACCGATGAAGTCACTTCGGCGCCACAGGTTCAGCCATCGGCCACCGACTTGGTTGATTGTGGATTCGACCAAGTTGTCGAGACCCACTGCAGGGAACAGAGACGGATACAGGTCGCCAAGTTGTGAGCCATAGGTGATGAACAGCCGCGGAGCGGCGTCCTCGTCGGCCAGGCACAGGGCCACTGCCGATATCAGCGAGCCTTGAGAATGTGCGGCCAGCACATCCGGCTTCACCTCGGAGATGGCTGTCTGAAGACGAGTCACCGCATAGGGCCCATAGGCGGGTGGGGCTAAAGGATGGAACCAACGCGGCCAGAATGACCCGACATCCCAAAGGATCCCGACCTTTCGTCTCGAGTCCTGACCGTTGAGAAGCCCTCCGATGATCGATCGGGTGATCAGGATGGCTGGTGCTGCCACCATCAGGAGCTTGGCCCAGCCGAGAACAGACGTCGGATCGAAGGGCAGACCGAGGAGCACGGTGAGATTGTTCGGATCCTCGATGACCCCGGATGGCATCCGGATGTTGGCCTGGCTGCAACGACCCCCGACCTCCCCTCCACAACTCCAGATCACAGCGACAATGCCCACGACCGTGCCGTAGACACCGGCCACACTCAGGAGCACTCGCGTCCGGAGCACGGCGCGCCTGATACGTGAGCCTTCGGCTCCGTCCTTCGGGATAAAGGTTGCGACGACGAATGTCACGGCCATGACGAATGCCAGCCCGAGCATGCTGACTGTCACAAAGGCGGCACCGGCGTCGAATGTCTCCGATGTGGTGGTCGCCTCGGTGAGATACGTCTCCACCAGCATCGACCCGGTCAGCCCGAGGGTCGCCCCGACGAGGGTGGCCACGGCGAGCAGGCCCAGAGGCACCCAGCCTCGACGAAGACCGCCGCTCAAAAGCTCCCCCAAGAGACCGAAACCAGCGGCAAGCCCAAGAACCAAGGCGATCTCATAGGTGAGATCGTCGGAGATGTTCAGACTGGTGAGCGCGATTTCACCCGGTGCCAGCGTCAAAAGGGCCCAGCCCAGCACGACGAGCCCGGCAAGTGGAGCCACCGCGGTACCGCCCAAGACCAAGGTGTTGGCGGCCGATACGTCGGTCGTGAGCCCAAGGAGGATCATCGTGAGTCCTGCCAGGCCAATCGCGGCGACGCCTAGTGCAGCGTTGTCGGTCGCACGAGCCACCACGATCGCGAGCACAGCCATGCCGAAGGTCAGGTGAAGGCGACGGAGCCGGTGGGCGATCGAGTGAACACTCCACAGGCGGGGACCCACGACACCGTCGTCGAACCCGGCCGGATCGTCCCATTCCGGATCCTTCATCAGGGGGTTCATTGCATGGACGGTGGGCATGAAGAGATGTCGGAGACGCTCAGTCGGGGTCAGGGGCTTGAACGAAGACTGGGCGGAGAGCCAGCCAATGCCGAGAACGAGGACAACACATACAACTGTGAAGATCCATCTCACCGCAAGCGGGGTCATCCCGGTTGAGAAGGGAATGTCGAAGCCCATGTTTGCGATCTGGGCGAAGAAGATCCCCGTGAGTGACAGACCCGCCACCCGGATCCAGATACGCGACCAGACGTTTGGCGATTCGCTCATCCAGCCTGCCACGTTGGCCATGGCGAATGGCGCCAGCAGGATCCAGAACGCGGTCAGCGAGGACTTCGAGGTGAGGCTCCCCCAGTGAAATCCTTTCACTTCCCAGTGATCCCGGCTGGGCTCGAAGACTTTGGCCAGGTCCCAACCCTGGTCGTAGGTAACCGGCTCCGTATAGAGCAGGTTGCCTGGCGGTGTCCCAGAAACTCCATGAACCCTGAGTTCTCTCGGCATCAGACCCTCGTGACGTGAGCCGTCAAGCTATCGGATCAGCAATCGTCACCAACTACATTCAGGGCAATGGAAGAAGAACGCATCGCCCTTTTCATCGACTTCGAGAATCTCGCCATCGGTGCCCGCGAGGCCCTGGGAGGCATGGAGTTCGACTTCGATCCGATCGGCAACGCCCTAGCGGAACGGGGCAGGGTCGTATCCCGCAAGGCATACGCGGACTGGTCGATGTTCTCCGATGCCCGCCACCCGATGACTCGCAGCCATGTCGAGCTGATCGAGATCCCACAGAGAATGGGAGCAACGCGCAAGAACGCGGCCGACATCAAGATGGCCGTCGATGCCATCGAGCTCGCCTTCGAGCGCGACTACGTGACCACCTTCGTCATCTGCACCGGTGACTCCGACTTCACCCCACTCGTGCACAAGCTGCGCGAGTTGAACAAGAAGGTGATCGGGGTGGGGGTGAAGGCATCGACATCGAATCTCCTGCCACCGGCATGTGACGAGTTTCTGTTCTACGACAACCTCGCCGGCGTCGACGCCCACGGTGGGGAGGCGAACGGTGAAAACGGTGACTCCGAAGAAGAGGCCCAGGAGCTCGACGCGTTGGTGACCACGACCATGGGTGGACTTCTCCGCAGCAACCAGGGTGACGTCCTCGCCTCGTCCCTGAAACGAGCCATCCTGCGCAAAGACCCGACCTTCACCGAGGCCGACTACGGCTTCCGTGGTTTCGGCGAGCTGCTCCGTCATCTCGAGTCACAAGGAGTGGTCGAGCTGTCCGAAGGCCCGGGCCGGGGCGACCCCGTGGTCCAGTTCCCGGCCACCGGATCGGGAGAGCGGGGGGCATTCGATCTGCTCCACTCCGTCGTTAGTGACATGAGCTCATCCAATGGGCCGGTCGTCCTCTCCGGGCTGAAGAACCAACTGCGGAAGCGTCAGCCCGACTTCACCGAGAAGAAGTTCGGATACGGAGGTTTCCTACAGTTCTGCAAAGCCGCAGTCACCCGCGGCTTGATCGATCTCACCTGGGACGACAGTGTTGGTGACTACACCGTGACCGCGAGGTGACCGCAGGAGCCGATGTAGTCGTTGTCGGCGCGGGGATCATTGGCTCCTCGATCACCTACCAACTTGCTCGCCGGGGCGTGAGTGTGATCGCGGTCGACAAGGGGAACGGCCCGGCGGAAGGATCTACCGGCGCCTCGTCGTCGATATGCCGCGCCAAATACACCAATCCTGAGGTCGTTCGGCTCGCTTCTCACGGTCTCCGCGCCTTCGGCAACTGGGGTGAGTTCACCGGTCTGGCCGAGCCAAGATCGGGTCTGCGGAATATCGGTGTGCTGTGGATTCTCGGTGCCGACCGGCATGATGTCGCATTCGAAGTCACCCGATTGGGTGCCCACGGTGTAGCAGTCGAGGGACTCGGCCCCGGTGACATCGCCGAACGCTGGCCGGCATTGTCGACTTGTTCGGTCCCGTTTGACATGACCGGGCAGGTCGAACACGTCTGCGCTCCTGGGGAGGCCTACCTATTCGAGTCGGGTGGGGGATATGCCGATCCGGTCGGTGCCAACCAGGATTTGATCGATGCCGCCCGCGCCCAGGGCGGTGAGGTGAGATTCAAGAGCCGCGTGGTCGGCGTGGTCCGTCGTGGCGGACGGGTGGCCGGGGTCGAACAGGCCGACGGCGTGACCATCGAAGCGGATTTGGTCATCAACGCCGCCGGGCCATGGTGCAACCAGCTCAACGACCTCGCCGGACTCGACCTGAGGTGGACGCTGACTCCGACCAGGATTCAGACCGTCTATCGACCATGGCCTGCGGACCTTGGGCCCCTGCCGGTTGGGATCGACTTCACCACCGGGACCTACTTCCGGCCGGAGTCGGGGGGGCAGCAAGTCATGGTCGGAGGAGTGATGCCTGAGGACGAGCAGGAGATCGTCGCCGACCCGGACTCGTTCAAGATGGTCCCGGACGCCGACTTCACCCAGATGAAGCTGGCTGCCTTCCACCACCGCGTGCCAGATCTCGAGGCGCGGGGCAACGTGTCCGGTATCGCCGGGTTGTACACAATCAACCGGGAGGATGTCCATCCGGTGGTCGGTCCCACAGATGTCGACGGATTTTGGGTGGCCAACGGATTCAGCGGTCACGGATTCAAGCTGGCTCCGGCGATCGGGTCGATGGTGGCCCGCGCCGTGACCGGAACGACCACTGGATTCGACACCGATGTCCGCCTCGACCTGTTCTCGATAGATCGCGATCCGATCGACGTTGCCGTCAAGAACGTCCTCGCCTGATGCGAATCCTCGACGCCGCGGCTACCCGGGAGGCTTTGCCCATGGTCGACGCCATCGAGGCGATGGTGCACGCCTTTTCCGGGGAGTCCGAGACGCCGTTGCGGTCGCTGGTGGGACCATCGCTGGTCATGCCAGGACGTCTTGACGATCTCATGGCGGTGAAAGTGGTCTCGATCGTCCCGGGAAACCCGGTCGGCCTGGTTGCCGTTTTTGGTGGGGATGGTTCACCTCTCGGTGTCGTGGACGGGCCGACGATCACCGCGATAAGGACCGGGGCGGTCTCCGGATTGGCCACGAGACTCCTCGCCCGCGACAACGCTCGAACACTCGCCATGTTGGGCTCGGGGGCGATGGCGTTCGATCAGATCGAGGCGGTGCGTGCGGTCCGTCCCATTGATGAGGTACTGGTCTGGTCGCGGACGTTGGAGAATGCGCGCCGTTTTGCCGACCATGTCGGTGGGGAGGCCCTGGCTGACGCCGATGAGGCGGTGCGCCGGGCCGATGTCGTCACCTGTGCGACAGCGGCGACCACTCCACTGTTCGGTGAGAGCTCGGTTCGATCGGGGACCCATGTCAATGCGGTCGGAGCGTTCACCCCGGAGATGGCCGAACTGAGCTCCGAACTGTTGGAGCGGGCATACGTGGTGGTGGACGACATCGAAGCCGCGGCAGCGGAGGCCGGCGACCTCATTCGGGCCGAACGCGACCCCAACACCACTTTGCGAGATCTCCTGGCGGGAGCGCATCCCGAGGTCGGTGAGGACGTCACCGTTTTCAAAAGTGTCGGGGTGGCCGCCCAAGACGTCGCCGCCGCTGGCCGTGCCCTTGCCAACGCGGAGCGTGACGGGTTGGGTCTCTTCGTGGCCTAAGCCCCCGTTCTGTGCGGGTTTGTCACGCGTCACGCGTGACAAACCCGCACAGAACGGTTTATCCGGCTAGCTGGCCTTGCGGGCCCCCCTGATCTCGAGACCGTCGAGGAGACGTTGCGAGGCGTCGGCGATTTCTGCGATGGCCAGGTCGAAGACCTCTTGGTTGTGGGTGGCGGGCTTTGAGAAACCGGAGATCTTCCTCACGAATTGGCGGGCCGCCGCCTCGATCTCCTCATCGGGTGCAGGTGTTGCTCCTTCCCGGAGCACCTTTATGGAACGACACATGAGAAGAAACCTACCGTCTGCGCCGTCGTAGCAGCTCTATCTCGTTGGAGAGGATCGCCAGCCACAGGGCGGCGATGACGATCACCATTCCTTCCGCGTTGGCACCGGTGAGAATCGTCATCAAGAAGACGAGCAGACCAATGATTGACCGTGAGACATGCAGTCTCGCCTGGTCGATGAAGGCGGCATGGCGGGCGTCGACCTGGCTCGTCGGCTCTGCCGGTTCGCGGACGAGCATCACGAGAGCTGCGACACCGGCGACGATCGCCAGGTACGGAATGATGTCGGGAACGGTGTCGGGAAACGCACCAGCAGCGGTTGCCACCACTGTCGTTCCGACGGCGGCGATGGCGGAGGCAGCGATGGCCGGTAGCCGGTTCTCATGCCGGAATCGATCATCCAGATACAGGGCGAGGGCCATCCCGAATCCGGCAGCCCAACCTTGGACGGTGAAACCTATGGCGATCCCGAATGCGCTCACCACTCCCAGATCGACGGGGAGAAGACGGCGTCCGGTGGTCGATGTCGCTATCCGAGCGGCCAGGATCAGGCCGCCGGGAGCCCAAACCGAGGTGATGGCCAGGCCATTGAGGACCCAGACACCGGCGACGACCGCGCCAACCATGGCGGACCATTGGTGGTCGGGGTCGATTTCACGCACCAACGCCCAGGTCAAAAAGGCATGGACCGGCGCCCATAAGACGGTGCCAGGGTCGCCGGAGATCCAAAGCACCACCGCAGCCGCACCCGCCAAGACCACGATGACCGCGAGAACGAGGTTGGACCGGCGGCGAAGATCCATACGTCGGCCGAGGTGAGATCTGAAGTCCATCGGTAGACAGATTGTGCCCTCTAGCCTCGGGCCGGTGACAAACCGGATGACGAATCTACGACGCCTGCCAGCTGTAGGAGCCCTGGCGGAACGTCAAATGGGTGGTTTCTTGGGTCTTTCCGCCCTCGTCGGCGCCGGTGTCGGTGTCGGCGCGGCCGGCCTCGTCCTTGCTCTCGAAGGGTTGGGCGATTTGATTCCGGGCGTCATCCCGACCGGCGAGTTAGAATTCTGGGACCCGGCTCGGGCCTGGATATTCCTGACCGTTCCAGCAGGCCTCTACATAGCCTGGTGGCTCGCCAAAGCCTTCGCACCCGAGATCGCAGGAGACGGTGTGCCTGCAGCGACTGAGGCGCTCATGGTCCGCGGGGGCCACATCAGGGGCCGGGTTGCTCCCTTGAAACTGGTCGCCACTGCCTTCACGGTGGGCTTCGGTGGGTCCGCCGGCCGTGAGGGACCCATCGTTCAAATTGGGGCCGCGGTCGGATCATGGCTGTCCCGCCGCTTCAACATGGGGGAGGATCAGATCAGGTCTCTCGTGGCGGCGGGCGCCGGCGCCGGGATCGGTGCCTCGTTCAACGCCCCCATTGCCGGGATGCTGTTCGCGTTGGAGGTCATCCTGGTGTCGTTCGCTCCCCGGCACATGTCGGCGGTGGTCGTTGCTTCGGTGACTGCGGCGATCACTTCACAATCGCTATTGACTGCGCTTGGTCTTCCCGGCGAGGAAATCGTGTTGAATGCCGGCTCCTACGGCCTCGGCTCCTTCGCCGAGCTGTGGCTCTATGGAGCTCTCGCATTGCTCGTCGTTGCGGTCGGGTTCTTCTTCCTGAGAACCATCGACTCGATAGAGGGCATCGCCCACAAATACGGGGACCGTCTCAGCGGGTTCCGGCCCCTGTTGGCCGGCCTTGTCGTCGCCGCGCTGATCTTCGTCGAGCCCGACCTATTCGGCACCGGCCAACAGGTGACGAGCAATCTCCTGTTCACGGAGCGGGAGGTGGGCATCACCGGTGTTGGTGGTCAGGTGTGGTGGATCCTCATTCTCCTGGCGATTGGGAAGGCCCTGGCGACCAGCCTGACCATCTCTTCGGGTGGCTCCGGCGGGGCATTCATGCCGTCTCTGTTCATGGGTGCTGCGGTCGGTGCGGGGTTTGCCCGGCTCGCAGAGACATTCTGGACCGGCAGCGAACTCGAAAGCGGAGCGTTTGCCGTGGTGGGAATGGCGGCCATGTTCGCCGTTGTCGGTCGCGCCCCGCTGACCTCGATACTCATCGTCTTCGAGGTGACAGGTGCCAGAGACTACGAGTTGATCCTGCCTCTCATGCTGGCGGCCACCCTGGGTACATTCCTCGCCGAGCGTTTCATGAAGGACTCGGTATACACGCTGGCGTTGAAACGGAAAGGAATAAGTCTCACCCGGACCGGGGAGGTCGACATCCTGGACACGGTCACCGTCGGCTCCGTCATGGCAACGGTTCCTTTCGACGTCTCACCCCGCCAGTCGATCGCCGAGACCGAGCGCATGCTCGGCTATCACCGTTCTCATGGGGTGCCCGTGGTCGATCGTGGTGAACTGGTGGGAATCGTGACCATCACCGACATCAATCGGGCGGAAGGCTCAGCCGAAGAGACGACGGTGGCCCAGGTGATGACCCCGCGTCCGGTGACGGTGGAGCCGGAAACCCCGGTATCGCGCGCGCTGGAGCGTATGGCCGCTCTTGGTGTCGGCCGTCTTCCGGTTGTGGCCGATGGCGATCCGAGGCGTCTCGTCGGGATCTTCCGCCGCGAGGAGGCGGTCCACGCCTACCACGAAGCACTCACGTCGACGACCGATCACCATCTCCAGCGACAAAGACTGGTCCAACGCACCCATCCCGACGCCGGTTACTACGACTTCCGGGTCCCCCTGGGCTCGATGGCCGATGGACGCAAGGTCAGGGAGGTGACCTGGCCGGAGGGCTCCACCCTCGTCTCGATCCGTCGTGGCCGGGAAATACTAGTTCCCGCCGGGGATTCGTTGCTGCTAGCCGGAGATGTGGTCACCGCATTCGGGACCGAATGGTCACGACAACGGATGATCGATCGGCTCAACGCCGGAGCCGACGAGCCCACCGCGGAGGTCCTGATCGAGGACATCGAGGCAGAAGCCGAGGGTTCGGATGGTGACGCCCCCTGATGGATAGACTCGTCGTGTGATCGATCTGGGTAGCTCGTAGTGGAAGTGTTCATAACTGTTCTGGCCCTTGCGGTGGTCGGGTTCGTCCTCATCAACATGTTCCGCAGCCGCAAACGACGGATGGCCGAGGCCGAGAAGGGAGGCAGCACCGCCCCTGCGGCCGGACTCGCCATCAGCCGGGATCTCTTCGACGGAGAAGGGGGGCATCATGCTCCCGTCGAGTCGTTCCACGTTGTGGGCGACGAGGCGAGAGTCACTTTCGACGTGCCGCTCGAGGACGAGGCTGACGAGGTGTTGAATGATCTCCTGATGGACGAGGCGGTCGAGGTGGTCCGCCAGAAGAGACACACTCTCCCCATCGACGACGTGCAGCACATCGTCGTGCTGGCGGGACGGGACAAGATGAGAGAGGTCGGCAGGACCAAGCTCCCCTCTCCCGGGGAGCTGCCACCGCCGGGTTTGGACTCCGGTCTCAGCTTCACCCATATCGCCCGGGACCCGTTCGCGGCACCGTTTGAGGAGGAGGGACCCGACCACGGGGTTGCCTATGAGACCCGGAGCGACGCTCCCGCAGACGAACTGCCTCCCCTGCGTGATGACCTGAGGATCCCGAAGGGTCTGGACAGGGGGCTGCGAGCCCTGGGTACGGATCCCGAGAAGTTGGACGGCCCCGAGTTTGTCATCGCGCTGCTGCGAATGTTCGGCTATCGGGTGACCGAACAAGCCTTCCCGGGCAGCTATATGGCGATCAAGGACGGTGTCTCGACATACATCGCCACCGACAGCTACGAGAAGGGGCAATATCCCGAGGTCGACGATGCTGTCATCCGGAGGTTCCTCGCCGACTTCGGCACGTCGGGCGCCGAGAGAGGAATGCTCATCTCGGACAAGTATGCACCCTTCAAGATCCACGAGATAGAGACCAATCAGCCCAAGGTCCGATTCGTCACGAGAGAGCGGATACAGAGGTTCGTCGATTCGATGGCGCTCGGCTAGTTGTCTGTCGGTGCTTAGACTGATTGTCCAAGGAGGACATTTGTGAGAATAAGCGGACAAGAGTGGCTGATCGTCCTGGTAATCGTGCTGCTCATATTTGGCGCTCGTAAGCTGCCAGAGCTCGCTCGCTCGCTCGGCTCCTCGGCGAAGGAATTCCGCAAGGGTATTGCAGAAGGCGCTCAAGAAGACGAGGACGTCGCGACGGCGAATGCGACGGAGGACGAGACGACCACTGCCAGCCGCCCGGACGTCGCGCCGCCTGACACACGAGAAGTTTCCGATTCTTAAGCAGACCGCTGGGAACTGAACGCCGATCGGCGTCGTTGTTGGAGTAGGTCTCCGATATGGAGTCCATACCGCTCACATGGGAAGAGGTGGCCCGTGTTCATGGACGGAAGATCTACAACTTTGCGTACCGGCTCACCGGGAATCCAGACGACGCTCACGATCTCGTCCAAGAAGTCTTGCTCCGGGTTCACCGAGGGCTCTCCAACTATCAGCCGGGGAGTTTCGAAGGATGGTTGTGGCGGATCACCCGCAACGCATTTCTGGATGATGTCCGCCGTCAGAAACGTCGGCCAACCGCCCCCCTCCCTGACGAGGTCGATCGCTGGGCTCACGGTGCGACCGAGTCGGCCGATGCCGAATATGCCCGGATCTCACTTGGCGACGATATTCAGAAGGCACTTCTCGAGCTTCCCATCGACTTTCGGGAGGCGGTCATCCTCTGCGATGTCGTCGGCCTGTCATATGAAGAGATCGCCAAGGCCGTTGCGGTTCCCATCGGCACGGTCCGCAGCAGAATCCACCGAGGACGCAAGATCTTGAAGGAGCTGCTGACTTGACCCACCCGACCGAGCAGATCAGCGCCTATCTGGATGGCGAGCTACATGGTCATGAGCTGACTCAGCTCATGGACCATCTCTCCAGATGTGGAAATTGCACGGCGGAGCTTGAACAGATGCAGTTCGTCCGCTCTGCTGTGCGGTCGTTGCCGGTGCTGGAGTTGCCGGCAGGGCTCGTCTCGGAGGCCGATCCGGTGGTGGTTGCCTTGCCGCGCCACAAGGGGATGTGGGCGGGGGTGGCCGCCGCTGTGGTGATTGCTGCTATTGCTCTCGCCGCCATCGTGACGCCGCCCGCAGACGAGGTGGACCTCCAGCGATTGAATAGCCTGGTCGGTGCGCGTTCCACTCTGGATCCGGCTTTCGGCCCGGCCAAGGTCTCGGTTTCGCCATTGGTGAGCGAATGAGACGTCTGGTCGCCTTCGTCGCTGCACTCGTCGTCGTGCCGGCAACCGCGGTCTTTGGGGCTGAGATCGACGAGTTGCTGGAGCGTGGTCAGGATGCTTCTTACTCCGCTGAGCAGATAATCAGTTGCGCTACCCCGGACGGAGTGCGTGAGGCACTCGTGCGGATCGAGCAGGTGGGTGATGAGCTCCAACTGACATCGAATACCTCCGAGGATGTCGAAGTGACCGCAGGAGCCGGGGGATGGACCATCACCGATGATGGCGGTCTGGTGGCTCAGGCCTCGGTGGATGGCGGACAGACGCCAGGCGATGAGCTCTACGTGGTCGAGGAGGAGGGGGCGGTCGAGTATCTGGGTCGGGTTGCCATGGCCTATCTCTTGATCCGTGACGGAGAGCCCAGAGCGGAGCTGACAATCGACGACGAGACCGGAGTTGTCGTCAAGGCGGTTGCCTTCACAATCGACGGCGACATCTATTGCGAGCGTCGTTTCGTCTCGTTGGACACCGAGCCTCCCGTAATCGACAAGAAGAGTGTGGAAGGTGTGGACAATCCCCCCACGCTCGTCGAGACATCTTCGTTGCCTGAGTCCGTCGCCGGTTTCGAGTTGCTCGATCAATACGAAGACGAGAGTGGAGTGCGGTTCGCCTACTACTCCGACGGGTTCTTCTCGTTCGCTCTGTTCGAGACCCCGACAGTCGTCAACGTGCCCGACTTCACGCCTGTCGAGTTCGAGTCTGGTGACTATCTCCGGGTGTTCACTGCTGGTCAGGTCACGTATGTCTGGGAGACACGTGAGTCGGGGATGGCGCTGGTAGGCGACCTGCCTCCCGACCTCCACGAAACGATCCTGGCCGAAATGCCTCACCCCGAGGACCCGGGTTTGTTCCGCCGCTGGTGGCGGGCCCTCTTCGGCTAGCAGCCACGGCCTGGATCGGGCTGTTCTCGTCTGGGCTGCATGTTGTTGCGTTGACCGCAACGTGGTGCAGCGCGGTTTAGACGGCGGCGGATGCGTTTATGTCAATGCCGCCCGGTAGTCTTCGAAATCTCGGGCCTCACCAAGCTGATCGGACCGCGTCACCGCAGTGATGGTCCCTTCCTCGTCGAGGAAATAGGTGGTCCGCTCGGCGTAGCCGTAGCCCTCATTGAATGTGTCGTATTTCCGGGCCACCAACCCGTGCGGCCAAAAGTCGGAGAGGATATCGAAATGGAACCCCTGCTGATCGCTCCAAACCCTGTTGGCATGAAGCGTGTTACAGGTGATGGCGACCACCCGGGCATCGGAGTCGTTGAAGAGGGAGTACTCGTCGCGGATCTGACACAGTTCGCCCTCACAGGTACGCGTGAATGCGAACGGGATGAACACGATCACCGAACGCGATCCCTTCAAGTCGTCGAGCGAAACCGGCTCGCGATTCTGATTGAGCAGCTTGAAGTCCGGTGCCGGTGTGCCTATCTCGAGGGGCATCTGATCTTCTCTCTTTCAGGGAGCTCGGTGCGTATGAAACGCTGTAGGGCCCATATACGGTCCCTACAGCATTAGGAAGCATTCACGTCCAGCCGTCCAACAGGACCCTTGCCGCCCAGGCGGTGGGGTCGCGGAGTTCGGTGGCCGAAGGCATGCGAGACGGGTCCGCCCAGAGGGAGCTCAGGGCGTCGTCGCCATAGCGCCGCTCCACCTCCTGGTTGAACTCGTCGCCGGCCTGGGTGGCCTCGGGAGGAACCGGTCCCACTCCGATCGGCGGCGTGTCGGTGACCTCTTCCCTCTCCAGGTCGCGTACCCCGGAGATCTTGTCGAAGCTGGGTGCAATGTCGCCGACGGCGCGACGAGCCAGTAGCCGGGCGCAACCGGTGATCACCCCGAGGAATGCTTCAAACTCGGCCCGTGGCACCTCCGCCTCCTCGCCACCTATGAGCCCTTCGATACCACCCGCCTCTGCGATGGCCTTCTCGATCTCGGTCGGGTCGGTTCCCCCGATCATCAGACCGCTGAGCTTGGTCGGGTCGATCTGAGCCGCCGCGGCGTAGTCGGCGACCAGGTCGGCGAGCCGGTCATGGATCCAGGGGACCTCGCACACCGCCCGGAAGGCCACCTCATTGGCCACGACCCAAAGATGGATCTCCCGTTGGTCAACCCCGCTGACCTCGAGTGCTTCGATGTTGGGGACTATGAGTGTCAACGGCCCGGTCTGATCGGGTGGCAAGCCGGCATCGAATCCGGCGACAGCCCACGCCGAGAGGCTACCCACGAGTGATCCCACCTGAAGCCCGATCATGGCCGGGGCGAGTTGAGCCATCATCGGGGCCGCGTCGCCACCCATCGACGACGCAAAGGGTTCGACTAGAGACCCATAGAATTCGAGGTTCTTCTCGGCCCAGGATCGGGGATCGAGAGGGAGCACATCGACCGCAGCGCGCACCGGGAACGGCGCCACCGTCTCCAGGCGATACTCCGCCAGCCGGGCCAGCTCACGGAACTCTTCGGCCGCCCACGGCTCGACCGGCTGACGTTCGCCGGCGAGATGACGGGCCACCTCGGCGGCCAGCTTCCAGTTGATGGGGCCGGGTTGGTTGAACAGCTCGAACAGCTTGGAGAAGAGATCGTCGCTCATGAGGCCAGCAATCCCATGGTCACGTCGAGGGTGGTTTCGTCATCACTACGCAGGATACGGACAGGAATGTCGTCGTCCGCCCGGTAACGGCGCAGCCGGGATAGGAGTGAGTCGATGGTCTTCACGGGATGGCCATCCACCTCGACGATGACGTCGTTGATCTGGCCTCCGGCATCTTCGTAGGCCGAATTGTTGCTCAGAGTGGTTACGAGGACGCCGACTGGAAACTCGGCCCCGTCTTCCTCCGCCCATGCGGTGCTTCCTTCGATTCCCATGAATGCATGCCGCACGGCGCCGTTTTCGATCAGGTCGTTGGCTACACCCACCGCGATATCGACAGGTACGGCGAAGCCGAGGCCTTCCGCTCCGACGTCGGAGACCGCGATGGCGGTTGTGATGCCGACGAGACGCCCGAAGGCGTCGACCAGGGCACCGCCACTCGATCCGGGTGCGATCGGTGCGTCGGTCTGCAGCAATCCGACGAGGTCGCTCGACTGGCTGACCTGAAGACGGCGGTCGACGGCGCTGATGATCCCGGTGGTGACGGTGGGTCCGCCCAGCAAACCAAGGGGATTGCCGACCGCGACCGTCGGCTCGCCGATCGTCACGTCGTCGGCAGAGCCGACCGTGATAGGTGCGACATCCACCCGGTCCACCAGGAGAACTCCGATGTCGGTGATCGGATCGGTCCCGACCACCTCGGCAGGAAAGCGAGCGCCATCGGAGAACACCACGAAGACCTCGCCCGCTCCCTCGATGACATGGTTGTTGGTGATGATGTATCCACTGTCCCCGTAGACCACACCACTGCCACTGCCGGCGAGGAGGAAGGCGCTGACGTCGACGGCGACAGTCGACGGAATGACCTGTGCGGCAACTGAGGTCACGCTCACTTCGTCGCCAAACGTTGCCGCAGGTGAGGTGGGCGCAGGTACGGTCAGGGTGGGTGCCGGTGGAATGGTCGGCGGTGGAGGCTCTTCGAAGACCCCGACGAAACCAAGGATGGCAAAGGTCAGACCCGTGCCGAGGAGGACCCCTCCCACGATGCCCATCGCGACTGCCCATGGGTCGACTCCGCGTTGTTTGGGCGGTTCGGGTTTGGTCTCTCCGAATCCCATCGGTCCCGAAGAGAGGGGAGTTGTCATAGGCTTTCAAGTCTATGGGTCATGTTCGGCAATCGATCCGGGTCACAGTCGGTGAGCAGCCGATTGACAGCGGGGCGCTGCTCGCCGAGGTAAGCCGTCCCGATTCCGGAGCCACCGTGTTGTTCATGGGCACCGTTCGCGACCATTCGGAAGGCAAACATGGCGTGACCCATCTCGAGTATGAGGTGTTCGCCGAGCGTGTCGAGCCCAAGATCGAGGAGATCGTCAACGATGCATCTTCGCGATGGCCAGTCCTCAGCGTCGTCGTCGAGCATCGCTCCGGGACGGTAGAGGTGGGTGAAGCATCGGTCGCGGTAGCCGTTGCCTCTGCCCACAGATCCGATGCCTTCACTGCCGCCCGCTTCATCATCGACGAACTGAAACAACAAGCCCCTATATGGAAGAAAGAGTTCTGGCCGGGTGGCGCCGAGTGGAGCCCAGGCAGCTAGCGGACAACTAGCCGAAAACCGAACATCCACTCAAAATTAATGGGAACTTTGGCTGCACCGCTGGTCAGGCTTCTCTAGTCTCCGCGATCCTGTGAGGAAGGACAACCCATGACGACGCTGGTCGAACGTCCGGAAGTCCCCGCCGCCGATGTGGGCTATCGCACCGTGGCCGCCATGGTGCGCGAATGGGCGGAGAAGTCTCCTGACGGTGTTGCGATGCGGGAGAAAGACTTCGGGATCTGGCAGGAGATCACGTGGTCGGAGTTCTACGAGACCGTTGTCGAGGCAGCACACGGGCTCCTTGCGTTGGGAGTGGAAGAAGGGGACAGAGTGTCGATCCAGTCCGAGGATCGTCCCGAGTGGGTGATCCTGGACATGGCCACCGTCGCCATCCGTGGGATCACCGTTGGCCTGTACCCGACCAACCCCGCCGCGGAAGTCGAATATCTGTTGAACGACTCGGGGGCGAAGGTCCACCTCGCCGAGGATCAGGAGCAGGCCGACAAAGTCATGGAGGTCATAGGCAGCCTCCCCAATCTCACCCACATCATCCACGTCGAGCCGAGGGGTTTTCGCAATTGGCGTGAAGACCAACGCTTCATCTTCTGGGATGACTTCCTCAAACTAGGCAGGGATCACCGCAGAGACAACCCCGGCGCCGTGGACAACATCATGGCGGCCGCAGAAGAGGACGACGTAATGACCCTCGTCTACACGTCTGGTACCACCGGTCCACCCAAGGGTGCGATGCTGACCAACAAGAACGTGACCTATTGTCTGGACACCCTGGTCAACAATCAGGAGAGACTGGGTGATGACTCTCCCGCAGGACCTGAAGACATCCTGTTGACCTATCTCCCTCTGTGTCACGTCGCCGAGCGCATCTTCTCGACTTGGACCCTCGCCGGCAACGGCCCGACCCTCAATTTCGCGGAATCGATCGAAACGGTCCAGCAGAACCTCAGGGAAGTCCAGCCGACGATCTTCTTCTCGGTGCCGAGGATCTGGGAGAAGATTCATGCCGGGGTCCTGATCAGACTTCACGACGCAACGTTCGTGAAACGCCTTTTCGCCAAGCCGTCGATGGCCGTGGCGCGGTACATTGGGAAGGTGCGTGTCGCCAATGGTGGCGACTTCACCTTCATCTCGAAGATCCTCTACTGGGTCTTCAACGTCCTCTATTTCCGCAGCCTGAAAGAGCGAATCGGGTTGCGACGATGCCGATATGCAGCGTCGGGAGCCGCGGCGATCGCACCTGAGGTGCTGGAGTTCTTCATGGGTCTCGGGCTGCCGGTGTACGAGCTCTACGGGATGACCGAGAACTCGGCGGTGGCCACCACGAACTACCCGGGACGAGCCAAGGTCGGGACGGTGGGGGAGCCCTATGTCGCTGGAACGGTGCGACTCGACCCGGAAACCGGGGAGATTCAGACCAAACACGACGGGGTCTTCAAGGGCTATTGGAACAAGCCGGAGAAGACCAAAGAATCCTTCACCGATGACGGTTGGCTTCACACCGGCGATGTGGGCGAACTGGTGGACGGCACCCACATCAAGATCATCGATCGGATGAAGGACATCATCATCACGTCCGGAGGGAAGAATGTCTCCCCGTCCGAGATCGAGAATTCATTGAAGGTGTCTCCCTTCGTCAAAGAGGCGATGGTGGTGGGTGATAACCGCAACTACCTCACTGCCCTGCTCGCCATCGAATTCGACACCGTCGGAGACTGGGCAACCCGCCGTGGGATCTCTTACACCACCTACCGCAACCTCTCGGAGAAGCCGCAGGTCATCGAGTTGATGCAGAAGGTCATCGACGAGACCAATGCGAAGTTCGCCCGGGCCGAGAACATCCGCAAATTCCGGATGATCCCGAAAGAGCTCGACCACGAAGACGGGGAGCTCACCGCCACCATGAAGTTGAAGCGGTCGGCGATGTCTGACATGTTTGGGGAACTCATCGAGGACATGTATCGGTCGTGATCAGGGACCTCTTCGTCATTGCCCAGGAGACGTCCGGTCCCAGTCGGTTCTCCGAGATGGTCGTCGAGGGCCTCAACCTTGGGACGATCTACGCGCTACTTGCCGTGGGTTTCGTCATCATCTTCAAGGCGACCCAGGTGATCAACTTTGCTCACGGAGCCTTGGCCGCATTGGGTGCGTTCTTCGTCGCCAGCTTTGCGACGATTCTCAACGTCCCCGGTCGATGGATTCCTGATGCCCCTGCTTGGGCCACTTGGATGGGGGCGGTCCTTCTGGCCATCATCGTGATGGGCATCATCGGAGTATTCTTGGAGCGGGTGTTCCTACGTCCCATGGTCGGTGAGGAGCTTTTCGCCATCGCCATAGTGACCCTGGGCCTGGATATTGTCGTCCGGAACATCACCAACGATTTCATCGGTCAGTTCCCCAGGCCGGTCGGTGATCCTCTCGGTACCACCCTCCTAGATTTGGGATGGGTCCGCATCGCACACACCGTATTGCTCCAGATCGGTGTTGCCGTAGTCGTCGTAATTTTGATCACGCTGTTCTTCAGGTCACGACTTGGTATTGCAATGAGGGCAACGGCCTTCGATCAAGAGGCCGCCCGGGCCCAGGGCATCGCTGTCAGCCGGGTTTTTTCTACGTCATGGGTCATCGGCGCCGTTCTGGCCGCGATAGCCGGAGTGTTCATTTCTGTCTTCCCGCGACGGGCCGCCGGGGTGGATCAGTCCACTGCCTTCGTCGCATTTGCCGCCTTTCCCGCGATCATCATCGGCGGTCTCGATTCGGTAGTAGGTGCCATCGTCGGTGGGCTGTTTGTCGGCTTCGCTCAGTCGGCGGCGACATTTTATGCCACTGCCGAATTCTTCGGAACGGGATTCCCGGGGATCGTTCCCTGGCTTCTGATGCTGCTGGTACTTGTCGTGCGGCCGTACGGCCTCTTCGGAACCGAGGAAGTTCGACGGGTATGAGGGGCAGACCCATGCTCTACACCCGGTATGAGGCCGACCAGGCCTTGATGAATACCGGGACGAAGAAGCTCATGTTCGGTGCGCTGATCGCGATCATGCTGTCGATCCCGCTTGGCGTCCTGCCTGGCATGAAGTTTCTTGCCGAAGCCGACTGGTTGAGGCTGCTCTCGATGGTGGCGATCTTCGGTATCGGCGCACTTGGTCTCAACGTCCTCACCGGGATGGCCGGCCAGGTCTCTTTGGGGCATGCCTTCTTTATGGGCGTTGGTGCCTACACAGCCGCCTGGCTTGGGGCCGCCCCCGGCCCGCTTCTGGGGATCGGTCTCCCGATGTGGATATGGCTCCCGGCGGCGGGAATTGTGGCCGCCGTCATCGGCGTCGTGGTGGGGCCCACTGCGGTCAGGGTGCGAGGACTCTATCTCGCATTCGTCACTCTCGGTCTGGTATTTGTGGGGGAGTATCTGTGGCGCAATTGGGATACGATTAGTGGAGGATCCCAGGCGGGACGGGACTTTCCCGGTTTCGCGTTCCGGCTATGGAAAGAAGAGGCTCCTTTAATCGACTTCTCCTCCCCGGGCCCCTGGTTTGGGATCGAACTCTCGTCGCAGGCTAAGACCTACTATTTCCTCGCGGCGCTGTTGATCGTCGCGGTGGTTCTGGTGAAGAATCTGCAGCGGACTAGGGTTGGGCGCGCCTTCCAGTCGATCAGAGACCGTGACATTGCGGCAGAGATCATGGGAGTCAACGACTTCAAGTACAAGTTGGTCGCCTTCGGGATTTCCTCGTTCTATGCCGGCGTCGCCGGCGCCCTTTTCGCTGGTTTCGTGGGGCGGATGATCCCCGAAACGTGGGGTCTATTCTTGTCTGTCCAGATGATCGCCATCATCCTCATTGGTGGCGCCGGTGTGGTCACCGGGACCATTCTCGGTTCGGTCTTTGTCATCGTGCTTCCACGGATCGTCGAGGACTTCACCGGGTGGCTGGCCGGGGTGGCGCGGTCCGGCTCAGGAGTTTCCGCAGGACTTGCCGACATTTTCGTATCGACGGGTTCTGGCGATTTCGGGTTCGTCAATATTGCAGCCGGAACTGCCCCAGGGTTGTCCACGGCTCAACTCAACCAGATCCTCTACGGTCTCCTGATAATCGGGTTTCTCATATTCGAGCCTCTCGGTCTGTACGGAATCTGGCTTCGAATCCGCAATTATTGGAAGGGTTGGCCATTTACATACTGAGTGGTCACGGCGGAGACGGGGTGCCCCGTTTCCATTACATAGGAGGAAGAACAGATATGAAAGCCAAGTCCAAATGGATGGCGATTCTCCTGGTGCTCGGCCTGATAATCGCTGCTTGCGGCGATGGGGGCGGAGAGGACGACACGACCACGACGGCCGCGCCGGCGGTTGACACCACCGAAGCGCCGACAGAGACCACGGAGGCTCCGACCGAAACCACCGAAGGCGAGATGGCGGAGATCGCCACCGACGTCGGTGTCGATCTCGACGCCGGGACCATCTCAGTGGGTCTGCTCTCCGACCTAACCGGCCCATTCAGCCCGCTCGTGCAGGTGATCGTGGCCGGGCATGACGTTTACTGGGAGAACGTCAACGCCGCCGGGGGTATTAACGGTCTCGAGGTCGTGCTGAATACGGTAGACACCGCCTATGAGGTGCCTAACCACGTTCAACGTTACGAGGAACTTAAGGACGAGGTTGTGGCCCTTGGTCACTCCACCGGATCACCGCACACGGTTGCCATCAACAACGATCTCCAGGCGGATGGGATCCTGGCCATACCACTCACCTGGTATTCCGGTTGGACCGATCCTGAGATCAACTCCAACCTGTTGCATCACGGGATCAACTATTGCGTCGAGGCTCACAACGTCATCGGCTATATCTCAGAAACGATGGACGATATCTCAACGATAGCCATCGTGACATGGCCGGGGGACTATGGGCTTGACGGTGCCATCGGGGCAGTTCAGGCCGCCGAGGCAGCCGGCCTGGAGATCGTCTATGACGGTTCCGGGACGGTTATCCCCGGTGACGAGTCGACCTTGACAGAAGCGGCCAATGCCGTCGTTGGTTCTGGTGCGGACATGGTCTACGTGGTTACGAACCCGACAGACTTTGCGTCGATCTTCGGACAGGCGATTGCTGGGGGCTATGAGGGTCTCTGGACAGGGGCCGGCCCGAGCTGGAATCCGGCTCTCCTAGGTTCCCCGATCGCTGAACCGGTCGCCGCGTCGACCATCTGGTCGGGGTACTACGGCTCATGGTCATCGGATGCTCCTGGTGTGGCCGATGCCAAGGAGCAGGTCGAAGCCGCCGGGGTCCTGGAGCGCCCGAACTCAGCAATCTTGGAAGGTTTCGTCGAGGCCATGATCATGCATGCCGCGCTCGAGGCCGCCTATCAAGCCGGCGATATGACACAAGCGGGTGTTCTCGCTGCAGCCAAGTCGCTAGAGAACGTCGACCTCAACGGGCTTGGCCCCAATGAGACCTATGTCGGCGATGCCAACACACAGCTGCAAAGGGTGTCTGCGAGCATCTTCCAGCCTGATCTGGAGGGGTTCACGTCTGGTGAAAATGGCGGGGAGACGCTCCTGGTGGAGAACTACACGTCGGGCCTTACTGCCGACTACGACTTCACGGGCGCCTGCTTCGTCCTGGAGAACTGATTCACAACGAGACTCGTATGGGGTGACCTGCCTGGTCACCCCATACCGTTCTGTGAGGGTTTGTCACCCCAGGTGCGGAAAACCCTCACAGAACGGTTATGAGACGGGATGACGGCTAGCGAATGCTGACTGTAGAGAACCTCGAGGTCGTGTACAACGATGTGGTTCTGGTTCTACGCGGGATCTCCCTTGAGGTCGGCAGGGACCAGATCGTCGCTTTGCTAGGGGCAAACGGAGCAGGCAAGACCACGACTCTGCGAGCCATCACCGGTCTGCTTGACATTCACGAGGGAGAGGTCACCAAAGGGGAGGTCAACCTCGACGGTGTCGAAGTCACCCACTTCGATCCGGCGGCTCGGGTCGGTCTCGGCATCTCCCAGGTCATGGAAGGCCGGCGTGTTTTCGCCGAGCTCGACGTCGAAGACAACCTCCGGGCTGGCGCCTATGTCAATAGAAACGGTCAGAACGTCCACGACGCCCACGATCGGGTCATGACCTTATTCCCGCGACTCAACGAGCGCCGGTCCGCCACCGCCGGCTATCTGTCCGGTGGGGAACAGCAGATGCTGGCGATAGGTCGCGCCCTGATGCAGGACCCAAAGCTGCTCATCCTCGATGAGCCATCCCTCGGTCTGGCACCGCTTTTGGTCCAGGAGGTGCGGGACACCATTGTCGAGATCAACAAGCAGGGAACCGCGGTCCTCCTCATCGAGCAGAATGCGAACATGGCCCTGTCCATCGCCCATCACGGTTACATCATGGAGACCGGGAAGATGGTCATGGACGGTGACCCGCAGAAGCTGTTGAAGGACGACGACGTCAAGGAGTTCTACCTTGGGCTTGGTGCCTCAGGCGAGAAGAAGTCCTTCCGCGACGTGAAGCACTACAAACGGAGGAAGCGGTGGCTGTCGTGATCTGTTCTGTGCGGATTTTTCAGGACTGTGCGCCGAAAGATCCGCACAACAGGGTGTTGAGATGAGCGGAAAACTCCTTGAGCGACGGGCCGACACCTACGGGCCCGACCAATACGAGCACTTGCTCGAGGTCAATGACATCCATTTGTCCTTCAAAGGGGTCAAGGCAATCGACGGCGTGTCTTTCCACGTGGACGATGGAGAGCTGTTCGCCATCATCGGACCCAACGGCGCCGGCAAGACCTCGCTGTTCAACTCGATCAACCAGGTCTACCACCCCCAGAAAGGCGAGATCTTGTGGAAAGGCGAGTCACTCATCGGGGTGAAGCCCAACGAGACCGCCGAACGTGGAATTGCACGGACCTTCCAGAACATCGCCCTCTATCCGCACATGACAGTGTTGGAGAACATCCTCACCGGACGGCACATCAGGATGAAGTCAGGGTGGCTCGCCGGTTCGTTCTGGGTGGGGAAAGCCAAGAAGGAGGAAATCGCCAACCGGGAGATCGTCGAGAGCATCATCGACTTCCTCGAGATCGAGCAATGGCGCAAATATCCGGTCGGGTTGCTCCCCTACGGCATCCAGAAACGAGTCGAGCTGGGTCGTGCTCTGGCCATGGAGCCCGAGCTGTTGATGCTCGACGAGCCAGTGGCCGGGATGAACCTGGAGGAGACCGAGGATATGGCCCGGTTCATCCTCGACGTTCTCGACGAGTTGGGGATCTCCATCATCCTTGTCGAACACGACATGGGTCTGGTAATGGACATCGCCGACCGTGTCCTGGTCGTCGACTTCGGCAAGCAGATTGCGATGGGTAAGCCTGCGGAGGTGCAAGCAAACCCCAACGTCGTCAAGGCCTATCTCGGTGAGGAGCTGGAGACGGCGTAGCTCGCTACGGCGTTGCTATAGCATCAGGTCTCGGAAACCACGACCTCTTGCTATAGCAACGCCGATCAGCGGTCGCCGAGGAGCTTCCACGCTCCCGGCAACAGGATTCCGGCGGCACCGGCCTTGATCAGGTCACCCAGGAGGAACGGGACCACACCGGCTTCCACGGCGGCGGGGAGCGACATGTCGACCGAAATCATCAGCCCGGTCACGCCAAAGACGTAGATCACGACCGACCCGAGGATGAAGGCAGTGAACATGGTGGCGAATTTCCGGTCCTGACGATGTTCGGCCATCCACCCCACCAGCCCAGCCGCGAACACGAAACCCACCAGATAGCCTCCGGTCGCCCCGGTGAGGGCTTCGAATCCACCTGACGCGTCGCTGAACACCGGGGCTCCCAGCGCTCCCACCGCCACGTAGAGGATCTGGCCCGACGTCCCGAGCTTCCAACCCAACCCGGCGCCTGTGAGGAGCACGGCGAATGTTTGACCCGTGATCGGGACCGGCGTGAACGGAAGATGGATTCGCCACTGAGCGGCGAGGGCGGTCAACCCAGCAGCGACAATCACCAACAGGACCGCGACAACTCCGGACCGGGGAAGGGCCCGCTGGCTCATTACGGCTGAGGTCATTCTTTAACTCCTGGTGACGGGTAGTGGGGGAGAATATGCGATGTGACCCGTATCGGGAGGTCATCGTTACTCTCTCTTGCCAGCCCCCATGAGCACAGAAGACACCCGGAAGCGAAGTGCTTCATGGCCCCTGTACTTGATTGGGGCCTTGTTCGTCGTCGGTTTCTCCAGCGTGGTCGCTTGGAACATCGAGCTTCCATATCTGGCGTACTCCGCAGGACCCGTCTCTGACGCCGGCGACTCGGTTCTGGTGGAGGACATCGACTTCTACCCGCCGGACGGAGAGCTGCTCATGCTCACTGTCGTCACCCAGGACGTGAACATCTTCGAGGCGGCGATAGCCGGGGTCGATCCGACCATAGACCTGGTGCGTAAGCAGGCGGTCCGGCGGGAAGGCGAGACTGACGAGGAATATCGGAATCGCGTACTCCAGCAGATGGACGATTCCAACTATCGGTCTATCGCCGTGGCCCTGGCCCACCTCGGCTACGAGCTCGTACCCACCGAGGTCGTCATCAACGAGCTGGTCGAAGAGGTCCCGGCCGCTGATGTGCTCCAACTAGGGGACACGGTCCTCACGGTCAACGGTCGTGACATCGAGAGCGTCGACGACTTCCCACCAGCCCTCGAGGGATACGAGGTGGGCGACACCATCGACATGACGGTGCAACGAGCGGGGAGTGATGTCGCAGTCGAGGTCGAGCTGGCCGAGCGCGAAGACGAGCCCGGTGCTCCCATGATCGGGATTGTCCTCGGGGAGCTGACCGAGCCCCCCTTCCCGATCGAGATCAGGGCGGGAGACGTAGGTGGCCCTTCCGCGGGGATGATGCACACGATCGCCATTGTCGATTCCCTCACCGAGGGGGAGTTGACCCACGGCAGAGTCATTGCCGGGACAGGCACGATCGATCTCGACGGCAACGTCGGCAGTATCGGAGGGATTCGGCAGAAGGTCGTGGCGGCCGAAGCTGCCGGTGCCGAGTACATCTTGGTCCCGGAGGCCAACTACGAGAGCGCGCTGACCGCCGAGCGTGACGACATCGAGATCGTCCCGGTGGCCACCCTCGACCAGGCGATCAGCTTCCTAGAAACGCTCGAGACCGCCTGACACACGAATTCTGGCGCCACGAGTACGCGAAACTGCGCGAAGCTGTAAGTATCTTCTGTAGCGAATGACCCGAGAGTTCACCCCAGACGACATCCGGAGCATCGAGTTCAACACCACTTTTCGTGGACTTGACCGCACCGAGGTCGCGGCCGCCCTGGATTCGGTCGCTCGCCGTGTCGAGGAACTGGAGGCTGAAACCCGAAAACTGAAGGCACAAATCGCCGAGACGCCGCGTCAGGACATGGAGTCGGAGTTCGAAGTCGTCGGAAGGGAGGTCTCGGCGATTCTGCAAGCAGCCAGAGAAGGCGCGGAGTCGATGAGGGAGAGGGCGAGCCTCGACGCGGCTCGATGGCGGAGCGAGGCCATGGAGGAGGCGGATACGGCTCGAAAGGACGCAGCCGCCGATGCCGAGGCCCTCCGTCACGATGCCTGGGTGACCGGTACCGAACTGCTCGAGCAATCCGCCGCCAACGCCGAGGGGATGAGGGCAGCTGCCGAGAGAGATGTCCTCACGGTTATGGGAGAGGCCGAGCGAGAGGCGCACCGGCTCACCTCCGGAGCGCGCCGGGAGGCCGAAGATCTGGTCCGCAACGCCAACATGGAGGCAGAGAATTTTGCCTCCGATGCCACGAAACGCCGCGATGAGATCATCGACCGTGCCAATAGGGAGGCGGCCACTGCCCAGGAGCGGACCCGCGCCCTCGAAAAACGTCGTGACGAGCTGCTCGAGGAGTTGGAGAACGTCAGGTCGACTCTCACCCGGCTGGAGGGCTCACTGGAAGAGCGACGAGAGGCCCTGGATCTGACCCAGAATCTGGAGCCGTCGAACGTGCGCGTCGTCCACCCGCCTGCCGAGGCCAAGCAGCAGTGGGAGCTCGGCGAGACGGTTCGGGTGGTACCTAAGGAAGGGCAGTCGCAGCCTGACGCTGGTCTGGCCGACGAGGTGAGCGAGCAAGTGGCCCGGATCCAAGAGCCCGAGCCCCCGGACGAGCCCGAATCGGATCCGCATCGAGTTGCAAAGACCGATCAGCCGGTGTCCGAAAAGGTGACGCCCGCCTCCGAGCCATCGGACACCGCGCCGGAGGTCGACCCCGAGTCGCCGGATTCTGCAGCAGCGGAGTCTCGACCCGCGACCGAACTGGAAGAAAATGATGACGGTCTCGAGGAGCTCTTTGCATCATTGCGCGGTGGAGGGGACACAGTGCCGCCACCTCCGAAGGTCGAGGAGGAGTCCCAAGACGCCGCGGATCGAGAGCACGAGGAAGTGGACACACCAGCGGAAGACGACGGGACCGACTGGATCGCCGTGAGAGATGCGCGGCTACTGCCGGCCACCAATCGTGCATTGCGCGGAGTGAAAAAAGCGATCACTGAGATCCAGAATGTGGCGTTGGACCACTTACGCACCAGCGACGAGTGGATGCCAGACGAGTCTGATATCGCAGAGTCGATACACGCCGAGCTGGTTGCTGTTTGGGCTGAGAGCTTTGCCGCCGGGCACTCCATAGCCGAGCAGATGGCAGGCGAGAAGCTGAAACGGCCCTCCACGCCAAACTCAAATGCCGACAGGGACTTCGCCTCCGACCTTGCCTCCGCGGTGACCACGGCTCTTCAGGTTGCAGGCGATGGGCCTCGAGAGCGCCAGTCGGCCGCCTCCCGTGTTTTCAGGGTCTGGCGCAGCGATGAGGCGGAGCGAAGAATTCGCGATGTCGCCATCTTGGGGTATGAAACGGCCATCGAGAAGTCACGCAGTGTCACCACCGGCTGACCGCGCTCCGATCATCAGACCTCGCCAGACTTAGACTCGGACCTCGATGTTTACCAGAGTCCCATCCGACTACACGCCTGCCAGACGTCGGCCGTGGACGATTCTCATCGCCATCGTCGTCACCGTCTATCTTCTCCTAACTGCGGCGGGCACCCTCTGGACCGACTTCTTGTGGTTCGATTCGGTGGGATACCGGGGTGTCTGGTTGCGAAACTGGGGTCTGGCGATCCTGCTCGGCACGGTGGGAGTGGCCTTCTCGTCACTGGTCATCTGGATTGCCCTCAAGCTCATCGATCGGTTCTCCCCTCGCTGGGCTCCTTTCGACCTCACCGAAGAGGAAGAGCTGGTCGAACGGTTCCGCGAGTGGGTCGAGCCGCGTATCCGCCAGATCAGGATCGTCCTCACCGGCGGTCTCGCCCTCATCATGGGTCTAACCATCGCCACCTGGCGTGACGATGTGTTCCTCTTCCTGAACTCCCAGGAGTTCGGTGAGTCCGACCCCATTTTTGGTGCCGACATTGGCTTTTACGTCTTCCGACTCCCGCTGTGGCAGAACGCATTCGATTGGCTGTTCAACCTGCTGGTTCTGGTGACGGTCGTAGTGGCCGTGGGCCTCTACCTCAACGGGGCCATCCGGTTGAGTGGACGGACGGTGACCGCGACGAGGGGAGCAAAAATCTACATCTCTGTCCTGTTTGCCGTCCTCGCCCTGGTTCGAGCCGTGTCATATCGCCTCGACATGTACGAGCTGCTCTATGCCAACAACAATGACATCTTCTTCGGCCTCGGGTTCACCGACTTCAACGCACGGCTCCCCGCCCTTCGTCTTCTCCTGGTGGTGGCGTTGCTCGCAGCCGCTCTGTTTGTCGTCAACATCTTCCGCCGCGGATGGACCCTGGCGGCCGTGTCGGTTGGATCTTGGATCGTGGTCGCCATCGCCGCCGGGACCATCTACCCCGCATTTGTGCAACGGTTCAGTGTTCTGCCCAACCAACTGGGCAGAGAACGGGAGTTCATCACCCACAACATGGAGGCGACGAAAGCCGCCTGGATGCTCGACGGCATCGAGGTCAGGGAGTTCAGAGCCTCCGACGAACTCGGTCCCGAGGACATCGAAGCGAACCGCACCACCATCGACAACCTGCGCATCTGGAACACCTCTGTGTTGCCGAGGACCTATCAGAACTTCCAGGAGCTGGAACCCTATTACCAATTGAGCATGGTCGACACCGACCGTTACCTCGATGAGGGCTCGCCCAATCAGGTGATGCTCGCCGTGCGCGAGCTGGACGAGCCCGAGGTTCCCGACGACTGGCAGAACCAGCGTCTCTTCTTCACCCACGGCTATGGGGCGGTGGTCAATCAGGCAAACGTGGTCCA
>Ga0299907_10000033_pt1 | contig 43178 bp, 38 predicted proteins | sample RVTome_16_FD_198680 | JGI IMG/M metagenome (GOLD analysis project Ga0299907, IMG submission 198680) | Soil microbial communities from uranium-contaminated site in the Upper Colorado River Basin, Wyoming, United States - RVT152D67 (version 2) ...
AGATCGGCGTAGCCCGAGACCATGGCATGAAAAGGATTGGTCGCCGGCATCCTCTCTGGTCACCGCCCTCTGTCGAATCGCGGATCGCCACCATAGGCCGGCGCGCGGGTTGGTGACAGCTCGGATCGCTCGGACGAAGGTCGGACTGGCGAGCGGCGCTCGCTGCTGCGATGATAAGCGCGAGCATGGTGGGGGAGAGGCGATGAGCTGGCAGCCGGCGATCGATCCGAGATGCGATCAGCAGCCGGAGGAGCGGAGCCCGATCGACACGGTGATCGTGCCGCGGGCGCGCGACCTCGGGGGCTTCGAGGTGCGGCGCGCGCTGCCTTCGGCGCGCCGGCAAATGGTCGGCCCGTTCATCTTCTTCGACCAGATGGGCCCGGCCGAGTTCCTGCTCGGCCAGGGCATCGACGTGCGTCCGCACCCGCATATCGGGCTCGCGACCGTGACCTACCTGATCGACGGCGAGATCATCCACCGCGACAGCCTCGGCACCCTGCAGGCGATCCGCCCGGGCGAGGTCAACTGGATGACCGCCGGGCGCGGCATCGCCCATTCCGAGCGCACCGCGAAGGAGGCGCGTACCGCGGGCGCGAGGCTGTTCGGCATCCAGACCTGGGTCGCGCTGCCCAAGCATGCCGAGGAGACCGACCCCGGCTTCAGCCATCACGAGACGGCGGAGCTTCCGACAGTCGAGGATCGGGGGACGACCGTGCGCCTGATCGTCGGCTCGCTCTACGGGCGCCGCGCGCCGGTCTGGACCTTCTCCGAGATGTTCTACGCCGACGCCGCGCTCGAGGCCGGGGCGCGCCTGCCGCTCGATGCGAGCCACGAGGAGCGCGGCATCTACATCGTCTCGGGCACCGTGGAGATCGCCGGCGACGCATTCGACGCGATGCAGCTCCTGGTGTTCCGGCCGGGCGATCCGATCACCGTCGTCGCCCGATCGCCCTGCCGCCTGATGCTGCTCGGCGGCGAGCCGATGGACGGCCCGCGCCACATCTGGTGGAACTTCGTCTCCAGCTCGAAGGACCGGGTCGAGCAGGCCAAGGCCGACTGGAAGGCCGGCCGCTTCACGCCTGTCCCCGACGAGCTCGAGTTCATCCCGCTCCCGGAGTAACATCGATAGGGAGCCGGCCTACGCCGGCTGGGCCTCCAGCGCCTCGAGGATGCCGCGCAGGTGGCCGATCGCGCGGGCGGCAGAGCTCGGGCCGTCGGGCTCGTAGACGAACGGCTCGACCGAGCAGATGCCGCGGTAGTCGAGGCGGCGCAGCGCGTCGAGGATCGGTGCGAAGCGCATATCGCCCTGGCCCGGGCCGCGCCGGTTCGGATCGTTCAGATGGACGTGGGCGATGTGGCCGGACGGCAGCCAGCGCCCGATCAGCGCGTCCGGCGGCTCCTGCTCGCTCTGCCCCGCGGCGCAGCAGTCGATCATGGTGCGCAGCGCCGGGCTGCCGATCTCGTCGACCATCGCAGCGGCTTCGGCGACGGTGTTGATCAGCGCGGTCTCGGTAGGGGCGAGCGGCTCGATGCAATACACCACGCCCGCCCGCTCGGCGTCGGCCGCGATCGCGGCGAAGCAGTCCTTCGCGCGCCCGAGCGCCGCCTCCCGCGTGTCGCCCGGCTCGACCGGCCGCTGCCTGGGCGAGCCGTGAACCAGGATGCGGCCGCCCAGATCCGCGCACAGCCCGATCAGGCCGCGCATGACGTCGAGCGTGCGGGCGCGGGCCTCGGCATCCGGGCTCGTGATGGACAGGCCCTCGGGCGTCACCAGCAGCCAGTGCAGCCCGGTGATCGCGAAGCCATGATCCTCGGCGATGCGCCCGAGCTCGCCGCGCCGTGACACCGGCAGCCGGTGCGGCTCGTCGGAGAGCGTGAACGGGGCGATCTCGAGGCCATCGTAGCCGAGCGTCTTGGCGAGCGCGCACTGCCTGGGGAAGTCGAGCTCGCGGATCACCTCGTTGCAGAGAGCGAGCCTCATGATCCGGTCTCGCCTGCGGCGCGCCGGCGCGAGAGCAGCCGGGCGAGTGCCTGTCGCACGGCCGAGAAGCTGAGCAGCACCGTGATCAGGATGGCGAGCCATAGCACCAGGCTGATCGGGCGGGTAAAGAAGGGCACAAGGCTGCCGTCGGTCAGCACGAGGCCCCGGCGCAGGCTCTTGTCCAGGATATCGCCGAGCACGAGGCCCAACACGAGCGGCGCCATGGGGTATTTCATCTCGCGCAGGACGAAGCCGATCAGGCCGAAAGCGAGCATCACGTAGATGTCGAACAGGCGGCTCGCAATCGCGAACGAGCCGATGGTGCAGAGCACGAAGATCACCGGCATCAGCCGCTCGCGCGGCACGGCGAGGACGTAGAGCAGCGGGCGCGTCAGGAGTAGGCCATAGAGCAGGATGCCGAGCGTTGCCAGCAGCAGCATGGCGACGACCTCCATGATGAAGGTCGGGAACTCGATCATGATCAGAGGCCCCGGACGCACGCCGTGGATGAACAGAGCCGCCAGCAGCACGGCGGCCGGCGCCGAGCCCGGCACGGCGAGCGTGAGGACCGGAATGATGGCGCCGGGCACGGCGGCGTTGTTGCCGGTCTCGGCCGCCATCAGCCCCTCCACCGAGCCTTTCCCGAATTTTTCCCGCTCTTTGCTGGCGCGGCGCGCCGCGGCGTAGGACGCCCAGGCGCCCATGTCCTCGCCAACGCCCGGTAGGATGCCCATGGTGGTGCCGATCACGCCCGAGCGGACGATCGTCCGCCAGTAGCGGGTCATGTCCTCGAGCCTTGGGATCACGCGGTCGGTCGCCGCCTTCACGACGTGAGCGGCCGGCTCTTTCATGACGATCAGGACCTCGGAGAAGCCGAACGCGCCGACCAGCGCCGGCAGAAGGCCGATGCCGCCGGCCAGATCCGTGCTGCCGTAGGCGAACCGCGGATAGGCGTGGATCCCCTCCTGGCCGACCATCGCCACCAGGAGCCCGAGGAAGCCGGCGATCCAGCCCTTGATGGGATCGTCGAGCGCGGTCAGGTGCCCCGCGATGACGACCCCGAACACGGCCAGCCAGAAGAACTCGAAGGCGCCGAACTCGAGGGCGAACTCGGCGAGCACCGGCGCGATGGTCGCCAGAGCCAGGATGCCGACCAGGGTACCCAGCACCGAGCCGGAGGTCGCGATGCCCATGGCGCGGCCGGCCAGCCCCTGGCGCGCCAGCGGGAAGCCATCGAGAGCCGTAGCGGCGCTGGCGGGCGTGCCCGGGATGTTGAGCAGGATGGCGCTGCGGCTGCCGCCATAGATCGCGCCGACATACATGCAGATCAAAATCAGGATGGCGTCGCCCGCCGCCATCTTGAAAGTGAGCGTGGTCATGAGCGCCACGCCGAGGGTTGCGGTCAGACCCGGCAGAGCGCCGACGACGACCCCGAGGAGCGTCGCCCAGGCAACGTGAAACAGCGCCGTCGGCGTCATGAACCCGAGCAGCGCCTGGCCGAGCATCGCGAGGTTCTCAGCCATACTTGGCGCTCACGGCAAACGCACCAGAAAGATCTCCTGGAACACGAACGAGGTGGCCGCCGAGATCGCGGCCGCGAGCAGCACCGGCCATAGCACGCGTCGCGTGCGATCCGACCGGTCGGCCGCGAGTGGCCATTCGAACAGGATGACGAAGGCGGCCACGAACAGGAAGGTGGCGAGCCAGAACGGCAGGCGGCCGACCAGCCCCGCGGCGTAGGCGAGGCACAGCGCGATCGACAGGAGCACCCGGCGCACCCCCGAGCCCCCGGACCATGGCACAGCGTCCGGCGCGCGTTCCGCGAGACGCCAGTCCCCGGCGCGCGCCGCGCGCAGGAACAGCACGGCGCCGAGCGCGAGGATGATCGCGCCGAGCGCGCCCGGCACGAGCCCCGGCACGGTGTACGGGTTGACGTTCAGCTCGACGAAGCGCGGCATGCGCAGGCTCTCGACCAGGGTCGCGATGCCGAGCGCCACGAGCACGAGGCCAGTGACGAAGTCCGCCTTGACCATGCCGGACGGCGTCCTGTGGGACTCCTGCAGTGCCACGACGTCGGCGCCCCTACCGCCTCTCGATGCCCAGCTCCTCCGGCGACATCACGGTCCGTCCGGCGGCATGGAAGCTCCAGGCATCGCCCCGGATCTCCGGCATCACGGCCTCGATCGCGGCGTCGCCGGAGGCCGGCAGAACAGCGCACCCTTGCTCAGGGCATAGTCCCTGAGCTCCTCACTCTCCGGAATGACCTCGGCCCAGATTTGATCGAGGGTCTCGAACAGCTCGGGCGGCATGCCCTGCTCGGGAATGAACAGGCCGAAGGCGGTGCTGAGCACCGGCAGTGGCTCCTCGAGCGCCTCGGTGATCGGCGGAATGGAGCCGTAGCCCTCGATCTCCAGCGACTGGTCGCCGACCACGGCGAGCGGCCGCAGACGCCCGCCCCGGATCATCTCCGCCTGCTCGGAGGCGAGCTGGGTCGTCACCTCGGTCTCGCCGCCGACGGTCGCGATCACTGCCGGGTTGCCGCCATCGTAGGTGACGTGCCGGTAGTCGATCCCGGTCGCTCCCTTGATGCCCTCGATCGCGGCATGGCCCGAGGAGCCGGCGCCGGCGGTCGCGACCGAGATCGTCTGCTCTCTCATCGCCTCGAGGAGCTGGTCGATCGTCTGGTAGGGCGTATCGGGATGGACGCTGACCAGCGGCACGTTGGTGACCGTGGTGTAGACGCGCCAGTCCTCGATCCAGGTGTCGAACTGGCCGAGCAGCTTGTAGGTGCCGAGCTGCTTGGGCGCGCCGGCGACCCAGGTGTAGCCGTCGCGCTCGGCGTCCCAGCCGCTCTTGGTGCCGACCGAACCCGATGCGCCCGGCTGATTGACCACGACCACGCTCTGGCCGAGCTCGTCCTCGAGCACGCCTGCGGTGACGCGCGTCACCTGGTCGGTCGCGCCGCCCGCACCCCACGGCACGATGATCGTGATCGGCCTTTCCGGCTGCCAGGGATAGTCGGCGGCTCCGGCCGATGCCGCGAGCGCCATGCCGGCCAGCCCGACGAGCCATGCACTTCTCATCTCCCTTCCTCCCTTTCCATTCGTGACCGATGCCGTCGGCGGTGGCTCAGCTCAGCCAGCGGTCCAGGTTCTGCGTAACGAACGCGTCGTCGTTCAGCTCCGGGTAGGAGGCGTACACGCGGTCGATCTCCTCGGCCTGGCCCGGGCTCAGGCATTCCTCCGGGTCGAGGCACCAAGTGCCCTCGAGCAGCCCCTGGCGGCGCAGCACCTCGTGGACCCCGGCGATGCAGCCCCGAAAGTCGTTGGCGACGTCGAAGAAAGCGCCGTTGCAGTCGGTCACGGCGGCGTCGAGCGCGAGCAGGTCGGGGTCGATCACCCCTTCCAGGGCATTGCGGCGGACGCGGGCGACGATCTCGACCACCCGTCTGGTCCAGACGCACCAGTGGCCGAGCAGGCCGCCCGTGAACCGGGCGGTGACCACAGCCTCGCCGCGCCGGAACCGATAGGGCGTCAAAAGGTCTAGCACGATGTGGTCGTCATTGCCGGTGAGCAGCGTGATCCGATCCTCGGCGCCCGCCTCGACGACGCCGCGCACCACGTCCAGGGTGCGGTAGCGGTCGAACGGCGCGACCTTGATGGCGATCACGTTGTCGATGGCGGCGAAGCGGCGCCAGAACGAGGCGCGAAGGGCGATGCCGCCGACCGCCGGCTGCAGATAGAAGCCGACCACCGGGATTTTTTCCGCGATCCGTGTGCAGTGACCGATCAGCTCGTCCTCCGAGGCGCTTTTCATGGCGGCAACGCTGAGCAGCGCGGCGTGATAGCCGAGATCTCGCGCCACGTCCGCCTCGCGCAGGGCCTGCGCCGTGCGCCCGCAAAGGCCGGCGATCAGGAGGATCGGCCGGTCGGTCCAGTCGCGTGCCGTCTCGGCGGCGAGCCTCAGGACCGGCTCGTAGAGGCCGGCCTCGCGGATCGCGAACTGGGTGGTGTGCACGCCGACCGCGAGGCCCGAGGCGCCGGCGTCGACGTAGTAGCGCGACAGCGCGCGCTGGCGCCGGAGGTCGAGCTCGCGGCGCTCGTTCAGCGCCAGCGGATGGGCAGGGAACACCCCACCACCCGTGCGCAGAGATTCCAGAACCTCGACCGGCAGCTCGCTGTGATGCAGGCCCATCGGGACGCCTCAAAGAATTGGGCTTTGGACGGGCGAGCCTCGTCACGGCGCGAACGGCTGTCAAGGCCGCCGACCCCTCAGGCTCACTCCGGCCGGCTTTCGGGCGGCGTACCCGCTGGGCTCGGGTGCCGGTTGCGTCCGGCCGGGCATGGTGTCATCGTCCGGTCATCGAACGATGAAAACAGGGGGGCGGGTGCGCCGCGGCGCGCCGACGGTCCCCGCGAGAAGGAGAGGCTTCGCATGCGTACCGATCGAATGCTGCTCTCGGCCGGTGTGGCCCTGGCCGTCGGCCTGGGCGCCTCTGGCGCAAAGGCGCAGACCGAGCTCCAGTGGTGGCACGCCATGGGCGGGAAGCTTGGCGAGAAGCTCAACCAGATCGCCGACGACTTCAACCAGAGCCAGAGCGACTACAAGGTCGTGCCCACCTACAAGGGCGAGTACACTGAGACCATGACCGCGGCGATCGCCGCGTTCCGAGCCGGCGAGCAGCCGCACATCCTGCAGGTGTTCGAGGTCGGCACCGCGACCATGATGGCCGCAGAGGGCGCCGTCTACCCGGTCTACCAGCTGATGGAGGACGCCGGCGAGCCGTTCGATCCGGAAAGCTTCCTGCCCGCCGTGGTCGGCTACTACACCACGCCCGAGGGCGAGATGCTCTCGATGCCGTTTAACAGCTCAACGCCGGTGCTCTACTACAACAAGGCGGCGTTCGAGAAGGCCGGGCTCGATCCCGAGACCCCGCCCAAGACCTGGGACGAGCTGGCCGAGTTCGCCGAAAAGGCGCAGGGTGCCGGCTACCCGTGCGGGTTCAGCACGCAATGGCAGTCGTGGATCCAGATCGAGAACTTCAGCGCCTGGCACAACGTGCCTATCGGCACCAGAGAGAACGGCTTCGCCGGGCTGGACACCGAGCTGACCATCAACAGCCCCCTGCACGTCCGCCACATCGGCAACATGGCGGAATGGCAGAAGACCAAGCTCTTCGATTACGGCGGCCGGCAAGGGGATGCCGACCCGAAGTTCCTGTCCGGCGAGTGCGCGATGTTCTTCGCTTCCTCCGCGGCCTACGCCAACATCAAGGCGAACGCCCAGGACTTCGAGTTCGGCATGGGCATGCTGCCCTACTACGACGACGTCGAGGGCGCTCCCCAGAACTCGATCATCGGCGGTGCCTCGCTCTGGGTCATGCAGGGGCGCGACGAGGAGGACTACCAGGGCGTCGCCCGGTTCTTCTCCTATCTGTCGTCGCCCGAGGTGCAGGCCGACTGGCACCAGTTCACGGGCTACCTGCCGATCACCGAGGCGGCTTACGAGCTGACCCAGGAGCAGGGCTTCTACGAGAAGAACCCGGGCACCGAGACGGCGATCGAGCAGATCACGCTCAACCCGCCGACCGAGAACTCCAAGGGCCTGCGCTTCGGGAGCTACGTGCAGATCCGCGACATCATCAACGAGGAGCTGGAGGCGGTCTGGTCCGGCCAGAAGTCGGCCCAGGAGGCGCTGGACGCGGCGGTGCAGCGCGGTAACGAGCTGATCCGCCAGTTCGAGCAGGCCAACGGCTGAGCTTCCCACCGAGATCATCATCACCCGGGCGCTGCCAGGGCCATGCGCCGGTCGGCCGGCTCCGAGCGCGCGATGCCCGGCCTCGAGCCGGGCGTCCGCGCCGCGGCCGCCGCGCGGGCTCAGGCGGCGCCCGCGGCGGCGGTTTTGTGGCAGGGCTGGCGCCCGGGAGCCCGGCCTGAGCGCGCCGCGGTCGGCAAGCGGGTCGTCTTCCGCAATGCGCTCCTGCCCTACCTCCTCGTGGCGCCGCAGCTCGCCATTACCCTCGTCTTCTTCATCTGGCCGGCCTCCCAGGCGCTCTGGCAGTCGATGTTCGTGCAGGACCCGTTCGGGCTTTCGACGCAGTTCGTCGGCTGGCAGAACTTCGCCCAGCTGTTGCGCGATCCGGGCTATCTGCACTCGGTCCGGGTCACCATCGTGTTCACCGCCTCAGTCGCGGCGCTCTCGCTCTCGGTCGCGCTCCTGCTCGCCGCCATGGCGGATCGGGTGATCCGCGGGGCGACCGGCTACAAGACGCTGCTGATCTGGCCCTATGCCGTGGCCCCGGCGGTCGCCGGCGTGCTCTGGGTGTTCATGTTCAACCCCACGGTCGGCATCCTGCCCTATCTCCTGCGCGGGCTCGGGGTGAGCTGGAACCATCACCTGAACGGCAACCAGGCGATGCTGCTGGTGATCATCGCCGCCGCCTGGAAGCAGGTCAGCTACAATTTCCTGTTCTTCCTCGCCGGCATGCAGGCGATCCCGAAGTCCTTGATCGAGGCTGCGGCGATCGACGGCGCCGGGCCCGGCAAGCGCTTTTGGACGATCGTCTTCCCGCTGCTCTCGCCGACCACCTTCTTCCTCGTGGTGGTCAACCTCGTCTACGCCTTCTTCGAGACCTTCGCGATCATCGACGCCGTGACCTCGGGCGGCCCGGCGCGGGCGACCGAGATCCTGGTCTTCAAGGTCTATCGCGACGGCTTCGTGGGCCTCGACCTCGGCGGCTCCTCGGCCCAGTCGGTGATCCTGATGCTGATCGTGATCGCGCTCACCGTGGTTCAGTTCCGGTACATCGAGCGCCGCGTCCAATACCAGTAGATCCATCTTCCGGAGCCGAAGCCCGCCGGTGAGGCGTGACGACGGTCAAGGCCGGGCCGCGACTCGGCAGGCTTGCGACCGCGGCAGGATGGTGCCCTCTGGGAACATTACTGGTTTCGTGGTATGAGTTGCTTCGTCCTCAGAGGTAGTGCGCCATGCGGTAGGCATACCACGTTGCGCTGGTGGCAGGGGCGGATCTTTCCGATCGTCGGAAGGATGCGCATGATGGATTGTCAGCAGAAGCGAAACGTCCTCTCGATGCCTGATCTCAAGGTTCTCGCCCGCGCGGCGCTCCCCGTCCTCCTGTTGCTCGGCGCCTGCGCCGGCGGCGGCGGGGAGCGGCCACCGAATATCGCCCCGGCGGTCACGACCGCCGTTCCGGTGCCCGAGCTGCGGCCGGAAGCTGGCCCGGACGGAGCCACGTTCGCCACCCGGGAGATCGCGGCGACCGCCGATCCGCGGCAGGGCGAGCTGTCCTCCGGTCTCGGCGCCATCAAGACGGCGCCCACCCTGCCGGTGTCCTCGTACCAGGTCGGCACCGAGGTCGGGTATCTGCTGGTCGACCTCGAGAGCGGCCTGGAGCAGGCATCGCTCAACGCCGATCTGCCGCTGATCCCGGCCTCGACCGTGAAGCTCGCGACTGCCGTGGTGGCGCTCGACGTGCTGGGGCCCGAGCATCGCTTCCCGACCGAGCTTCTGGCAGCCGGCCCGGTCCGGGGCGGCGTGCTCCAAGGCGATCTGATCCTGAGGGGTGGCGGCGATCCCGCGCTCGACGTCGCCGACCTGCTCGGACTCGCGATACGGCTCGACATCATCGGCATCCGCCGGGTCGACGGCCGCTTCCTGATCGACGACACGGCGATGCCGCGGCTGTCCGAGATCGACCCGCGCCAGCCCGCCGAGGCGGCGTACAATCCGGGCATCGGCGCGCTCTCGGTCGCCTTCAACCGGGTACAGGTGCGCTGGCAGGGCGGCGAGGAGCTGGCGACCCTGCCGCCCCTCGACGAGGCCCTGTTCCAGGCGATCGCACCCTCGCGCCTGCCGCCGGGCGGCGTCGAGCTCGCGGGCGGCGATGGCGACGCGGTGATCTGGCGGATCGCCGATCGCGGGCGTCGCCAGGAGCTCACGCTGCCGGTCAAGGATGCGGGGATGCACGCCGGCAACGTCTTCCGTCGTCTGGCGGCGGCCCAGGGCATCGAGCTGCCGGCGCCGCGGCGCGCCACAGCGCCTCGCGACGCACAGCTCGTCGCGGTTCACCAGAGCCCGCCGCTCCGCCAGCTGGTGCGCGATATGCTGCTGTACAGCAACAACATGATGGCCGAGGTGATCGCGCTGCAGGCGGCGTCGCGGCTCGGCGATGTCTCCTCCGGGCTCGGCGCCGCCGGCGCGCTCATGCTCGATCGCCTCGCCCTTCGGATGCCCGAGGTCGACTGGCAAGGTGCTCTCCTGACCAACGGCTCGGGCCTCGACGCCGGGGCGCGGCTCACGCCCCGCCAGCTCGTGGCGATCGCACGCTACGGCTGGCGGAGCGAGGCGCTCGCCGCGCTCCTGCCGGGCGGCGGCTGGTCGGGCACGCTCTCGAATCGCTTCGAGGATCCCCGCCACGCCCTTCGGGTGTGGGCCAAGACCGGATCGGTGAACTACGGCAGCTCGCTTGCCGGCTATCTGTTCACCGCGAGCGGGCGGCCTGCGGTTTTCGTGACCATGGTATCGGACGTCGGCGCGCGCGCCGAGTACGACGCCGTGCGGCGACCGGGCTCCCGCGCCCAGGCGCGGGCGCGCGCCTGGAACGCCCGCGCGCGGGCGCTTCAGGACGATCTGGTCGAGACCTGGCTTGAGCCGATGCTGGCGAGCTGACCCTCGCAGAGCACGGGCCCCCCTCGCGAGGGCACTGGTTGGAGGGGAGTTTCTCTCGTCCGTTGTCAGCTCCCGGATCCCGCCGAAGCGCGAATGCGAGCCTCGCTGCACGGTGCGGTGGCTTGGCATCCCGTACCGCCTTTGCCCTCACTCGCAGTCGGGCTCGCAGGGCCCGGACGTGACGAGCGCGGGAGCGGGCCCTAGTCTCTGCCGACGGACGACACTTTCGGCCGCAGGAGGCAGGCGGTGAAGATCACCGACGTGACGCTGACGCTTTTTCGTTGGGAAGGCATCCCGCCGACCACCTATGGGCAGCACGCCGGACAGCCCGGCGGCGAGAGCCGGCTCGGGCTCCTCCGCGTCGCGACCGATCGGGGCGTCGAGGGGCATGCTTTCCTCGGCTCGTCGCTCTACCCTGCCGACCACGACGGCCCGTCGCTCATCAGCACCCTGAAGCCGCTGCTGATGGGAGAAAACCCGCTCGATCGCGAGCTTCTGTACCAGCGCATGTGGCGCCGGAGCCGCTACGTGACGCTGCGCGCGATCGGCGCCGTCGACGTGGCTCTCTGGGACCTCGCCGGCAAGGCCGCCGGCCAACCGGTCCATCGCCTTCTCGGCTCGTATCGCGATTGCGTGCCGGCCTACGCCTCCTCCCAGGTCCTGCCGGCGCCGGCCGCCTACGCCGACCAGGCATCGATGTTCAAGGATGCGGGCTGGACCGCCTACAAGATCCACCCGCCGACCGATCCCGATCTCGACATCCGGGTATGCGAGGCGGTCAGAAAAGCGGTCGGCGACGAGTATCGCCTGATGCTCGATTCCACCTGGAGCTATCGCTACGATCAGGCGCTCAGGGTCGGCCGCGCGATCGAGGCCCTGGGCCTTTACTGGTACGAGGACCCGCTCGCCGACGACGACCTGTTCGGCTGCATGCGCCTGCGTGAGAAGCTCGTCATCCCGCTGATGGCGACCGAGTACAGCCCGGGCGGCTTCACCGCCTACGCACCCTGGATTCTCAACCAGGCGACCGACTATCTGCGCGGCGACGTGGCGGTGAAGGGCGGGATCACGGCGCTGCTCAAGACCGCGCATCTGGCCGAGGGGTTCGGCATGAACCTCGAGGTTCACCACGGTGGCAACTCGCTGAACAACGTCGCCAACCTGCACGTGATCATGGCGATCCGGAACTGCGAGTATTTCGAGGTGCTGCTGCCCGACGCGGCCCAGAAGTACGGCCTGGTCGAGGACATCGAGGTCGACGCCCAAGGGCTGGTGCATGCGCCCTCGGGCCCCGGCCTCGGCTACGCGATCGACCTCGAGCTGATCGAGCGGACCAAGGTCGCGGTGCTGGCCTGAGTGGATCGGGTCAGCGAGCAGCCGGGACGCAAGTTCCGGCGCCTGTCGAGGGTGGGGGAACTCGGGGCGCTGCTTGCGCGTTCGATGGGCAGCGCCAGTGCTCAATCCCCATCTCAACTCGAGAGGAGACGGCCATGATCTGGTTGAGGAATCATCTCGCCCTGCTCGTCCTGCTGACGCCGCTGGCGCTGGTCGCGGCGTGCGACGACGGCCCGGCCGAGGATGCCGCCGAGGAGACCGGCGAGGCCATTGACGAGAGCGCGGACGAGGCGGAAGACGCCGTCGACTGATCGTCCACCCGAAGCGCCGCTGGGGGGCGTCCCCCGGCCGGCGCCCCGGACAGTCGGCGGGTCAGGACTGCGCCTGCCGGCGCTCGTAGATCTCCATCGCCTCGGGCATGAGAGCCTGGAGGCGCTCGATGCGGGTACCTTCGGCCGGGTGGGTAGAGAGGAACTCGGGCGGCCGCTGCCCGCCCAACGCCTCGAAGTTCTGCCAGAGCTTGATCGCCTCCCGCGGGTCGTATCTGGCCTCGGCCATGAGCATCAGGCCGATCTCGTCGGCTTCGCTCTCCTGGGTGCGCGAGTAGGGGAGGATGACCCCGAGCGTCGCCGCCTGGGCCGCGAGATCCGCATAGGCGGGACCGGCCGCGACGCCGAGCGCGGCGGTGCCGAGCTGCGTGAGCAGGCCCTGGGACATCCGCTCCGCGCCGTGTCGGGCGATGGCGTGGGCCACCTCGTGAGCCATGACGGTGGCCAGCTGGGCGTCGTTCCTCGCGACCTTGAACAGGCCTGTGTAGACCCCGACCTTGCCGCCCGGCAGGGCGAACGCGTTGGGCTCGGGGTTGTCGAACACGGTGAACTGCCAGTCCCAGTCGGGCTGGCCGCTGACGGCGGCGATCTGCCGCCCGATCTCCTGGACCCGCCGGTTGAGCTCGGCGTCCTGGGAGATCTTCTCCTCCTGCCGGATCTGCTGGTAGGCCTGCAGGCCCATGCTCGCGTCCTGGGATTCCGGCAGCAGGATCAGCTGGTTGCGCCCGGTGACCGGCGCCGATTCGCAGCCGGCGATCAGCGCCACCACGGCCGCGGCCGGTGCCGCCCGGCTGATCCAGCTCCCGATCGCGAGACGTGCCACCGCCAAAGCCCCCATGCTTCTTCCTCCTGCTTGTGGCATGCTAACGCCCGGCATGCGCGGGCCGCCGTCCCGAACCCTTCGCGACAATCCGAGAAAAGATACCACCGGCGCGACTACCTGCCAGCACGCATGGTCACCGATCGGGCGCGCGCCGCGAGAGCGCGTCCCGCCGCAGCAGCGCTTGCCGACGCGCAGGCGGCGAGTTAGGTTCGAGCATGGCTTCGATGAACCAGAGCACACGCGCCGGGCGGCAGCGACGACGAGGGTCGCTCGCAGTCTGACGCCGCTTTGCGCTCTCGTGCCCGGGCGGCGGCTGGTCGAACCCCTCGTCCCTGGCAATCATGTCGATCGAAGCCCATGTCCAGCATCGCCATCAGAGGTTCCAAGGCCCAGGTCCGCGCTCTTCCGGGCGCGTCCTCGCGACGACGACGCTCCGAGCTCTCGACGCCCACGCAGCCCTCGCTCGGAGCCCCAGATGGACCTCGCTCTCAGACTGCTCGACCCGACCGACGCCCTTGCCTTCCAGAGCCTCCGGCTGGAGGGGCTTCTGCATCATCCGGACTCGTTCCGGGCGACCTACGAGGAGGAAGCGGCGCAGAGCCGGGGCGAGGTCGCGCGACGCCTTGACGAGCAGGCGGTGTTCGGCGCCATCATCAATGGCGAGCTGTGCGGTATCGCCGGCTTCGCCCGCCTCACCCAGGCGAAGAAGCGCCACAAGGGCGAGCTGTGGGGCGTCTACGTCCGGCCGGGCGCCCGGCGCGAGGGCCTGGGCAGCGCGCTGGTCGGAGCGGTGATCGAGCATGCGCGCGGCCGGGTCGCGCAGCTGTGCGCCACGGTCGCCCTCATCAACCGGCCGGCGCGCCGGCTCTACCGGAAGCTCGGCTTCGAGCCGTACGGCCTGGAGCCGCGCGGCCTGAAAATCGGCGAGCGCTACCTCGACCAGGAGCACCTGGTGCTGCTGGTCGACACCGATCTCGGACGCGTCCGGCTCGACGAGGCCGCGGGCTCTGGTCTTGGCTCGACAGGCGCGCTCGCGTTGTGCCACGATCGCGTCCAAGCCGAAGCTCGACGCCGCTCCGAGACGGAGGGCTGGACGGTGAGAAGGCAAGGAAGGCATCATCCACGCGTGTGACTTGGTCCGGCCCGTGAGCATGCCGGGTCGCGGGCGCGTCAGCTGCCTTTGCCAGCTCTCGACGGTTTAAAATGGCCGGCACAGAAGGGAGAAGCGCGATGGCGACGCTGGCGCGCAATGGCGAGGACATCGATCCTGCCGAGACAAGAGAGTGGGTCGAGTCGCTCAATTCGGTGCTCCAGTTCGAGGGACCGGAGCGCCTGCGCTTCCTGCTCGAGCGCGTGGTCGAGCAGGCCCACGAGGCCGGCACCGACCTGCCGTTCACGGCCCAGACCGCCTATCTGAACACCATTCCCGCCTCGCAGCAGATCAAGGCGCCGGGCGACTACCACCTGGAATGGCGGATCCGCTGCTATACGCGCTGGAACGCGCTGGCCACGGTGGTGCGCGCCAACAAGGCGACCAATGTCGGCGGGCACATCGCCAGCTTCGCCTCGTCGGCCACCCTCTACGACGTCGGGCTGAACCACTTCTGGCACGCGCCGTCCGAGGAGCACGGCGGCGATCTGGTCTACATCCAGGGCCACTCCGCGCCCGGGATCTACGCCCGGGCCTATCTCGAGGGCCGCATCTCGGAGAAGCAGCTGGACAGGTTCCGCCAGGAGATCGGCGGCGACGGGCTATCCTCCTACCCGCACCCTTGGCTGATGCCGGAGTTCTGGCAGTTCCCGACCGTGTCGATGGGGCTCGGCCCGATCATGGGCATCTACCAGGCCCGCTTCATGAAGTACCTGCACAACCGGGGCATTGCCGATACCAAGGGCCGCAAGGTGTGGGTGTTCTGCGGCGACGGCGAGATGGACGAGCCGGAGAGCCTGGGCGCGATCTCGCTGGCCTCGCGCGAGCAGCTCGACAACCTGATCTTCGTCATCAACTGCAACCTGCAACGCCTGGATGGCCCGGTGCGCGGCAATGCCAAGATCATCCAGGAGCTCGAGGCCAACTTCCGCGGCGCCGGCTGGAACGTGATCAAGGTGATCTGGGGCTCGCTGTGGGACCCGTTGCTCGAGCGGGATCAGGCGGGGCTGTTGCGCCGGCGCATGCAGGAGTGCGTCGACGGCGAGTACCAGGCGTTCAAGGCCAAAGGCGGCGCCTATACCCGCGAGAACTTCTTCGGCAAGTACGACGAGCTGAAGGAGATGGTCGCCGACATGAGCGACGAGGAGATCTGGCGGCTCAATCGCGGCGGCCACGATCCGCACAAGATCTACGCCGCCTACCATGCCGCGGTGAACCACAAGGGCCAGCCCACGGTGATCCTGGCCAAGACGGTCAAGGGCTACGGCATGGGCGAGGCCGGCGAGGGCCAGAACGTCACCCACCAGCAGAAGAAGATGGGGGACGAGGCGGTGCGCTCGTTCCGCGACCGCTTCCAGATCCCGATCTCGGACGAGGAGCTGGGCGACGCGCCCTACTACAAGCCGCCCGAGGACAGCGACGAGATGCGCTACCTCAAGGAGCGGCGCGGGGCGCTCGGCGGCCCGCTGCCGCAGCGGCGCCACGAGGTGTCGGCGCTGGAGATCCCGGAGCTCAAGGCGTTCGACGCCGTGCTCAAGGATTCCGGCGATCGCGAGATCTCGACCACCATGGCGTTCGTGCGCGTCCTCAACACGCTCTGCCGCGACAAGACGATCGGCAAGTTCGTGGTGCCGATCGTGCCGGACGAATCGCGCACCTTCGGCATGGAGGGCATGTTCCGCCAGCTCGGCATCTATGCCGCCCAGGGTCAGCTCTACAAGCCCGAGGATGCCGACCAGCTGATGTTCTACAAGGAGGACCGCTCCGGGCAGGTGCTGCAGGAGGGAATCAACGAGGCGGGCGCCATGTCGTCCTGGATCGCCGCGGCGAGCTCGTACAGCTCGCACGGCGTGCCGATGATCCCGTTCTACATCTTTTACTCGATGTTCGGCTTCCAGCGGGTCGGCGACCTCTGCTGGGCGGCTGGCGACCACCGCGCCCGCGGGTTCCTGATCGGCGGCACCGCGGGGCGCACGACCCTGAACGGCGAGGGCCTGCAGCACGAGGACGGGCACAGCCTGGTGCTCGCCGGCACGGTGCCGAACTGCATCTCTTACGATCCGACCTTCGGCTACGAGCTCGCGGTGATCGTTCACCACGGGCTCCAGCGCATGTTCGTCGATCGCGAGAGCGTCTACTTCTACCTCACGGTGATGAACGAGAATTACCGCCACCCGGCGATGCCGGAGGGCGTCGAGGAAGGCATCGTCAAAGGGCTCTATCCGCTGCAGTCGACCGGCAAGGCACGCGAGAAGAAAAAGCGGGTGCAGCTGCTGGGCTCGGGCACGATCCTGCGCGAGGTGATCGAGGCCGCGCGGCTGCTCGAGCAGGACTTCGGCGTGAGCGCCGACGTCTGGAGCGCGCCGAGCTTCAACGAGCTTGCGCGCGACGGCCACGCGGCGCTGCGCTGGAACCTCCTGCATCCGCGCGAGAAGCCACGCAAGTTCTACGTGACCGAGTGTCTCGAGGGCCGGGCCGGGCCGGTGGTCGCGGCGACCGACTACATGCGCCTCTACGCCGATCAGATCCGGGCGTTCGTGCCGGCGCGCTACGTGGTGCTCGGTACCGACGGTTACGGGCGCAGCGACACCCGCGAGAAGCTGAGACGGCATTTCGAGGTCGACCGCCATTGCGTGGCCGTGGCCGCGCTCAAGGCGCTCGCCGACGAGGGCACGATCAAGGCGGGCGTGGTCGCGGACGCGATCGAGAAGTACGAGATCGATCCGGAAAAGCCGTATTCCCTCTACGTATGAGGGAGGCGCATGCGTTCGGCAACGAGCCCAGGGGGAGGCGCCATGGCTGACGTTCAGGAGATCAAGGTCCCGGACATCGGTGATTTCAAGGACGTCGAGATCATCGAGGTGCAGGTCTCGCCGGGCGACGAGGTCCACGAGGAGGACCCGCTGGTCACGCTGGAATCGGACAAGGCGAGCATGGAGGTGCCATCGCCGCTCGCGGGCAAGGTCAAGGAGGTCAAGGTCAAGAGCGGCGACCGGGTGTCCGAGGGCGATCTGATCGTGCTCGTGGAGACCGGCGAGGCGAGGTCGAAGGTCGAGCCGCCCTCGCCCGAGGGCGTGCAGGAATCCGACGTCCAGCCGATCGAGGCGCGCAAAGAGAAGGAGGAAGAGAAGCCAAAGGCACCGCCCAAGGGCAATGGGTCCGCCGCTCCGGCCGAGGCCGATTTCGGCAAGGTGCATGCGAGCCCGAGCGTACGACGCCTCGCCCGCGAGCTCGAGATCGACCTCACGAAAATCCAGGGCAGCGGCGAGAAGGGCCGGATCACCAAGGACGACGTGAGGCAGCACCTCAGCGCCGGGGCGCCGGCCGCCGCCGCGCCTGGCGCTGCCGGCATCCCGGAGATTCCCGAGGTCGACTTCTCGAAGTTCGGCGAGACGGAGACCGTCCCACTCTCGCGCATCAAGAAAATCTCGGGGCCGCACCTGCATCGCGCCTGGCTGAACGTCCCGCTGGTCACCCAGCACGACGAGGCCGACATCACCGAGCTCGACGCCTATCGCAAGGAGCTCGACGCGGCCGCCAAGGAGCAGGGCTATCGGGTGACCCTGCTAGCTTTTCTGATGAAGGCCTCGGTCTCGGCGCTGAAGAAATACCCCGAGGTCAATGCCTCGCTTGCGCGGGACAAGGAGACTCTGATCCTCAAGAAATACGTGCACATCGGGATCGCGGTCGATACGCCGGGCGGCCTGGTGGTACCGGCAATTCGGGACGTGGACAAAAAGGGCATCGAGGCGCTCTCGCGCGAGCTCGGCGAGGTCTCGGCGAAGGCGCGGGATGGCAAGCTCGGCTCGGCCGACCTGCAGGGCGCGTCGTTCACCATCTCGAGCCTCGGCGGCATCGGCGGCACCGGCTTCACGCCGCTCGTCAACGCGCCCGAGGTCGCGATCCTCGGCGTGGTGCGCGCCAAGATGGCGCCGGTCTGGAACGGCAGCGAGTTCGCGCCAAGGCTGATGCTGCCGGTCTCCCTGTCCTACGACCACCGGGTGGTCGACGGCGCGCTCGCCGCCCGCTTCACCCGTCACCTCTGCCACGTGCTGGAGGACGTGCGCCGGCTGGTGCTCTGAGCCGCGAGCGACCGCGCAGAGGAGGATGCGCTATGGCTTCGACGATCGAGGTGAAGGTCCCGGACATCGGCGACTTCAAGGGCGTCGAGATCATCGAGGTGCACGTCGGCGCGGGCGATGCTCTGAAGCCCGAGGATCCGATGATCACGCTCGAGTCGGACAAGGCGAGCATGGAGGTGCCGGCGCCCGAGGGCGGCACGGTCAAGGAGTTGAAGGTCAAGGCGGGCGATCATGTCTCGGAGGGCGACGTGATCCTCCTGCTCGAGACCGGGGAGGCGGAGGAGGCGGCTGCGCCGCCGAAGAGGGGAGACGGCGCGGAAGAGCCCGAGGAGAAGGCGGCGCCAGTTAAGAAAGAGCCGGAGAAGGAGCGTGCGCCGGCCGCAAAGCGGGCGGCGGGCGATGGCGACATCCAGGCCGAGGTTCTGGTGCTCGGCTCGGGACCGGGCGGCTATACGGCCGCGTTTCGGGCTGCGGACCTCGGCAAGAAGGTGGTGCTGGTCGAGCGCTATCCGACGCTCGGCGGCGTCTGCCTGAACGTCGGCTGCATCCCGTCCAAGGCGCTGCTGCACGCCGCCAAGGTGATCGCCGAGGCGCGCGAGATGGGCGAGCACGGCCTCTCGTTCGCCGCGCCCGAGATCGACCTCGACAGGCTGCGGAAGTGGAAGGACGGCGTCGTCGGGCGGCTGACCGGCGGCCTATCCGGACTCGCCAAGCAGCGCAAGGTGCAGGTCGTCCAAGGTGCTGGCCGCTTCGTCTCGCCCAACCAGCTCGAGGTCGAGACCGAGAATGGCTCGACGACGGTCGGCTTCGAGCAGGCGATCATCGCCACCGGCTCCGAGGCGATCTACCTGCCGTTCGTCCCGAAAGACGATCCGCGGATCATGGACTCGACCGGCGGGCTCGAGGTCGGGGAGGTGCCGGAGCGCCTGCTGGTCCTCGGCGGCGGCATCATTGGCCTGGAGATGGCGACCGTCTATCACGAGCTGGGCTCGAAGATCACCGTGGTCGAGCTCATGGACCAGCTGATCCCGGGTGCCGATCCGGACATCGTCCGGCCACTGCACAAGCGGATCGAGAAGCTCTACGACAACGTCTTTCTCGGGACCAAGGCGATCGAGATCAGGCCGAACGAGAAGGGGCTCGAGGTCGTCTTCGAGGGGGAGAAGACGCCCGAGCGCGACACCTTCGACAAGGTGCTGGTCGCGGTCGGCAGGCGCCCCAACGGCAAGGCGATCGGCGCGGACGCCGCCGGCGTCGAGGTCGACGAGCGCGGCTTCATCCCGGTCGACCGGCAGCAGCGCACCAACGTGCATCACATCTTCGCCATCGGCGATGTCGTCGGCCAACCGATGCTGGCGCACAAGGCGACCCACGAAGCGAAGGTCGCGGCCGAGGTCGCGGCCGGCAAGAACAGCCATTTCGACGCCAAGTGCATCCCGTCGGTCGCCTACACCGATCCCGAGGTCGCCTGGGTCGGCTTGACCGAGACGGAGGCCAAGAGTAACGGCATCAAGTACGGCAAGGGCAGCTTCCCGTGGGCCGCCTCGGGCCGGGCGCTCGGAATCGCGCGGGCCGAGGGGCTGACGAAGCTCCTGTTCGAGGAGGACAGCGGGCGGCTGCTCGGCGCCGGGATCGTCGGCCCGAATGCCGGCGAGCTGATGGCCGAGGTCGGAATCGCAATCGAGATGGGCGCCGATGCCGAGGACATCGGCCTCACCATCCACCCGCACCCGACCCTCTCCGAGACCGTGGCGTTCTCGGCCGAGGCTTTCGAGGGCACGATCACCGACCTTTACCTGCCCAAGCGCAAATGAGACCTGGGATCGGATCGCATGCTTGACCGATCCGGCCCGCTCGGGGAAGAAGGCCGGGGCGGCGCCGACGCCCAATCCGAACATGAGGTTAAAGAAAAACCGTGCTCGACCTGCTGCGTGGAATCCGCGTCGTCAGCTTCAACCACTTCCTGCTTGGCCCGATGGGTATCCAGGCGCTTGGCGACCTCGGCGCCGACGTGATCGCGGTCGAGACGCCGAATGGCGCCTTTCACCGCAAGTGGGGCGGTGCCGACACCTTCGTCGACGACCAGAGCGTCCTGTTCCTGTGCGCGAACCGCAACAAGCGCTCGCTCGCCCTCGATCTCAAGTCGCAAAAAGGGATCGAGATCGCGGGGAAGCTGATCGCGACCGCGGACGTGGTGGCCGAGAATTTCCGGCCGGGCGTCATGGATCGCCTGGGGCTCGGCTACGAGCAGGTCCGGCGCGGCAACCCCGGCCTGATCTACGCCGCCGCCTATGGCTATGGTTCCGACGGACCCTACGTTGCCCGGCCCGGCCAGGACATGCTGGTCCAGGCGATCTCGGGCCTGGCCGCGATCACCGGCAGCCGGGAGGAAGGTCCGCACACGGTCGGCGTCTCGGCGGTCGACCATCACGGCGCCACGATCCTCGCGATGGGCGTGCTGGCCGCGCTGGTGCGCCGGGGGCGTACCGGCCAGGGCTGCCGGGTCGACGTCAACCTTCTGTCCGCGGCGCTCGATCTGCAGAACGAGTCCCTGGTCGCCTGGCTGAACGGCGCCCGGCACATGAGCGTGGCGCGGCCGCGCCGGCTCGGCGGCTGGTACTACCAGGCGCCCTACGGCATCTATCCGACGGCCGATGGCCACATGGCGATCTCGCTGGTGCGCCTCGCCGTGCTCGCCGAGGTGCTGGGCACGCCCGAGCTCGCCGACATCCCGGACAGCCAGAGCTTCCAGCGGCGAGACGAGATCATGGCCTGCGTCGAACGGGTCCTGCCGACCCGCACCACCGCCGAGTGGCTGGAGATCATGGGCCGGCACGAGATCTGGCACGCCCCGGTCAACGACTACGCCGCGGTCGCGGACGATCCGCAGGTGCGCCACAACGAGAGCTTCGTCACGCTCGCGGGCGCGACCGGCTCCGAGATGACCCTGGTCAACCATCCCGTGCGCTACGACGGCGAGGCGGCGGAGGTCGGCCTGCCACCGCAGCCCTTGGGCGCGCAGACCGCGGAGGTGCTGCGCGAGCTCGGCTATGGCGACGATGAGATCGACGCGCTGGTGCGCGAGCAGGTGGTCCACGTCCATGAGGAGACAGGGAAAGGCGTACTCTGAGGCCATACCCGCCCGAGGGGGCTTTTGTCCGACCGGCGGCGGGTGCTAGCTTACCTGCCAGTAAGGGACCGATGGCCTGGAGCTGTGCTCCCGGCAACCAATCCAGGGAGGCAAATTTCGATGAAAGCTGTGAAAGCAATGGCTGGTCGCTGGTCCGCCGGGATCTGGCAGGGGGCTCTTGCCGTCCTGCTGCTCGCGGCCTTGGGCGCGGGGCCGGCGGACGCCCAGGACAAGCAGGTCCTCGTGCTCGGGGTCGACATCAGCGACTCGCGCAACTTCGACCCGGCGCGGATGTCCGACTACTCCTCGCCGATCACCAATGCCGCCGTCTACGACCGGCTCCTGAACCAGGCACCCGGCAAGTACGAGGAGGTCGAGCCGTCGCTCGCTACCGAATGGGAGCGTTTGGACGATGGCTCGCGGATCCGCTTCAAGCTGCGCGACGACGTGAAGTTCTGGGACGGTACGCCGATGACCGCCGAGGACGTCAAGTTTTCCTTCGACCGGCTGCTGAACGTGAAGGACCAGCCGGCGGTCTATGCCTCGAACCTCGCCGGCACCGAGGTGGTCGACGAGCACACGGTCGACCTCCTGGTCAAGGACCCGAACGTGCCGATCATGATCAACCTGGCGGCGCCGGCGTTCGCGATCTACTCGAAGGCGATGACCGAGGCGAATGGCGGCGTGAGCGGCCCGGACGCCGAGACCCAGGACACCGCCACCCAGTGGATCAACCAGAACTCCGCCGGTTCCGGGCCCTACCACATGGTGCAGTGGGAGCGGAACGCGCAGATCGTGATGCAGAAGAACCCGTACTACTGGGGCGGCGAGGTGCCGTTCGAGCGCGTGGTCATCCGCCACATCGGCGACAGCGCGGCGCAGCTTTTGGCACTCGAGAACGGCGACATCGACGCCGCGTTCAACCTGACCACGGAGCAACTCGCGACGCTCGAGGGCAATGAGGAAATCAACATCAACAGCGGGCTAAGCCTCGACTACGTCTACATGGCCCTGACCACCAGCGCAGAGCTGAACGAGGGCTTGGCCAAGCTCGAGAACCGGCTCGCGTTCGCCCACTCGATCGACTACGACGGCATCATCGAGCACCTGATGGGCGGCAATGCCGTGCGGCCCGTCAACTTTCTGCCGATTGGCGTCGGCGGCTCGACCGAGGAGCTGACCGAGAAGATCGGCTACCGGGAGGACCTGGACAAGGCGAAGGAGCTGCTCGAGCAGGCCGGCAACCCTGACGGGTTCGCGTTCGATCTGTCCTACGCCAACGCCGCCATCGTCGGCACGAGCTACCAGCTGCTCGCCCAAAAGATTCAGTCCGACGCCGCGCGGGTCGGCATCCAGGTCAACCTCGACCCGATCGATCAGGTGAACCTGCGCACCCAGTACACCGGCGGCCACAGCCAGTCGGTGATCACCTTCTGGAACCCGCCGTCCCCCGAGCCGGACCTCTGGGCGGCCGCCTCGATCGAGCGCGTCGCCAAGCGCGTGCGCTGGGAGCCGTCCGAGGAGATCAAGCAGACGGTCAAGGCGGCGGCCGCCGAGCAGGATCCCGCGACGCGCAACGAGCTGTACACCGAGTACACGCAGATGCTGCAGGACATGGGCACCTACATCCTGCTGTTCCAGCCGATCTACCGGATCGCCACGCGCAACTCGATCGAGGACTTCGAGCTGACCGCGGCCGGTTGGCAGGTCGAGATGGCCAAGATCAAGCCGGCCTCCTGAGGGTCGGTACCTGAAGCGCGGGAGGTAGCTCCGGGTTGTTCCGCTACCTGCTTGCCAGAGTGGTCAGCATGATCGTCATGATCGTGCTGGCCACTCTCGTCGTCTTCCTCATCGCCACCCAGGTCCCGGCCGATCCGATCCTCGCCCAGCTCGGCGACATGCAGGCCGCCGACGAGGAGCTGGTCGCCGCCTATCGCGCCAGATGGGGCCTCGATCTTCCCATCTGGCAGCAGTACTGGATCTTCCTGAGCGGGCTGGTCCAGGGGGATTTCGGAGTTTCGATCTCGAGCCAGAGGCCGGTGCTCGCGGACATCGCGCAGTACGCTCCGGCGACCATCGAGCTCTCGACCGTGGCCTTCCTGCTCTCGGTGCTGGTGGGCGTGCCGCTCGGCGTGCTCGCGGCGGTGCGGCGCGACAGCTGGATCGACCATCTGGCGCGGCTGCTCTCGCTGATCGGTGTCTCGGCGCCGACCTTCTGGCTCGCCTTCATCTTTCTGGCGCTGTTCTACGGCGGGCTGCAGATCGCGCCGGGGCCGGGTCGGCTCGATGTGATCTACCTGCCTCCGCCGACCGTCACCGGGCTCTACCTGGTCGACAGCGCGCTCGCCGGCCAGTGGGACGTGTTCCGAAACGCCGCGGCCCACCTCGTCCTGCCGAGCATCGTCCTGGCCGCGACCACGCTCGGCCTGATCACCCGCACGACCCGTGCCGCCATGCTCGAGGCGCTGCATCAGGACTATGTCCGGGTGGCGCGCGCCAAAGGCCTGAAGGAGCGCACGATCGTCGTCCGCCATGCCCTGCGCAACGCGCTGATCCCGGTGGTGACGCTGGGCGGCCTCGCCTACGCCGTGCTCTTGAGCGGCACGGTCCTGACCGAGACCATCTTCTCCTGGCCGGGGCTCGGCCGCTATACCTTCCGCAGCGCCGTGACACTCGACTTCCCGGCGATCATGGGCATCACCTTCATCGTCGCCGTGGTCTATCTCGTGATCAACCTGATCGTGGACCTGTCCTACGCCCTGCTCGACCCGCGGGCGGCCCGCAAGTGAGGGACGTCGCCCTTGCCGGCGCGCTCGCGACCGAGGCGCGCGATGCCAGGGCGCGGCGCACCCGCCGCTGGATGCGCCGCTACTGGCTGGCTGCGCTCGGCTCGGTGATCGTGCTGGCGTGGATCCTGGTCGCGATCGTCTCGCCCTACGTCGTGCCCTATCCGCCCGAGGCGCTCGACGTTACCAAGCGCCTGCTGCCGCCCTCGTCCGAGCACTGGCTCGGCACCGACCTGCTCGGCCGCGACGTCTTCTCGCGCCTGCTGGTCGGCGCGCAGGTCTCGCTGTTCGCGGGCTTCACCGTGGCGCTCGTCGGCGCCGCGATCGGCACCCTGATCGGCGGCGTCGCAGCGTATACGGGCGGCAAGGTCGAGGAGCTCATGATGCGGGCGACCGACCTCGTGCTCTGCTTCCCGCCGATCATCCTCGCCATGGCGATCGCCGCGGCGCTCGGCATCGGCGTGACCAACACCCTGATCGCCATGCTGATCGTGTGGTGGCCGAAGTTCGCGCGTCTTGCCCGCAGCCTCGTGATCGTGCAGCGCTCTCAGGAATACGTCGAGGCCGCGGTGACCATCGGCTACGGGCCGGGCCGCATCCTGTTCCGCCACATCGTGCCCAACTCGATGGGGCCTCTGATCGTGCTGGTCACGCTCGACGTGGGCCAGGCGATCCTGACGTTTTCGGGGCTGAGCTTCCTCGGGCTCGGCGTGATCCCGCCGACGCCGGAATGGGGCGCCATGGTGTCCGAAGGACGCGAGCTGATCCAGCAGTGGTGGGTCGCGACCTTCCCCGGCCTCGCCATCCTGACGGTGGTCATGGGCTTCAACTTCCTGGGCGATGGCGTGCGCGACTGGCTTGACCCGAAGTCCCGGACCCGATGACCTCCTCACCCCCGCTCCTCGATATCCGCAACCTTCGGACCCATTTCGATACCGACGAGGGCGTGGTGCGCGCCGTGGACGGCGTGAGCTTCGAGATCGCGGCCGGCGAGGCGCTCGGCATCGTCGGCGAATCCGGCTCGGGCAAGAGCGTGACCGCGCTCTCGATCATGCGCCTGCTCGAGGAGCCGGCCCGGATCGAGGGCGGCTCGATCGTCTTCCGGGGCCGCAACATCGTCACCCTGAGCGAGGACGACGTCCGGCGGCTGCGCGGCGGCGACGTGGCGATGATCTTCCAGGACCCGATGACCTCGCTCAACCCGGTCCTGCGCATCGCCCGCCAGCTGGTCGAGGCCCTGCTGGCGCACGGCAGGTTCACGCCCAAGAGTGCCCGCGAGCGCGCGGTGCGGCTGCTCGGTCGCATGGGCATCCCGAGCCCTGAGCGCGCGATCGACGCTTTCCCTCACGAGTTCTCGGGCGGTATGCGCCAGCGGGTCATGCTCGCCATGGGCTTCGGCAACGAGCCCTCGCTCTTGATCGCCGACGAGCCGACCACCGCCCTCGACGTCACCATCCAGGCGCAGATCCTGGATCTTCTGCGCGAGCTCAACGCCGACTTCGGCGCGGCGATCCTCCTGATCAGCCACGACCTCGGCGTGATCGCCAACGTCTGCAACCGGGTCGTCGTGATGTACGCGGGCGAGGTCGTGGAGGAAGGCCCGACGCGGGATCTGCTGACCAACCCGCGGCATCCCTATACCTGGGCGCTGATCAACGCCGTGCCGCGCCTCGACCGGCACGTCGACGGCCAGAAGCGGCTGACGACCATCGAGGGCGCGCCGCCCGACCCGCTGCACCATCCGCCGGGCTGCCGCTTCGCCCCGCGCTGCCCGTACCGGATCGCGAAGTGCGAGGAGCATCCGGAGCTGCTGCGGGTCGGCGAGGGGCGCCGCGCGCGCTGCTGGGTGACCCAGGCGGGCCGCGAGCTGCCGGGGCGGACGGAGCCGCAGCCGGCCGCGAAGGTCCACGCTCGCGCCGCGACGGTGAGGGACCTAGCAGAAAAGCCGATCCTGGAGGTCGAGGGGCTGGTCAAGCATTTTCCGGTGCGTAAGGAGACGCTGTTCGAGCGCCGCCGCTTCGTTCACGCGGTCGACGGTGTCGATCTCGCCGTGGAGCACGGCGAGACCGTGGGCCTTGTCGGCGAATCCGGCTGCGGCAAGTCGACGGTCGCGCGGCTGATCACCCGGATCCACGAGCCCACGGCCGGCGCCATCCGCTTCGAGGGCCGCGACATCGCCAAGGCGAGCCGCCGCCAGATCCGGCCGCTGCGCCGGCGCATGCAGATGATCTTTCAGGACCCCTACGCCAGCCTGAATCCACGCATGACCGTGGGCGAGATCCTGGCCGAGCCGCTCCGCTTCCACGGCATCACCGACGGACAGGCCGCGACCCGGGAGCGCATCCGCGAGCTGCTCGCCCTGGTCGGCCTGAGCCCGCGCGCGGCCGACAGCTACCCCCACGAGTTCTCGGGCGGCCAGCGCCAGCGCATCGGCACCGCCCGGGCGCTCGCGGTCGAGCCGGCGCTGATCGTCGCCGACGAGCCGATCTCCTCGCTCGACGTCAACATCCAGGCGCAGATCATCAACCTGTTCGTCGACCTGCAGGAGCGCTTCGACCTCGCCTTCCTGTTCATCGCCCACGATCTCGCCGTGGTGCGGCACATCTCCGAGCGCATCGTGGTGCTCTATCTCGGCAAGGTCATGGAGGTCGCGTCCTCGACCGAGCTGTTCGAGGAGCCGCTGCACCCCTACACGGTCTCGCTGATCTCGGCGGTGCCGATCCCCGAGGTCGACGTCGAACGGGCGCGCGACCGCATCCGGCTTGCGGGCGAGCCGCCGAGCGCGACCGATCCGCCGTCGGGCTGTCGCTTCCGCACGCGCTGCCCGATCGCGCGGAAAGTATGCGCCGAGGTGGTCCCGCCGCTCGCCGAGCATCGGCCCGGCCACTGGGCGGCCTGCCACTTCGCCGGAGAGCTGGTGCCCAGATCGCGGCTGACCTGACGTCCCGCTCCGGCCGTCCAGGAACCTTACCCGCAGCGTTGCGTTAGCGCCGGATGACACCGACGCCCGCGGCCCGCTCACGGCGCCGCCGGACTGGCCGAGCCTCGCGCAACTGGAGCTTTTCTGATGCGAACGCGGTATTTCGCTCTCGTCTACGGCATCGTCTTCCTGGCCGTGGGCATCGCCGGATTCATCCCCGGGCTGGTGACCTCGCCCCAGCCCACGGCGGACGTCGCGTTGGAAACGGGATTCGGGCGCCTGTTCGGCCTTTTCCCGGTCAACTGGCTGCACAATCTCGTGCACATCGCCTTCGGCATCTGGGGGCTGGCCGCCTACCGCGCGTTCTCCCAGGCGCGCCTCTACGCGCGGAGCGTCGCGGTGATCTACGCCGTGCTCGCGATCATGGGCCTCATTCCGGGGCTCGATACCACCTTCGGCCTGATCCCGCTGTACGGCCACGACGTCTGGCTACACGCCGTGCTGGCGGCGGTCGCGGCGTATTTCGGCTTCGCGCCGGAATCCACGGTCGAGGGGCGCACGCCGGCGACGACCACGCACCGTTGACGGGCTTTCTTGCGGCGAGAATCGGACGCCGCGTAACCAGGCTCGCAGCGCGTCGGCCGCGCCGCTCTCATTGGCCCGCCAGCGAGCGGAGGTGCTCCTCGACCGGCGGCGGAGCCCAGTCCGGCTCGAGCCCGAGATCGGCGAGGATGACCTGCGCCGCATTGTAGCCGGGCAGACCCGTGACGTTGCCGCCCGGATGGCAGCAGGAGCCGCACAGATAGAGCGCCGGCAGGTGCCCGCGGTAGCTGCCGGCGCCGGGGAACGGGCGATCGTGGCCGATCTGCCCGTTGGTGAACGCGCCGACCAGGAGATCGCCCCCGCGCATGTTCGGCAGGTCGCGCTCGATGTCGAGCGGGCTGCGCGTGAAGCCCTCGATCACCGCGTGCTTCAGGTTCGGCGCGTAGTGCGTCCAGAGATCGAGCATCTCGCGCCCGTACCCGTCCCGGATCTGGTCCCACCTGGTCGGGTCGCCCCGCACCCGGTAAGGCAGCTTTTCCCACATGAACGCGGTGTGTTCGCCGGACGGTGCCTGCGACGGGTCGAGCAGCGTCGGGCAGGCGCCCCACATCACCGTCGGCGGGATCGTGCCCGCCTCGTGATGACGCACGATCTCAGGGAATTGATCGACATGCTCCAGCCCGAGGATCACTATAAATGGTTTCTCCCCAACTGAAACGTGTTCCAGTGCTCGGTATTGTGGCGCCTCCTTCAGGTTCAGGTGGAGCGCGAACAAGGGCGCCAACAGGTTGTACCCGAAGGCTTTTGCACGCTCGCGCCAGACCTTCGGCACCTGCTCCTCGTCCATGAGTTCGAGAAAAGTCTGCTGCGAGTTGAGGCTCGAGGCGACGAAGTGCCGGGCCCGGAAGATCTCGCCGTCCGTGGTCTCGACGCCGACCGCGCAGTTTTTCTCTACTAGGATCCGCTTCGGCGTGGTGTGCGTCCGGATCACGCCGCCGAGCTCGGTGGCCGCGACTTCCAGCACGCGGGCAAGCGCGCGCGAGCCGCCGACCGCCATCTGCGCCTTGGAAGGGCTCGCGAGCAGCGCCGCGATGTGGTGGCCGAAGCCGCGCACGCGCAGGTCCACCTCGCGCAGGCCGTTGAAGAACAGGAGGCCGGCCTGGATCACCGGGTGCTCGAACTCGCGCAGCACGAACTCCAGCGGCGAGAGCCGGCTCACCTCGAGCAGCCGCCGGCCTTTTTCGAACCGGCCGAGCAGCTCGCGACGCCGCTTTGCCGTGAGCGGCGGCGAGCCGGTTTCCGGGATCAGGACACGCTCGACGATCGGCCGGAACTCGTCATGCCAGCGGCGAAGCGCGTCGGCATCCTTCCGGCTGAATGCCGCGAACGAGTCCATGGTGCGCTCGAGGTCGGTCCACCACGAGAGCGTGCGGCTATCGCGCAGGATCAGGGTGACATTGCGCTCCGGCTCGAGATAGCGCACGCCGCGGCGCTCGAGGTCCAGATCGCGATACCAGGGCATCTGCGTCAGCGCGCGATGGAAAAAGGCGTGCGTGTTGTGGAGAAAGCCGGAGCCCTGCGGATGCTCGATCGTGGTCAGGCCGCCACCCGCCTCGGCGCGCCGCTCGATCGCGAGCACCTCGAGGTTCGCCCGCCCGGCGTAAGCCTGGAGGATCAGGCCGTTGTGGCCGGCACCGAGGATGATCCCATCATAGATGCGATCTGCGCTGACCATTGGCATCTCTTTGACGCTGGCAGGCACGGGCCCGGCTTGCAAGTCCGCCGGCGCCGCATGCTCGGCTGATCGAGCGGAATGGATCGCGATGAGCGACGATCGGAACAAGCCGCGGGGCGAGGTGCTGCGCCTGCGCCACCGCTACATGATCGAGCACATCCGGCGTGCCGAGAACCCGGCCTGGACCGAGGCGTTGGAGCGGTAGCAGACCGTCGCCCGGCTCGGCCGGATGTTCCAGGGCGAGCCGACCTCCTATGGCGACCTCGTCGACCACGCCCTGCGCCTCAAGCACGGGGAGCGCGACTGAGCTCGAATGCGGCAGATCACTCGACCCGGGCGTCCGAGACCACGACCAGGCGCTCGAGCAGCAGGACGAGACCGTAGAGGACGACGCCGATCAGGCTGATCAGGGTCACCGCCATGAACATGCCGGCGGTATCGAGAACGCCTTGCACAGAGAGCATGAGGTAACCGAGGCCCTGGGCGGAGCCGATGAACTCCCCGACGATCGCGCCCGCGACCGCGAGAACCACGGAAATCTTCATGCCCGAGAAGATGTAGGGCAAAGCGCCCGGCAGCTGGATCTTGGAGAAAATCTGCCAGCGCGAGGCGCGCAGCGCGCGCACGAGGTCGATCAGCTCCGGCTCGATCTCCTTCAGGCCGCGTGCGGTCGTGATCAGGATCGGAAAGAAGCAGATAGTGAACGCGATCACCATGTTGGGGACGATGCCGATCGACAGCCAGACGATGAACAAGGGCGCCATCGCGACCTTGGGGATCATGTTCAGGGTCACGATCAGCGGCATCAGGAAGCGGTCGAGGCTCTCGAACCAGGCGAACAGGATCGCGAGCCCGACGCCGATCACCACGGCGAGCAGGTAGCCGCCGAACACCTCGGCGGCGCTCGCGAGCGTGTGCTGCAGCCAGTTGTAGTGCGGCTGGAACAGCGCCTGGAGCGTGGCGAGCGGCGTCGGCAGGACGAACTCCGGCACCTCGCCCCATGTGACGGCGAGATGCCAGACGACGATCAGCGCGACGTGCGCCGCGATCGCCGGCCACCAGCGACGAAGCCATCCGGACAAACCCGACCCTCACTCGGCCCAGCCCTTGATCCAAGCAGCAGGCTGGCGAGACGGACGGCGGGCGTCAAGGTCGGGCAGGGCGGACCACTGCCGTGAGCGGCGGCCTGCCCGTCCCCGGCCCTGCCGGAAAAAAAGCGCGTTCGACATGTCGATCTCGCGGAGCCTCGTTCGACAAAGGAGCAGAGCCCAGCTTCAGGCGAACGAGATCGAGGGGAAGCCGAGCCCCGAGACCACGCGGTCACTCCCTTTGCAACGATCACCCCGAACGTCCGAGAAGGAGACGCCATGCAAGTCCAGCCCTACCTGAACTTCGACGGCCGCTGCGAGGAGGTGCTCGAGTTCTACCGCCGCACGCTCGGCGTCGAGGTGACCATGCTCATGCGCTTCAAGGACAGCCCCGAGCCCTGTGAAGGTCCCGCCCGGTGCCGAGGATAAGGTGATGCATTCCAGCTTCCGCATCGGCGACACGGCGGTGATTGGCCTCCGATGCTCGATGCGGAGGGCGGCGGAGCTTCCAGGGCATGTCGCTGGCGCTCACGGTGCCCGACGATGCCGAGGCCGAGCGGCGGTTCGCTGCCCTGGCCGACGGCGGGCAGGTGCAGATGCCGTTGACCAAGACCTTCTTCTCCTCGAGCTTCGGCATGGTCGCCGACCGCTTCGGCGTGCCATGGATGATCGTCGTGGGCCCCTGAGAGCCGGTTTTTTTTCCGCACCGGCGGGCGAGAGCGAGGGTGAAACGGTGGATCGGGAGCGGCCCGCCGCACCCAAAATCAACAAGGAGTTCTGACGTTGCGGTTCATGATGCTGATGATCCCAAAGGGATACGAAAAGGCAGAGCCCGGCGCCATGCCGGACGCCAAGGCGGTTGCCGCGATGATGAAGTACAATGAAGCCTTGCAGAAGGCCGGCGTGCTGCGCGGGCTCGATGGTCTGCACCCGCCCTCGATGGGCGCGCGCGTCTCGTTCTCTAAAGGCAAGTCCAGCGTCACCGACGGGCCGTTCATCGAGACCAAGGAGGTGCTCGGCGGCTACTGGATGATCGAGGTGGGCTCGAAGAACGAGGCGGTCGAATGGGCGAAGCGCTGCCCGGCTTCCGACAACGAGGTGATCGAGGTCCGCCAGGTCCAGGAGTTTTCCGACTTTCCCGCCGATGTCCAGGAGGCCGCGGCCGGCTTCTGCGACATGCAGGCGCAGTCCGCGCAGCGCAAAGGGTCGTGACGCCGAAGGCGCGACGCGTCCGGCTCGCACCGGCGGATCGGCGATGGCGTGATCGGTAGCTGTTACGGCTACCGATAGCCGTCCCGCGATCGACGCCGTCGGCAGATCGAGCCGCGCAGGCTCATCGCCGGTCCCGCCACGGGTAGACTGGCGAGGCCGGCAGGGTGCGTCGCGGCCAGCGGGCGCGCTCGCTCCACTTCGGCGATTGGACAAAGGCGGACGTCACGGCAGCGACGCCAGCGATATCGCGCCTGGCACAGGCCATCCTGATTGGGGATTGCGGTCGCCGCCATCGTCGAGCCATAATGGAGCGACCGCTAGCGTGGGAGTTCTGGGTGAGCGGTAGCTCTGGGGCGGCACCCACGGACGGCAATCCAGATTTCGTGCTCGAGTTCGAGAGACGACCGCGGGCCGTCCTCGCGGCGGACGTAGTCGGCTACACGCGGTTGATGGAAGCTGCCGAATTGGACACCCACAGGCGCTTCCGGCTTTTGCGTGTCGGGGTGATAGATCCCGCGATCATCGCTCATCGTGGCGAGATTGTGAAGAATACTGGCGATGGCTACGTTGCCGTGTTCGAGACGCCGTCGGACGCCGTCCGGTGCGCATTGGAGCTCCAGCAGGAGGTCCGTGACCAGGAGGCCGGCACGCCGCCCGAGCAGCGGATCCAGTTCAGGATGGGTGTCCATTGGGACCCGGTCATATTCGACCTCGACGATGTCTATGGGCACGGCGTCAATACTGCCGTTCGTCTACAGCAGGTCGCGCCAGCTGGTGGCGTGGTAATTTCCTCGGCGCTTCGAGATGCTCTCGGCGATACGCCGAATATCGACATTCGCGACCTTGGTGAACTTCGCCTGAAGAACTTGTCACGACCGGTACGCGCGTTCTTTCTCCTTACATCGGGGGTCAACGGAAGCGCCACTCTCAATATGGTTGGCAGATCTTCGGGAAGAGCCAGATTGCCTTCCGTTGCCCTCCTTCCGTTCAGCAGCCTGACGGCCGATTCGGATGACAGTTATTTTGCGGAGGGTTTCATAGAAGACATCATCACCTCACTCAGCAATCTCCAAGATCTCTTGGTTGTCTCTCGCGGTTCGACGATGGCCTTTCGACGGCGCGCAATCGATCCCATCGAAATCGGCGAAAAACTCGGCGTACAGTATCTTGTGTCGGGGCGCGTTTCCAGATCCGATCAGCAAATTCGACTGTGGGTCGAGTTCGTTGACGTAGCCACGGCTTCGGTTCTATGGGCGGAAAAATATGTCTTGGGGCTCAATGAGCTTTTTCAATTGCAGGACGAGATCGCAATCAAGATTGTCGGGAAGATCGCCGCGCATGTGCGTCGTACGGAAATGAAACGCGCGCTCCGGAAACCACCGCAGAACATGAACGCATATGACTACTTACTCAGGGCTTTGGACTTGCTTTACAGCTTTGACTTTGCTGACTTCTCTCGAGCGCGGACATTGCTTGAAAAGGCGAGAGAAGAAGATCCAGCATACGCGGCGCCATTTGCCTTTTCCGCGCATTGGCACATATTCAACATTGCTGAAGGCTGGTCGTCAAACGTTGATGACGACATACAAGAGGTGATCCGGCTGTCGAACTGTGCGATTGAAAGGGATCCATCCAATGGGCTCGCCCTCGCGACACACGGGCACGGAAGAGCAATGTTCTTTCGCGATTACGATGTCGCCATCGATTGCGTCGATCGTGCAACAACTATTTCCCCAGGTAATTCCTGGGCATGGACCTTTAGCAGCGGACCGTATGGCTTCGTCGGTAGAACAAAACAGGCGATCGAGCAAGCAGAACGTGCGATTCGATTGTCGCCGATTGATTCGTATGCCTTTTTCAAGCTGATGTTCCTTGGTCAGAATCATTACCTGAATGGCACTTTTGAGGATGCCATACGCTGGTCACGGAGATCTTTGAACCTCAATCCTCGGTTTGGGAACGTAGCTCGGGTTCTGGCGGCGAGCCTGGTCGCCGTGGGTCGGGTGGAAGAGGCGCGGCGCGTTGCCGCCCATCACAGTCAGATCCTGCCTGGCTTCAGGGTCTCCGACTATGCCCGGCGCTGCCCGTTCAAGGAGCCTGCGGCCTCCGTGTACGTCGAGCGTTTACGGGAGGCGGGCATACGGCCATGACGCCTCACCTCCCAGCGGGATCGCGATAACTGCAATTATTCCAACCGCTCAGATGGCGGAGCGGGCTTTTGGGCGCGGACGCACGCTGTAAGGGGGATCAGGGCGTCTATGGTCGACCGTTCGGTCGGGTGCCAGTGTCATGGAGCCTGGCGCGTGTTCTGCGAACGCGATTGGCAGGTTCGAGACGCTCAGGTGGCAGTGGTGGATGTCGACAAAATGCATCCCTGTGTGAAGCGGTTCACAGCCGTTTGTGCCTCTCCTGAGATAGCCTGGGGCATCTGCATTGAAAAGGAGCGGAGGTTGCAATGGCACGCGGCGGAGGAGGCGGCGGAGGCGGCGGAGGCGGCGGCGGAGGCGGCGGCGGCGGAGCGCCAGGCTTCACCGTATCCGAGTTTCCGATTTACGAACCCTTAGCAGATCTGAGTTCGGGTGGCCTGAACTATGAAGCGCGCTTCCCGGAAGGAGGTTGGGATGCCTGGTATTTCGCGCAGCTCGCACTGGCCGAGTTCGCGAAAACCGGATGGCAGGACATAGATCTTGGGAATCTCAGGCCTCCGGACGATGCCCGCGAAATATTGCGCGAAATCGAGATTCTGATTGGGCCGGATGCGGATCAACGCCGGGAGCGCTCCCAAGAAATCTTCGATCAGATCTCGGGTATTGCAGTCTATTTCGCGCAAGCCTTGATGCTCTCGCCCACACAACAGAATACACTGAGAGCCATGGAAATTGCGGATCAGGCCGGGCTCATGGTGGCCATACACTTCAAGCATCAGGTTATGAGAGCCCGCCCCCAGCAGGTGTTTCCCGCGCTCGTTCCGCTGATTCCTTCGCCCGGACACCCTTCCTGGCCAAGCGGCCATTCACTCGAGAGCCACTTGATCGCGCTTGCGCTCAAGGAGATCGTGCCGGACGAAGGCAACAGACACGCGGCACTCGACGGATTGGCCGATCGCATCGGAAAGAACCGTGAGATCGCCGGTGTCCACTTTGCCAGCGACACCCTCGCCGGAAAGGAGATCGCCTACAAGGTATTCCCGTATCTGAAAGGGTGCGCGACCTTCGACAAGGTACTCAACGCGGCGAGGGCGGAACATTCGCGCACGAACGCATATTGAGCTGATGCGACATCGCGATGGAAGTGCTGGCTCGCCGAAAGAGGGACTGTCATGTCCGTTATCGACACGACGCGTAGATATTTGGATCTGAGCGGCAAAGGGACGGCGCTGTCGCAGAGCGGGCACCGGGCGATGATTGGTTTTGAGATGGAAAAGCAATGCCATAGCAACTGGTGTTGGGCGGCGGTGGCGGCGAGTGTCGCTGCCTACTACGGCCAAGGCCGCGGCATCAGTCAGTGCGAGATAGCCAAGCTGGAGTTGAGCAGGAGCGATTGCTGCGACTACGATTGCGACACCAAGGGTGTGGAATGCAACGTCACCAACGTATTCGCTTCGCCGCTCAACCGAGTTGACTGCTTCCAGAGGCTTGCCAGATTCAAGCAGGCGACGCCTTCGGAGGTGCTCGAGGAACTGGGAGCAGGAAGACCGATCTGTGCGCGAACCATATGGCCGAATGGAGGCGCACACTTCTTGGCGATCGTTGGATGTTGGTCCGATACCGAAGGGACCCCAATGCTCGCTCTCGACGACCCATTCTGGGGGCGAAGCGAATACAGCTACGAGCGATTCTCCAAGCACTACCAGCTTCTCGGCGGTAAATGGAACGACACCTACTACACGAAAAGCCCCCATTGATTCCTCGCTACGAGCACAGGGATCCATAAAATGTCCATCAAGCCCATTGAAGCGCCAGAAACAAAGGGCGCATTCGACGTCGTGCACCAGACCCTGTCGAGCCGTGCTTTGGCATCGGCGTTCAGCCTGCCGAAGCTCTCCAAGGCAGATCCTGAGACGTTATCGATTGCCATGCCGCACCGGGTCGAGTTTCTTGCCCTCGGCGACGTTCGACGCGACACGATCCCTAAGAACGAGAAGGCGGACTTCTGGCGGTTTCTTGTTCTCGAAAACCGTGAACCGATAGCAGCTGCGACCGCCGCCAGAGGTGAAACCGGGCGCTTTGAATTCGGCGGCCTGGACGAAGGGCCATTCGTAAGCGGGACCGAGAAAGCAATTCGACAGGCCGAGGCTCTCGGCAAGGTCAGCGAGGGACAGTTCGAAGCCGTACTGCTTATTGTTCCTGCGCTATACTCCGTAGCACTGTGGCTTCAGGATCTCTCGGACCAGGCAGCCAACGGTCACTCAGGCGAGGCTGACCTGCTGATTGCAATACCGCCTTCGAACCCTGCGCTCGATCCTGGTGAACCGATGCCACCTGCATCGTTCCTGCAGGCCTTACGTCGGGCGCGGTGAGGGGAGCACACCGTCCCATCGCTAACGGCTCTGGCCCAGAAGCAAACATTCTGAGGCCCGACTATCCATCTATTGCTAAACGGTATCCGACAGCCCACGTGCGGTCTCGGTGATCGCCTGCCAGGCGCGCAGGACGTGGTCGCGCGTGGTGTAGAGCTGGCCGATCGCGAAGCGGATCACGTAGCGGTCGCGCAGGCGGTTCTGGGTGAGATAAAGCCGGCCGCCGTCGTTCAGGGCGTCGAGGAGGCGCTCGTTCAGCGCATCCAGCGCCTCCTCGTCGTCGATGCCGGCGGGCCGGTACCGGAACGACAGTAAGGCGAGCTTGGGCGGCGAGGTCAGCTCGAAGTCGGGCTCGGCGCGGATCGCGTCGGCCAGCTCCGCGGTCCAGGCGATGTGGTCGCGCAGCATCGCCTTCAGGCGGTCGACGCCGTAGCTGCGGATCACGAACCACAGCTTCAGCGCCCGGAAGCGCCGGCCGAGCGGCACACCCCAGTCGCGGTAGTCGATGACCTCGCCGGTCTCGCGCGACTGCAGATACGCCGGCAGCACGGTGAGCGTGCGCACCAGGGCCGCCGGATCGCGCACGAAATGCGCCGTGCAGTCGAAGTTGGTGAGCAGCCATTTGTGCGGGTTGAGAACGAAGCTGTCGACGCGCTCGATCCCTTCGATCATCCAGCGCTGCTCCTCGAGCAGCAGCGCGCTGCCTGCCCAGGCGGCATCCACATGGAGATGGAGGCCGTGCTCGCCGCAGATGCCGGCGATCGCGCCGAGCGGGTCGATCGCGCCGACGCCGGTCGTGCCGAGCGTGGCGATCACGCCGGCCGGTCGAAGCCCTTGTGCGACGTCGTCCCGGATCGCCGCATCGAGCAGGTCCGGCCGCATCGCGAAATCGTCGTCGGTCGCGATCAGGCGCAGGCTCTTGCGACCGAGGCCCGCGATGCTGATGGCTTTTTCGACCGAGGAGTGCGCCTGCTCGGACGCATAGAGCACCAGCGGCTCGCAGGCCCAGAGCCCGTCCTCGTTGCCACGCCAGTCGGTCGCCCGCTCGCGCGCGGTGAGGATGGCGCAGAGCGTCGCCGAAGATGCGGTGTCCTGAATCACGCCCGCAAAGCCCTCGGGCAGGCCGATCATCTGGCGCAGCCATTCCAGAACCCTGGTTTCCATCTCGGTGGCGGCTGGCGAGGTCTGCCAGAGCATGCACTGGGCCGCGAGCGTCGCGGTCAGCATCTCGGCGAGCACCGAGGGCGGGCTCGAGTTTGCCGGGAAATAGGCGAAGAACGAGGGATGCTGCCAGTGGGTCATGCCGGGCAGCACGATCCGCTCGAAGTCCTGAAAAATCCGCGCCATCGGCTCGCCTTCGGCGGGCGGCCGGTCCGGCAGCCGTGCGGCGATCTCGCCGGGTTGCACCTGGGCGCGCACCGGATGGTCCTCGACCTTGGCGAGGTAGTCCGCCATCCAGTCGACGAGCTCGTGGGCGTGGCGGCGAAACTCCTCGAGCTCCATGGCATCCTCCCCGCGTGGCGATCGTGAGCCGCCGGTGCTAGAATCATCCCTGGCCAAGGAGGGTTGTAACATGGCGGAGCATGCCCGATCGCCCCGGATCTCGCACCTGTCGTGGGGACGGCTCGAGGTCGATGGCCACGGCAGCTTCAAGGACGCGAAGCTCTACCCGGGCGGCGCTCGCGAATGGGACTGGCGCGAGACCGGCACGCGGCACAGCCCCGGCATTCAGCCGGCCGACGTCGAGGAGCTGCTCGAGCGCGGCGCCGAGCTGATCGTGCTCTCGCGTGGCATTCTCGAGGCGTTGCGGGTCTGCCCGGAAACCCTCGCCCTGCTCGAGCACAGGGGCATTCCGGCGCACGTCCTGCAGACCGAGGACGCGATCCGTCTCTACAACCAGCTGGCCGCGGAGCGGCGGGTCGGCGCGCTGGTCCACTCCACCTGCTGACGAGGCCCCAGCCGCTTTGACCGGCGGCGGTCGCGTGGCCTATTCTGCCGCGCAGCATCGACAACGATCGGAAACGAGGGACGGCAATGCGGAATCTGGGCTCGCGATGGGTGACCGGTGCGGCGCTGCTGGCGCTCGCCATGGATGGTGGCGCGGCACGGGCGGCCGAGCCGGTGACCTTCGTCCTCAACTGGGTGGCCGGCGGCGACCATGCGCCGGTCTACTGGGCCAAGGAGCAGGGCTGGTATGCCGAGAAGGGCATCGATCTGACCATTGAGGAGGGCAGGGGCTCGGCCGCCTCGGTCCAGAAGGTCGGCGCCGGCGCCGCCGCGTTCGGCATCGCCGACATGGCGACCGCGCTCCAGGGCCGCGGCGAGGGTGCGGACGTGGTCGGCGTGATGGCGATCTACGCCAACAGCCCCTATGGCGTGTACTGGAAAAAGAGCTCCGGCATCGAGGACGTGCAGGACCTCCAGGGCAAGAAGATCGGCAACCCCCCATCCGACGCCGCGCGCCAGATGTGGCCGGCGATCGCCGACGCGGTCGGCCTGCCCGGCGATTCGATCGAGTGGATCAACATCAAGCCGGACGCCAAGATCCAGTCGCTGAAGGCCGGCGTGATCGACGCCACGACGTCGTTCTACAATCTCCACTACGTGTTTCAGCGGGTGTTCGGCGACGACATGGGCTTCGTCGCGCTGCGCGACATCGGCTTCAATCCGTACGGCAACTCGATCGTCGTCAACGGCGACTACATGCGCGAGCATCCGCAGGTGGTCGAGGACTTCGTCAAGGTGACGCAGAAGGCTTATGCGACCTGCCTGGAGAACTCTGATCCCTGCAACCAGGCTCTGGCCGACGCGGCGAGCCAAAAGCTCGACGACGTCGAGGCGAACTGGGAGCTGGTGGTCGAGCTGATGGATCACCCGGTGACCCGCGAGAACGCGCTCGGCTATTTCGATCCGGCGCGGATGGAGCAAGACTACACGTGGGTCGACGCCTCGTTCGACATCGAGCCGTACAACGTCCAGGAGGCCTACACCAACGAGTTCCTCGACACCTCGGTCAAGATGCAGGAAGCCGGTGGCTGACCCGACCGGCGCCGCCTGGTCGGATCACCTTCGCGCGCGGCAGGCTCTGAAGGCTGCGACCCGGCGTCCTCAGGCAATCCGACCCGGCATATTCTCTGCCACGGCGGCGAGGCGCGGGCGTCGTGCGCCACGAGGGCCGGACCCCGCCGCGACCCAGATCGCCGCCAGAAGATCCGAGTTCTCCCGGCGCCCCTCGGAGGGGCGCTCCGATTCCGCCACGACCCGTAAAGGGGCCTGAGCGAGCCGGCCGTTCAGGGCACGGTCGAGCTGCAGCCGAAGGCGCGCCGCGGTCCGATCGTCACCGCTCCGGATGGCGCTTGCCCAGCGTCGGCGCAGGAACTCGACGGCCTTGCGCTCCTCGATCACGGCTCTCCTCCTGCTCTGTCGGCAGGTGAGGAGGCTGCCCGAAATGGGTTAAGAAAGAGTTGCCAGGGGGAGGTCGATCGACCGAAGGTTGCGGGCGATCCCAACGCCCGTCGGCAGGGCGCGCCCTTCCGCCCGGTCACGCGCGAGTCTGGAGCTCGCCGGCCTTCCTAATGCATGAGCGCGGTCAGCATCCCGCCGAGCGCGGCAGGCGTCGGCGCGACCACGACGCCGGCCGCCTCGAGCGCCGCCTTCTTGGCGGCATGGCTGCCGCGCCCGTCGGTCACGATGGCTCCGGCATGCCCCATGCGCCGGCCGGGCGGCGAGGCCGCCCCGGCGACGAAGGCTGCCACCGGCTTGCGCATGGTGCGCGCGTAACCCGCGGCCTCCTCCTCCGTCGTGCCGCCGATCTCGCCGACCAGGGCCACGGCGGCGGTGCGCGGGTCGCGGTCGAGCTCGACGAGGGCATCGCGCATGCTCGTGCCGAGGATCGGATCGCCGCCGATGCCGACGAACGCCGAGACGCCGAGCCCGGCGCGCACCAGCTCCAGGCAGACCAGCGTGCCGAGCGAGCCGCTGCGCGAGATGACGCCGATCGTCCCGGGCTGGAAGACCCGCGCATTGAAGGCCGGCATGAAGCCGACGAAGCACTCGCCCGGGGTCACCACGCCCGCGGTATTGGGGCCGATCACCCGGCAGCCGGCTTCCCGGGCGGCGGCCAGCAGATACGCCGTGTCCTGAAGCGGGATGTGCTCCGTCAGCACCACCAGCTTCCTGCAGTCCGCCTCGATCGCGTCGAGGGCGGCCGCCTTGCAGGCGAGCGGCGGGATGAACAGCACCGAGACGTCGAAGGCCAGCTCCGCCGCGGCCGCCGTCGCGGAGGCGAAGACCGGGACGCCGCAGCAGGTTTCGCCGGCGCGCTTCGGGTTGACCCCGCCGACGACGCGCGTGCCGTAGGCGAGCATGCGCTCGGTCCAGAAGCTGCCCTGGCGGCCGGTGATGCCTTGGACCAGGACCCGCTCGTGGCCGCGCACGATCACGTCGCGGCCTCGACCGCGGCCTTGACGGCATCGTCCATGAGGTCGAACGGCTCGATCCCGAGCCGCTCGCGCACCAGCGCGATCGCCTCGTCCTCGCCCGTGCCGTGGATGCTGAAGAACACCGGCACGCCCGGGCGGAGCTGCTGCCAGGCCTCGACCACGCCCTCGGTCATCACGTCGGTGCGGGCGAACGCGCCGCAGAAGTTGACGACCAAGCTCCTCGTGCGCGGGTTGGCGAGCACGATCTCGAGCGCCGGCTTGGCCAGTCGGTAAGCCTCGCCGCCGATCTCGAGGAAGTTCGCGGGCGCGCCGCCATAGTGCCGGATGGCGTCCATCGTGGTCATGGTGAGCCCGGCGCCGTTCGCGAGCACGCCGACATTGCCGTCGAGCTCGATGAATTTCAGGCCATGCCCGGCGGCCTGCGCCTCGAGCGGCGCCTTCGGTTCCGGCGTGCCGAGCGCGGCAAGCTCCGGCCGGCGCGGGATCGCCGCGTCGTCGAGCACGAGCTTGCAGTCGAGCGCGACCAGCCGGCTATCCACGGTCAGCGCCAGCGGGTTGACCTCGAGCAGCTCGGCGTCGTTCCGGACAAAGACCTGATAGAGCCGGGCGAGCACGTCGGACATCTGGTGCTGCAGGCCCCAGATCGACCCGTCCGCAAGCCGTACCGCGATCTCGGGCGCCTCGATGCCCTTGCGGACATCCAGCGGAAAACGGATCAGCGCGTCGGGATGGCGCCCTGCGATCTCCTCCACCTCCATGCCGCCCCGGGCGGAGACGAGGATCAGCGGGCCTTCGCTCTCGGCGTCCATCAGGATCGCGGCGTACAGCTCGCGCGCGGTCGCGACCCGGCGCTCGACCAGGACGCGCTCGACGGGGTGGCCGCCGATGCTCGCGCCGAGCAGGGCGTTGGCCGCCGCGCGTGCGGCTTCGGCGCCGTCCGCGGTCCGGATACCGCCCGCCTTGCCGCGCCCGCCAGCCGCGACCTGCGCCTTGACCACGCAGGGGCCGAGGCGTGCAGCGATGCCGGCCGCCGTCTCGGCGCTCGTCGCCACCTCACCGTCCGGCACCTCGATTCCGGCCGCGGCGAGCAGGAATTTGCCGACATGCTCCTCGAAGTTCATCGGCCGTAGCGCTGCCAGTACGTGCCGAACAGCTCGTCCTCGGCCGGCCGGTCCTCGGCGATCGTGGTCACTAGGTGGGTGAGGTTGATGAAATGGCGCCAGCTCAGGTTCTCGGCGATCGAGTTGCCGCCCCAGGTGCCGCAGCCCATCGACAGCGTGAACGGCAGGCCGTTGTCGAAGCCGCCGCCATTGCCGAAGGTGTGGGCCTGGTTGACCAGCACGCGGACCACGTCGAGCTCGTCGGCGAGCTCGCGCGCATGCGCCGGCTCCCGGGTGTGGATGCCGACCGAATGCCCGCGGCCCTGATGGTCGAGGATGCGCGCGCAGATCGACTTGGCCTGCGCGAACGACCTGGCCCGGTACACGGCCAGCACGAGCGAGAGCTTCTCGCCGGAGAAGGGGTGATCGGGGCCGATCCCCTTTTCCTCGACCATGAAGAAGCTAGCCTTCCAGGCGTCTTCGGCAAGCCCGACGCGCTGGGCGAGCACGGCCGCATCCCTGGCGACCAGCTCGCGGTTCAGCCGGCCGCCCCGGAACAGCGCGGCCTCAATACGGGCACGCTCGTCGGGCGAGGCGAGATGGCCACCCGCGTCGCCAAGCGCCCGGAGCGCACCGTCGTAGACCTCGTCCAGGATCACGAGCGCGTTCTCGGACGAGCAGGAGGTCGCGTTGTCGAAGCACTTCGAGCGGGCGATCTTGGCCGCGGCATCGGCGAGATCGGCAGATGTATCCACGATCACCGGCACGTTGCCGGTACCGACGCCGATCGCCGGGGTGCCGCTGGAATAGGCCTGGCGAACGTTGCTCTGGCTGCCGGTGCACACCACGAGATCGGCCGCGGCCATGAGCGCGCCGGTACGCGCCCGATCGATCGGCTCGGGCAGCACCTGAACCAGGTCCTCGGGCAGGCCGATTTTCTCGAGCTCCGCCCGCATGTAGGCGACTGACTTTGCGGTGGTCGAGAAGCCGGCCGGCGAGGGGGCGATGACGATGGCGTTGCGGCCCTTGAGCGCCATCATGGCCTTGTTGACCGGGGTCGCCGCCGGATTGGTCGACGGCGTGATCGCACCCACCACGCCCACGGGCTTGGCGATCTTGACGATGCCCTTCGCGGGGTCCTCCTCGATCACCCCGACGGTGCGCACGCGCAACAGATCGCGCAGCGTACCGAAGGTCTTGCGCCGGTTCTTGGCGACCTTGTCCTCGACGTTGCCGAGCCCGGTATCGGCGACCGCCAGCTCGGCCAGCTCGCGCGCCCGGGCCGGCTCGTAGAGCGCCCAGGCTATGCCGCGCA
>Ga0299907_10000034_pt1 | contig 43158 bp, 39 predicted proteins | sample RVTome_16_FD_198680 | JGI IMG/M metagenome (GOLD analysis project Ga0299907, IMG submission 198680) | Soil microbial communities from uranium-contaminated site in the Upper Colorado River Basin, Wyoming, United States - RVT152D67 (version 2) ...
CACGCCGACCCATTCGGCTCTCGACAGTAGTGGGCTGCCTACCTGTCGGCGTGGGGACGACTTCGGGAATATGCGATAGCTCACTCGTCAGTCAGCCGCCAACTCCCGCCCCTTTCCGCGAGCAGCGTTTGTCCCGGGAATCCCCACCCGCCTCCTGCGCTCCACCGTTTCGGGTCGGCCCGAGGCCAATCCGTACCGATCCGCTCAACCGCAACAACGACGACCGAACCGACGCGCTACCGCCATCGTTCGAGCTCGTTGCCTCCCCTACCCCAGCCGCCCGGTTCTACGGGTCGACCTCGATTCGCGCATAGGCACTCGACCTACGCGATCTCCCTCCCGCCCGGTTACGGGCCCAGGGCCAGGCCAGGCCGTTGCTAGCCGCACGTTGTCCGACAGTTTGAGCCGAGCGATACGTGCCGCTATGCGCTATCCGGCCCTGAGGGCGTTGCTAGCGCAGAACTGTTGATCGGCGCTACTGACACTCGGCCTGACGTGTCCCGCTCGCTCCCTTGAGTCGGTTAACTCCAGACAAGGGACCCTCGACCGAAGCTGGGGGTCGCTTCGATCAGCTCGACCGTGAGGTCGATGCGTCGTGGACAAATTCTCGAGCACCGAGCGGGTTGTAGGGTCTTCCGGTGCTCTTCGCCAACGACGCCACCCCATACATGCTCGTGTTTGGGTCCATTTTGGTGGCGGGGATCATCGGCGTCTGGCTGCGGGCGAGCTCCTGGTGAAGCTGTTCAGCTGGTGGCGGCAAAGGCGATCTCCGACTCCATAATCCGCAGTCAAGGGTGGAGCGTGATAGAGCGAGACATGCCTGATCTCGGATGGGTGTCGTATGTCTGGCCGTCTGGCGGAGTGTTTAGCAGTCTCGACATTCGACTTTGTGTGGCCCTCGCAGGGCATGTCGTGATGTGAACTCATTAGGTGATACATCTGCTCGGCAGGCGGCTGCCGACAGGTGAGACAGCCTGATTCCTTGTCAGAAGTGTGGACGTGGAGACATGTATCGGGTAGACGGGGGATTGAGAGTCGAGACGATGCCGACTGACAACGCGAGGTCCGCGAGATTCGACTGCTTGTATCGGGCTCACGCCGAGGCGATCAGGGGTTACTGCCTACGAAGGTTGGGGCCGGATGATGCCGCCGACGCAGCTGCCGACGTTTTCGTCGTGGTTTGGCGTCGTATGGCCGACTGCCCGAGGGGAGATGAGGCGAGGCTTTGGATGTATGGGATCGCGCGGAACATCGTGTCGAACCGACGTCGGGCTACCGGCCGGTCGGCATCGCTGCTTCAGAGCCTTCAAGGAATCTCACCTACCGACGCGGCGAGCCCTGAGGGCGTGGTGGTTCGCCGATCCGAATACCGGGAGCTGAGCGTGGCGTTGGCACGGCTGCCGGCACGCTATCGAGAAGTCCTGATTCTGGCCGAATGGGATGGGCTCGAGCGTGAGACGATTGCCCGCCTCGAGGGTGTCAGCCGAGCTGCCGTCGACCAACGAATCAGCCGCGCATACCGCAAGCTGGCGGGCCTGATGCATAGGAGCATCGCGAACGAACCCAGGGAACGTGAGTTCACGGTTCCTCCACATCTCGAAGGAGAGGGGTGAGAGATGTCCCTTCGACTCGATGAGCTGATGCGTGCCGCCGACCCCGTGGACGGTGTCGAGCAACATCCAATAACCGGTGACCACGACGACCCTCTCTACCTCGCCATCCTCGAAAGGAGTCAGCTCGCGGATGCTCGAGAGCCGGAGGGCATGCCGAAGTCAGCACGTCGTCGTGCCCGCAGGCTTACCGCTCTTGCAGCTGGGTTCATTGGAACCGTGTTGGCTATTGGTGGCTTGCTGCTGATAACGCCACCGAACACCGACGAGACATCAACAGAGACCTTGCCCTCAGCCCAGGATCCACCCACTTCGGTCACGACGATTCAAGAACCGGTGCCCACCGAACCGGGAGCAGTCGTGGAATACCTCTACACCGTCCTGCTCGATGACCTCGACGCAGCGGTCGCATTGTTCGCCGAGGACGCAGTCATCTCAATCTCCCCGCCCCCTTCTCCGGGGACAGGCACCTACGAGGGTCTCGACGCCATCAAGTCCCTCCTCCGGAAAAGCAGAGCCGGAATGGAGTCGATGGAACTGACACACCTGGAGGTTGCTGGGGACACGGTGACATTCACCGACTCCGTCGTCCAAACGTCCTGTTTTGCGGGTCCGCGGTGTGTCATGGACACAACTGGTCATGTGATCGAGGTCAGAGAAGGAAAGATCATTAGTTGGAACTTCGGGTCCTTCGAGACACGACCGGTCGAGCCCGACCCATAAAGCACTGAAGGGAGAGTCAGCGCGGAAGGAAGGGGGATGACAAACCACCCATTTTGTGAGGATCGTCAGAGGATGCCTCAGTAACCGGCATCCCATATAAAAGGAAGCGAAACATGACTATGAGACTACGAATTTGGATTGCGCTGCTACCGGTGCTTGCACTGTTGGTGGCTGTCGCAGTCATGTCGGACTCTGCGGAGGCGAGTCCCCTCGGGTTTCCACCCGGCGCCTACACAGCCACGATCACCGACGCCGACTATCCACCGGGTTTTCCAGAGGAGGGGAAGGCACCCGGAACTTTCACGAACGAATTCACCGCGGCGGGTCTTCTTATCGTTACCCATGAGGACTTCGAGGAGGTTCTGGTCGAGGCACGCTACACCTCGAATCCGGCCCGTCTTGTTATCACAGACGAAACCGGGCCGTTCGCTTGCTCGAATTTCCAGAGCAACGTAACGGCCGTCTATGACTGGACCTTCGACGGCAGCGAACTGACCCTATCCGTGGTCCACGACGCCTGTGGACCAAGGGCAGTCATCCTCACCGCCCACCCATGGGAGCTGCAGCCCTAGCCGCGGCTCGTCCATGAGTTGAGGGCCATCTGCAGGATCGACCAGTCGGTTTGGGGGCGGCTGGTCGATCCGGCGCGCTCCCACGCAACCGAGGAAATGACGAGCTGAGCTCGGCGGGGAGGCATCTGTTCAGGTCGTGGACATCAAGGTCTTGGATCCAGTAGACGTTTCGGTTGACGGAGAGCCGGTGGCGCTCAATGCAGGCCGACGTACGAAGGGCACACCAGTCGACGTAAACGCTGCCATCCGGTCAAGTGCCCGCCGCTCCATCCGGCAAACAGTCGTTTATTGAACCGAGCCCGACGTGCCGGTATGCGCTCTTTGGGGAAGTGAGCGTTATTACACGAGAACAGGCCGATCGTGCGGGACGGTGGCTGCGGTGATCCCGCACTAGTCTCTGACTCCAAGTCGCTGGCCTCCGGCTGCCGACCCGAGCCGGAGGCGAGATCGATGAGCGATGAGTACGCGACGCGCGACGCCTGGGACGCCTTCGGCGGCGGTTACGACCAAGCCTTCAGCTCGTCATTCACTGCAATCGCCCGGGCAGCTCTCCGATTCGCGGACGTGCAGCAGGGCATGCGGTTGCTCGACGTGGCGGCGGGAAGCGGTGCGCTGAGCATCCCTGCGGCCGAGCTCGGTGCCGAGGTGCTCGCGACCGACCTCTCCCCGGGCATGCTTGACCTCTTGCGCGCTCGAGCCGAGGAGGCAGGAGTCACCAGCATCAGGACCGCGGTCATGGACGGGACGGACCTCGACCTCGAGGACCTCACGTTCGAGCGGGTCTGCTCACAGTTCGGCGTGATGCTCTTCCCGGACACCGATGCGGGGTTGCGTGAGATGTTCCGCGTCACCGCGACCGGCGGTCTCGGCGTCGTCGTTATCTTCGGCCGACCCGAACACGTGATGCCCATCTGGTTGTGCGAGCAGGCGCTGCATAGCGCGCTCCCGGATGTCGAGCTCCCGCCCGGGAACCGACTCCAGACCGACCCGATGAGCCTGGCGGATGCAATGGCCACCGCGGGGTTCGCCGATGTGAGGCTCCAGAAGCTGGACCTGAGCGTCGAGGTCGGCTCGCCCCGCGGCGCCTGGGACGTCATGAGCGCGGCAATGGCGATGCTCCTGAGTCGGCTGCCGGACGAGCAGGTCGGCGCCGTTCGCGACACGTTCGTCGCCGCGGTGTTGGAGCGTTACGGAGCGAACGTCACGAAACTTCCCGTCGAGGTCATCGTCGGCATCGGCAGCAGGCTGTAGGCGCACGGAAGCCGCATGCGACGATGTCGTGATGACGATGGGCGGGCCAACTGGCGTGGGCGTTCGGGTCACGCCGCCCAGGTTTGACCTCGAATCGGAAGGGGGCGTCTACCCCTGGCAACGTTGGCCCCAGCCAAGTTGCAGGCATACGCAGACGTCACGGGCGGTGGTCGACCAGCACTCGGATAACTGAGCACGTATGTGCCGCTCTCGCGCACCCTTTGAAATGCTCGTTACCCGCCCCGAATGGTTGTTCTGCGCTATCTGCATGCTCAGATGTGACCGGGCGTGAAGCGAGCAAAGTTCATCCGATCGGCAGCCTCGGCCTCTGGCGGTGACCCATAGCTTCCTTAACAACTCAGTCTGTTTGATACGAGATTCCATGATGGTCAAGGAATCCCATGACGGTTTCGGCATCGGCTCCGAAGCCGGAGTTGAGGTACTGGGGAACGGCGATTTCCGAGCCGGAACTGTCGATCACTTGACCACTGATCCCGAGGTCAAGGAGCCTGGTCTTGGTTTGAATCGCCCACACCGTTCCTTCGACGTCGAGAATGGGACCGCCTGACTGGTGTTTGATGCCTGGCGATGAAGTCTCTACTAGGTGCACTGGATAGGGCGGCGGAGTTGGTTTGACATCGAGTATGAGGAGCCGAGTCGTAATTCCTTCGGTGGGGAACATCGCCGGAGTTCCGGTATTGAACTTGAACTCGCCGCTCTCATTGTCGAAAGCAACCTCCAGGTTGTGAAACGGGAACCCCATCCTGAGGATGCTTGCTCCTGGCTTCATCGGGCCAGTCCGAAACCGTGCTCTCTCTGTCCACCTCTCGGGGAGATTCTCAATCTCAAAGACTGCTATGTCTGCGGCCTGGTCCAAGTAGTAGGTCTGTCCGAGCCGCATTTGGTTGGCACCGAGCCATACTGTCGCATTCGGAATCCGGGAATCTCCCTTGGCGTCGTACATCTCCTGTACGAGTTGAGCCGTGTGGGCAGCAGTGACCCCCCAATTGTCGTTCACCATCACCCATGCTCCGAGACCCATTGCCACCTCCCCGTTGGATCTGCGAATCGCAGTTACGAATGGGCGTGTGAACTGCCGACCTCTGTCAAAAGCTGACTGGAACATGTTCCGCAGACGTTATCGGCCCATGCCACTGACGTCTGGGTGCCCCCATAGCGCTGTCCTGACCCGAGCGAGACGTGCCCATCGGGTGGGGATCAGACATGAGCGATACTGCTCGTGATTTGTTGATCTAGTTCACGTCCCGGTCGATGTCTGTGGGAGGTCCAGAGAGTCGAGAATCTCATCGAAGTGGGTCGCCATGACTGGATGGCCGACGCCTGGCAGCAGATGCAGCTCTGCCTGCGGCATCAGCTTTGCCAGAGTCCGGGCGTGGATGGGGTAGGTGTTTCGATCTTCTTCGCCCTGCCAGATATGTACTGGAACGGTGATGTCTCCGGGTTCGAAACCCCAGTTTTCCTTCTTACTGAACACCCGATACTCGTTCACGGCAGCCTCGGGACCCTGGTCGAACGCCTCGGAGATCGAGCTGACAAACGAGCGACCTACGACACCACCCAATAGTTCGCGTTCGGATGCGGATACCTGACTCTTAAAGAACGAGAGAGACAACCGAGGCAGGTACTTCACCGCAAAGCCCATCACCTGGAACAGTCGACGAACCGAACCTTCCTTCCCTTCTTTCAACTTGCGGAGGACCCACCGATCGCCAGCGCTAACACCCTCTGCCATACCCGGAGTATCCAGGGGTGCTGCTCCGGCGATGGTCGCCACGGCCTTAACTCGATCAAGCAAGAGCGCTCCGCAGGCCAACGCAAACGGCCCACCACACGAATGGCCTACAACCCCAAACCGTGCCAAGTCGAGGCGATCAGCCAGGGCGGTCACATCGTCCACATAGCTCGCCACAAGCGGCAACGGATGTGGATCAGAGCCTCCAATACCGGGACGGTTGGGCGCCAACACATGAACTCCTCTCGCCCGAGCCCGTTCGTCAACCACGGCCCAGGAGCTATTCGACACCGGCGTCCCATGAAAAGCGAAGATAGGAATCCCGTCCTCGTCGCCGTAGCTGGCCACCTCAACAGTGCGGCCGTCGGACAGATCGACCTTGAAGTCGCGCATGCTCTCCTCCTTGCTGCGACAGTTCGGAGATCCCCTTTCCCGAACTCAGTCTCGGGAGCGCATATCAACGCTAGCGAACTCCCGAATACCACCACCAGACCCGCCCTGGAACCGGCATCCGTTGCGCTTCGATAAGTCACGCTGCGTGGTGGGGCTCGGCTGGCTGAATCAGGTCAATGCCTGGGTCGGGTCTGCGCTGCCTAAAGCCCTCGCCCGAGTGACCGTGACCGTTCTACTGCTCGGCGTCGAGCGCGTCCCCGCTCCAGCGCCTGTTGGATCTGTTCCATGCGCTCGTCGACCTCGGGCTCGGCTCTGGGTCCTTCTCGGACGGGCTGTCTCGCTCGGTGTGGGTCGAGCTGGTGTCTCCGGGCAAGGGCGGGCTGGTCGATCCAGTCTCTGCTGATGGCTTCGCCGAGGACGTCGAGAGCGGTATGGTTGTCTTCCGTGACCACGTAGGCATGGTTGGCATCGCGGCCTCTGGTCATCGGTGTGTAGACGCCACGGCTGTCCGTTGGGCTGTCCACGAGGAGAAGGGCGACATCGACGGTGCGGCCTTGGCAGGCGTGGCTGGTCTGGGCGTAACCCAACTCAACGTCGCTGGACACATACTCTGCCGGGAGGCGGATGCTTCCGGTGGACCCGGTGACAGTGACGCTGCGGTCGCGGTGAATGTTGGTGATGGTCCAGTGGTCCCGGTTCTTCACCATGAGGTCCCGGTCGGTTCGTAGTCGTCGGTCATTGCGGCGGGTGACTACCTCGTCGCCGACGAAGATCAGCGAGCCGCCGGCCTTCAACCAGGGTTTGTTGATGTCGAGTTCGCCGTTCATGATCCGCGACTGTTGGGCTAGCTGGTTGAGGCGTGTCACCGTGTCGGTGGTGTTGGCCATCAACGCCACGGTCTGACCCTGGCCGCGTGCCTGCTGCCAGGCGACGATCAGTTCGGATTCCATGGTGGTCTGGGTCCCGCCGTGGAACGGCCATGTCTGTCGTATTCGACTAGCGCCTGGTGGTCTCCGGTGCGGAGCCGGAGACTGGCTTGGCGTTCCCAGTGGTGGCGGAAACGGTGGACCTGATCCAAATCAACGGCTCCGTGGCGCTCGACCAGGTGAGCGAACATGCCACCACGGCCGACGGCGGAGAACTGACGGGGATCCCCCACCATCACGACCCGCCAGCCTTCGCGGTCGGCGAGAGTTGCTAGTGCGGCGAGTCTGGGAGTGGCGGTGGAACCCGCTTCGTCGAGGATCACCGTCGTCCCTGCGGGCAGCTCGTACCCGTGCCCAGGTGGCCTGGCTGGATGGTGGTATTCCGCGAGGAGCTTGTCGAGAGTGTCCGCCGCCAAGCCGGTTTCCGAGGCGAGAACCTCTGCAGCCGCGGCCGTGGGCGCCACGCCAAACACGGGTCGTCCCTGGATCCTCAGGTCCTGCGCGGCGGCGGCAAGGGCGGTGGTCTTGCCGGTCCCGGCCGGACCAACGATCAGCTCCAGCCCCCGGAAACCGGCGACCGCAGATGCCGCCTCGTGTTGTCCCGGCGACAACCCATCGACGCCTATCCTCGGTTGCAGTCGAATCGCAGGAGCTGGATCAGCCAGGCGTAGCTGCGCCCAGTCCGCGAGCTGTTCTTCTTGGTCGAGGATGACCCCGATAGTCAAGGCCCGGTCCACGGCGGCTTCTGTGACCGGTCTCCCATCCCGACGCAGATCGACATCAGCCGGTTTTGGCCGGGAGATATCGACACAACGCCGCTCTACTGCTTGAGATGCCAGCAGCTCCAAAAACTCACCCAAACCTTGGGCGTCGGCGGCGACGGTGGTGGGGACGACTCGGGCCAGTTCTCGGGCAAGTTCCGCTGGTCGCCACGACGACTGACCCTCACTCAAAGCTGCGACCGCCTGGTCGACCATTCTCCCCGCCGTCGGACCGTCGATTCCTCGAGGATGCCGCTGTCGGCCAATCGTGTCGGTCAGCAGACGGTCGGGATCAAGACCGAACCCTCGGACCCGGTCCGCCCACTCCGCTCTCAACTCGTCGAGTCCGGGGCCGTCGTGCTTCGATGGCCGGCTGTCCAAGACTGCCGCCCGCTCCAGCCTCCAGCGTTCCCGATCCGTCGGTTCCCTACCCAGATCAGTACGGAACCGGTTCAGCTTCTCGTCCAACCGTCGCCTAACTGCATCACTGCGTTGGGAGAACTCGGCTAGCACCTCCGGAGTCATGTCTCCGATCTCGGCGATGCCATGCTCCGGCGGAAGCCAGCGAACCCCCAACCGTCGCGTCAGCTCCGCCCTCAGCAAGGCGTGATAGAGAGCCGACAGGGTGCGCTGATCCATCTTGATCGTCCGCCCGTCCAAGGCCAGCCACCGGCCATCAGGGCTAGCCACCCGGTTGGCGATAACCGCATGAGTATGAAGCTGAGGGTCAAGAGCTCGGCTGGTGTGCTGACGAAACACTCCGACCACGATCCCCTCGGCGTCCACCGTCCGCACCTGACCGTGGACCCGCATTCTTGTGTGGGCATGATCCTCAGCCCAGCCCAACACGCCATCAACGGCCCGCTCATGAGCCTCCACCACCTGATTCCTGACTGATTCGTCGCCGAGAGCGAAAAGCAGCGACACCGACTTCGGAGCAGAAAACGTGGCGTCATATCCACGCACCGACTCGTCCCCGAACCGACGACCCAGATGCTCGCCGGTCACAGGGTCCACACCCGACATCACGGCCAGAAACTCCTCCGGCTCGAGCTCGCCGGATAGCGCCAGACGGCCGGCGCCGCGTCCCCACCAGACACCCGGCGGTTCCCCGCCGTTCAAGTAATAGGACGGAAGTCGCTCCGTGTAATACCGACCTGCCTCCACCCCCTTCAACGTGGTCACCCGGACCGTCACAGCCCACTCCCCCACCTCACCTGCCGTCTCACCAACACCGGTCGACCGCAGGTGTGCACCCGTCTGTTCTTTTTGTTCATCACCCCTATATGGGGCAAGCCGGAGACGGAAACGCGACAGGATTTACAAGAAATCTCCGAACAGCCGGCATGTCCGAGGGGATCCGGCTGGCTTGGCGGGGATCAGTTCTGGGTCAGGACCCGTTCAAACTCGGCTGGTTTCATGACTGGCGGCTGTTGTTCTGGCCAGTCGAGGAGATCGCCGTCGCCGGACACGATCAAGTCGGCGTCGTTCTCTCGGGCGAGGTAGACGATGAAGTCGTCATCCGGATCACGCCTGAGTGAAGGCCCGGACGCCGGGTCGTCCCGATTATCGGCTGTGGTACTCAGACGGTGCACGTAGAGGCCAGCGTCCTCGGTGCTGATCCAGCGTCTCAACCGATCCCGGTCGATGAGCACCGATGCCACTTCCTCGAGAAGGGCCGGACAGATGATCAGCTCGAAAGGCTCACTCTTCAGCCACTGCAGAACGATCCGATGAGCCGGACCTCGGGTGATAGGAGCTGAGATGAGCACATTGGAGTCGAGAACCGCGCGCACCCGCTCGAACTCAGGGCCGACCACGCCGCCGTCGTCGCCGAATCTGGGCAACTTCCTCTGTGGCAATTCGAAGCGCCTCTTCCTCGCTCAGCTCTTCTCCATCTGCCGCAGCTTCATCCAGGATCTGACGGACATCGCGTGTGTAGTACTCCCAGGCCGACTGCCGAGACATCCCCAGACTCTCGCCAATCTCCTCCCACGTCGCACCCTGACTTCGCGCCTCCGCTACCTGCTCACGCAATAGCGCCTCGAGCTCGGTCCCCGCACGGGATAGCTCCCGCAATGCTTGGAGTGGCTCGCTCGGAAGAGAGTCAACGTCGATGACCTTCATGGTCTGTCAGGATAGCTTGACAGACTACTTATTGCGACACATAAACGATGAATAGAACTGACCATTGTCCTGATCTGCTTCAACGAGGGAGGCGAACAACATTGTCTCGGTCCTGGCCAGGCCCGTATCGAGATTCCATCCGGTCGGCGAGGTCTTCGAGATCCTCGGTGAACAGCGACCCGTAGGTGTCGAGGGTCATGGCGGCGGAGGCGTGACCGAGCATCCGTTGCACGGCTTTGATCGATGCGCCGGCGGAGATCGCTAGGGACGCCGCTGTGTCTCTGAGGTCGTGGATGAGGAGTCCCTCGGGCATCTCCGACGCTTCGCAGGCTGGCGCCCAGACGTCGCGGGTGAAATTGGAATAACGGAGAGGACCGCCCTTGGGTGCGGTGAAGACGAGTCCGTCGCCCGGCGTGCCGAGACCCTCAATGACAAAACGGGGGACGATGACGGTCCGCATTTCGTGGGTCTTCGGTGTCCCCCACTCGAGCCGGCCGCTGATCTCGGTCGCTGAGACCTTCACATGGATTCGTCGCCGCGCGGTGTCCACGTTCTCCCAGTCGAGGGCGACCGCCTCTCCCCAGCGGAGGCCTCCGTAGCCGAGCAACCGGACGAGAGCATCCATCCCGGTCTGTTGCAAGCCAGCCGCGTCGGCGAGGGCATCGAGCTGGTCAGCGGTGAGGAACAGCTGCCTTCGCTTCTCGACTCGCGGCGGTTTCACCCGATCGGTCGGGTTGCGAACGATCAGCCCGTCGTCGACGGCGACCTCGAGGCTGGCGTGGAGCACCTGGAGCGCCTGACGCACCCGCGCCGCGGAGAGGCCGTCGGCGACCATGCCTGCGACCCAGGACCGCACCGCTGAGGTCGTGATCCGTCGGAGCTCGGAATCACCGAAGGCGGGCAACACCCGGGACCTGAGCAGAGATTCATAGCCAGCGAGCGTCTTTTGTTTGATCGAGTGGAGCCCGCCGAGCCACTTCGCGGACCACTCGCGGTAGGTGAGCTTCCCCGCGGTCGGGTCCACCCACTCGCCCTTAATGGACTTCGACTCCTCGAGGGCGAGCCATTTCTCGGCGTCGACCTTCCGGCCAAAACTCTTCGAGTGCTGACGGCCATCTGGGCCCGTGTACCGGGCGAGCCACGGTTTGGGCCGGTCGATACGTTGGATACTCCCCACGTCGGACCTCTTCTGTTGCAGCCCTGTTGCAAGAGCCACGTGAAATGTAGCACACAGGTGCAAGATGCCGAGCAATGGCGTAAGAATGCAGTGGAGGAATGTTTTACCAGGTCAACCACCCTTTTTGGGCGTTCTTTCTGGTAGTGGTCTTGTGGGCCCGGCAGGATTTGAACCTGCAACCGACGGATTATGAGTCCGCTGCTCTGACCAGATTGAGCTACGGGCCCGGAACTATCAGCATGTAGTTTGCAATTTCGCTCTCCCAGCCAGATTACCTGCCCGCCGTTGGCCTACATGAAGAACCCAACGCCCTCCAGCCACAGCGTTCTCGGCCCGTCGCTTGAATCGGTGCCGGCTTTACGTGGGTCTTGCTCTCATCAGGAGTCGATTCTCCTGCTGTCTTTCTTCTTCTCGGGCCCGCTGCACCACGTTCCGTAATACCAAGGTTCCAATACCTCGGTTCTGCCAGTCAGGATGGATCTCGATTCGGGTCACATAGACCTCGCCGTGGCGATTCTCCAAGCCGATCACACCAACCTCTTCATCTTCGACTGCGATGACGAAGGTCTCCGTTGGCTGAAACCACCGATCGAAGTAATCCCACTGAATCGCTTGGAAGAGAAATTCCCTGTCTTCATCGTTCGCTATCCGTAGCGATAGTCCCTCCATCCCGTCGATCAACGTAGCTGGCCTCTGCAGAAATAGCCGTCGCGACTTCGACCAAGCCCAACCCCGCTTGGTCCGATCAGTGGTGCGTCTGGAGTCGGGTCAGTCTGAAGATCGGGATCTCGCGGTCGGTTTTCTCGAGATAGCGGCCGTAGCCTGGAGCAAGTTCGACGATGCGATTCCAGACTGATTCGCGCTCGGCCCCGGCAAGCAGCACCGCCTCAACCGGGATCTCTCCTCCTCCAATATCCACGAAGACACTCCATGGGTCCTTGGCAAGGTTGAAGGCCCATGCCGGATGACGGGCAGACCCCCCGTTTGAAGCAACCACGAACCACGAATCGTCCCGGTCTCCCTCAAACCAGCCCAGCACCGTCTCCCGGCGTGCTCCCGACCGAGCCCCGATCGTGGTCAGGCGAAGAAGGGGACGCCCTTGGACTTTCGCTCCGAAGCGAACCATGAGACCTTCCATCCACCCCATGGCCCGCATCAGCGGGCGCATCGCCTTCGGGATCTCTGAGCCCCGGGTGCCACCAGGAGGAAGGTCGAGCATGTCGGGCACACTACCCGCCTGGGTCGGTGGCAATGAGGGCGACCGTAACGCAATCCCCGCCATGCTGGTAGCCGCGAGCGACCAGCTTCCTCAGGTAGTACGACCCGGATATGGGTCTGTCCGTCCCGAGAACAACTCAAGACGGACAGACCCGTCCCTTCTCGAGGTAGTGGGACCCGTATACGGGTCCCACTACCTGAGGAAAGATATAGCCATCCCGCCCGCAAGGGTGGGGAACCATCTACTCTGTGGGCCTCAACGGTGGAGGTCGCCGCGTGATAGAGCGGGCAGGTGGGCTCGGTCCATACGTACCCAAGGTTGCATCGACCTGGGACTCTCACGCCCCCGGGGAACGGTGGCGCGCCATCAAGGGCACGCTGGTCTTCGTCGACATCTCCGGTTTCACCAAGCTGTCGGAGCGGCTCGCCCAGCGCGGTCGCATCGGCGCCGAGGAGTTGACGGCTGTCCTCGACCGCGTGTTCGGTCGCATGCTCGAGATCGTGTTCGAACGTGGCGGGTCCCTACTCAAGTTCGGTGGCGATGCCCTTCTTCTTCTCTTCGACACCGAGGATCATCTGATGCAGGGGTGCGCAGCCGCAGTGGAGATGCGGACCGCATTGCGAGGCGCGTCCGAGGAGAAAACCTCAGTAGGGCGGATCAATCTGAAAATGTCCGCCGGGATTCACACCGGATCGGCTGACTTCTTCCTCGTTGGTGAGTCCCATCGTGAGCTCATCGTGACCGGGCCGACGGCTTCTATGACGACCATGATGGAGTCCACCGCTGACGCAGGCGAGATCGTGGTCAGTGGCGCCGTCAGGCAAGGTCTTCCCGCCGACTTCGTGGGGTTGCGAAAGGGGGAAGGCTGGCTCCTGGCCAAGCGCCGGATCAATCATCCTGGGGGCCGTCAGGACTACGGGACAAGAGATCTGAGCATGGATCTCGCCGAATTCGTCCCCCTTGCGTTGCGCAACCACCTGGCGGCCAACATCGGTGACTCGGAGCATCGCATCGCAACCGTTGGCTTCGTCAAGTTCAAAGGCGTCGATGCCTTGCTCAAAGCAGGGAGCCCCCAGCGGGCAGAGGAGGAACTCCACTCCCTTGTGACGACGATCCAAGACGCCATCGACAATGAAGGAGTCACGTTCCTGGCGTCCGACATCGATGCCGATGGCGGCAAGATCATCATGACAACGGGCGTCCCTTCTTCCCAGCACGACGACGAGGGAAGGATGCTTCGAGCCGCGCGCGAAATTCTCGACGCCGACCATCGGCTCAGCGTTCAAATCGGGGTCAATCGCGGCCACGTGTTCTGTGGGAATGTAGGCACACATTTCCGCCGCACGTACACAGTCATGGGCGACACTGTGAATCTTGCTGCCCGGCTGATGGCCGCTGCCCGACCGGGCGAGCTGTACGCAACACCATCTCTGCTCAACTTCTCATCGACGCTCTTCCGAACCGATGCCTTGGAACCGTTCCATGTCAAAGGCAAGAGTCAGCCGATCCAGGCCTTCACCGTAGGCGAGGAAATCGGGGTGCGTCCGCCAGTCCTCAACTCCGACTTGCCCTTCCGCGGTAGGGATGCAGAGCTGCAGATGCTGGTCGGTGTCGTCAACACATGCAGCCGGGTGGGCAGTGGCGGGATCATGACGATCACCGGGGAGACCGGCGTTGGCAAGAGCCGATTGATCGCCGAGGTCCTCGAGCATTGCTCCGGAATGGACACACTGATGATCCAATCCGAGCCCAGCGGCATCGACAACCCGTATTGGGCGTTTCGCGATCCCGTGCGACGGCTGCTCGGGGTCCGTCGATCCTCCCAGAAAGCGATGGCGCGGCAATTGAACGAGTCCGTCGTCCGGGCGGCTCCCGCGCTCGAGTGGGCGCTGCCCTTGTTCGGGGATGTCGTCCACATCGAGATCGAAGACAACGAGGTCACCTCTGCGATCGATTCCCGGTTCCGCCCCGATCGAACGGCCGACGCTCTAATCGAGCTCTTATCTGCAGTGCACACACGGCCCATCGCCATCATCGCCGAAGATGGCCAATGGTTGGACGAAGCCTCGTCAGGTCTCCTCTCTCGTCTCGGCCGGGCTGCCGTCGATCGCCCGTGGACGGTCATGGTGACGGCGCGGACCGGCGATGGCGACTTCGAGGCGATGGGCGACGAAGTCGTTTTGAATCCGCTCAGCGACGACTCCATCAGGGAGATCGCGGTGGAGGCGACTCAGGCAACACCTCTGCGGCCTCACGAACTCGACGCCATCGTCGCCAAGACAGATGGCAACCCGTTGTTCCTCGGCGAGATCCTCAGAATGGTCTCTGAGACGGGCTCCGCCCACGAGCTCCCTGAGAGTCTCGACGCCGTGGTGTCCGAGGAGATCGACATACTTCCACCTTTCCCACGCCAGCTCCTCCGCTACTCCTCGGTCCTGGGAAGACGTTTCCGCCGGGCGGTGCTCGAGGAGTTCCTCGCTCCCGAGGGAGTGCGTCTCGATGAGGCGACCGAGCGAGAGGTGCATCGCTTCATGGCAGAGGACGACGAGGGGCGGTTCACGTTCCGACATTCTGTGGTCCACGACATCGCCTACGGCAGTCTTTCCTATTCCAAACGCCGCGAATTGCATGCACGAGCCGGAGACGTCATCGAGCGCCAGGCGGGTGACGATCCCGAATCGGCCGCCGAGTATCTGTCCACCCACTACTCACAATCGGGCGAGTACGCAAAGGCATGGCGCTACTCGCAGATAGCCGCCGACCGAGCCAAACGCGCCTATGCCAATACCGAAGCTGCAGCCCACTTCATGAGAGCCCTGGATGCGGCGCGAAACCTCCGCGATGTGGCTCCATCAGAGGTTGCTGACCTTTGGACACGGATGGGAGAAGTTCGCGAGCTCTCGGGTCAACTCGAGGCAGCCCGTGATGCTTACAGCAGGGCACTCAAACAGGACCGGTCGGACCCGAAACGAGTTGTAGAGCTCAACCTCCTGCGTGCTGGAGTGTGGATGAGCGCTGGAGACCTGAGTCAGGCCAAGCGCTTTGTCACCCTTGGGCGCAGACACTTGGCGAGCGAAGGTGGGCAGAAACTCACCAAACTGATGGCCCGTCTGGACGCATTCGAGTCGAGTGTCTACGTGCTCCAGAGAAACCCTCAGCGTGCATTGGCTCTCGCCACCTCGGTGATAGACCGAGCCAGTGAGCTCGGCGACCGTGATGAAGCCCTGGCCAGGGCCTACCAGGTGCTCGATTGGGCCAACTTCGCCTTGGGCCGGGACCAGCCGAGACGGAGTCCCGAGGCCATCGAGATCTACCAGAGCCTTGGTCAGTTGGAGCGCAGCGTTGGAATCATGAACAACCTCGGGGCCTACGCCTACTGGGCGGGCAACTGGGACACAGCCTCTGAGTGGTATCGGGAGAGCATCGAAGCGGCGGAGCGGTCGGGGAACGTGGCCGAGGCGGCACTTGCCCAGGCCAACCTCGCCGAGGTCCTGATTGGCCAGCGACGGTACGAGGAGGCGCTGCCTTTGGTCGACCTGGCCGAACGCACATTCCGCTCCTCCAATGCTCCCTTCTACCTCCCATTTGTCGAGTTGCTTCGAGCCCGACTGTTGCTCAAAACGGACGCCCTCCTCGCTCTCGACAAATTGAGGACGCTGCTCACGGCCCAACTCGACGGCAGCAGAACCTCGTGGACAGCCGAGACCGGGGTGACCCTGGCGGATGCCTTGATCGAGGCGGGCATGTCTGAGGATGCCTTGAACTTGTTGCAGACCCTCGAGTCCGACCTGGCCAAAGACATGGCAGCGCTCGAAGCATCCGCATGGCGCGTGCGTGGCGAAGCACTTGCCATTCAGGGAGACTCCAAGGCAGCTCTCGAGGCCCTGGACCGCGCACTCTCCGTGGCCACCGAGGGTGGCGACCCCTATCAGGAGATGATGATCAGGGAAGCTCGCATCGTGGTGGGTCGTCGGGTCGGCAAATCCACCGACCCGACTGACATGTCGCTTCTAGACGAGCTCTCCACACGACTCGGCGTGGTCGAACAGCGAGCGAGTCAAAGGGATCCCGCTATCTCGCGCTGATCCCGGGGTCGGTCAGCAGCATCTTGATCTGGGCGGTAACCGATGATCCGCCCTTCAAGGAAGCCACACAGTTGACCGAGACGTCCTTGCCACATTTCGGAAGCGGGTTGCCGTCACCGACGTAATTCGGATCGAGGGCCGAGATGTCCTTTACGTAAACCGCGGCGAAGAAAGAGATCGCCCCAGGACTCGACACCTCTGACTTCGCGTAGGAGATGTCCACAGTGACGATCGATCCCTCCGGACACGAACCATCGAAGTAGTCGTAGAAACCCGCCGCCCCGAGTTGATCTGGGAAGAGATTCGCGGCGTCGACCAAAAGGGTCCCAGAATTACAGCCCGCGGCGGTAACCGTCACCGTGGTCTGGCTCTGGGTGTCGCTCGCCGAGCACGGCCCGGCGGAGCAATCAGACGCCGTACCGCTTCGCAGCAATGTTTGATGAGTCCCCAGCGTCGTGCTGACTAACCCGCTGCCATCGCGGAAGACAAACGTTCCCTCCCTGTTGGCGAAGTTCTGGGTGATGTCGTTGCCACCCATCTGGTCGTTGAAGGTGTTCGCCTGGCGCCCGTTGGCATCCCAGGGGAACACCTGGTCAACGTCATTGATACCGGTGTTGATATCAGGCGTGGTGGCCCTGATTACGACACTGACAGCTTGCCCGGGAAGGAGACGGTCTTGGAGAGTGTTCGCGGTCAGCCTGATCTTGTCTGTGGTCTGGCCCGTCACTGGCCACTCCGAAGTCCATGACTTACCGGCGGGAGCCGTGACGCCAGACACCGAGTTGACGTCGAACGGTGATGTGATCTCCACCGCACCGAGTTGGGCATTGTCGGTGGCCAGGTTGGTGATGGTCACCGTAAAGTCCGTAGCAGTTGCATCCACCGCCACAGCCGGCTCGACGGTAACCCTGAGTTCCTTCACTGGTGCCGCCTGAGCCACCGATCCCGCCCCGACGAGGGCGGCGAGCATGGCCAGGACGGCCACCAACATCAGACGTCTGCGAATGCTCCCACTCATACCATTAGCCCCTTGTTCCCCGATGGGTATGCCTCAACCCATTGAACGGATCAGATGAATCTAGCACGAAACGTGTGCCTTGTGCCCAAAAGCCGGAGCGCCTTGGCGCTCTTGTGCGCCTTCCGACCCTGGGGATCCACCAGCGGTCTTTGGCGGTGTTGAGGCTCCGAAGCCGTTAGTTTGTTCCGATGCGCAACCAGCATCCGGTGGAAATGATTCTCTTCCGCCAGGTGGCCAGCTATCTCACGATCCCAATCTGGATGATGGACGACGCAGGAAATCTGGCTTATTACAACGAGCCCGCGGAGCAGCTCCTCGGTGTCCGATTCGACGATGTAGGGCCGCTTCATGCCGACAAGATCGGGGAGGTCTTCGAGTTCACCGATCTCGAAGGTGAGCCACTACCCGATGACGAGCTCCCGATCGTTCTCGCTCTCAAGACGAAATCACCACACCACGGAGAACTGCGCTTCCGACGCCCGGACGATGGGTGGCGGGACATCTCCGTGACCGCGATACCGATCGAAGGGCAGGGCGATCGGTTCGTCGGTGTCTTCGCCACGTTCTGGGAGATCCGGGCTTGAGGATCAGGCTCTGGGGCACCCGCGGTTCGATCGCGGTTTCGGGGCCCGACACCCTTCGCTACGGCGGCGACACCGCAGCCGTCGAGGTGCAGTGCGCAGGTGGGAATCTTCTCATCCTCGATGGCGGGAGCGGAATCCGAGCCCTGAAGAGCCCTTATGAAGCGGTCGACCGGGTGGATATCCTGCTCAGCCATCTTCATATGGACCACGTCCAGGGACTCCCGTTCTTCCCGCCTCTTCTCGACCCCGACATCGAAGTCCACGTTTGGGGGCCGGGGTCGACGACTCAAACACTCAGGGAGCGGATATCTCGATATCTCTCCCCTCCCCTGTTTCCCGTCCGGGTACGCGAACTCGCGAACGTCGCGTTCCACGATGTGCTGCCAGGCGAATTCGAGATTGGCGACATCCGCATCACGGCCGATCTGATCACGCACCCCGGAGCGACGTTGGGATATCGGCTAGCGGAACACAACTCGACTGTCGCCTACATGCCTGACCATGAGCCGGCGTTGGGGCACCCACGGTTCCCTGGCCTCGCAGAGTGGACGTCAGGCTTCGCACTGGCGGAGGGTGCCGATTTGCTGATCCATGATGCTCAGTACCGCGACGACGAATATGTGGACCGGGTTGGTTGGGGCCATTCGTCGATTTCGCATCTGGCCGCCTTCACGGATATGACTCGGCCACGCCGTCTCGTCACGTTTCACCACGATCCGGCTCACACAGACGACGATCTCGATCTGCTCCACGAGACTCTCGGCGCCCAGATTGCGAATGGATCAGAACTCGTTGCCGGCGTCGCGGGACTGATCGTCGACACTTAGCGACGACGATCTAGCCCTTCCGCTCCCTGGCCCGATTGATTCGATCCGCAAGTTCCTTGTCGACGATGTCTTGATATTCGGGATGCTCTTCGAGAAAGGAGGCGAAGAAAGGACAAATCGGGACCATGGTTCCGTGTTTTGCCCGCACATCCTCGAGTGCGTACCGGACAAGCTTCTGGCCAAGACCGGCGCCGGCGTAGCGGTGGTCAATCTCGGTGTGAACGAACAGGTGTCGACCTCCGCGCATGTGATAGACGGCTTTCCCGGCTCGCTCTCCGTCGACGTCGACCACGTAAGCACCTTCGTCGGGATCATGCCGGATCTCGACAACAGGATCAGTCATCGGGGATCCCCGTCTCACCGTCGATGCCCTCGGACGACGACATGTCAGCTATCAACTCGGCTACACACACTCCCAGTACTCCACCAGCCACCCACTGGGCTTCCAAATCGGAGAGAAGACCGATGATCAGTAAGAACGGCACACCGAGAATCCGGGCAAGAACGATCTGACGTCCGGAGCTCGCCGGGTCGGGTATCGCGGCCATTTGGATCAAAGCCAGAGCGAGAAAGACAAAGATCACCGAGCCGACGAGCAGCCAACGCTCCGGCGACGGCATCGGGCCTTGGCCCGACCGCGCTACCGCAATCTCAATTCCCACACCCGACGCCGCCAGACCACCCGCGAGAAGTAGGTGGGTGTAGATCCACACTGTCGGTCTCCAGGTGCGACGCACAGATGCGTCCCGCCGCACCACCGATCCCCGTGCATTGTCGAAGTAGAGCCACCACATGGCCGTGGCGACCCCAATCCCCACGGCTGCGGTCGTCGTCGGGATGAGTGCCCATACGGCATGACCCAAACCCATGACGACAGCCGAGATCGACTCCCCGAGGACCAGGATGGTGAACAGGCCAAATCTCTCCGGCAGGTGGGACACGTCCAAAGGGACGCGAGCCTGCTCCTGACGCATGACCCAAGGGGTTGCCAGGTCGATGAGTAGGGCCGCCACCCAGAGCGCGATTCGCAGGTTGTCCGGAACCACTGCCGACGCGGTCCAGACGACGGCGGCCACGCCAAAGCCGGTGAGATAGCCCTTGACCAAGTCTCTTGTCTCCTCGACATGGCGAAAGGCGCGCACGTACATCACGACCAGCAGCCAGCGAGATATCGCGTACCCATAGGCAAAGGCGCGGGTGGAGCCGGCTGCCTCGGGCGAGAGGGAAGCGGCGATGACAACCACGGCAACCATCTGCCCCGCTGCCAGGAGGCGATACACCAGGTCATCGGTGTCATAGCGGTCGGCGTAGTAGGTGTGACTGGCCCACAGCCACCAGAGGAGCGCGAAATAGCCGAAATAGGAGACGACGCCAGGCCAGGTGACGTCGGCGATGAGGCGGGCGGCAATGACGGCAACCGCCACCACGAAGGCAAGGTCGTAGAAGAGCTCGAGCCACGTGGCTGTCCTATGGCCTTCGGACTCCTTCGTCCTCAACTGCGGTGGGGCGATTCTTATCACGCTCATGGCAATCCCGCCTGCCTGACAGGCTTGGCGAGTTGGAAACAATAAGCATGCGGTGATGCGAAAGACGTCAGCGACGGATGAACCTGTCTGCATGTGCGGTGATCCGACTTTATGATGTGGCTCACTGCCGCCTGTTGAGGGGTTGGGGCCATTCATGACCGGTCCGACGTGCGATCATTTCGAAAAGTTGAGATCTCCTGCCGATGCGAAGTCCGAGGTGTGTGATCAATGCATCGCCATGGGCGACACTTGGGTCCATCTTCGTTCGTGTCTCAACTGTGGAAACGTAGGGTGCTGTGACAATTCGAAGAATCGTCACGCTCGACGTCATTGGGAAGACCATGACCATCCCTTGATCAAATCGATCGAGCCTGATGAATTCTGGCGCTATTGCTTCGCGGATCAGGTCATAGGTCAATGACCGACGCACTGCCCGTGATCATGACGATCGACGATGAGCCCGAGGTGCTTCGCGCCATCCAACGCGACCTCCGCACGAGATACTCGTCTGACTACCGGATCATCGGTGCCGCCGGAGGTCAGGAGGCGATCGACACCCTCGACGAACTGTCGACGAGAGGCGGTTCGGTGGCACTCATCCTCGCCGATCAACGTATGCCGCAAATCACCGGCGTCGACGTGCTTCGTCACAGTCTCGAGGTCTTCCCGTCGGTGAAAAAGGCCCTGTTGACCGCCTACGCTGACACAGACGCCGCGATCAGCGCTATCAACGACGTCGGGCTGGACCACTACATCATGAAGCCGTGGGACCCACCTGAGGAGAAACTCTATCCAATCCTCGATGATCTACTCGAGGACTGGCAGGCCGATTACCGCCCCACGTTTGAGGGGATTCGGGTCATCAGTCACGAATGGTCGAAGGAGGCCTTCGAGCTCAAGGCCTTCATGGCCATGAATCAAGTTCCCTATCGATCGTTCGTCTTTGGCGCCGATCCGGAAGCCGAGAAACTGATGGCCGCTGCGGGCGCCGGAAATATGGATCTGCCCCTCTTTCTCTTCCCGGACGGAGATCCGTTGTTGCGTCCGACACAGACCGAGCTCGCAGCGCATATCGGGCTGCAGACGCATGCCAGATCACCCGCCTACGACGTGGTCATCGTTGGCGCCGGACCCGCAGGTTTGGCAGCAGCCGTATATGGCGCGTCGGAAGGTCTGAAGACTCTGCTCATCGAAGCCTCAGCCCCCGGCGGGCAGGCCGGCCAGTCGTCGCTCATCGAGAACTACCTGGGCTTCCCCCGAGGGATCAGTGGCGCCGATCTCGCTCGAAGGGCATCGGCGCAGGCGACACGATTCGGAACCGAGATTCTCGTGCCCGCTCACGTCGAGCGAATCGAACGTAAGGATCCCTATCGAATCGTATATCTCGACGACGGGACCACGGTGACTGCAAAGGCCATGGTGATAACGAGCGGCGTCGAGTATCGGAGGCTGCAAGCAGAGGGGCTCGACGATCTCGTCGGTGCAGGTGTCTACTACGGAACATCGCGAATAGAGGCCGAAAATCATCGAGACCAACCGATGTACGTCGTTGGCGGTGGAAACTCGGCAGGACAAGCCGCAATGTTTCTCACCAGATTCACTGACGATGTCAACATCCTCATCCGGGGTCCCGATCTCGTCGAGACTATGTCGGCCTATTTGATCGAGAACCTCGAGGCCAACCCGTCGGTCACCCTCCACCCTCACTCCGCGGTGGCAGCAGCTCACGGGGACACCCACCTGCGCTTTCTCGAGCTCGAGGACCTCGACAGCGGGATCAAGGAGAAGGTCGAGGCGGCGGCATTGTTCATCTTCATCGGCCAACGGGCCCAGACCGCGTGGCTGGGAGACCTGGTTCAACTGGACGAGCGGGGTTTCGTCCTCACCGGCAACGACCTGAGCCGTCTCAAAGGCTGGAACGTCGAACGGGACCCGTTTCCCCTCGAATCGTCGGTACCCGGCGTGTTCGTGGCAGGTGACGTGAGACACGGCTCGATACGAAGGGTCGCCGGTGCCACCGGCGAAGGTGCTACCGCCATCCGCTTCGTTCACAGACACCTCGCAAGTCTTTGAAAACGACCGCCGAGATACTTCGGGGACTCCCCTACTTCTCCGACCTGCCTGACGAACTGCTCGAAAAGGTATGTGGCGAGACCGACCAGATCGACATCCCGGACGGTCAGGTCATCATCGAGGAGGGCAGCGACTCTGAGGAGATGTACATAGTGGTCGACGGTCAGCTCGTCGTCACCAAGCAGAGTGGCGGTAAACAGGTCGAACTGGGAAGAATCGGGCCCGGAGACGTCGTTGGTGAAATCGCCCTTCTCGATCAGGCACCCAGGACCGCGACGGTGTCTGCCCTGGTCGACACCCACGCAATACGCGTGCCTGTACGGGCTTTCGAGGATCTACTCAGCGACTCGAGGATGGTTCGGCGCATGTTCCGCACGGTCACCTCCAGGCTGCGCGGCATAGAAGACACCTTGCGTCACGAGGAGCGGATGGCTGCCCTGGGGAAAATGGCGGCGCAACTGATGCACGAGCTCAACAACCCAGCGGCAGCCGTGGCCCGCAGCACCCAAGAGCTCGCCCGTCTCCTGGATCAACTCGGCGAGGAGGCGACCACCCTTGCGGGAACGATCGGCGGACAAGTCTCATTCGAGACTTCGAGCGAACCTCCTCATCTTTCCCCCCTGGAGCGCAGCGACTCAGAAGAAGCCATCGCAACGTGGCTCGAAGACAACGATGTGGACAATGCCTGGGATGTCGCTCCCGCCCTGGTCGACGCCGGATGGACAAAAGAACGTCTCGACGATGCCGTCTCTGGAGTGGTTGCCGATGTCCGCCCTCACCTCGCCCGCTGGATCGGACTTCGTGCCGCCAGCGCCCAGGTCCTGGACGAGCTGGGAATCGGAGCCCGCCGCATCGCGGAGCTGGTGCGGGTCGTCAAGGAATACTCGTTCCTCGATCGTGCGCCCATTCAGGAGATCGACGTCACCTCGGGTATACGTGACACCCTGATTCTGTTGAAGCACAAGCTGCGCAACGTCGAGGTCAGCCTGGAGTTCGACGACGACCTTCGAGCGGTCGAAGCGGCTGGACGGGACCTCAACCAGGTGTGGACCAACCTGATCGACAATGCCGCGGATGCGCTGGCGGATGGCGGCGCTCTGGAAATCACAGCGGGCAACGACGGCCACGAAGTGGTGGTCACGGTCAGCGACTCCGGCACTGGCATTCCTGACGATGTCGTCGACAAGATCTTCGACCCTTTCTTCACCACGAAGGAGCCTGGCAAAGGGACCGGTCTCGGCCTCCACACCGTGCACACCATCATCCAGCGGGTTGGTGGCGTCATAACCGTTTCGAGTAGCCAGAAAGGCACCAGATTCGAGGTTCGGCTGCCTGCCGTCGGCTAGCACCCGGCACGCCCCCGCTTCAGGTGTGTAGGCTCGGCGAGGCGATGCAGGGCGAGGCCCGGAGCAGTCTGAGGTGACAACGCGATGGAGCGTTTCTTCCCGATCTAGATGTGCAGGCCACGTCGGAGCCGTACCGGGTTCGAGCTTGAAATGTGAGGAGGAGTCTTGATAGTAAGCATCGAAGTCAACGGGCAGACGCACGAACGCGAGGTCGAGCCGAGAGTTCTTCTAGTCGATTTCCTGCGCGACCACCTCGGCCTCACCGGAACCAACGTGGGCTGTGACACCAGCCAGTGTGGGGCCTGCACAGTGCACATGGACGGGTTGGCGGTGAAGTCCTGCACGATCCTCGCAGTTCAGGCCGACGGTTCGAACGTGATGACCATCGAAGGTCTGGCCCAGAATGGACAACTCCACCCCATGCAAACGGCTTTCTGGAATGAACATGGTCTGCAGTGTGGTTTCTGCACTCCAGGCATGGTCATGGCGTCGGTGAAACTGGCCGAAGGAAATCCCGGCATCAGCGACACCGACATCCGTCACGGTCTCGAAGGGAACTTCTGCCGATGCACCGGCTACGAGAACATCGTCAAGGCTGTCAAGGCAGGGGCAGGTGCAATGGCCGGAGGTGAAGCATGAGCCGGTATATGGGTATGTCGGTCAAGCGTGTCGAGGATCCCCGATTCCTCCAAGGCCAGGGCAAATACGTCGCCAACTTGAGTCTGCCCGGTATGGCCCACGTCGCGGTGAAGCGGAGCCCATTGGCACACGCCACGATCAAAAGCATCAACACCTCGGCTGCGGAAGCCCTCGACGGCGTCATTGGGGTCTACACCGGCCAGGATCTGCTCGATGGCGGAGCTTCCTTCGCCTGTGGGTCCCTTCCGTGTGGATTCACACCCCCTGATATCGTCACGCCGTCCCACAACCCGGTGGCCGTGGACAAAGTGCGCCATGTCGGGGACGCCATCGCAGTCGTCGTGGCGGAGAGCCCTTACATCGCTGAGGATGCACTCGATCTGATCGACGTCGACCTCGATCCACTTCCCGTGGTCGTCGATGCACGAGCCGCAATCGACGAAAACGCCCCACTCGTACACGACGACGTCGGGACGAACCTGAGTTTTCATTGGCCACTGGGTGACGAAGACGTCGTGAATCAGACGCTGTCCGAATCCGACCACGTGATCGAGTTGGAGTTCGTAAACCAACGGCTCATCGCCAATGCCATGGAGCCCAGGGCGTGTGCCGCACAGTGGGACCCGGCGACCGAGTCGATGACGGTTTGGACCACGAGTCAGAACCCGCACACGATCAGGTTGCTGCTCGGAGCTTTCACATTGGGGATTCCCGAGCACAAGCTCAGAGTCATCTCCCCCGATGTCGGCGGCGGTTTCGGAAGCAAGATCTTCCACTATCCAGAGGAAGTGATCGTCCCCTGGGTCGCTCGCGCCGTGGGTCGCCCCGCCAAATGGGTGGCGAGCCGGAGCGAGTCATATGTCACCGATGCCCAGGGTCGTGACCACATCACCCAGGCCAAGCTCGGTGTGAACGACGACGGCATGATCACGGCCCTGCACGTCACCACCTGGGCCAACCTCGGCGCCTATCTGTCTACGTTTGCACCGCTCATTCCCACTGCGCTGTACATCACATTGCTGTCGGGGGTGTACAAGATCCCGGTCATCTTCGGTCAGTCCTACGGCACCTTGACGAACACGGTGCCAGTGGACGCCTACAGGGGAGCAGGACGGCCGGAGGCCAGCTACCTCTTGGAGACGATGGTCGATCTTGCGGCGCGCCAACTCGACATGGACCCTGTGGAGCTCCGACGTAAAAACCTCATTCCGAGTGATGAGTTCCCCTACCAGACACCGGTCGCGCTGGTGTACGACAGTGGCGATTACAACAAACTCTTCGACAAGATCGAGGAGTTGTCGGGATACCAATCTCTGCGGCAGGAGCAGCAGAAGGCCCGAGCCGACGGACGACTGGTGGGAATCGGATTCGCTAGCTGCATCGAAGCGAGCGGGCCGGCACCATCGGCAGTCGCCGTGGGTCTCGGTGCCGCAATCGGCCTGTTCGAGAGCGGTTCGATCCGGGTCCATCCGACCGGCAAGATCTCGGTTTTCACCGGATCCCACTCCCATGGTCAGGGTCATGAGACGACGTTTGCCCAAATTGTGGCCGATGAGCTAGGGGTCGTCTTGGAGGACGTCGAGATCGTCCACGGCGACACCGACCGTATCCCCTACGGGGTGGGCACGTACGGCAGCCGAAGCGCCGCCATTGGTGGCAGTGCCCTCGTCAAGAGTGCCGAGAAGATTCGAGCCAAGTTGAAGAAGATCGCGGCGCACATGCTGGAGGCTTCGGAAGACGACATGGTCTATGACCAGGATGAAGGAACGATTTCGGTGGCAGGCTCGCCAGAGAGTGCGAAGACCTTTGCCGAGCTGGCGTTTGCAGTCACCACGGCCGACAACCTCCCCGACGGGATGGAACCGGGTCTCGAAGAGACGTCCTTTTATGACCCGGCCAACTTCACCTTCCCGGCCAGCGCCCACGCCGCAATGGTCGAGATCGACCCCAAGACCGGTGAAGTCACGGTCCAAAGCTACGCCGCCGTCGATGATGTGGGCAATGTCATCAATCCGATGATCGTCGACGGCCAGATCCTCGGTGGGATCGTCCAGGGTGTGGGACAGGCGCTGTGGGAGCACGGGATCTACGGAGAAGACGGCCAACTCCTGTCCGGATCCATGCTCTCGTATGCCATGCCGCGGGCGGATGGACTCCCATCGATCGCAATCGACCGCATCGAGACCCCCTCGCCGCACAACCCTCTAGGGGTAAAAGGTGCCGGCGAGATGGGCACGATCGCAGGTACCGCGACGATCTCGAGCGCGGTGTTGGATGCCCTGGCACCGCTGGGAATAACGCACCTCAACATGCCTCTGACCGCCGAGAAGATTCACAACGCCATAGTCGCCGCTGGCAACGGCGGAGGTGAATGATGTATCCACGCCCATTCGAGTACGTACTCGCAGACTCGCTTGAGCACGCACTGGACCTCAAGTCCGAGACGGGTGGCCGGTTCATCGCCGGCGGGCACAGCCTGCTCCCGATGATGAAGATACGCATGATCTCCCCAGAAGCGCTCGTCGACATCGGTCGCATCGACGACCTCAAAGGGATCTCTGCCAACGGCGACTTCGCCATCGGTGCGTTGACCACCCATTCCATGGTTGCCGGGGAGAGTGCAGAAGGTTTCCCGGCCGCGCTGAGCGAGGCCGCGGGAATGATCGGCGACCCACAGGTCCGCAACCGTGGCACCGTGGGTGGCAACGTCGCCCATGCCGATCCAGCATCGGATCTCCCCACCGTGTTCTCCGCTCTGGGAGCCACGATGACAGCAGCGGCGAAAGGTGGCTCGATCCGCGATATTGCCGCTACCGACTTCTTCACCGGCTTATTCGAATCGGCGTTGACCGATGACGAGTTGCTGACGACGGTCAAAGTCGATGCGGAGGGCGCCGGTCGGGGCTCGGCATACGCCAAGCTGTTCAATCCTGCCTCCCGCTATGCGGTGGTGGGAGCTTGCGCTGTTGTCGAGATCGGTGCCGATGGAAACTGCACGTCCTGCACCGTGGCTGTCGGCGGGCTCACTCCCACGGCGACGGTTCTCCGTTCGGTTGGCAGCGCCCTGGTGGGCAATCCAGTGACCGAAGATTCTGCGGAGAGCGCAGCCCAAGAGGCGGTTGACGAAGTTGGAGATGACGTCATGGGTGATATATACGCCGGTGTCGAATATCGGCGTCAGATGCTGCCCGTTTTTGTGGCAAGGGCTGTGACCGCCGCCGCCGCACGGGCTGGTTGATCCCGCCGAGCCGACTCGACCGAGTTTTTCCGTGTCGACAAGACCCTGCTACCACTTCAGACGTCTCGAGGCGATGGCCGAGCCCCGCTCAGACGTTTGCGAAAGCTGCGTCGCGTTGGGTGATACCTGGGTTCATCTCAGATCCTGTCTCGTGTGCGGTACCGTGGGCTGTTGCGACAACTCGAAGAATCGACACGCCCGTAAACACTGGGAGGAGGACGACCATCCGGTCATCCAATCCCTCGAGCCCGGTGAAACGTGGAAGTTCTGCTTTCCCGATCGCTCAGCGTTCGAGTGAGCATCTACCCGGTGGCTGTCATGGTCGACGGACACGCGACACGCTTCCTGAACCGGCCGAGAGTCACCACGTTCTCGACGGCTAGCGTGTAGCCCTCGATGGAGCTATCAATGACGGTCAACGGCCGAGATGTATCGGCCGACGTGGAGCCTCGCACGCTCCTCGTCCACTTCATACGCGAAAACCTCAGGCTCACCGGCACTCACGTCGGCTGTGAGACCGGCTACTGCGGTGCCTGTACGGTTCATGTCGACGGCAAGGCCGTCAAGTCTTGCACCATGTTCGCTGTTCAGGCGGACGGGACGACGATCAAGACGATCGAAGGGTTGGCCAACGATGGCGAGCTCCACCCCGTGCAGGAGGGCTTTTGGGAGCGTCACGGTCTCCAGTGCGGATTCTGCACTCCGGGGATGATCATGTCTGCCGTGGCTCTGCTCGAGGAGAACGACGATCCGACGGAGTCGGAGATCCGCCACGGCATCGAAGGAAACCTGTGCCGTTGCACGGGATATCACAACATCGTCCGCGCCATCGAGTACGCCGGCGCCAAGATCCGGGGTGAGGAGCCGGCGCCACCCGACTGGGAAAAGGCTGGAGCCTGACTATGTATCCACGAGCCTTCGACTACCTGGCTCCCAACACGCTTGACGAGGCGCTTGTCGCCCTGGGCGACGACGCCAAAGTGATGGCGGGAGGGATGAGTCTCATCCCTCTCATGAAGATGCGTTTGTTCTCACCGGGATTGGTTGTCGACATAGGGAGAATCCCCGGGCTCGACGCCGTCGAAGACAAGGGCGACCACATCGAAATCGGTGCTCTGGTCCGGCACGTCACCACCTCTTCGCATGACCTTGTCCTGGCCAACGCTGAGGCCCTGGCGACCGCAGCGTCATTGACAGGCGACGTCCAGGTTCGAAACCGGGGCACCACCTGTGGCGCCCTGGCCCACGCCGACGTCGCGGCCGATCAGCCCGCCGGCGCCATCGCCTGTGGCGCGGTCATGGTCGCCCAATCGCGATCGGACATGCGAGAAATCCCGGCTTCGGAGTTCTTCGTCGATTCGTTGACTTCGGCGCTCGAACCCGATGAGATCCTGATCGCCATCCGTATTCCCAAGGCTGGCCCGGGGGAGGCCTCTGCCTACGACAAACTGGGACGCCGCGGCGGTCACTCCGACTACGCGGTGGCCGGGGCGGCGGCGTGGGTCAAGAAGACCAATGGCTCCATAGAAGACGCCCGTGTCGCGGTGACCGGTGTTGGCACCCGACCGCATCTTGCGTCCGGCGTCGCCGAAGCACTCATCGGCACCGACGGCTCCGAGACCGCGATCAAGGCGGCCGCCGAAAAGGCTGTTGACGAAGTCACTGTCCTCGAGGACCTCTACGGTTCCGAGGAGTACAAGAGCCACCTCGCCAGGGTCTATGTCGCCCGGGCCGTGCGTCAGGCCCTGGCCGCGGTCTAAATGGTCAAGGACGGCGGAAGTTGGTCGGGGAACGGGCGATGAGGACGTCACAGGGTGCGTGGGTCACGAGACCTTCGGCGACATTGCCGAGGAGAACCATGCGGGTGGCGGTGGCGCCGCGGCTTCCGGCCACGACCAGGTCGGCGCCACGACGTCTGACCGACTCGTCGATGGTCTCCGCCGGTGGGCCATCGGTGACCATCGTCCGAACCTGACCGTTCCATTGTTGACAGAATTCCAACATTCGGTCGCGGGCGGCCTCGAGACGCTGACCGCGGGAAGCATCCATCTCCTCCCGGAACAGACCCGCATCCATCAGCAGGTTGTCGAAGCGGGACGGCAAGGAGTAGAGGACGGTCACCTCGGCGTCGGCGCCCAAGGACAACGCCCTGTCCACAGCCACCCGCGACGACTCCGAGAAGTCGACCGCGGCGATTATGCGCTTATAGGGAACCCGGGGTTGACGTCGCACGATTAGGGCATCGCTCGATGCCATGTGGGCGACCCGACGTGTGGTCGGCCCTGCGGTAAAAGCGTCGACTGTCGACGATCCAAGCAGAATAAGGTCCGCCTTCTTGGCTCGCGAAGCCAGCTCCCAGGCGGGTGAACCTTTGACGACCTCCAACTTCACCTCGACATCGGTCCGCTCCGAAACCCAGACGGCGGTCTTGTGCGCCTCTGCTGTCTGGTGGTCACGCATGAGCCGAGCCAGACGGGGATCGATCATCGCTTCGCCGACCGGTTCTAACACGTGGACGAGATTGACCGTCGTATCACCTTGTTCGGCGATGATCCTCGCGCGATCGGCCACCCGACGACCCATCGCAGTGAGGTCGATTCCCGCTACGAGGGTGCGCGTCATCTGCGGCGACTTTAACCAGTGGAGAAAACGAAAGGCCCGGCGAGAGACAATGCTTTTTGAAGACGTTGCAGGTACTCATCCCGGCCGATTGTCGTTGCACCGAGCGACTCCAGGTGAGGGGTCTGCCATTGGACATCCAAGAGAAATCCACCCTGATTCATCACCACCACCAGATGGACGAGTGCCACTTTGGAGGCGTCCCTGGCGACATGAAACATCGACTCTCCGGCGAACAGCCCCCCAATGGCAACACCATATAGTCCGCCCACCAGATTCCAGTCGCCATCCCACACTTCGATCGAATGGGCCCAGCCCAAACGATGGAGCTCGGTATAGGCGGCGACGAAATCCTCGTTGATCCATCCACTGGGCCGATCCGCGTCGGCACAGCCCTGAATCACCGACCCGAAGGCCTCATCCATCGAAATCTGATAGCGCCTGGTCGACTGGCGTAAGGAACGTGACACGTTCAAGCCGTCGAGCGGGATGATCGCTCGCTCGATCGGCGACCACCACCCCAGATGGCCGTCGGGAAGATGCATCGGGAACATTCCCCGGCGATATGCCTGAAGGATCGTTCCCGGTTCGAGATCGCCCCCGACTGCCACTATGTCTCCATCGGCTGTCCTCGGATCCGGAAGGTCGAATCGAGATGGCATGGGCTCTATCGGCACACACCTGATTGTGTCAGAAGCACGCCGGATCGCGTCATAGGCTGGAGACTCATGCGAGCCCTCATATGCGACGACTACACCGGCATCGAGTCACTGCGGGTCGGTGAGCTCCCCGACCCCCTACCCGAACCAGGAAGCATTTTGGTCGATGTGGAGGCGGTGACGGTCAACTTCGCGGACACGCTCATGGTCAAGGGCCAGTACCAGATCCGCCCCGACCCTCCATTCGCCCCGGGGTACGACCTGGCCGGGACGGTGCGCGCCGTGAACGAAGCCGACGGCTTTGCACCCGGTGACCGCATCGCCGGCTTCACCTTCCATGGCGCCATGGCCGAAATGGCGGTCATCGAGTCCAAAAACGCAGCGCGATTGCCCGATTCGATTGACTTCGACCGAGCGAGCACGCTGCCGGGAGGGTACGGGACGTCCTATCACGCTCTCGTCGACCGTGCCCACTTACAGCCCGAGGAGACTCTTCTCGTTCTTGGCGCCTCAGGTGGTGTCGGGATGTCCGCCGTTCAGATCGGGCGGGCTCTCGGCGCCACCGTGATAGCTGCGGTCTCCTCCGATGAGAAGGCCGCGGCGGCCCGTGAGGCCGGGGCCGATCAGGTCATCCGCTACGACGAGGTGGCCATTAGGGACGGGGTCGAATCAGTCACCGGCGGCGCTGGGGTCGATGTCGTCTACGACCCGATAGGTGGGGATATCACCGAGCAGGTGCTTCGGTCCACCCGATGGGGCGGGCGGCTGCTGGTGGTCGGCTTCGCCGCCGGCGGTATCCCTTCGATCCCGCTCAATCTCCCCCTCCTCAAGGGGAACGCAATTGTGGGCGTGTTCTGGGGCCGGTTCACTCAGGAGGAACCAGAAAGACACCGGGCCAACTTCGCCCGAATCGTGGAATGGGCGGCCCAAGGCAAGATCGCACCAATCATCCAGAAGAGATACCCCTTGGATGAGGGTGCAGAGGCTCTGCAGTGGGTGGCTGATAGAAAGGCCATCGGCCGGGTCGTAGTCAACCCATGACCGACTTCGTTGTCGTCGGAGGAGGCATAGCCGGCGTTGCCGCCGCCGCGCACCTCGCTCCACACGGATCTGTGACTTTGTTCGAAATGGAACCGACCCTCGCCTATCACACCTCCGGGCGATCGGCGGCCATGCTCGTCGAGAACTATGGCTCCGACGGGGCACGGCCTCTCGTCAAAGCGGCTCGCCCGTTCTTGGAGGGCCCTCCGTCGGGAGCGGTCGACAATCCTTTGCTGTCCGACCGCCCCGTGATGTGGGTGTCGGGTCACAGGACCCTGGCGACTCTGGAGAAGCGGGCTGCCGATGCTCAGGAACGTGGGGCGAAATGCGAGTTGCTCAGCCCGAAAGAGGCGGTGGATCATGTTCCGGCCTTGCGTCTGGAATGGCTCGACGGGGCTCTCTTCGAGCCGTCGGGTGCGGATATCGACGTGGCCGGTCTACACCAGGCGTTTGTCCGCATCGCCCGCAGCCACAACGCCGAGCTACTCACCGGCACGCCGGTGACAGCGATTGAGCAAGTCAACGGGAAGTGGGTGATCCGATCGGGAGATCACCACGTGGCGGCAGACGTCATCGTCAATGCGTCCGGAGCGTGGGGAGACCGGGTCGCTCGTCTCGCCGGTGTTGCCCCCATCGGCCTCCAGCCGATGCGCCGAACAGCATTCATGGTCCCTGGGAGTGTGGCCTCCGCCGCCTGGCCCATGGTCGTTGAGACCAACGAGAGCTTCTACTTTCGTCCCGACGGTGTCCAGTTTCTCTGCTCCTTGGCCGAAGAGGTACTGTCGGAGCCGATGGATGCCCGCCCACGTATGGAAGATGTTGCACTGGCCATCGACCGGATCAATATGGCGACCACATTCGAAATCCGCACCGTGAACTCACAGTGGGCTGGACTTCGGACTTTTGCCCCCGACCGGGAACTGGTCATCGGCCAGGACCCAACCGCGCCCGGCTTCTACTGGCTGGTCGGCCAGGGCGGGATCGGCATCCAGACCTCGCCGGCCTACGGACATCTCCTGGCGTGCGAAGTCACCTCAACGGCGATCCCCGGCCATTTCAGCGACGTGGGCGTGGACCCGGAGCGCACCTCCCCGGCGCGTTTTCGGTGAGGTCGATCCACGGGTCGCAGGTTATTCAGACCTCAGCGCCCTTTCGCGCCAGGTAATCGGCCAGCGGCGTGGGCATCGTGACGGTCCGGGACCCCCAGTCGTAGACGACGGTGGTCTTGGCCAGCCGGTCGTGCCAGGCCCGCCGCTGCGGATTGAAGACGACGCCGAGCAGACCCAGACCCAGTACCAGGAAGCTCAGCGGATAGATGAGGACTCGGATCAGGGGTTGACGGCTGCTCATGGCGATCTGACCATCAGAGCTGACCACCCGGAGGCCGAGTGTCATTTTCCCGATGGTTTTCCCGAAAACCGTGTAGCTGACCCACAGGTAGAAGAACGAGAACACCAGAAGCGACAGCCCATAGACAAACCCTGCGATCTCAGGTATTTCGAACCCCGGAGCGACCAGACCAAGAACAAACACACTGCTGGCCAGCAGCAACGTGAAACCGAAGCTGACGACCGCACTGTCGATCATGACCGCGAGCAGTCTCGTCAGTGGCCCGCCATAACGTCCTGTCTTGAGTGCCTTCTTGTCCTCGGCGTGGTCCTCCACCCAGTCGACGAGGCCTCCGGGACCTTCCGGATACTCGGACACGTTTCTACCGATCAGTCTGTTGGCGCCCCGGTAGATGATCTCATCGAGCCCGACAAGCGGGCGACGAAACAGGTCCAACGCGGATCCCGTCAAATGGCCGGTGGACTCGACCACTATGTCAGGTATCCCTGCCCGCTCGACCAGACCCTGAACATCGACGCGGGCCGCCATCGCATCGACGTCGATTCGGTCCATCAGCGCATCGACATCGACGTTGTCGAAAAGACGGTTGACGTCAACCCGTTCGAGGAGACGGTTCACATCCACCCGGTCGAGCAGTGCGTTCACGTCGACGCGCTCCAGAACTGCGTCGACGTCAACATGGTCGAGGATCGTGTTGGGGTCGACGATCTCCAGCATTCGGTCACTCGCCCCTGACGCCAGACGACCGAACAATCCACGGTCTCCGTCTCGGTTTGGTCGCGCCATGGGCGCAACGCTACATCGTGGCCTATCCGGTTACTGCTCCGACCGAAGCAGATCCCACGAGCCGGGCGTACTTGGCCAGGGCGCCCGTCGGATAGCGGACCTCATGTGGTCGCCAGTTGTTGTGACGCTCCGCAAGCGTGTCATCGTCAATGAGGACGTCGAGGGTCCTCGCGGGCACATCCACCCGGATGATGTCACCTTCTTCGACCAATCCAATCGGCCCACCAACCTCCGATTCCGGGGAGATGTGCCCGATGCACAACCCCGTGGTCCCCCCCGAGAATCTGCCGTCGGTTATGAGCAGGACGTCCTTGCCCAGACCGGCGCCTTTGATCGCTGCGGTGATCTGGAGCATTTCTCTCATACCGGGCCCGCCTCTGGGTCCCTCGGTTCTGATCACCACCACATCACCTGGCTTGATCTGGTGGGCGAACAGTGCGGCGAGTGCGTCCTGTTCCCCATCGAAGACTCTCGCCGGCCCTTCTCGTTTTTCCAGCTCGATACCGGCGAGCTTCACCACCGCACCATCAGGGGCGAGATTGCCCCGGAGTATGGCGATTCCTCCTTCCGCGGCCAGGGGGTGGGTGAAAGGGCGGATGACATCGTCTCCTTCCGATGGTCCCACCTCACTCAGATTCTCTGCCATCGTCTTTCCGGTCACGGTCAGGGTGTCGCCGTTGAGGAGCCCTTCGTCGAGTAAGGCTCGGAGCACTGAGGGGACTCCGCCCACGCGGTCGAGATCCACCATGTGATAGCGGCCAAAAGGCTTCAGATCTCCGACGTGTGGGGTATTGCGCGAAATTCGGTCGAAATCCTCCAACTCGAGATCCACACCCGCTTCATGGGCTATGGCGAGAAGGTGCAGAACCGCGTTGGTCGAACCCCCCAGAGCCATGACAGTGGTGATCGCGTTCTCGAAAGCGGGTCGGGTCACTATCTGACGGGCGGTGATACCCGCCTCGGCCAGAGCAATCACGGCCTCACCGGAACGTCTTGCGTAGTCCCTGAGTCTGGGATCCACCGCAGGCACCGATGCGGACCCTGGCAAAGAAAGCCCGATGGCCTCGCCCACCGACGCCATGGTGTTCGCAGTGAACATCCCCGCACAGGAGCCCGCGCCGGGGCAGGCGGACCGTTCGATCTCCGTGAGTTCTTCACGACTGATCTTGCCCTCGGACTCGGCCCCGATGCCTTCGAATACGTCGACGATCGAGATGTCCCGCCCCTGGTAGCGGCCCGGAAGACTCGACCCGCCGTAGAGGAAGACGGCTGGGAGATTCATCCGGGCAGCAGCCATCATCATCCCGGGGAGCGACTTGTCACATCCGGCTATCGAAACCAGCGCGTCGAATCTCTCGGCGTGCATCACCAGCTCGACAGAGTCGGCGATCACCTCCCGTGACACGAGGGAGGCGCGCATACCCTCATGACCCATCGAGATTCCGTCGGATACGGCGATCGTCGAGAACACGAGACCCACTCCTCCGGCTCCGGCCACTCCGGCCTTGGCGTGCTCCGACAGCTCAGGTCCGGTGACATTGCATGGTGTGACCTCGTTTCCCGCCGACACCACTCCGACCTGGGTTTTTGTGAAGTCCTCGTCGCTCAGCCCGACTGCTCGTAGCATGGCCCGGGCACCTGCCTTGGCCGGCCCCTCGGTGACATCGGTGGATCGAGTCCTGGTAGTCATCGCAAGGATCCTACGGCTTCCTAATGCTGTAGGGACCGTATCCGGTCCCTACAGCGTCTCGTTCGCGCCTCGGCGCCGGCGGGTGTCTCCATTTGGTGCGTACCGACGACGCAGGCACAATCGCGCAATGGCCAACATCTACTACGACAGCGACTGCGACCCTGCCCTGATCAAGCAGACGAAGGTCGCGGTGATCGGGTATGGAAGTCAGGGTCACGCCCACGCCCGGAACCTCGCCGACTCCGGAGTCGATGTCGTAGTGGGGCTGAGACCGGACTCCTCAAGCGTGAATGTGGCAAAGGAAGCCGGTTTGGAGGTGCTGCCGGTTGCCCAGGCCGTGGCAGCTGCCGATGTGATCATGATGCTCGTTCCCGATGAGATCATGGCCGGGATCTACGAGGAGGAGGTGGCTCCGGAGCTCGACAAGGGAGACACGTTGATGTTCGCCCACGGCTTCAACATCCACTATGAAGCCGTAGTGCCGCCGCCTGACGTCAACGTGGCGATGATCGCCCCGAAAGGCCCGGGCCATCTGGTGCGACGCACCTTCGAGGAGGGCTCAGGGACCCCGTGCTTGCTCGCTGTCCACCAGGACGCCACCGGCCACGCCAAGGACATTGCCCTCTCCTATGCGTCCGCAATCGGTGGTGGGCGCGCCGGAATCCTGGAGACCACGTTCAAGGAGGAGACCGAGACCGACCTATTCGGTGAGCAGGTCATTTTGTGCGGGGGCATCGCCGAACTGATCAAGGCGTCCTACGAAACCCTCGTAGATGCCGGCTACCAACCGGAGTCGGCATACTTCGAAACTCTGCACGAACTGAAGCTCATCGTCGATCTCTTGTACGAAGGCGGACTCTCCTGGATGCGTTACTCGGTGTCCAACACGGCCGAGTACGGCGATTACACCCGGGGCAAGCGCATCGTCACGGACGAGACCCGGGCCGCAATGAAAGAGGTTCTCTCCGAGATCCAATCCGGAGCCTTCGCCAACGAGTGGCTGGCCCAGGCCCGCGAAGGCGCTCCGTTCCTCCACGAGCAACGGTCGGGCAACCGCGAGCACGCGATCGAAAAGGTCGGTGCCGAGCTGCGCAACCTGATGCCATTCCTCGACACCAAGACCGCCCCCTGACACGCTTCTGTGAAGGAAAAAGGGCGCTCTCAGCGCCCTTTTTCCTCACAGAAGCGTTCAATGTCTTGACATAGCGTGCCGATAACGGCAATACTCACTGAGTCCAGATGAAAAAGAGCACGTACCTGACCGCCGACCTCGTACTCCTTATTGAGTAGCGCGCGCAGTCGGACCCTGCGTGCGCTGAACCCTCCGTAACCGGAGGGTTTTTTAGTACCTAGATGAACACATGACACAAAAGCCATACACCGGATCGCATTCACTGTTCCAAAGCCTTGAGCACGAGGGCGTGGAGACGATCTTTGGTGTGCCCGGCGGGGCGATCCTCCCCGCCTACGATCCTCTGCTCGACAGCCCGATACGTCATGTGTTGGCGCGTCATGAGCAAGGGGCCGGCCATATGGCCGAGGGCTACGCGATGGCGACCGGCAGAGTGGGTGTGGCTATGGCCACCTCCGGGCCAGGGGCAACCAACCTCATCACACCCCTCCAGAACGCAAAGATGGACTCGACTCCGCTGGTCGCCATCACGGGCCAGGTAGGCACTGCTGCAATCGGTAGCGACGCCTTCCAGGAGGCCTACACAACAGGGCTCGCGATGCATTGCACCAAGCACTCCTATCTGGTGACCGACGCTGCCCAAATCCCCGACATCGTCCATGAGGCGTTCCACATAGCGGCCACCGGTCGACCGGGACCGGTTCTGGTGGACATTCCCAAAGACGTGCTCAACCAGAAGACCGAGTGGGCCACGCCCACGCTCGCAGGGCTTCCCGGCTACAAACCGCCATCATCAAAGGGCCACCCGAAGCAGATCAAGGCTGCGGTGTCCCTAATCGAATCGGCTCAACGTCCCGTCCTTTACGTGGGTGGAGGGGTGATCCGCTCCGGCGCAGCTGCTGGGCTCCTTGCGTTCGCCGAGGCGGCCAACGTACCTGTCGTGACCACTCTGATGGCGCGCGGTGCCTTCCCCGACGATCATCCTCTCGCGTTGGGCATGCCCGGCATGCACGGCACGTATACCGCCACCACCGCCATACAGCGATCCGATGTGCTGGTCGCCATCGGCGCCCGATTCGACGATCGGGTCACCGGCGATGTCGACGCTTTCGCCCCAAGCGCCAAGGTCATCCACGTCGACGTTGATCCCGCCGAAATAGGCAAGGTTCGCAATGCCGACGTCCCGATCGTCGGGGACGCACGTCTCGTCATCCAGGCGTTGCTGGACCGTCTTCTCGAGGGGCGGGAAGGTGCGGCGCCTCCGCAGCGAACCGACTGGTTCGGACAACTCGGTGTCTGGAAACGAGAGAAGCCGCTGGCCTACGATCAGCCGGAGGGCGGCCCGATCAAGACCCAGTTCTTCATCGAGCGTCTCCATGCCATGACCGAAGGCGATGCCATCGTGGCTGCCGGGGTCGGGCAGCATCAGATGTGGGCGTCGCAATTCTGGCGTTTCAGCCGCCCGGGGAACTGGGTGAATTCAGGTGGATTGGGAACCATGGGTTTCGCCATACCGGCCGCGATCGGCGCCAAGGCTGCCCGCCCCGACGAAACCGTCTTTGCCCTCGACGGGGACGGCTGTTTCCAGATGACAGTCCAGGAATTGATCACGGCGTCGACGGAGAACATTCCGGTCAAGGTGATCGTCTTCAACAACGGCGGCTATGGCATGGTCAAACAGTGGCAGAACCTTTTCTACGGTGGCCGGCTGTCCGCGGTCGATCTGGGTACCACCGTTCCTGACTACCCGAAGCTTGCCGAGGCAATGGGATGTGTCGGCCTCCAGGTCGATCAGCCAGACGAGGTCGATGCCGCCATCGACAAGGTGATGGCCGTCGACGACCGGCCCGTCGTGCTCGAAGTCGTGACCGACCGTGACGAGATGTGCTTCCCGATGGTCCCCGCCGGCGGCTCCAACGACAACATCGTGATGGGCTTGGAAGATCTGTGAGCCAACACACCCTCTCGGTGATCGTCGAGGACAAGCCAGGCGTCCTCTCCCGGGTCTCGGCCATGTTCTCCAACCGCGGGTTCAACATCCACTCATTGGCGGTCGGTCCGACCCACGTCGCCGGGCGGTCGCACATCACGGTCGTGGTCGACGCTCCGGAGTTGGAGCAGCTAAAGAAACAGCTCCACAAGCTGGTGAATGTGATCAAGGTGACCGAGCTCGACCGGGTCGAGGCGCTCGAGAGCGAGGTGATGATCGCCCGCATCTCGTGCAACCCGGTGAATCGGGGCGAGGTCGGCGATACTGCAGGTCTGTTCGGAGCTCGGATGATCGACCTGGCGGCGAACTCGATCACGTTCGAGGTGTCGGGCACGCCGGAGCACCTTGCCTCTTTCCTCGACCACATGAAGCCATATGGGGTCGTCGATCTGGTCAAATCGGGCCGGGTCGCCATGAAGAAGATTTCGGATGTTGCTCGCACTGCGGTAGGGCAGGGCTAGTGGCTGTCCGAGGGCCAGAACCAGGATGAAAGACAAAACATGAACAGGACTATCAATCTCGACAAGACACTGATGGACGGAGAGCAGCGAGCTGCGTTCAAGACCGCTCTCGAGGACATGGGAGTGACGCTGACGTCCTCCTCGTCGTTCGAGCGGGCGTTCTCCCGGACCAAACAGGCGGCCGGCCGTAACGGGGTGGTCACCGGCGCTCGGCTGAGGGCGATCGTCGACGAAGTCGAATCGGGTATGGAAATCTTCCAGGGCGTTGCAGATTCGTACCGATGACTCGTGAGCGCCATCGGATCGCCGTTGTCCCTGGCGACGGCACGGGTCCGGAGGTAGTGGCTGAAGCGCTGAAAGTGCTCGACACTGCCGCGAACTCGTACGGGTTCGACGTCGATTTGACTTACTTCGACATTGGTGGCGACAGATATCTACGCACCGGCGAAACCCTACCCGGCGGGGTTCTGGATCAACTGCGGAACTCAGATGCCATTCTTTTCGGTGCTGTCGGCCACCCCGATGTCGCGCCGGGCATCCTGGAACAAGACATCCTCTTGCGATTGCGCCACGAGCTCGACCAGTTCATCAACCTGCGCCCCGTCAAGTTGCATCCTGGCGTGAAGTCACCGATCTCGGCAGTGACGCCCGAGGACGTCGACTTCGTCGTGGTCAGAGAGAACAGCGAGGGTCTCTATGCGGGAAAGGGGAGCTTCACCGCCAAGGGCGAGCCTTTCGAAGTCGCTGTACAGGAGTCGGTGAACACTCGACTCGGAGTGGAGCGATGCGTCCGCTACGCCTTCGATCTTGCCATGACCCGACCCCGCAAACACCTGACATTGTGCGGGAAGACCAACGTGCTCAAGTACTCATGGGATCTTTGGGCTCGGGTGTTCGACCTCGTGGCCGCCGACTACCCGGCCGTGGAGACCGCGTACGCCCACGTTGACGCGGCCTGTCTCTGGATGATCGAAGACCCTGCCCGTTTCGATGTGATCGTCACGGACAACATGTTCGGCGACATCATCACCGACCTCGCCGCCGCCATTCAGGGAGGCCTTGGCATAGCCTCCGGCGCCAACGTCAACCCGGCCGGCGTCTCGATGTTCGAACCCATCGGAGGTACGGCACCGGGGTTCGAGGGAACGGGGAAGATCAATCCGCTGGCCGCCATTGGTGCCGCCGGAATGATGTTGCGCGAGTTGAGTGAGGTCGACGGAGCCTCGGCAATCGATTCGGCGGTTGCAACCGTGGCCGGCGAACTCCCGTCGCTCCGCGCCGGTGAGATGGGAGTCACCACAGCCGAGGTGGGCGATCGGGCCGCCCAACTCATCCGCGAATCGGTCGAGGTCCCGGCATGAGCCCCGCCAGCGGTATGCCACCCAGAACCCTGTTCGAGAAGATCTGGGACGACCACCTGGTCAGCGGTGACGACCCGGCCTTGCTCTACGTGGACCTCCACCTCGTGCACGAGGTGACCTCACCGCAGGCCTTCGCAGGCCTGGATCAGGCAGGGCGAAAGGTGCGTCGGCCCGACCTCACCCTGGCGACGGTCGACCACGCCATCCCCACCACTTCACGATCTCTGGGCATCCGGGACCCACAGTCAAAGAAGCAGGTCGACACCCTCAAACGAAATACAGCCAGGCACGGCATCACGTATTTCGGGCTCGACGACCCGCGGCAAGGCATTGTCCATGTGGTCGGACCTGAGAATGGATACACCCAGCCAGGGAACGTGATTGTCTGTGGTGACAGCCACACCTCCACACACGGTGCGTTTGGCGCTCTCGCCTTCGGCATCGGCACGTCCGAGGTGGAACACGTGCTCGCCACCCAGACCCTCTGGCAGAAGAGACCGAAGACCATGGCGGTCGAATTCGAAGGCCCTCTTCCCCAGGGTGTCACTGCCAAAGACCTGATCCTGGGGATGATCGCCCGACTTGGTGTGGGTGGTGGCGTCGGACACGTCATCGAGTACCGGGGTGAGGCGATACGTGGTCTATCCATGGAAGAGCGGATGACCATCTGCAACATGTCGATCGAAGGTGGGGCCCGGGCCGGCATGATCGCCCCCGATCAGACCACGTTCGAGTACCTCGACGGTCGGCCTCAGGCGCCGAAAGCTGAGGGGTGGGAGGCAGCCATCGAGTACTGGTCTCACCTCCCCACCGATCCGGACGCCACTTTCGACACCACCCACACCATCGACGCCACGAGTCTGGTCCCCCACGTGAGCTGGGGCATCAACCCGGGTCAGACTGCGCCGATCACGTCGACGGTCCCCGACCCCGACGACTTCTCCGACCCCATCGAGAAGGACTCCGTGGTGCGCGCCTTGAAGTACATGGATCTACGGCCCGGAACGCCATTCGTCGACATCGTCGTCGACCACGTCTTCTTGGGCTCCTGCACCAACGGGCGCATCGAGGACCTCCGGAGGGCGGCCAAAGTCGTATCCGGGAGGCGGGTGGCCGAAGGCGTCAACGCGGTGGTCGTCCCCGGCTCGATGCAGGTGAAGGCACAGGCCGAGGCGGAAGGTCTCGCCGACATCTTCCAGTCGGCCGGCTTTTCCTGGAGGGAGGCCGGCTGCTCGAGCTGTCTAGCGATGAACGACGACGTCATCCCGGCGGGTGAGCGCTGCGCCTCGACATCCAATCGCAACTTCGAAGGTCGCCAGGGCCGTGGGGCCCGTACCCATCTGCTCAGTCCGGCGATGGCAGCCGCAGCCGCAGTTGCCGGCCACCTCGTCGACGTGAGAGACTGGTCATGAAGCCGGTGTCGGAGGTCAGGGGAACCATGGTGCCCCTTCCCCAGGCGGACGTCGACACCGACCAGATCATTCCCAAGCAGTTCCTCACCCGCACGGAACGTACCGGTTACGGCGATTTCCTGTTCTACGACTGGGCGACGACGTCGGATGGAGCACCCAGCTCGGACTTCTTCACCAACGATCCCAACCGGACCGCGGCAAACGTTCTGATCGCTGGTCGAAATTTCGGCTGTGGTTCGTCCCGGGAACACGCGGTCTGGGCGATCCAGGACTGGGGGTTCGACGTCGTGATCGCACCTTCGTTCGGCGACATCTTCCGCAACAACTCGGTGAACGTCGGGCTGCTCACGGTCGAGCTTCCCGAGGCTGACGTCGCTCGACTCCACGACGTCGCCCAGGACCCCAACGCCTCGATCCGAGTCGACCTGGAGTCCCAGGTCGTCGAGACCGGCGACTTCGTTTTCGAATTCGACATCGATCCGGCGGTCAAGGAACGTCTTCTCAATGGGCTCGATCTCATCGGTCTCACCATGCAGGAGGAACAGGCGATCTCCACGTTTGAATCTCGCCGCCCCGCCTGGATGGCCTACTCGTGAACGAAACGCTGTAGGGGCCATATATGGCCCCTACAGCATTAGGAACGCGTTTTAGTAGGCGTCGGGGTCGTCGAAGGGTTCTTCTGTGTCGGCGAGCCGGGCGGTGATCCACTCGTCGATCTCGGCCCAGACGTCGAACAGCCAATTTTCCTGCTGATCGGGCGGCGGGATCCGGTCAGCCGGGTGGTACCACACCCGCACAGCCACCTTCGT